>QWCT01000016.1_pt1 | contig 313621 bp, 231 predicted proteins | sample 1972681 | NCBI WGS metagenome assembly QWCT01 (sample SAMN09866701, study PRJNA288562) | Human oral metagenome isolate pre3_saliva, whole genome shotgun sequencing... | isolation source: mouth | host: Homo sapiens | place: USA: California
GAGGCGCAGGTGGCGTACCTAAAAAAATCGATTGCCCTGAAGGCGCAGAAGCGCTCCCAAACCGGGACAAAGCCCTAGTGGTCGCTGAGCTTTCAGGGCAGGGACACGCGGTGCGTGATCTCCTCGAAGCTGCTGGCCTTGCCAGGTCGAGCTACTACTACGCACTGGCTCACCCCCAACAGCCAACCAGAGTGCAGCTACGTCCCAAGGTCGCACAGATCTTTTCACGAACCCCCAACGGGTGCGGTCACAGGCAGGTAGCTATGTGCCTGCGCGCTGAGGAAGGGGAACGCATCGCCGATAAGACAGTCTTGAAGATGATGCGCCAGATGGGGCTGCGCTGCGGTATACGCCGTGAGAGGGCCTACCACAGGTACAACTCCTACAAGGGGGAGGTGGGGCAAAGTTTCGCCAATATCATCGGTCGCGACTTCACGGCCGATGGTCCTTGGCAGAAGTTGGGTACCGATGTTACCGAGTTTAAGCTTTCCTTTGGTAAGGCGTATCTTGCTCCGGTTTATGACTTTGCCAGTAAAGAGATTGTCGCTCACTCCATCTCGATGTGCCCTAACCTCGTCCAGCAACAAGAGATGCTTCAGGCACTCATGGAGGCCAAACCCGAGGGAGCTAAGCCGATTTTGCACTCGGATATGGGGTGGCAGTATCAGCACGAGACCTACATCAGTACGCTCGCTGATAATGGTTTTATCCAGAGCATGTCACGCAAAGGCAACTGCATCGACAATGGCGCCACCGAGCAAGTTTTCGGACACCTGAAGGACGAGTTTTTTCGTGGCCAGGACTGGCAGACCTTTGAGAGTTTCAAAGCCGACCTTGACGCCTATATTACGCATTGGAATACGGTAAGGCGTCAGGTAAAGCTTAAGGGCCTGACCCCGGTAGAGTACCGGGTTCAGGCCCTGAGGGAAGCCGCGTAACGGCTAGTATTTAATGCGTCCAAGTTTCGGGGCGCAGTTCATTTCTAGTACGAGGGGGCTTTACTATGCCCGCACGTTACATCTTCCCTTGTCAGAATATTTGGGAGCTCAATATTACCTGCGGATAGGACTGTTCTCATTTACACTTGAGTGTGTGTTCTACGGTGAACACACTTGTCCACTCACTTTATAAAGGAATATTGTGTTGAAAATTCACACCGCGACCGCTGGTGTTCTTGCGGGTGCTCTGCTGCTGACTGGTTGCTCTTCGTCTGTTCGCGCTCCGAAGTCTGTGCCTTCTGCGTCATCGTCGACGTCTGTTTCTGCTAGCCCTTCGGTTTCAGCTACTCCTAGTTCTTCTCCGAGTGCGTCTGCGACTCCTTCGGAGTCTCCTACCCCGACGGTAACCCCGTCTCCGGTTCCGACTACTGAGGCTCCCGTGCAGGCACCGGCTACTGAGGCGCCTTCCGCGGAGGCACCGACGGCTCCGGTTTCTGCGGCTCCCGCGCAACAGGCTGAGCCTGTTCAGCAGGCGCCGGTAGCTACGGAGGCGCCCGTCCAGCAGGCGCCCGCACAGGCACCGGCGGCTGAGGCTCCCGCTCAGCAAGCTCCCGCGCAGCCGGTTCAGCAGGCTCCTGCGCGGTCGAGTGTTTACTACGAAACATGCGCTGATGCTCGTGCGGCTGGTGCGGCGCCCCTGCATCGTGGCGAGCCGGGTTACCGCCCGGGTCTAGATAAAGACGGTGACGGTGTGGCGTGCGAGCCGAAGAAGAAGCGCTAAGCTTCTACCCCCAGATATGGCGAAGCCCCCTCGTACTATTTCTAGTACGAGGGGGCTTCGTCATATCAGCCTCGTTCTGTCAGCTCAGCCTGTGAGGTTAGCGCGGCTGGTAGGCGCGGGCACGCTCAGCACGAGCACGGCGCGCCTCCGCATCCTGCAGGACCGGCACCAGCATACGCACCACCTGGCCCATGCCACGCAGCACCAAATTCAGCCACAAACCCACAGACCACACCGCCGCCACACGCGGATGCCCCGTGCGCATCCACCGCACACCCAGAAAAGACAGCGAGTAATACAGCAGAAGCAGCAGCGACTCACGGAAGCGGTGCACCTGCCGAAGGAGAGGGTTCTGAGGAAGCTTCATCATGCCTCCCAGTATACCCACCAGAACCCTCACCGGGGCTCCCCCGCACTACCCGTAATAGTCACGAATCGTCACCGTCTTCAACCCGCGCCGATCCAACAACGCCCGAATACGGTCCAGCTCAGACACCACACCCCGATAATTCAAATGCCCAATCACAATATGCTGAGCCAACGCATACTTCTCCGCATAGGCATACACCTCAGCCGAAGAAATATTAGACGAATCCGCCAACGACCCGTACCACAGAACCGGGCGCGTAAAACCACACGACGCCGCAGCCGCCAACACGCGCGCATCATAATACCCGTACGGCGGGCGGAAATACGGCTTCGAAGACACCCCAAACAGATGCCTAATCTCCTCATCATTACGGGTCAACTCCTGAATAATCTGCTCATCCGTCAGGCTCGTCAACGCCGCATGACTATACGTATGGTTCGCAATCTGCAACTGACCGCTCTTCACCAGCGGCAACAACAGGTCACGATGCTGCCTAAACGCCGGGTACTGACCGTTGATAAAGAAGGTGAGGCGCGTGCCGGTACGGCGGGAAAACTCCGCGTAGGCGCGCACCACCTCCGGGTCGGCACCGTCATCAACCGTCCACGCAATATACTTGCCCTCACCGGGCAGGCCGGTCTGCGGGCCAGTCCAGGCACGAGCTGCGGGAACCGGGTTCGACGAGGTCGCAGTCGCAGAAGCGGTCTGAGATGCCGCGGCGGTCGGGGATGGGGTACCCGTTGCGGAGCCAGATGCGGAAAGGGTAGCCGAGGCAGACCCACTAGCCGTTACCTCGTGGGTGGCTTCCGCCGCAGACGGGGTACAACCGGTGAGGCCAAGACCCAGCACACCGAAGCTCACCGCGCCCAGACCAAAGGTACCAACGTGTTGTAAGAGTTCCCGTCGCCCCATGGAGGCGCGGGCAGAGGCGCCCGATATCATGTGGTCAGTAGCGGGGTCTACGATAGCGGATTGACGAGTAGTGATAGGTGTTTCTGAGTGTGGAACAGTGTTCATATTACGAGTGTATGATGAGACCACTGTTAGCTATCGAAAAATTCAAAATATTACTTAATGATTAACAACTGCGCTATTAAAGAACCTCTACGTACTTTCAGTCCCCTCACTCACCGAAGACCACGCTCAGTACACTAAGCTACCCGCACGCCAGATAATCCAGGTACAGCTCCAGCTACAGCGCAAGGTACAGCTCTAGGTAAGCGCAGCAAGGCCCCTCCCCCTGAACACGTTCATAACGCGCCTAGGAAAGGGGCCTCAATATATAAGTTCACACAATCGTACTGCCAAGTACGCAGATACGATCAAGTACGCGGAGTGAAACCTACTCGGACTCCGGAGCTTCCGGCTGCTCCGCTTTAGCGGAATCCAGAGCGTTCAGCGCCTCCAGAGCTGCAGCCTCCGCAGCTTCTTCGGCGTCCGCCTCAGCCACACGCTCAGCATCCGACTCAGCAGAAGTCACCGCCGCCGGGTTCGTCAGAACCTTCACACCCATGCTGCGTAGCGCATCCGTATTCGTGATTGTCTCGTCGTTATCAATCAGGTACACCTTGTACCCGTCATTCCGCAGGCGACGCATCAGCTCCAGGAGCATGCTCTGAGCGACCTCATCCACCGCGTACACGCGCGTCACATCCAGGGCGACCTTCGAACCCTCCATCGGGGATTCCACAATCTCACGAATCACGCGCTCCACACCCGCAAAACGGATACGACCCTGCAACTGAATCAGTCGCATAGACTCATCGCCCGAACCGATCTGGTAGTTCGCGCGCAACGCCGAACGAGCCACCGTCGGCACGTTCATCACGTGCATGCCCATGTCATCCGAGAACTGCTCAAACAGCTCTACACCGCGCACACTGTTACCGTGACCGTCAAGGCGCGGCGAGAACGTCGCCACACCCAGCTGACCGGGCACCGCACCAATAATGCCGCCGCCCACGCCGCTCTTCGCCGGCACACCCACCTGGGTCGCCCAGTCACCCGCAGAGTTATACATACCGCAGGTGAACATGACGCTCAGCACCTGACGCACCACAGTCTTAGGAACCACCTGCTCACCCGTCACCGGATGCACACCATAGTTCGCCAAAGTTGCCGCCATCAACGCCAAATCCTTGACCGTCACCATCAGCGAGCACTGGCGGGTGTAACCCTGCACCGCCACGGTCGGGTCGCCGGTCAGGATGCCGTGGCCGCGCAGCATGTGCGCAATCGCGTAGTTGCGGTGCGCGTGCTCCAGCTCAGACTCGTACACGCGCTCATTCACCGACAGACGGCGACCCGCAAACGCAGACAGACCAGAAATGACGCGCTCCATGCGCTCACCCTGAGTCGCACCGGGAGGACCAACCAGCGAATGGGTGGTAATCGCGCCCGCGTTAATCATCGGGTTCAGCGGCTTACCGGAGCCGTCCTCCAGGGACAGCTCGTTGAACGGCTCACCGGAAGGCTCCACGCCCACCTTCGCAAGCACGTCATCATAGCCGCGGTCCGCGAGCGCCAGGGCGTACACGAACGGCTTAGAAATCGACTGGATCGTGAACTCCACATCGGAGTCACCGGCGGCGTACTGCTCACCATCAACCATGGCGATAGACGCGGCAAGCTTGTCCGGGTCCACGGCGGCAAGTTCCGGAATGTAGTTTGCCAACTCACCGGAGGTATCAGAAGCGACCGACTCGAGGGTCTCGGTCAGGTAAGTGGCAATAGGTGAATGCATAGTGTTCCGTATCTGCTGCTAATCGTGGTTGTTCTCGTCAAAAATTCCAGGATGCGCCCGCCCGCTGCTCCGTTTCAGCTATTCCGTTTCAGCTGGGCTGAGGCGCTCATCGTTACAGGCTACCGCGGCTACCAAACTAAAGAGCCAGCCAGCGGACCTGTCAAAGTGTGTGGGTGAGGAGCACCTTTTGCTCCCTAAAGAGTGTATCTTTTGCGTGTTGAAGCCACCAAATATAACGGTCACTTCTCCCCCGCTATTTCAGGCTCTGGTACCTGTTCTGGCATGCCGTTTTCTGCCGTAATTTACCGCGGCGGGCAGAACCTCCGACGAAGCTCAAGCAAAATCTATGGGCAAAACCTACGGGCACAGCCTACGGGTGGCGAATCGAAGCCGGCTCACGGCCACCCAACTCGGCAGTCTCCAGCTGGAAGGTTGAATGCTCCACCGACACCTCAAAATGGGTCGCCACGCAGGAGCGGATACGGTCCAAAATCGTCACCGCAGACCCGTCATGGAAGCAAGAATCGGCAACCACCACGTGCGCGGTCACCACCGGCAGACCGGTCGCCACCATCGAGGCGTGCACATCGTGCACCTCTACAACGCCCTCAACGCGCAACATGTGCTCACGCATCGCATCCAAATCCAGACCGTCAGGAGTGAACTCCATGAGCACCGCAGTCGTCTGCCTCATCAGGCGCATCGCACGCGGCACAATCAGTGCCGCAATGAACAGACCCGCCAGGGCGTCCGCCTGGTAGAAGCCGGTCAGCCAAATCACGATAGCCGCCACAATCACACCCAGCGAACCCAGGGCATCATTGAGCACCTCCAGGAACGCAGCACGCATATTGAAGTTCGCGTTCCTCGCCGTAGCCAGCACCGCAATACCAATAGCGTTCGCCACCAGACCAACCACACCAAAGATCAGCAGCTCGGTGCCGGGCACCTCCGGCGGGGCAAACAGGCGATGCACGCCCTCCACCGCCGTGTAGATACCCACCGCCAGCAGCAGCACCGACTGCCCGAGGGCGGCAAGCACCTCAATGCGGCGGAAACCCCACGTGCGGCGCGAGGTCGCCGGGCGCGTCATGAGCGAAGCCGCCGTCAACGCCACCAGCAGGCCCGAGGCATCCGTAACAGCGTGCGCCGTATCAGTCAGCAACGCAAGACTTCCGGTGACCAACGAACCAATCGCCTGCGCCAACACAATAACGACCGCCAGACTGAACGCAATCAGCAGGCGCGGACGCATCGAGGCGGCGTCCTCCGGGCTCGGGGCATGCGAATGGTCGTGGTGATGCCCGTGATGCCCGCCGTGGCCGTGATGTGCGTGCGCTCCCATGAGTGACTCCTCAACTATGAACTGTGTTGTTGACTATCGAGAGTTATCGGCAGATAGCAAAATCGCCCGATTCACAAGAACCGGGCGACAAGCTCCTCAACCGAGGAAAACGTGGAGATAAGGGGACTCGAACCCCTGACCCCCTGCATGCCATGCAGGTGCGCTACCAGCTGCGCCATATCCCCATATTCAGTTAGTGACCTCAACGAGGCAACATGAATATATTACACACACCACGGACAACGATGCAAACCAGCGCACCCAAAAATCCAAAAAAGTTCCGGGGCAACCGGGCATGCGGAAACACCCGCAAACACGCCGAAAGGGGCGGACCTGCGGCACCGTACAGCGCCAGCAGAGCCCACTCCTCATCAGCTAAAAATTAAGCAGAAGCTTACGCCTCATCCTGAGCGGGAATGATGCGTGCAGCATCTTCCTCAGTCTCACCCTCAATGTCGAAGGGAGCCTCGTTCTCAACGCCCAGCTCAATACGCGGAGCCTCAGCCCACAGACGATCCAGAGCGTAGAACTCGCGGTCCTCCTCGTGCTGAACGTGCACGACAATATCGCCGAAGTCCAGCAGAATCCAACGACCCGAGGAACGACCCTCACGGCGGACCGGCTTCAGGTCAGCCTGCTCACGCAGAGCGTCCTCAACCTCATCCGCAACAGCGTTCACGAGGCGCTCATTGTGGGCAGAAACCACCAGGAAGCCATCAATCAGACCCATCGCGTCGGATGCATCCACAGCGAACAGGTTCGTTCCCTGCTTCTCCTCCGCCGCGCGGGCGGCAATGCGCAGAGCCTCAATCGAGGACTGTGCAGCAGTCATATTTTCCTTCCTTGCCGGCAGAACACCCGCCGGCAGCACCCCCAACAGGGGTGCATTGTTCACGGCCTACTTAGGGCCAAAAATCATAATCAGACCAACAACGACCAGGGCGAGCAACAGCACAATCCACAGCCACGCCAGGGAGGCCTTCTGCGCAGGCTGCAGAACCTCTTCAGTCTTCTCAACAGCGCCCTTAGAAGCGGACTCCTTGGAAGCCTCAGCGGAAGGTACCGGAGCAGACTTGGACTTAGCAACCTTAGAATCAGCAACCTTGGACTCTGCATCCTTCGCGACTTCCTCAGACTCCTCAGCTTCCTCGGTGACCTCTTCGACCAGAGCAGCAGACTCTTCGGGATCCTGACGATCCACCATGCGCTGCAGCAGCTCCTCAACCTCATCCGGGCTCAGAGCAACAGTCGGGTCGCCGTCCACCGAATCCACGGTATCCCCTGCGGAGGCGCTATCCAGCACGCTCAGGTCAAGACCCTGCGCGTTCACGGCGCTCACGCGGGTGGGCAGCTCGTCAGCAGACTCTTCAACCTCGACAGCCTCAACGGTCTCTTCCTCAACGGAAGTAGCCTCGGTCTCCTCAACCTCAGCGACGGAGCTGTCCAGCTCCTCAACCTTCGGCTCATCGCGCACCAGGTACTGGTGCAGCTCGGGCTCCGGCTCCTCCTCCTTGACCACGGCAATGACCGGGATCGAAGAAGTCATCGGGTTATCCACCGCGGAGGGGCTGGTCGCATCCACACGGTTCTGCGCAATCTCCTCGGGGCGCAGCACACGCAGGCTACTGGTCAGAGGAGCAGGCTCGTGCAGCTTCTCCTCATCGTTCGCTTCAGTCTCAATCTTGCCCTGAGCCGCCAACGCCGCAAAACGACGCTGAACAGCCAGAACCTGCGGGTCGATAGCACCCGCATGAATCACGGAGCCCATGTTCGCAACAGGCTTCGCGGGCTCACCGCGGCGGGCTGCACGCAGGTACTCGGCAACTTCTTCACGGTAGCGGGCAAGACGGCGCGGACCCATCACCTTAGTAGGCGGCGGCACCTCAATGCCGTCCTCGGTCACGTACGTCTCGTAGAGGTACGCTTCGTCCTCGCTATAGGGCTTCGAACCCGTAGCTTCACTCATGTGTTCCCTCATTATTCGTCAATTGGGGTGCCTGCCCAGACTCATCTTTCACGTGGGGCAAGCCGTCACGGTACGCCGTCAAGGCGTCCTTCTTGTACAGACCGTACTTAGCAATGTACTGCACCACACCATCGGGCACCAGGTACCAGATGGGGGCGTCTTCAGCTGCGCGGCGACGAATATCGGTCGAAGAAATCGCCATCGCAGGAATCTTCAGGGTCGTAATATGACGACCCTCAGCCAGCGGCGGATCCAGCTCATGATCGGGGCGGGTCACACCCACAAAAGTCGCCAAATCCCACAGCTTATGGGCATTGCGCCAGGTCATAATCTGGCTAATCGCATCCGCACCGGTGATGAAGAACAGGTCAGCATCCGGGCGCAGGGCGCTCAGCTCGTTAAGCGTATCAAAGGTGTACGTGGCACCGCCACGGTCAATATCAATACGGCTCACCGTAAAACGCGGGTTCGACGCGGTCGCAATCACCGTCATCAGGTAGCGATGCTCAGCGTCACTCACGTGCCGCTCCCCCACCTTCTGCCAGGGCTGACCGGTCGGAACGAACACGACCTCATCCAGGTCGAACACGGCGGCAACCTCACTAGCTGCCACCAGGTGTCCGTGGTGAATCGGGTCGAAGGTTCCACCCATCACGCCCAGACGCACCCGACCGGGAGTGCGCGGGGGAATCGACTCGGTGCTCGGAGCACCAAAATCAAGGTGAACAGGCTGGTCAGTCACAAATGCCGTCCTTGCTGGGGACAGAGACCGCACCACGGCAACTTGGGAGCCGCCACAGGCGCGGATGCGGGCAGGTACACAGAAGGTACGCAACACCGAAAACGGTGCCCGCGTACATTCCCCTCTATGCTACCTTCTTACGGTCAAAAACACCGAAATGACGGGGGTGAGCTAAGCCGCCAGTGGAATACCCAGCCAGCACGCCCACCCACAGGCTCACCCGCGTGTTCCGACACGCACATCCGGCGCGAGCGGCAACCACAGAACCTACAAGAAAGCACCGCACGCAAAAGAAAGCGCCGCGCACCGGAGCCAAACCCCGGTACGCGGCACCACTCACTGTCTATGAAACAGCTGTCTAGGCAACAGCTGTCTAGGCAACAGCTACGCTTCAGCTACTAGTCGTCGACGTTCGGCATGTCGATATTCTCGTCGACCTTGCCTTCCTTCAACTTCTTGCGGTACTCAACCGACTCGGTCCACACGCCTGCAGCGCGCTCGGACTCCAGCTCGGCACGAGCCTCCGCCTTCGCGTCCATACGCTCCTTGTACTCCACACGCTTCTGCGCACGAGTCGGGCGAATGATCTCTTCCAGACGAGCGTCCGTACCACGCGGGGAGGACAGCAGCTCAGCGCCACCGACCATGGTCGGCTCCCAATCGAAGATCACCGAGTTGTCGTTCTCGCCAATCACCACGGCGTCACCGGCACGAGCACCAGCCTTGAACAGCTCATCCTCAACGCCCAGGCGCGCCAGGCGGTCCGCCAGGTAGCCGACAGCCTCATCATTATTGAAGTCAGTCTGCTGAATCCAACGCTCAGGCTTCTCACCAATCACGCGGAACAGCGGCTCAAGGTTACGCTCCTCGCGGCGAATAATGAACTCCTGCTTCTTCTTACCGCGGAAGCCCTTCGGGCGAACCACAGGAGCCTCAACAACCACGCGCTCCGCTTCCTTCTCGGCAGCGGCACGAGCCTCGCGGTCTTCCTCAACGAGCTTTGCCATCGCAAAGATGAGGGGCTTCAGACCCTCATGGGAAGCCGTCGAAATCTCGAAGACCTTGAAGCCCATCTCCTCAAACTCGGGGCGAACAAACTCAGCCAGCTCACGAGCCTCAGGAACGTCAATCTTATTGAGCACCACAATCTGCGGACGCTCATGCAGCGGCACGGTCACACCCGCAGTCGGGTCAACCTCATAGTTCTGCAGCTCGCCACGGATCACCTCAAAGTCACTGATCGGGTCGCGGCCCGGCTCCAAAGTAGCGCAGTCAATCACGTGCACCAGAGCCGAAGAACGCTCCACATGGCGCAGGAAGCGGTGACCCAGACCGCGCCCCTCCGAAGCCCCCTCAATCAGACCCGGAACATCCGCCACAGTGTAGCGAACATCGCCCGCCTGCACCACACCCAGGTTCGGGATCAGGGTAGTGAACGGGTAATCAGCAATCTTCGGACGTGCCGCAGAAATCGCAGCAATCAACGAAGACTTACCCGCCGACGGGTAACCCACCAGAGCCACATCCGCAATGGACTTGAGCTCCAGAACAATATCAGCCTCTTCACCGGGGGTGCCCAACAGGGCAAAACCGGGAGCCTTACGCTTAGCCGAAGCCAACGCAGCGTTACCCAGGCCACCCATACCGCCGCGGGCAGCAACATACTCATCGCCCACACGCAGCAGGTCAGCCAAAACATTACCCTCGCGGTCCTTCACCACAGTACCCTGCGGCACGGTCAGAACCAGGTCCTCACCGTTAAAGCCGTGGTGCATATCGCCACGACCAATATCGCCATTCGGGGCGTGCTGATGCGGGCTGTGGTGGTACTCCAGCAGGGTCGTGGTCTGGTTATCCACGCGCAGAATCACCGCGCCACCATTACCACCGTTACCGCCGTTAGGGCCGCCCAGGGGCTTAAACTTTTCACGTCGCACGGAGACGCAGCCGTTACCTCCGCGACCGCCAGATACATGCAAGACCACGCGGTCCACGAATTCTGCCACGGGTTCTCCTTATCTTGGAAAATCTTCACTTCGCCACCGCACGGCACACACCAATCATGCTGCGGATGCGGTAGCAGGCGCGACCGGGTTGGGGTGCGCCTCATCGTGGAGCCCAGCACGGGCGTCCACGGCATTCGAGGTCATAGCGAGAGGGGGTAGACTAACGCCTACCCCCTCTGCCCTAGCGGTGAGTATTACTCAGCTGCTGCCAGGATGTTAACGACCTTGCGGCCCTTGCGGGTACCGAATTCGACGGTGCCTGCTGCCAGAGCGAACAGGGTGTCGTCGCCACCGCGGCCAACGTTCAGGCCGGGGTGGAAGTGGGTGCCGCGCTGGCGAACGAGAATCTCGCCTGCGTTGACGGACTGGCCGCCGTAGCGCTTAACACCGAGGTACTGGGGGTTCGAGTCACGGCCGTTACGGGTGGAGCTTGCGCCCTTCTTGTGTGCCATTCTGTATTCCTACCTTAGGGTTGAATTCCGGTCGTTTCGATTACGCGTTGATAGCGGTAATCTTGACGGTGGTCAGCTCGGCGCGGAAGCCCTGACGCTTCTTGTAACCGGTCTTGTTCTTGTACTTCTGAATAACAATCTTCGGACCGCGCAGGTCCTCAACCTTCTCAGCAACAACCTTGGCGGAAGCCAGGGACTTTGCGTCAGCGGTGACCTTGTCACCGTCGACGAGCAGCAGCACGGGCAGCTCGATGGTGCTGCCGGGCTCACCTGCAACACGGTCAAGGGTAACGAGGTCGCCTACGGAAACCTTCTCCTGGCGGCCGCCAGCGCGTACAATCGCGTATGCCACTATGGGACTCACTTTTCTCGACAACTTGCTTCTTGGATCTCACACGAATGAGCAGCCTGCGCTTTCATTGCTGTGCGCCCTCCCCCGCCAATCAAATGACCGCGATCAAGGAGGAACGGCCCGTGCGTTCCGACGGGATTGCCCGCCGAAGCCAACACGCGAGGCTCACCGGTGGTGTCTCTCTCCCGCACGTTCCAAACTCAGCCGAATACTCGACCGCGCCGAAGACGATGCGGGTGGGAGCGGTGTCTCCCGCTGGCCCTGCGTCGATAGGGCTTCACTGAGATAAACACCAGTCCTTAAGGATACGGCATGATCTACGCGCCGCGCAATAGATAAATTTTCGGAACACCCGAAGTCGGCACGTGATGCTCCTCTAATACTGCACCGCACGCTTAGTAGCGCCTTTAATAATGACGCAGCACACGCACAGAAAAAAATAGCCTCGGTAGGGAAGTTCCGGCTCGCCCTACCGAGGCTATCTCATATACACACACCATCGGATTTCCGATGATCGGAAGCTAAAGACTAATCGTCCTTACCTTCACGCTTAATGTCGGCAGCGGCAACGCCAATGCCGAACAAGACAGGGGCCGAAGCGTCATCAGCCACCGGAGCCACATCCGCAACAGAAGCGGAAGCAACCACGGAACCCTCAGCACGCTCGGAAGCGTCCACGGTCACGACCTGAGCACCGGCACCGGCGCTCGAAGCCGCACGGCGAATGCGACGCTTACGCGGGGTTGAACCCGGCACCTGAGCCGCAGGCGTCTGATCCTCAACCGGAGCCTCAACCGCTGCAGGAGCTGCGCCCACCACACCGGTCACAGCCGGAGCACCAATCACGCCGGTCACAATCGGGCGAGACTCAGACTTCTCAACCTTATCAGCCTTCGCGGGTGCCTGCTCGGATGCCACGCTCTGCTCAGCTGCCTTCTCGGCGCGCTTCTCATCAGCGGCACGACGAGCACGGCGGCGAGACGCACGCGGAGTCTCACGAACATCCTCAATGCGCAGGTCCTCACGCTCAACACGCTTGGACTCCTGAGCCTTCTGCACACCCGAGTTTACCTCAGCGGAGGTTGCCTCAGCGTTCTGCTGCTCGCGGTTCTGACGCTTGGACGAACGACGCTCCTCCGAACGATCCTCACGGCCCGAACGGAACGACTCACCCTCGGCGCGGGCAAGACGGCCAGCCTTCTGAGAAGCACGAGCCTTCGCCTCACCGGCGCGAATCGCCTCAAAACGATCCGAGGAGCGGCTAAAGCGCGGGTCGAGCTCCGGGTCAACGTGGTGCTCGTCCTCCAGCGCACCCGCGCCGGAATCCTCAACAGCGGCAATATCCGCATCGGTCAGCTCGCGACGCTGGCGGTTACGAGAAGACTTCTTCTCGCCACGCTTGGACGAACGACGCTCTTCCGAACGTTCCTGATCAGAACGCTCCTCAGCAGAGTCCTTCGAGGAATCCTCAGCGGACTCTTCCACGCGGTCAAACGCGCTCGCCAGCTGCTCCAGGGAGAAGCCGCCCTGCTCACCAATCCAGTTGCCCTCGGTGACCTCAGCGACCTTGTCCTCACGCTGAGCAACCTCGGCGTGAGCCTGCTCGCTGGCGGCCTCGGCAATACCCTGAATCTCCTGCTCAAGCGAGAGCTCAGCGGTCTCCGCGCGGCGCGAACGCTTGCGACGCTTACGCTTCTTACGGGTCGAAGTGGTCTCCTCCGAAGCCTCGTCAGCCTGAGCGGATGCGGCAGCCACCGCAGCCATAGCGTTACGGCGCTCAGCCTTCTTCGACTCCAGGGCATCCTGCTTCTGCTGGTCACGAGAATCCTCGCGGGCAGCCGCACGGGCACGCTTACGGTCATTACGCTCGTGACGGTGGATGTAATCCGACGCGCCACCGCTACGACCGCTCAGCGGCTGATCGTGCACAATCAGGCCGCGGCCAGCACACTGCTCACAGGGCTCCGAGAAGACCTCAAGCAGACCGGTACCCAGGCGCTTACGGGTCATCTGAACCAAACCCAGCGAAGTCACCTCAGCCACCTGGTGCTTGGTGCGGTCACGGCCCAGGCACTCAATCAGGCGGCGCAGAACCAGGTCACGGTTCGACTCAAGCACCATGTCAATGAAGTCAATGACGATAATGCCGCCGATATCGCGCAGACGCAGCTGACGGACAATCTCCTCAGCAGCTTCCAGGTTGTTCTTGGTGACAGTCTCTTCCAGGTTGCCGCCACTGCCAGTGAACTTACCGGTGTTCACGTCCACCACGGTCATAGCTTCGGTGCGGTCAATCACCAGCGAACCACCCGAAGGCAGGTACACCTTACGGTCCAGAGCCTTCGCCAGCTGCTCGTTGATGCGGTAGTGATCGAAGAGGTCATCCTCGCCGTCCCACTGCTGCAGGCGGGAAACCAGGTCCGGCGCCACGTAGGTCACGTACGCCTCGATGGAATCCCAGGCGTTCTCGCCCTGAACGATCATCGCGGTGAAGTCCTCGTTGAAGACGTCACGCACGGTCTTAATCATCAGGTCGGGCTCCTGGTAGAGCATCTCCGGAGCCAGCACCTTACGGGAGTTAGCCTTCTCCTGAATCTCTTCCCACTGAGCACGCAGACGGTTAATGTCGTGGGTCAGCTCCTCCTCAGAAGCACCCTCCGCCGCGGTACGAACAATCACGCCAGCACCCTCGGGCAGCTTGTCCTTCAGAATCTTCTTCAGGCGAGCACGCTCGGTGTCGGGCAGCTTGCGGGAAATACCGGTCATCGAACCACCCGGCACGTACACCAGGAAGCGACCGGGCAGAGAAACCTGGCTGGTCAGGCGGGCACCCTTGTGACCAATCGGGTCCTTGGTGACCTGCACCAGCACCGAATCGCCGGGCTTCAGGGCGTTCTCAATCTTGCGGGGCGCACCGTCCAGACCGGTAACATCCCAGTTGACCTCGCCCGCGTACAGCACAGCGTTGCGGCCGCGTCCAATGTCAACGAACGCAGCTTCCATGGACGGCAGAACGTTCTGAACCTTACCCAGGTACACGTTGCCAATCAGGGAATCCTGCTGGGTCTTGGACACGAAGTGCTCAGCCAGCACGCCGTCCTCAAGCACGCCAATCTGGATGCGGCCGTCCTTCTGACGAACCAGCATCTGACGGTCCACGGACTCGCGGCGAGCCAGGAACTCAGCCTCAGTCACGATATGGCGGCGGCGACCCAGGGAACGGGACTCGCGGCGGCGCACACGCTTCGCCTCCAGGCGGGTAGAACCGCGCACACCGGTCACAGTGTTGGATGCGTGAGAGTCAGCCAGGCGCGGCGCACGCACCTTGGTGACGGTCTCAACGTCGTCATCAACGCCGCCCTCAATCTCAATATCTTCGGTACCGCGGCGACGGCGACGGCGACGGTGGCTCGTCACCTCAGCCTCAGCGGCAGCCTCCTCGCGGCGGCGCTCCATACGCTCCTTACGCTTCTGCTCCTCGGCAGCGGCGCGGCGTGCCTCACGCTCCAGCTTGGCGGCAACAGCGAGCTCGCTCAGCTCCTCCGGCTCGGGTGCCATGAACAGCGGCATCGCACCCATGGGGGTACGCGAGCGCAGCTCCTGCAGCTTTTCGCGCTGCAGGTCGCTAATGGTCTTTACTGGCTCGGGAGCCTCTGCGGGATCCTCAGCTGCGGGCTCCTCCGCAGACTCTTCTGCGGCGGGTGCCTCAGGTACAGCTTCTTCGGTTGCGGATTCTTCAGCAACCGCAGTAGCCTCGGCGGGCTGCTCAGCAGCTTCAGCGGTAGCCTCGGTCTTCTCAGCCTTCTCAGCTTCCTCAGCCTGTGCCGGGGGCACGACCTCAACCTTGGCGGTCTCTTCCTTCACCTCAACGGCAGACTCGGCAGCGGGCTCAGTAGCGGCGGGCTCAGCAGACTCGGCAGCGGGGGAAACAACTTCCTCCACCTTCGCGGTCTTCTCGACGGTCTCAACCTTCGCGGTGTTCTCCACGACAGCAGGCTCAGCCGCCTTCTTCTCAGCAGCCTCAAACAGGCTATCCAGAGTAGAAGCAACCTCGGTCTCAGATGCAGCGGGAGCGGCAACCTTCGGTGCCGGCGCGTGCTTAGCCTTAGCGTTACGCAGGTTGGTCAGGCCAGCAGCAATCGCCTCATCCAGGGGAACCTCAGGAGCTTTCTCCTTCTTCGGGCGACCCGGACGGCGGCGCTCAGTACCCTGCTGGGCGTCAGAGCTCTCACGAACATTCTTACGCAGAGTTTCACGGGTCTCTGCAGAGGCGTTCTTTTCCTCCGCGAGGGCGTTCAGCGCCTCAAAAACCCCAAGTTCGACGTTCTTCTCGTCAGACATTAATCTTCTTTCGTTACACCCTGCTCCGCACCGCAAGGATTTTAACAGCGCGCATACAGCGCAAAGCCTAGTTGCTGTCACCGCGGCTCAAGCCTCACCCTACGGCGCGCGTTCATCAGCGCTACCGGGCACTATCTCGTTCAGTGCTTCTGCCGTAGGGGGCGAGCGGGCGGAACGCAGAGCGCGCCGCGACGGTCACAGCCACCTCGCTCTCGAGCACGGCACGCTCACACCTTCCTGGGTGCCCTGCCGGTCTTCGGGTTTCTTCGCCGAGGCGGGCGGCCCGCGCGGTGCGACAGTTATGCTCCGCGGCTTATAGCCGGCGCTCTTCGGGTACTCTCCCTCGATGCGTTGGTGGGGATCTTTATGCGCGTGCGGGGCGCACAAGACACCGTGTTCCATTATACCCGGTAGAGGGTACCTCTAAGCCACCCCGCCCATCCTATCTGGGCTCCACCTCCCGGCAGGATACGCGGGACACATTGCAGCGGGGCACATTGCGGCAGTCGTCTAGCGGGTACAGCAAAGCCGGGCGTGCCACTACGCATCACCCGGCTTCAAAAAACTTTCAGAGGAGGGGCTAGTCCAGACCCAGCTCCGCATCGCGCGCCTCACGAGCCTGCTGAGCAAGCTTCGGGTCGGTCGGCAGGTACTCCGGACCGGAACCGGTCGCAAACGGAACACCCAGAATGAAAACAAACGGAGAAACCACCAGCAGAATCACCCACAGCAGCGAGAAGTGACCGGCGGTCAGCAACAGCAGGGCAGTCAGAAAAATAACGGCAGCAGCGCCCATTGCGGCAATTCCGGCAGTCTTCACGGTTCTCCTCGAAGGGGTATCAAGAATCTAGTGTCCAGCAGAACGGCAGGCAGTCAACGCCGCAGGCAAACCCCGCGGACGGCTCCAGCTGACGCCGCTCAAGAATATACCTGACCATTATACGCACCGGCGCCGCCTCCCCGCTGACCGCCGCCGGCAAAGTCACCGGCGCCTCCCCCGCTACCCGGCGCCCCAGCCCGGCGTATTCTGCCCGGCACGATCAGCCCGGCGTATTCTGCGCAGCCTCACCCACCCGCAGACGCAACAACGCCCCGGCACCAACAGGCACCGGGGCGTTGCACGTTCGGGGCATCAGCCCTCAAACCAAGCTCAGAGATGAACGCTTAGCGCATCATATTCACAATGACCTCAAAGAAGCGGATCACAATAATGCCGAAAATCAGGATCAGCCACAGGCTAATCGCAAACCAGGACCAGCCGCGAGCGCTCTCACGCATCGACTGCGAAGCCGGAATAACACCCGCCGAAATATTGCGGACCGTGGTCTTCACAAAAAGCGTGATGGTCATAACCCACACAATCATGCAGAACAGGCACAGCGCGTTAATCTGGAAGGTCGTCTGGTACCACAGCCACATAATGAATGCGGTTGCCGCAGCCAAACCAATGTTCATGCACACCCAGAACCACTTCTTGAAGCGTGCACCCGCCATCATCGCGGCGCCGATAGTCACCACAATCGAGAAGCCCACCAGGCCAATGAACGGGTTCGGGAAGCCGAACGCCTCCGCCTGCGGGGTGCGCATCACCGTGCCGCAGCTGAGCAGGGCGTTGATATCGCAGACCGTGGAGTGGCCGGCATCAATGTAAATCTGCAGGCGCTCGTACACCAGAATCGCTGAAGAAATGAGTGCGATCAGGCCGGCGCCAACCAGCCAGAATCCGAGCTGTCGGTCTGAGTAGCTGCCCGGGGTTCCCGCGTGCCCGTGCTGCGCTTCGTTCTCAGCCTCAGCGTGGACGGGCTCGGTAGTACTCGATGCGGCGGTACTCATACGACTCCTTTAGATAGTGTTTTACGGTGATACTCACCGGCGCGGCATAGCCAGCACCCCGGAAGCAGTACCCCATTTATCCTAGCCTCTCACATTGCTCAATAGCACGCCATTAGCTTCTACATTTACTATATGACGCCTCAAATCATGCAAATAGGCGCATTTTTGTGACGTACCTTAAACACAAAAGCCCCGGAAGGAGCCCGCAACGTAGCGGCGGGCGGGACCTTCCGGGGCATGGTGCGCATGTTTTCTATGGCATTCGCCTCATCGACGCGCGGCGGCTCCCACGGCAACTACCGTGGAGCGCACAGACGGCACGTGAGGGCAGTGCGTTAGGGCAGCGGGTGGGTGTACGACTCGTCAAAGAACTGCTGCTCCAGCTCCACCGCGCGGCTAAAGAACTCGCGGGCAGCCTGCGCATCCGCCGGGCCCACACGGTCCAGCTCACGGCGCAGGAAATCAACCAGCTCACGGAACTCCGGGTAGTCGTGCAGAGTAATCCACTCGTGGTGCACGAAAGAATCCGGGCGCTTGGCGGGAGCCTTCGACGCCCAATCCAGGTACAGGCCCTCGCAAACCACCAGCACCGACAGAATCGCCGCGTAGCTGCCGCTTGCCGCCGCATCCAGGAAGAGACGCTTGAAGCCGGTGGTCGCCTCCGTATCGGGCATGGATTCACGCTGATGCTCGGTCACGCCCAGAGTCTCAAAGCAGCGCAGGAAGTAGGTGTTCTCATCGCCCGCGATTTCGCCCGCGAACTTGGAGAGGCGCAGACGGCCCGCGAGAGTATCAGCGTTGGCGATAGCACCACCAATCAGCGCGAGGAACGTGTCCAGGAAGCGGTAGTCCTGCACCAGGTAGCCCGCCATGACCTGCGGGGCAATCGAGCCGTCAAAAAGCTCAGCAACAAAGCGGTGATTCGTGGCGGAGAGCCAGGTGGCAATGTTCTCCTGGCGCAGGGACTCGGTGAATGAATCGGTGCCAATCAAATCGGTGAAGGGTGCGGGCATGATGGGTGCCTTTCGCTATGTGGCATACCGTCGCTGGTATGCGTATGTGTGCGGGTGTGTTGGTGCGGCCTCGAACGTTGGGGCCGGCGCCTCAGCGAATATAGCACCGTGACTCCACGGCGTGCCCGGTTATGTACACCCGGTGCCCAAAAATTTTCGTTATTTTCGATTTTTGGGTGGGTGGGGATCCTTGGGTTTGAGCGCGAGTATGTATGCACGCAAAAGCGGGGCACCGCTCCCCCAGCCGGTAAAACCAACTAGGGGGCGGCACCCCGCCTTCTCATCAATAACCTCAGTGGGCTTTATTCGTCTTCGGAATCATCGTCACCGAAGAAATCATCGGTGTACGAGTCACCCAGCGGCAGGCCCAGCGAGTCCTCCAGCGAAGAACCCGGCGCAGACTCGCCACCCAGCTCAGCCATGATGCCGTCCAGCAGCTCATCCGGCTCAGCAGAGGCAGCCGCAGCCGCAGCGGCAGCCAGAGTCGAAGCCGACGCCGCGCCCGCAGAACCCGCATAAGCACCCTCGGCGCCCAGCTCATCCGGCAGCTCCTCAGCCTCAGCGCCGGGGGTCTTCGCCTCCTCATGCGCAGCCAGCAGGGTACGCGCCTCACCAATGACCGTAATCGAACCGGTAATCAGCACACCCGCTGACTCCTGCTCAAAGAGTGCGTTCTCCATGGCGGTGGCAATCGCCTCGTCCAGGTGCTCAAACACCTCAATCGAGTCTTCGTCCAGACCCGCATCCAGCGCCAGCTCGTGTAGACGCTCCGGCGCAATCGCACGCGGCGAATCCGACGCCGCCAAGTACAGGCGGAACGTGCCGTCAGAAGCGTCAACGTACTCTTCGCGCATGGTCTCAAACATGCCCAGAGCATCCTTCTCACCCAAAATACCGACCACGGCGTGCAGGTGGGACAGCTTGAACGCCTCAGTCAGCGCAGCCGCGGACGCACGCACACCGTGCGGGTTGTGGCCCGCATCCAGGATGGTCAGCGGCTCGGTGCGCACAACCTCCAGACGGCCCGGCGAGCGCACCGTCTCAAACGCGGTACGCACCACGTCCTCGGGCAGCTGACGCTGACCGCCGAAGAACGCCTCCACGGCGGCGAGAGCCACCACGGCGTTCTGCGCCTGATGCGCACCGTGCAGGGACAGCGGCACGTCCGGGTACTCGCCCGCCAGGCCGCGCAGGGTCAGCAGCTGACCGCCGACCGCAAGCTCACGGGAGACAATGCCGAACTCCACGCCCTCAAAGGCGAAGGATGCTTCCTTCTCGCGGGCGGAGGCGAGCAGCACGTCCGCCGCTTCCGGGTCCTGTGCGGCAGAAACCAGGAAGCCGCCGGGCTTGATAATGCCGGACTTTTCGGTTGCAATCTCGGCGAGGGTTTCGCCGAGCATGTCGGTGTGGTCCAGACCAATCGGGGTGACCACGGAAACCACACCGTCGGCAACGTTCGTGGAATCCCAGGTGCCGCCGATACCGACCTCAAGCACCACCACGTCCACCGGCTCATCCGCGAAAATCGCGAAGGCGAGCACGGTAACGGACTCGAAGAAGGTGAGGGCGGGCTCGCCGCGGGAGATCATCTCCGCGTCCACAATCTGCAGGTAGGGGGCGATTTCCTCCCAAATACGCACGAAGGTGGCATCCGGTACGGGTGCACCGTTAATGCAGATACGCTCGGTGACGCTTTCGAGGTGCGGGCTGGTAAAGCGGCCCACGCGCAGATCGTGGCCGAGCAGCAGCGCCTCGATCATGCGGGCGGTGCTGGTCTTGCCGTTCGTGCCGGTGATGTGGATGACCGGCGCGGCACGGTGCACGTCGCCGAGGATTTCGACGGCGCGGGCTACGGCGTCCAGGCGCGGCGCCATCTTGTTTTCGGGTGCTCGCGCCAGCAGTTCACCGTAGACCCGCTCCACGCCCTCGGGGTCGGGAATTGCGGGGTAATTCTTCTCGCTCATTGTTCTCCTCACTGGGATAGCCGGACTGGGATAACCAGCCAGTGCCGGCGGGGGCCCACCGTGCGGCGGAATAACCGTGCGGCGGGATAGACGACGGGCCGCCCCGCCCAATCAAGGGGGCGGGACGGCCGTACGGTTCAGGCGTTTTATGCCTTGGCGACGCTAATGCTCAGCTCGGCTGCTTCGCTCAGCTGCAGGGACACGGCGAGGGTTTCGCCGGTCACCAGTGCCTCGTTGGCGCGCAGAGCTGCCAGAGTTTCCTCCGGTGCCGCGATGCTCAGGTTGATGCGGTCCGCAACGTTCAGGTCAGCGTCCTTACGTGCCTGCTGAATAGCGCGGATGGTGTCGCGGGCGATACCCTCGGCAACCAGCTCGTCGGTCAGCTCAATGTTGAGGACCAGGAAGCCGCCGGGCAGAACCGCAGCCGCAGTGTGCTCAGCACCCTCAGCGTCAGCGGCAACCACGGTTGCCAGCTCGTACTCGCCCTCTTCCAGAGCCAGGCCACCGTCCAGAGCGGCAACGCCAACCAGGACGGTACCGTCCTCGGTCACGGTCCAGTCACCGGACTTGGAAGCCTTAATGGCAACCTGCACCTGCTTGCCCAGGCGGGGGCCCGCCGCACGTGCGTTGACCTTCAGCTGCTGGGAGATGCCGTAGTCGGCGGGGTCGACGGTGTCGGCGCTGACCAGCTCCACCTGGCGCAGGTTCAGCTCGTCCTCGACGATGTTCGCGAAGTACTCCGCGCCCTTCTCGCCAAAGGCGGTGCCCAGGGCTGCGAACTGCTCGGGTGCAATCGCCACGGTCATCTTCTGCAGCGGCTGGCGCACGCGGATCTTCTTTTCCTTGCGCAGTGCCGAACCGGCGGAGCAGACCTCACGCACGGTCTGCATGAGTGCCAGAAGGTCGGACTCATCAGCGAAAGCGGACGCCTCGGGCCAGTCAGCCAGGTGCACGGAGCGTTCACCGGTGAGGCCGCGGTAGATTTCCTCACTGCTGAGCGGCAGCAGGGATGCGGCGACCTTCGACACGGTCACCAGTGCGGTGTAGAGGGTGTCGAATGCGTCGGTGTCTTCGTTGAAGAAGCGCTCGCGGGAGCGGCGCACGTACCAGTTGGTCAGTGCGTCAGCGTACTGGCGCAGGTATTCGCAGGCGTTCCAGATGTCGTAGGAGTCCATCGCTGCGGTGACCTGCTCGATGAGTTCGCGGGTCTTACCGAGGATGAAGCGGTCCATCACGTGCTGCGAGTCGTACTTGAGCTTGGCGCTGTAGCCTTCGCCGTTGTTGGCAGCGTTAGCGTACAGGGCGAAGAAGTGGTAGACGTTCCACAGCGGCAGCATGACCTGGCGAACACCCTCGCGGATGCCCTGCTCGGTCACGATTAGGTTGCCGCCTCGCAGAATCGGCGAGGACATCAGGAACCAGCGCATTGCGTCGGAGCCGTCGCGGTCGAGGACCTCGGAGACGTCCGGGTAGTTGCGCAGGGACTTGGACATCTTCTGGCCGTCCGAGCCGAGCACGATACCGTGGCTGATGACGTTCTTGAATGCAGGGCGGTCGAAGAGCGCGGTTGCCAGCACGTGCAGCACGTAGAACCAGCCGCGGGTCTGGCCGATGTACTCGACGATGAAGTCCGCCGGGTAGTGGTTCTCGAACCATTCCTGGTTCTCGAAGGGGTAGTGCACCTGTGCGTAGGGCATGGAGCCGGAGTCGAACCAGACGTCGAGCACGTCTTCCACGCGGCGCATGGTGGACTTGCCGGTCGGGTCGTCCGGGTTCGGGCGGGTCAGCTCGTCAATGTACGGGCGGTGCAGGTCGGGTTCGCCGTCCTTGTTCAGGGGCAGGCGGCCGAAGTCTGCCTTGAGCTCTTCAAGGGAGCCGTACACGTCCATGCGCGGGTAATTCGGGTCGTCCGAAACCCACACGGGGATCGGGGAACCCCAGAAGCGGTTACGGGAGATGGACCAGTCGCGTGCGTTCTCAACCCACTTGCCGAACTGGCCGTACTTCACGTTCTCCGGGATCCAGTTGATCTGCTTGTTCAGCTCGTACATGCGGTCCTTGAAGTCGGTGACCTTCACGTACCAGGAGGTGATTGCACGGTAGATGAGCGGGGTGCGGCAGCGCCAGCAGTGCGGGTAGGAGTGCACGTAGGACTTCTCGCGGATCAGCACATCGTCTGCCTTGAGGGCGTTGATGATGGTGCGGTTCGCGTCGAATGCCTGCACGCCCGCGATTTCAGCCAAGGCGGTGGAGCCGGAGGCGGTAGGCTCGGCGAAGAGGTTCAGGAACTTTGCGCCTTCGTCGAGGGAGAGGATCACGGGGATGCCGTAACCTTCACAGACCTTCTGGTCGTCTTCACCGTAGGCGGGTGCCTGGTGGACGATGCCGGTACCGTCACCGGTGGTGACGTAGTCGGCGACGAGGATCTGCCAGGAGGTTTCGGTGCCCCACTTTTCGGCGTCTGCGAAGTAGTCCCAGAGCGGGGTGTAGCGCACGTGCTCGAGCTGGGAGCCGGTGTAGCGTGCGGTGACGGCTGCGTCTGCGTCCTTTTCGGGCTGGTCGCCTTCGTAGCCGAGGTCCTTGGCGTAGGAGCCGAGCAGATCGGAGGCGATCAGGAAGGAGCGGCCCTCGAACTTGCCCGCGCCGGGTACGACGGAGTATTCAATCTCGGGTCCGACGGCGAGCGCCTGGTTGGTGGGCAGGGTCCAGGGGGTGGTGGTCCATGCGAGTGCTTCGACGCCGTCGAGTTCTGCGGCGACCTTCTCGTCAGCGCCGAGGGCGGTGTCTGCGGTGAGGCGGAATGCGACGGTGACGGTCTGGTCCTGGCGGTCCTTGTACACGTCGTCGTCCATGCGCAGCTCGTGGTTGGAGAGAGGAGTCTCGTCCTTCCAGCAGTAGGGCAGCACGCGGAAGCCCTGGTAGGTCAGGCCCTTATCATAGAGGCGCTTGAACGCCCAGATGACGGACTCCATGTACTCGACGTTCAGGGTCTTGTAGTCGTTCTCAAAGTCGACCCAGCGTGCCTGGCGAGTGACGTACTTTTCCCACTCGTTGGTGTACTTGAGCACGGATGCGCGGGCGGCGTCGTTGAAGTTGTCGATGCCCATTTCGAGGATTTCGCGCTTGTCGGTCATGCCGAGCTGCTTCATTGCCTCGAGTTCTGCGGGCAGGCCGTGGGTGTCCCAGCCGAAGCGGCGTTCTACCTTGTGGCCGCGCTGAGTCTGGTAGCGTGCGACGAGGTCCTTGGCGTAGCCGGTGAGCAGGTGGCCGTAGTGGGGCAGGCCGTTAGCGAAGGGAGGGCCGTCGTAGAAGACGAATTCGTTTTCGCCGTTTTCGCCTGCGGGGCGGTTCTCGACGGATGCGGAGAAGGTGTTGTCCTTCTTCCAGTAGTCGAGGACTGCCTCTTCGAGTGCGGGGAACTTGGGCGATGCGGTGACGCCGCTTCCTGCGGCTTCGAAGGCGCTCGCCTTGGGGTAAACATGGGACATGTGTTTGTGCGCCCTTATCTGTTGTTCTCAACGCTGAGAGGTTGGGGCGACAGGGTACGTAGCACTCGTCGTCCGCACCGTTTCAGCGGGTGAGGATTGACATGACGGGTGCAAGGACGCCTAGGCATCGCTGACTTGCCCGGGTTGTTCCGGGGGTCGGGATGCGGCGCGGTACCACCTTGCTTACTGATTTAACAGCTCAACGCACCGAACCCTCCCGGGGCTAGCGGGGTGTCGCGTGTCCGCGATACCTAGCCACCGGAAGAGCGGCGCGTTGGGCGGGTATCAGTCGCTTATTACAGCTATATCGGGCTTAACCGTCCGGTTCTACTGGGACTACATCTCTTCCGCTAAGACACCCTCGCCGCAGCGATTGGCGGGTGCCCGCAGGTGCGGTCCGTTCTTCCGAATTGCTCGCCGGTGATGGCCGGGTCGTTGCAAACACTAATAGTTTATGTGGCTTTTGTGTCTGTATGCAACCCCGCGAGGTGTGGGTTTGAACAGTACTATTCAGATGCGCCGATGCCGGGGACACAAAACAGAATGGTTCTTCGTTCGGCGATATTTAGAGCGAGTAGGGGGCTTAAGGGGTCTTGCCTCACCCCACGCTCGGGCGTGTTTAAGGATGTATGTTTTTGCATTCCCCCGGTGTTGCTTTAAGTGGGTTTCGATTTTTTCGTGGGAGCCCATGGGATTGCAGTCAGTGCAACCACAAGATATGGGGTGAACACCGATGTAATTCCACTAGATATTCACCCCTGCACGTTTTCATCTCTTCAACACCCCGTGTGGGAACCGGTTTTTCTGAATGATTCAGCAATGCATAGCGGGTGAATAGAGTGCATATTTGGGAATTGTTGAGCGGGTTTCCCCTTGTTGAATCGGGTATTTCTCCTGAACTACTGAAGGCCTCCTCACAACCAGAAGGTTGAGCCAATACCTCTCCTCTCCCCCATCTTTTGCGAACACTGGGGTGAGACTCTTTCATTTTTCAGACCATAAATATGATTGAAATCACTTAATTTAACATGCGCGCCACCTCTCACCAAAGCATCCACCTCATCAAATAGCTCCCCATCAACAGAGCATAGTCGCAATACTTTACGGTGATTGATATCTTGAGTGATCCATAGACTCACAGAGATTACTAAGGTGTATTTTCGTGCATTTTGAATTCAAAGTAGTCTAAAATGAATCGTGCAACACATCAATGATGATTCGATAGCATCTACCCTCTCACCGGAGTGTGAACATAGCAGTCTCAAAGATGAGTTCACCGCGTATCCGTTCGCTCTACCAGCAGCATGTACGCGCCCGAGGTCACTTCCGGATGTGGACTGAAACCGCGGCATTTGCCTGAAGTTTTACCCCCTTTCACGACCTCACCCAACACGCCATACAACCACGCGCCCGCCGCCGGGTGCCCCGAGCCCGCCTCGGGAATAATCAAGGAGTTCACCGATGCTCTCACCCTCTTCGAGCACCCGTTCCGCCGTTTCCCGCCTTATGAGCCGCCGTACCCTGCTGCTCGGTGGCGCGGTTTCCCTCATGGCCGGTTGCGCCTCCGACATTCGCCCGTTGAGCGAAGAAGCAAAAGCTAAGATCGGTTCCCCCACCCCTTCCGCGAGCGCGACCGCTTCTGCGTCTAGTTCACCGTCTGCTACCGCTACTTCCTCGGCGACCGCATCAGCAAGCGCTAAGAGCAGCTCGTCCAGCGCGGCACGCGTACCCGTATCTGAGGACGCACTCGTTGAGGGTTGGGAAAAGTACCCCGGCCCTCTGAAGCTGACCGGCGAATACATGGGCGAGTACCAGCCCGCAACGGATTCTTCCCCTGCGAAGAACGTACCTAAGCCCCTCAAGACCGTTCCGCACCGTGAAGAACCGACCTTCCAGGGCGCCTACGAGACGTTGCGTGCCTACTACAGTGCTCAGATCACCGCGCTCAAGGATGGCCACTATGCAGATCAGGCGATTGAGCTGACCTACCCGGCAGACAAGAGCGCCATCGACGAGGTTAAAGCAGTCAAGGAACTGTATGAGCAGAACGGCTGGTACATGGACTTCACGTGCAGCATTTCCATGCGGAATACGGAGCCTCGAACCGCCCTGAAGAACGGTGACGGCTACGTAGAAATCATGATGGACGCCAAGTATTCTGCCACCGCCATCCATCAGCCGGACGGCACCGAACGCAAGATACCGGCGATTACTCAGGTAGCCATTCCGCACGTGATGCTCTACACCGAGGGTAAGTGGTGGCGAATCGGCAACGATTATCTGAACGAGCGTCTGAATGGCGGCAAGGGCTCTTCCGACTCTTCTAGTTCCGCTGGTTCCGCTGGTTCCAGTTCCGCAGGTTCTAGCGGTTCTTCGTCCTCGGGTCGCGGCTCCACTAAGGTCTAAATCCGCAGGGGTCTAATACCCTAGTCGAGAGCAGCCCGTCTCATCAATTCCATATGCACTAGCCCAAAGTCGAGGAGGCGCACTCCCCTGCACCTCACCGACTTTGGGTTATTGCGTCTTAAAGACAATGTTCAGGGTTTTTTGACGAAGTTTTAAAACCAGTCTTCTATAGTAAGAAGTGGATACTTCATACCGCCGCAGTTCACGCTCCGGCACACCCGTATCCCGGTACCCCCCCTGTACCGCACACAATACAAAAACGATGAGGCGGATCCTTTCGTACGCATCACAGCGTTGTGAAGCGAGCTACCTCGATCAACCACTTTCAGGAGATACCATGTCCTTCCGGCCGAGTGCACACACCAGCTTCTCTGCTAACGACCGAAACGGATTGACCCGCCGCACCGTTCTTTTTGGCGGTCTGACCGCCGGTGCTTTGGCTCTAGCAGGATGCGCCTTCAACAAGGATATTCGCCCCACCGGTAGCGGCGACACTTTCTCCGGCTCCCCGAGCGCCTCCGCCTCCCCCTCGGCGTCTGTGTCGGCTTCGCCTTCTGAGTCTGCCTCGGCTTCGGCCTCCGCTTCGTCTTCGTCCTCGTCAAGCCGTAGTAGCGCGAAGATTATTCCGTCCGACGAGTTCTTGAAGGACTATAAGAAGTACATTGGCGACGTCAAGTACGAGTACAAGCCCGCCATTGCGCACTATGTTGAGCCGACCGACACCTCCCCCGCGAAGAACGTCCCGATCCCGGTCATTGATACGGTGGCTCAGCGTACCGTCAGTCTCGAGGGCGCCTACAAGACCCTGGCTGCTTACCAGAGCGCGTACATTGCTGCGATGTACAACGGCGACCTGCAGTACCTCAAGGGTCTGGTCCACGGCGCTGACAGCGGTCTGGTCAACAATCTGAAGGCTATTGCTAAGCTCTACGCTGCGGGTGGTTGGACTAAGGACTACGAGAGTAAGCTGAGCATCCGTGACGATCTCGATGCGAAGGCTCTTGCCTCTTCCGATTTGGCTGTTGTGGCGTTCCCCTGCCGGGATGTCGTCAAGGAATACACCATCTACCAGAAGGGCACGGGTGAGGTTCAGAAGGCAAGCACCCTGGATGTCGTGATCTACGTGGTGTACGCCGAGGGCAAGTGGCGCGTGACCAGCCGCGAGTACTTCGTGTCGGAGTACAGCGACCAATTCCGCAAGGTCTTTGAGGGTCCCTCTGCTTCTGCAAGCAAGTCTAGCGGTGGCGGCTCCGGCAGCTCCGGTGGCTCTAGCTCCGGTAGCAGCAGCGATTTCAAGGTCTAGGCTCTGAGATTCTAAGCTCCAAGATTAGGATTTGAGCGCAGCGCCCCTGATGAAAGCGGGGCGGGTATCAACTGATACCCGCCCCGCTTTCGTATGTTCCTGTGCTTCTGTACCGCAGCGCTCCCCCGCTACTGCGCCAGCGAGCGCCTCAGCGCCCGGCAGGTGGCAACTACAGCACAGCAATACCAGCAGGCACAGCAACAGCCCCGCTCCTTGGCAACTAGGAAAACCAAGGATGCGGGGCTGTGCAATACTATCTGGCGCGTAGCTGGACTATCTAGCGCATAGCTACCTGGCGCGCCGCCTTCTAGGAGGTGGAACGCTCACGCAGACGCTCGTGAACCTCGCTCACAAAGCGGTTCTGATTATCGCGAGCATAATGCACGACCTCACCGATGACGGTAATAGCCGGTGCCTTAACCGATGCGCAATCCACCTGAGCGTTCTCAAGGGTCGTGACAGTCACACGCTCCTTCTCCGAGAAACCGTTCTCGATGGTTGCCAGCGGCGTGTCAGCCTCAATCCCACGAGAGAGCAGAGACGCCACCGTATCGGGCAGAGTGCGAACGCCCATCAGCAGCACCACAGTGCCCTGTGCACGCAGGGTCGCCTCAACCGCCGAAACTTCGGTCTCCGACAGGCCGGAGTGACCAGAAATGACGGTGAAAATCGAGGACACCTTACGCAGGGTCACCGGAATCGCCGCACGCGCAGGAACCGCAATGGCGCTGGTAATGCCGGGGATAACCTCAGCCTCCAGGCCTGCGGCGATGCACGCATCCAGCTCTTCAGCGCCGCGACCGTACACGTACGGGTCGCCACCCTTCAAACGCACCACGGTCTTACCCGAAAGCGCGTAATCAATCATGAGCTGCTGAATGCGGGACTGCGGAACAGCGTGCTTACCGGGAACCTTGCCCACATCAACGATGAGGGCGTCCGGCGCGTACTCGCCGTACTCCTGCGGGGCGAGGTGATCCAGAAGGACCACGTCCGCCTCGCTCAGGGCACGCGCCGCACGCAGGGTCAGCAGGTCAGCGGCACCGGGGCCGCCACCCACAATGTAGACCTTGCCGGGGTTCTCAGCAGGCTCGCCGGGCAGAAGAATGCCGCGTTCCGTCACGCTATCGTCCAGGCTGCGCCCGGGCGCCCCGCCCGCGAGCACCTCGTCAATAGTGGCGAACTCGCGGGGCGGGAACGGAGGAATCTTCGGGCACATACTACGCTGCCGGGACCGGGTTGAGGTCACTGGGCTTACCCACGGGAATCTTGGCACCGGTCAGCAGGACGGTGTCGGACTCGCCAGCTTCTGCCGCCGCAATCTCCTCGGGGGTTGCGGGGCGAATCTGCTCGCGCTCCAGCACGTACAGGTGCGAACCTTCGTCGCTGCCGTTGGGCTCGTTGATGAAGGCGCGGAAGCGGCGCAGGCGACGCTCGTCGCGCAGGGTTGCTGCCCACTCGTCCTCGTAGGAGTCGACGTGACGCTGCATGTCGCGCTCCAGGTCCTCGCACACGCCCAGGGAGTCCTCAATGAGGACGGACTGCAGGTGTGCCAGACCGTCGCCGTGCTCCTCATCCAGGTCCTCAAGCCAGCGAGCGGTACGCTGCAGCTTGTCTGCGGTACGGATGTAGTACATCAGGTAACGGTCGATGTAGCGGATGATGTCCTCGCTGGAAGCGTCCTTGACGAAGAGGCGACCGTGAGCGGGGTTTGCACCACCGTTACCGCCCAGGTACAGGTTCCAGCCGTTGGTGGTTGCAATCAGACCAACGTCCTTGCCCTGTGCCTCAGCACATTCACGGTTACAGCCGGAAACACCGAACTTGAACTTGTGCGGGGAACGCAGGCCGCGGTAACGGTTCTCGAGCTGGACTGCCATGCCGGTAGAGTCCTGAACACCGAAGCGGCACCAGGTCGAACCCATGCAGGACTTCACGTTACGCAGGGACTTACCGTATGCCTGACCGGACTCGAAGCCGGCATCCACCAGGCGCTCCCAAATGTAGGGCAGCTGCTCCAGGCGAGCACCGAACATACCGATACGCTGTGCACCGGTGATCTTCACGTACAGGCCGAACTCGTCAGCGACCTCTGCAATAACACCCAGCTTCTTAGCGGGAATCTCACCTGCAGGAATACGCGGAACGACGGAGTAGGTACCGTTCTTCTGCATGTTCGCCAGTGCGCGGTCGTTGGTCTCCTGAATACCACCGCGGCCTGCGTCCAGGACGTAGGAGTTGCGGAAGGAGGAGAGAATCGATGCAACGGTCGGCTTACAGATAGCACAGCCGTCGCCACCGCGGCCGAAGCGTGCCAGCACGGAGTCGAAGTCGTCCAGGCTGGTCAGGCGCACAGCCTCAGCCAGCTCTGCACGGGAGAAGTCGAAGTGCTCACACAGTGCCTTGGAGACGGTCAGACCCATCTTCTTCATCTGCTGTTCCAGAGTCTTCTGCAGCATCGGGACACAGGAACCACACTGGGTACCCGCGGTGGTGCAGGACTTCAGCGATGCAACATCGTGGTTGCCGTCAACGATAGCCTCGCGGACAGCGCCGAAGCTGATGTTGTTGCAGGAACACAGGATTGCGTCGTCGGGCAGTTCGGTGTCGGGGATGCCGTCGCCGCCGCCAGCTGCGGTCAGGTAGACGTTCGGCTCAGCGGGCAGTTCGCGACCGAGCAGGGGCTTCAGGGAGTCGAAGGGAGCGGTGTCACCGACGAACACGCCACCGAGCAGGGTCTTTGCGTCGCCGCTGGTCACGATCTTCTGGTACATGCCGCGTGCGGGGTCTGCGAACAGAACCTCGAGGCAACCCTCGGTGGTACCTCGGCGATCACCGAAGCCGGCAACCTGAACGCCGGAGAACTTCAGCTTGGTTGCGATGTCGAACTCTTCAACCTGAGCTTCTTCGTTGTCGTTGAGCAGGTTAGCTGCCACAGCGTCAGCCATAGCGTTAGCCGGTGCGACCAGGCCCCAGGTGCGGCCCAGCACGCAGGCAACCTCACCGATAGCCCAAATGTGCTCGTCGGAGGAGTGGCATGCGTCGTTGACGAGAATACCGCCGCGCTCACCCAGTGCCAGGTCAGCGTCGCGTGCCAGCTCGTCGTTGGGGCGAATACCAGCACCGAAGACCACCATGTCGGCGGGCAGGGTGCGGATTTCTGCATCCTCAGAAGGAGAATCTGCGATGGAGACGGAGACGACGTTGCCGTCAGCATCCTTGTTGATGCCGGAGATGTACACGCCGGTCTCAATCTCAATGCCGGTTGCCTTAATCTGGGCGTTCACGGCGTAACCGCCACCCTGGTCAACCTCAACGGAAAGCAGCCAGGGAGCCACATCCAGGATGGTGGGCTCTGCGCCCAGGTCCTTCAGACCCTCAGCTGCTTCGAGGCCGAGCAGACCGCCACCGACGACAATACCGCGGGGTGCGCGGCCGAGGGTGTCCTGCAGGCGGTTAACCTCGGAGACCATGTTCTTCACGTCGTCAATGGTGCGGAAGACGTGTGCGGCGTCCGAGTTAAGAATGGGGATACGAACCGCGCGGGAACCGGTCGCGAAGACCAGCACGTCGTAGGGGTACTCGTTGCCCTCGGTGTCGGTGACGACGCGGCGGGTGCGGTCAAGCTTCTCTGCGTGGCAGTTGTTGACCAGGTTGATGTTCTCTGCATTCCACAGTTCGGGGTCACCGAGGGTCAGGTCCTTCTCGGTGTCCTTGAAAATCTTCTCGATAGCAACGCGGTCGTAGGGGATGTAGGGCTCATCGTTGAGGACGGTGATGGTGTCCGCTGCGCGACCGGCAGCTTCAGCGCCTTCGTGGTACGCGCGTACAAAACGCCACGCAGCGGGGCCTGCGCCGACAACGAGAATGTTGCGGGGGGTGTGCGACATGGATTTTCCTTCCTAGTTGTAATGCAGGTAGTTCATGGCACTTATCTACCCTCAGTGTGCGGCTGGATCGTGCCCGGTATTGGAACTCCTAGTTTCCGTACCGTTGGGCTCGTACCTGATGCGTACCGAGTAGTTGAAGCGCCCGCTTCTTTAGAATGCATCTGAAAATTACGAAACATTTTTGTGTGGGATTATGTTGTTTTCTTCAGGCAGTCAAAAGGCGTTTTAAACTACGACTTTTATCGTACACTCTAGCGCGGGGTCGAGGCATCGAAAATCCGCATTTTTTGGGAAAATTTTCTAAAAAATCCGCGGAATATCGGGCTGAAATAGGGTATTCTTACCTTACCTGAAATTAAATTAGGTAAGGCTAATCTACAAAATTCAAGGTCGTCTTTTTAGGGTAAAAATAACCTTTAGCACCCTCCGCGTGCCCCATTTCCAAATGTGGGTTTCATAAGGTAAACTCCAAACAAAGAACACACGAACCGCTATTGTGTCCTGCACCCCGCGCGGCGCAGACCACCACTTCGAAAGGAAACCCTCATGGCTGAGAATTGGGTACGCATCTGCGCCGAATCTGACCTCGAAGAAAACTGGGGTGAAGTCGCCCTGGTCGACGGCTACCAGTACGCCATCTACAAGACCAAGCACGGCATCTTCGCCAGCGACCACCTCGACCCGCACAGCCAGGCGCTGGTCCTCGCACGCGGCATCGTCGGCGAGAAGAACGGCAACCCCACCATCACCTCCCCCCTCTACAAGGAGGTCTACGATCTGACCACCGGCGAGTGCCTCTCCGACCCCTCCTACTCCATCAAGGTCTACCCCGTAGAGGTCCGCGACGGCGACGTCTACCTCAAGACCGCCTAAACACTCACACTTCACAACTCAAACACAGCAACACAAAAAACCTCGGGAACATAACGTCCCGAGGTTTTTTGTATGGATTTTCAGAAGCCCCGAATCAGGTGAGTGAACAGCGAGCGCACTAGCCTGATTTTAAGTCATCTAGGCGGCATCCAGCTGGGCAATAGCGGCATCCATGCGGTCAATAAAGCACTCCGCCACCACGGCAGCAGAAGCACCACCCTGCGCGTTCACCAGCGGCGAGGCAACCTTCACCGGCACACCGGTCGACTCAGCATCACGGCGCATCTTACCGGCGAAGAAACCCTCCGCTAGAAGGTAGGTTGCAGCAAACTTAGGCTGATGCTCAGCAACCACCTCGTGGAACTTCGGATCGATAGCGGCAACGAAGCCGTGATGCACCGGGGTGTTCAGTTCCTCAGCCAGCAGCTCAGCGGCACGGCTCATGTCCGCGCGACCATCAGCACGAGAAGAACCCGCAGCACCCTGCACAACAGGGCCGTCGCCGGGAGTCCAACCAGCCTCTTCCAAGCGGGCGCGGGTCAGTGCGGCAAGGCGCGCATCCGGGCCCAGAGACTCGCCAATACTAATACGCTCAATACCGCTATTGCGTGCGGCACGGCGCAAATCCACCTGAGTGTGGAAACCGGTCGACAGCAGAATCGGCACGATCACGCAGGGCTCATCATTGGGCAGAGAGGCTGCGGCATCATCAACGCTGGGAGATTCCACATCCACATATGCGGCGTGGATACGGTACTCCACGCCGTCGTTACGCTGCGCGAGCAGGAACTTGATCTGCTCACGAATCAGCGTAATAGCCTCGCGACCGGCGACCGAGTCGGTGCCGTGCGAGGTTGCGATTACATTCAGAATAGTCATATTTCCATTGTATGAAAGGAACACCCCGCTTCCCCACTCATGAACACGAGTGACGAAACGGGGTGTTGCACGAAGGCTAAATTTTAGCTCTTGCGGCGGCGTGCCACGACCAGTGCGGTACCTGCAGCCAGGGTGATAGCACCAGCTGCTGCTGCGAACATAGCGCCGGATGCGCCGGTCTGTGCCAGCTTCGAGGAGGAGCTACCGGAGGTCGAGGAACCACCTGCGGAAGAACCACCGTTAGAGGAACCGCCGTTGGAGCCGCTCACACCCAAGTTGTCGGAGGCGCCGGAACCTGCGTCAGAACCGCCGTTGGAGCCACCCTTGTGGCCGGCTGCGTTCTGGTCAGCGGTGCTGCTCTCAGAAGCAGAAGCGCTCGCGGATGCAGACTCACTTGCGGAAGCGCTCGCGGACGCGGATGCACTCGCAGATGCAGACTCGCTAGCCGATGCGGTCACCGATGCGCTGCTGGAGCTGCTTGCGGAGCTCGATGCGCTCGCAGAAGCGCTCGAAGAAGCAGACGCGCTAGCGGATGCAGACGCGCTCACCGAGGGGGTCACAGCGGGAACGCTCGGAACCGCGGTCGGGGAAGCGCTCACCGATGCGCTCGGAGTTGCAGAAGCACTCGGGGCTACAGAAGGAGCCACGGATGCGGTCGGCAGAGACGGCGAGGTGGGCTCTTCCGAAGGTGCTGCGGTGGGTTCTGCGGTCACGCTGGGCTCAGCGGTTGCAGAGGGTTCCACGGTCGGCTCAGCAGTCGGTTCTGCGGTGACAGAAGGTTCTGCAGTAGCAGAAGGCTCCGCAGTCGGCTCAGCGGTGGGAGCAACGGTCGGCTCAGCAGAGGGTGCCTCGGTGGGCGCAACAGTCGGCTCAGCGGACTTAGTGGGCTCTGCGGTCGGCGCCTCGGTCGGAGCAACAGTCGGCTCCGCAGTCACGGTAGGCTCAGCAGAAGGCTCAGCAGAAGGCGCGACGGTCGGCTCAGCAGTCGGTGCCACGGTAGGCTCAGCAGACTTAGTCGGCTCAGGTGCCTTAGTCGGTTCAGGTGCCTTGGTCGGCTCGGGTGCCGGGGTCGGTGCCGAGTTCGCTGCCAGGCGGTTCAGCCACAGCTGATCCTCATAGGTGTTCGGGTTCTCGAAGCTGGTCGGGTAGATAATATCGCCGTTGGGCAGCTCGAGAGCGTTGTAGCCGCCGCTCTTGTCGGTCTTGCGCATCGAGGAGAGCACCACCTCGTTCACCTTGTTCAGGTTGTCATCCATGAACACCAGGCGGGAGCCGGATGCGTCCACCACGACCACGTTACCCGCGCGGGTCAGGAACATGGTGGCAACCTCGGTCTTCTCGAAGCCCTCAAGAGTTGCGGACTCGCGGACCACGCTGAAAGTGCCGTTCTCGTACTTGAGGATCTGCACCTTACCGCCGTACCAGTTGTTCCAACGGTAAATGTAGCCCTTGGGGCTGACCAGGGTCGAGGGCAGGGCGGTGTCGTAGCCTGCGGGTGAAGAGTTCGGCACCAGGGACACGCCGTTGCTGCTCATGTGCAGCAGGTGACCCTTCTGAACCGCCTTTTCGCCGGCCGCATCGTAGATGGAAGTCGACGGCGCGTACACGAAGCTGCCGTCGGGCAGCGGTGCGAGGGTCACGGTGTTGTTGGAGAACGAGTCGCCGTAGTACTCGTCGAGCGAGTATGCGTTCACAACCTGCGGGTCGATAGAGTCGGGCTTCGGCAGAGCCTGCGAGGTTGCCTTGCCGGATGCATCAATGATGGTCAGCTTGCCGCCGCCCTGGCCGTCAATGCTGACGATGCCCCAGGTGTTGTTGGCGGGGTTGTAGCCGATTGCCTTGACGGTGTTGGCACCGAGGTCTACGTCGGAGTAGGTGCCGGAGGAGACGAGCTTACCCTCAGCGGTCACGGTGTACAGCTCGGGCTTGTTGGTCTCGCTGCCGATGACGAGCATGCGGTTGCCGTCAGCGTCCACAGCGAAAACGCCCTTGATTGCCTTCAGGACGCCGGTGTCGGTCATCTTCAGGTTGGAGCTGGTCAGCACGGTGTAGGTAGTGTCACCGCTGAAGCTCGGGGGTGCCACATGCACAATGTGGTTCTTGCCCAGACGTGCGGTGTTCTGGGGCAGGTTCACGCCCGCGCCGGTGTTGTAGGACTCGGCGACGCTGTAGGCGCTCTTGGGGGTGTTTGCTGCGTTACCGGTGTAGGAGATGCTCAGCGGGTCGAGGCTGGCGCCTTCGTTGTAGAAGTCGGAGAAGGCGTGGTTACCGTCGGCGGTCAGGTTCGCGGAGATGCCGCTGATGCTGACCAAGCCGTCCTTCTCGCTCTGCTTGGCGGTGCCGGTGCTCAGAGTCGCCATCTTGACTTCCATGGGGCCCTCGAACTTGCCGGAGGCGTAGTTCTTGGTGCGCACGGTCATGTAGAGGGAGCCGGTGCCGTCAGCGAGGTTCAGTTCCACGCGGGGGTTGGAGAAGGTGAGGTTCAGGGCGCAACCGGTTTCGGGGTCCTGGCCTTCAGCGCAGTGGCCGGTGAACCAGAGGCGACCTGCAGCCTGCAGGGTGACCTGCTTGCCGTCTTCGGAGACGGTGGTGGAGGTCGGGGTGAAGGTGAACTGCTTTGCGGTTGCGTCCCAGGCTGCGCCGTCGGTCATTTCGCGGGGCATACCGTTGTAGGACAGGAAGGAGGCGCGCACGCCCCAACCGAAGGATGCGCCGGTGCTTGCCTGGTCGCCAGCTACGACATTCTGTGCGGCAACATTCTGTGCGGCGATATTAATGTTCTCGGCGAGGACGGGTGCCAGGGGTAGGGCGACAGCGCCAGCGACGGCGAGGGCGCAGGCTCCCTTGGAGAGGCGGGTGCCAGATGTGAAAATCTTCATTGGTGTGTATCCATGCTATCGACATTGTTAGGACAGGCTTACTATATCGATAGAGTGAGAATTTCTCAAGATACATACCAAGTGAACCGTTTTATGACAAAGCACCTCACAGCACACCGACAGGGCAATACCCCCTCAACAGGCACCAGGGGCCACCACCCCCCAACTCCTACTCAACTAATCCTTCTTCGAAGCGTGCATACGTGACATACCCAAAGCACCCAGAATCAGGCCACCGCCCAGGGTCACCAAAATCGGCAGAAGAGGCGAGCTCTTATCCATGTTGCGGGTAATCTGCGCCTCCGTTGCCTTCACACCATTCGGCGATCCGGGATCAGTACGAACCTGAGAGGAAGAACCGTTCAGAATCGCGGCACGGCGAGACTGAGCCGCCGAATCGGTACCCGAGGGCAAATTAGACTCGGGGGTCACCACCTCAACAGGCTGCGCCTCCCCGGTGCGGTACCCCAGCGCCGAGGAAGACGCGGTGGCAGGGCTACCGGCAGCGCGTGGAACAGAAATCGTGGCGTCATTAGTACCCGGAGCCATGGCGGTATCAGCCTGAATACCGCGGGTCTTAGACTTAGAACCCGCAGCGGGTGCATCCGCAGTCTCAGAGGCAGACGCGGAAGGTACAGTAACCGGCTTCTCCTCGTTCACAGACGAAGAATTGGACGATGATCCACCGCCCTCAGAGGACGCCTGAGTCACCGTAAAACGCACCGTATTGAGCTGAAGGTTGCCATCATCGCCTGCGTCGAAAGCTGCCACCAGGTAGGTCCTACCAATCTGCAGGGACGCACCGGGCACGCCAATCACAGCCTCAAAAGCGCCCGCAGAAATGGATTCCGGGCCAACGTGCACAATGGCGAGCGCATCACCAACAGTGTTGCCATTGGTGTCGATTTCCATGACGATCAGGTCGTAGCCCTTGTCATTCCGGGGGAAGTTCGTGGCACGGACCGTGACGGGCTTCGTGTCATCCTGAGAGTCGCCCTGCGAGTCCTGAATGGACAGGTGCGCTTTGCCATCCCTCTGGTTCATCGGATCGTACACGCTGTTGTCTTCGGAGATAACGTACTGCCCAGAATCATGGTTCTGCGGGTTGTCCACGGTACGGCGAACCGTGTCATCGCTCGTATCGGTGGATGACGTAGCGGTGGGCGACGGCAGGTTCACCGCTTCGGGGGTCGGCTGAGCACTCGCCTCGCCGGTTTCTGCTTCTTCACGTTCAATATCGACCGGCGGTTCGGTGGGCTTTGCTTTGCCGTTGCGCGGGTCAGCGGTCTGGACCAGGCGGTTTCCCTGCTCGGTCACAAAGAATTCGTAGGAGACACCGTGCGCGGTATCCTCCAGAACGATCACGTACACGACGTTCGAGTCCGTCGCCGGGCTCATCAGGAGGCGGAACTCCCCCTCCTTGGTTCCCTCAGTTAGGGTCGGGCTCTCCAGGACGGAGCCACCGTACTCACCGGAAGGGGTGTAGAAGTTCACGTCAACCAGCACGCTGGAAGCCTCCAGCCCCTCAGGGAAGCCCGTCCAGCGCAGGAGGTAGCTGCCGTCCTTGAGCTGCGCCTTCATGGTGATTGTGGAGGCTGCGCCCTGCACCTGCTGATTGTCTTCAGCCTGGTTCGGGGTTGCGGTCAGGGTGGCGGTTTTTTGCACGGCAGAGTGCGTCGTGACGGGTGCCTCCGCCGCGACAGAGGGTACAACAAGCCCGCACTGAAGCCCCGCAGCCAAAATGGTTGCGGTGACAATACGGTGCTTCGCTGAATAAATACTCATGCAATGCGTCTTTTCGTGGTGGAAATGTGCGCACTATTGCTTGTTCTTCACGTGCCGCGTGGAGCCCTTCGGGCGCGTCATGTACCCGGATTTGTCGTACCATGCTCCGCTTCGTATTTCAGGTGGTGAAGACCTGACAATAGCTCGCATCTATTTATCGGTTATTTCAACCCTATCACGAACCTTAAGGTTTATTCACGCGAGGGTAGAGTTTTTTGAACACCCTGAACACGCGACTCGCCCCCGCTATCTGCACCTACAGATAGCGGGGGCGAGCATTCCTCATGAAACGAAAAACATACTATACACGGCCGGCAGAAAACGCCTGACTAGCGCATTAGCCGCCCAAGAAACCGCGGCGGTGAGCCATCCAGGCGGCACCAACCACGAGCGCCAAACCAACGCCACCAAGAGCCCAGAAGGCAACACCGTGCTGAGCAACCTCTTCACTCGCAGGAGCCGCAGTGGAAACCGCAGCCTTCACGCCGTCCTGACGGTCAGCGTTCGAGTACACCTGGGTGGTGTTCGAGTGCACCGCAGCGGAACGAGTGTTAGGCTCCGAGTGAATGACGGGAGTAAAACCCTTATTACCATTACCGGATTTCGACGAAGCCGCCTTTTCTTCATCGGTCAGAGCGTCCAGGTTTGCGGCAACAGCAATAGACGCCGGGTCAGAACCCGAGCTATACGCCGAAATCTGGTTAGTGCGGGTCGGTTCAAAAGCCGAACGCGGGCTCATCGTGCGCGCCTGAGCCAAAGCCTGCAGAGCCTGACGCTGACGCTCAGCCTTCGCTTCCTTTGCCTTGGACATGGCGCTCACCGCATCCAGAGTGGAGCGGGGTGCGCTCGCGGCAGACTGACCCGAGCCCGACTGGGTGTCATCAGAACGAGTCGAGACGGCGTTAGTAGCAGCGGAGGGGCTACCCTGAGTGGCGCCGGTCGCCTCGGCTGTATTGGCGCTGGGCGTAAGCGATGCGTTTGCATCCTGGCGGGGCGACTCATCCTTCGTCAAGGAGGTTGAGTTGCCGGTCGCCTCGCCACTGACCTTGAATCGCACCGAGACAACTTCTTCCGCATACTCAGTATCGTCCGCACGCACCAGGTAGGCGGTGTACACCGAGCCGGTCTTCAGCAGAGAGCCGGGCATGCCAACCTCTTCCTTGAACGCGCCATTCACGATGCGATCAGAGCTGATGTGTGTAATGGACAGCGCATCACCCTTATGGTTGCCACTCATATCGGTTTCAACCACGATTAGGTCGTAGCCAGCCGCATTCGCGGGCAGACGCGCTGCACTGATAGTCACCGGCTTGGTTTCCTTATCAGAGCGAACCTCAGCATAGGCGACCTTCAGTTCCGCAACACTCAGGGTCTGAGTATCGCGAGAAGAGGTCGATCCGCCGGGGACCTGCTCTAGCTTCTGCGTGTGGGTTTCGAGGTTCAGGTTTTCAGCAGATTCGGAAGGCACCTCAGTCTTAACCTTATCCTTGCTACCCTTCTGATCTGCATCCTGCTGGTTCTTCTGCTCCTCTTCACGGAGCTTTTCCATCGTCTTCAGCTCGTCAATGGTCGGCACCTGGTGGGCGTTTTCCTTCTTGTCCACCATCACCTCGTCAGAGTCATCCCCAATCGGGATAGCGTGCGGAACGAGGGAACCCTCAGAAATCATGAATTCGCCATAGCCCTCGTCAGAGGTCGTCAGGTCCATGACGCTCATGGAGTAGTAGCCCTCCTGGGGCATCTGCGGCATCTCAAAGGTGACAAGCATCGAGCCGTCGTCCGCACGCTCAACCTGCATTGCGGAGGGCTCGTAGGTGTCAGACCCAAGCAACGTGCCAGTGGCGTCGTAGTACTGCATTACCAGGTACACCCTAGAGGCATCGCCCACGTAGCCGCCCTCATAGAGGGGCGCGAGCTTAATGGTTGCCTGACCGTCCTTGATGGACTGAATCTGAATCTCAATGGTATCGACCTCAATTTCGAGGTCTTCGTAGGGGCAGCTTGAATTAAATTCGCTATTAACCAGAGCCGCCAGGCAATCATTCACGTTAATTGCTTCAGCCTCTACTGCGGAGGCGCCAGGAAGCACAAAAGCGCTTGCACCTAAAGCGGTTGCAAGCGAAAGAGCATGAATGCGTTTCGGAAGTCGAGTGATAGTCATGTGCGCCATTTCGATCGATGTAGGCGCAAAGCCTGGACTAGGGAAGGCTCACCACAAGCCCGGTGTTTCTATCCAAGTATTTGCGCACCAGTACGTCGGTTACACCCTAGCCTAACACGGATATTGCACTTAATGTTGCATTGCATTCATGTGCTAAAACTTTATGTCGCAATAATTACCGAAATAAAAGGGAATTAATTACTTTACTGAGATATAAATAACGCAAAATTCGAATGTCAAAATATATTCTCTAAAGTGCACCAAAAAGAGATTTTTACACCGCCCCAAGGCGCACCAGACCACCGCGCAATAGAGTCAAACATCCGGGCACGCAGAAGGCGCCCCACCGAACACGCACCCATACGGCACGCACCCGACAGAGCGCCTCCCACTCAACAACTCCCCTACAGAGAGCCACGCCTCACAGCGCTAAGCAACAAATAGCTGACCTACTCAGCACCCAGCTCCTCAGCACCCTCAAGGCGGCGACGATACACATTAACCGCAACAGCAGTACCCACAAAGGCAACCGAACCCAGCAGAGCAATACTCAGCGGCAAGGTACCCTCCGGCAGCGGGCCATTATCCTGAGCGCTCGCCTCCAGCTTCGAACCGGCAGAATCACCGCGCGACTTCGAGCTACGCGTATAGAAACTACCCGAACCTGCAGCACCCACATTCTCCTGAGGCGAAGCAACAGTCACCGTCTCCCCCTCAGCAGACTGGTAACCCAACAGGTTCACCACGGTACGCCCCGGCAACATCACCGCATAACCAGACATCACCATCGTCGAAGGAACCACCGCAGTCTCAGCCACAGAACTACGAGCCTGCGCGGTAATCGCACGCGCCGACTGCTGCGTCTGCACAATATAGCCCAGAGCGCTATCCACCGACGGGATCTTAGCAACAGAATCAGTCACCAAATCTTGAGCATCCGCAGAGGCATCTGAAGAATCCACAGTGCTCACGCGACCCGAAGGGGCCGATGGGCTCACACGCTGATTCGCATCAGAAATCATCGGAATCTGCGGGTGAACAACAGTATTCGTAGGCTTCGGAGCCGGATCAACAGGAACCGCACGCTGAATCACACTCACACCAAAAGCACTGGTCGCCATGAGCTGCAGCTCCTCAGTGGAGTTACCACCCACCACAACCACACGGTAGCGCTTACCCGCATTCAAAGAGGTACCGGGAACCTTCAAATCAGCAGAGAAAGAAGCATCAGTCACCTGCTGAGGGCTCACATGCGTGGTCGCCAGCGGTGAACCCACGGCACCGCCGTCAGCAGGCATTTCAAAGACCATCACGTCATAGCCCAGGCCGCTCTCCGCAACGTTCCTAGCGCGCACGCTAATCGGCTGCAGCTCATCCGATCCGCGCAGCTCTGCGGTAGAAATTTCCAGGGTCGCCTCACGGGTCTCCGCAGGAGCCCGATCGGAGCGGGAGTGCACCAACAGACGATCCTCGGTCACCTCAGCGGGTGCCGCATCATTGGTAGAAGAACTCACCGAAGCAGAAGCACTGGCAGACGCACTCACCGAGGCGCTAGCAGATGCACTCGCAGAAGGACGAGCCGAAACTTTCTGCGATGCAGACGGCGCTTCAGAAGGTACCGGGGCGACCGTCGGGCGCGGGCTATCCTTCGCGGCACTCGGGGATGCGCTGGGGCTCAGGGACACCTCGGGGGCAGGATTCGCCTCCACGCGGTTAGCACGGGGAACACCGGGGGTGTCCGGGAAGAAAATGTTCTGGCTGCTAGCCATAATCTCGTCGACTGTTACACCGTACTCGGGCATAAACTCAACGGAGACAGTCTCGCCGTTGCTCAGATTCTCAATTTCCACCATGTACGGCTGCTCAACGTTGAGGCGCTGGTGGATGCTCAGCTCAATATTGCCTTCTTCATTCTTTGAGGCAGTCATCTGGGCTGCGGGTACGGTCATGGTCGCCACAACGCCATCTTCAACGGAGATGGCGGACAGGCGAACCCTCAGATTCTCCAAAGAGGTTACACCGGTCAACGACAGCAGGGTGTAGTCATTGCTCTGAGCAACCAGGTCCAAGGTAATGTCGTGGCTAACCACATCGGCGGCAACGGCGATGGGAAGTTCAGGCTTCGGGGTCTGCTGAGTCTGCGCGTGAGCGGCAGAGGCAAAGGTGGCGGGGGCCAGAGTTGCAGGCGCGACGGAGCCACCCAAACCGAGGGCGGCAGACGCTACTAGCGCCGCGCCGCGAGCAGTTCGCTGCGTGGAAAACATGGTCACCTATTTTCGTGAGTGAGTGTGATGAATCGTCGTGTGACTCCTGCGCCCAAAGGTCGGAAGTAGGCGCAGAATAACGGTTCTCTGATATCGGTGACCGGAGGCGCTTCACAGCGACTCCTCACCTCGGGTGAACGAGGTGGTAAAGAGTGATAGTACCGTCTATGACAGCACTCTAAATTATAGGTATAACCTTAGAAAAAGTTAAAGATGTAGGGACGCCCGAATCTTGCATTTCGGACGTCCCTACATCTATGTGCATGTTTTGCCTAGTGGGGCAATAATTACCCCGTTTTAGCGGCGAGAACTGAGCTGCATCTCACTACGGCGACGGCGGCTCAAACGCATACCGGCAAGCAGTGACAGCGATCCAGCGGCACTAATGACCAACATATTGGAGGCGCCGGTAGCCGCCAACTGCTCGCGCTTCTGCTGGGCACCGGAGGCAACCTTCTGGGAGCCAGATGCCTGTGCTTCGGCCTTCTGCGCGTTGCCCTTCTGCGCTTCAACCTTCTGTGCAGAGGCGTTCTGTGCAGGGACATTCTGCGCGGGAGCACCCTGATCGCTAGCCGGAGCGTCATTCTTCTGCTCAGCGCCGCTCTCCCCCGCTTTCTGCTCGGTAGCAGAAGCCTGATCAGCCGCAGGCTCAGTAGGCACCGAAGCATCGACCGCGGGAGTGTCGGCTGCGGGAGCCTCGACAGTGGGCGCATCCTGCTCAGGGGTAGTGGGCAGGGGGGCTGGGGGCTGGCTATCCACGCCATCGCGTTCGACAGTAAAGCCGCCATTGACCATGCGCACAGTACCCTGCTCATCCTCCGCCACAGCGCTCACACGGTAGGTAGTGCCGGGCTTGAGTGCCGAGCCAGGAATCTGCACCTGGGCAGTGAAAGCACCGGAGGCATCAATCTCAGAGACATCAGCCGAAGCAATCACGCCGCCGATTGCCACACCGTATTCGTCGACAGCACTAACCATCAGGTGTACCGAGCCGACACCGGTGAAGCCCTCGCCACGCAGGGTCAGGGTCTTAGCTGAGTCGTTTTCAGGAACTACGGTTTCTTCTACGTGCAGGCGGGCGGTCATCACGGGGTTAGAGGTGTTGTTCTGTTCTTTAGTGGTGTCGTGGACGCGGTCAAAGACGGTATTGCGCGGCAGGCTGTAGTGGCGGCGCAGGTCATCCTCGGGCAATACGTGGTCGAACTTCTCGGCGAGGCTCACGGCAACTACCTGCTCAGAATCAGCCTGGGCGTTCTGCGCGGGCTGCGCTTCCTCTGCAGGCTGCTTCTTCTCGAACTGTGCCTGCTCCGCCATTGCACGCTCAGCGGTAGCAACCGGAGCGGAGCCATTCTGTGCATTCCAACCATTCATGAAGGGAACCTCAACTTCCTGGGCGGTGTAACCATTAGCGGCAGAGGGCGCAACCTCAATGCTCAGCACGTAACGCAGATTCTCGTGGACGTTCTGAACTTCTTCCAGCATGGATCCGGGCACCTCAATGCCATCCAGGAGGGTACCGTTCACAACGTCGGCGCGCGCGGGAGAAACAGCCAGCAGTATGCGGTTACCCTGGCTATCCAAGGCGTAGACGTAGGTCATCACTTCAAATGCCTGCGCTTCACCCAGGCCGGTGACCTTGTAAACCACCAGGTTCTTCTCCTGTGGAATTTCCATCTGGCCCGAGAGAATCTGAGCATTTAGCGGCTCATCCTGAGTATTTGCGGGCAGCAGCTCCAGCGGTGCAGAGGAGTTGTAGGAGGGATCCTCCGTCGCGTAGCCCTTGGCAGGGTCAACCACGGCAGTTGCGACGACGTACTGCTGGTTGGGGTCGAGGGTACCTGCGGGCAGGGTCAACTGGGTGCTGAAACGGCCACCGTCCACATCGAGTTCGGGCACGAGGGTCATCGTCACTGCAGAGCCGCGGCCCAGTGCGTAGAGGGGGTACTGGCGGTATTCGCTCACGTACACTGCCACACCGTAACGTTCAACGGCACCGCCGGTAAAGCCTTCACCGGCGACGGTGATGCTCTGGGAACGTGCCGGGTTAATGACGACGCCCTGCTCCACATACACCTGCGGGGAGGTTTGGGTAGCGACGTTTTCGATGGGGGTTGCGTTTGCTGCGGAGGGGGGATTGTCGGGTTCTACCGCAGTCGATGAAGCAATTCCGCCAGTATTCTGCACCTGCACATCTGCATGCGCAGCACCAACACCGGTAACGGACAGGACAGATGCAGCAATAGCGGCTGTTGCACGGGTTTTTGAGTGAGCGGGTTCGGGCATGGAACACACCTTTTCTGTGAGTGTGAACGATACCCTCCGGAGGGTGCCACGGATCGAAGCTGGACGGGTGCCTCTTCGGGAATGAACGCTATAACGTACGGACTAGCCATAACGTTCATGTAATGGTGGAAGTTACCGCGAAGGGAATCGCTCTATTTATCGGTAATTCCACACTAACAATACTTTTCTTGTTATTGCTGTAAAGACGCTTTACATCCTGACTATTTTCCTGTGCAATAACCCACACAGCATATTTTTTACTCTCCATAACATCACCAAGAGCACTCAAAATGCATGGACTAGGCGAAATTTTTCAACTCTCCCTTGAGACTCAGGGTTTTATTGCATGCATATGCAGTTTTAATGGATTTGAGATAAAAATATTCTGCACATTCATGCATTTAATTTATTTCTTTTAAGTGAAAAAATGCAGGTCACAGCGCCTTTTCCCGCACATTGATTAAAAGCGTGCGTACCAATAACCACGCACAAAATAAGTCGACAAAATCATTCCGTTACGCCAGCCTGCACCCCCAATACGGAAGAGCCACCCCTCTCACCCCGCTTGCCGCACACACCTTGCCACACACAACTACCCCCAGATCCAAAGAACAGCTCAACAAAAACTGCTGGCATGCAAAAGTGCCGCCAATACCCTTTCAGAGTATTGGCGGCACTTGAATCACTCACCTTGCGGCGAGTATCAGATATTCAGAGCCTAGCCTATAGAGGCTGAGCTATTAGAGGCTGCGGCGGCGCAGGAGCATCAGTGCAGCACCAGCAATCAGAGCTGCGGCGCCAACGCCTGCGATACCTGCAACACCTTCAGCACCGGTGTTAGCCAGCTGCGGCTTCGAGGAAGCCGAAGAAGAACCCTTGGTGCCGGAGACACCTACAGTGTGGCCCTTGGAGTTAGAGGAGGTAGCAGCGGATGCGTTACCAACCTTAGCCTTGGGTGCCTGAGAAGTGGGCATGCGGGTCTCGGTTACGACAACCGAACCATCTTCGCGCATTTCAGCGGTGAAGACGCTGGTGGTGCCGTCGCCGTTATCGCGAACAGTGGTGTTGTCACCCTCGGTAGCTGCCGGCAGGGTCGGTGCGGGGTTGTTCGCATCGCTCACGGTAGCGGTGGTGACTGCCACCTGGTGTACCGGGCCGTTGGGGTCGCTGGTTGCCACCATTGCGTAGGCGTAACCGGGCTGCAGCAGTTCAGCAAGAACGCTGACCTTGACGCGGAAGGTGCCGTTCACGATTTCAGAAGCGGGCACATCGTGGGTTGCCAGAGCATCACCGGTGATGTTGCCGTTTGCATCCAGGCGGAAGATAGCGATCTGCACACCGTTAGCGACGGACTCGTGGGTGAAACCGGAGCCGTTGAAGGTCAGAACGTTGTACTGGTCGTTCGGGTTCAGGGAAGCATCCTCGGTGGTGAGGGTTGCGTTCTCGGGTGCCGCGGGCGCCTCAGGAGCGGGGGTCTCGTCAGCCTTGGGGGTCTCAGTCTTAGGTGCTTCCGGAGCAGGAGTTTCTTCCTTGGGTGCTTCAGTCTTGGGAGCCTCGGGTGCCGGGGTCTCGTCAGCCTTCGGGGTCTCCGGTGCCGGGGTCACGGGAGCGGGAGTCTCGTCAGCCTTGGGGGTCTCCGGTGCCGGGGTCACGGGAGCGGGGGTCTCTTTGTTCTTGGGTGCCTCGGGAGAGGTGGACTCGGTGACCTTGAAGGAGGAGAGAGCCACGAGCTTCTGGTCAGCCTGAGCAGCCTGAGGGTTGCTCACAGCAACCAGAGCGTAGGAAGCGCCGGCGGGCAGCTTGCTTGCCTCAACAGTGAAGGCGGTCTTGAAGGAGCCGTCCTGAATCTGATCTGCAGACACAGAGACGGTAGCGATAGCATCGCCGGTGACCTGCTTGTTTGCATCCAGTGCGTAGATGCTGACCTGAACGCCGGGGCCAACCTTCTCACCGTAGAAGCCGGTGCCAACAACGTTCACGGTGTTGAACTGCGCGTCACCGGGGAAGTGAGCATTCTCAATAATGACGGAGGGATCAGCCTGCTTTGCCTCGGGAGCCGGGGTGGAGGGGGTGGTCGGCTCAGGGGTTGCAGGAGCAGTGGGGGCAGGAGTCTCTGCCTTGGGGGTTTCAGCCTTGGGAGCCTCGGTTGCCTCAGCCTTGGGGGTCTCAGCCTTGGGGGTCTCGGTTGCGTCAGCCTTAGGAGCCTCGGTTGCCTCAGCCTTGGGTGCTTCGGTCTTCGGAGCCTCAGCCTTGGGAGCTTCGGTTGCCGGAGCAGTGGGGGTAGGAGCCTCTGCCTTGGGAGCCTCGGTAGCCTCAGTCTTAGGAGTCTCTGCCTTGGGAGCCTCGGTTGCCTCAGCCTTAGGTGCTTCAGTCTTAGGAGCCTCAGCCTTGGGAGTCTCGGTTGCGTTGCCGCCGGGCAGGGAAGAAGTCTGAGAAGATGCCTTCTGATCAACAACCTGCTGCTGCTGATCGGCGGGTGCTTCTGCCGCAAAGGTTGCCGGGATTGCTGCCACAGAACCAGCGGTAAAAGCTGCCGCAGCTGCGATCTTGTAAACGCGACGGGTAGTCTTCGACATTTTTCCTCGATCTCTGAATTATCGGTGGTGAACCTACGCGGTGTGCCTCCGTCTTTGAGGGGCGCGCAGATTCACACATGGGTGTGACTGCTAAAAGGCTAACACCCAACTCTGAGTCTTCTGCCCTCTTAATGCCTGCTTTAAGTAACTGTAATGAAATCGTTATAAAACCACCCCTCAAGTTGAGGGTTATTACAGACCAATTATGGTGTTTTGTGGTCATATACTGACATGTGAACACCGGTAACCCTACATTTTGATTGCATTTGAAGAAAATATAATACTTTCCATAGATGATTTCACCCCAACTATTTCACCATGGTGAACCTTAAAGTCTCACGTACCACTTTATAGTTCCATCAAGTACTCCTTGATACCTCTCCCCCACCTATTCCCGCCCCGCTTGGCACCCGGATCAAAGCTCCACACAAGCCACAGACCTCCCCGCGTACAAACAAAAAGCCTCGCCCGCATCCTAAGAATCAGGAATGCAGGCGAGGCAAGTTACCCCCGCATCAGCGGACGCAAGAGCACAAAGCTTAGCTCTCCTTGCGAATCACCTTGAACTGGCTCGGCTGCGCCACCGGGCGAATCGTAATGCGGTCAAGGTTCACGTGGTGCGGAACGTTCAACGCAAAGGTCACGGTCTGCGCTACATCCTCGGCGGTTAGCGGCTTCTCAACGCCCGCGTAGACGCGCTCTGCAGCTTCCTTAGAACCCAGACGATTTAGGGAGAACTCCTCGGTGTGCACCATGCCCGGGCAAATCTCAATCACGCGAACGTTATGTTCCGCTTCTTCCAGGCGGAGCGCCTCGGTCAGGCCGCGAGCGCCGAACTTCGCCGCGTTGTATCCGGCGCCGCCCTCGTAACCGTGCTCGGCAGCGGTGGAGGTCAGATTCAGAATCGTGCCGTGACCATTCTGGCGCAGTGCCCCGCTGAAGGCACGGACCGTATTCAGGATTCCCAGCACGTTCATGCGGTACATCTGCAGGTAATCTTCAGGCTTACCCTCCGAGACGGGATCCAGGCCGATGGCTCCCCCGGCAATATTGACCAGGGCGTCAACGGTTCCCTGCTCACCCAGGATCTGCTCGGCGGCAAAAGCAACGGCGGTCTCGTTGGTTACGTCGCAGGTGACCGGATGCGCCCCGGTCTCCTGCTGCAGGGTGTAAAGACGGTCGGTGCGGCGAGCCAGAGCGTACACCGTCCACCCGGTGGCAACCAGCTGATGCACGGTAGCTCGACCAATTCCGCTGGACGCGCCGGTCACCACGGCAACTTTGCCGACGCCGGTCGTGGGAAGAAAAGGAGATGCAGGAATGTGGGTGTTCTCAGTCATACTTTAATCCTAGTAGAGTGATGCCCGCGGGTGCTCTGTTCGAGCAGACTCGCGGGCATATATTTTGAAATTTTCGATAGTGAGATAGGTACCCGCCGCCGTTCAGAACAAACGATACAGACACCATCACCCGTGCTACTTGCGGCGGCGCGGCAGACCCCAGCGGCTCCTGCCGCCGTCACGGAATCCAAGGCGGTGCTCAAAGTACACGGGCGAGCTACTACCGGTCTTCACGGTGTCCGGGGGAACCGTACCCTCGCGTGCAGACATGAGATAGAGAATCGCGGCACCGGGCATGAACGCAATCAGAGGCAGTACGAAACGCATACGCGCCTCACCGTAACCGCTACGCACCGTCAAATGCCAGACGCACAACGCAACCAGCACCAGGTGCAGTATCAGCAGAACGGTTTCAGACGTGCCCAAACCAAAAATACTCAGAGAACTCATTGGCAACTCCTCAAAGGTCGTGTATCTTCAGTCTACGCCGCGCCCGCTCTGCTGAGAAGGATTCGTGGGCATTGATACTGCAGATTTTCGCGCATACACTGCAGGTAATCAGGGGCAGCAATATTAGGGGGTCTCTCCCCCATTACCGTTTCCACCGAGTTTGTCACTGAATCGCCAATTACTCCTCATATAGGGAGCCTCCACATGACAGCAACACCGCACCAGCACATCACCGACCTTAAAGAGCAGCGCCGCACCCTCCAGCAGCGGGCGCGCAGCATCCGTGCCACCACCGGACTCCCCTACAGTTCCGAAGTTCACCTACTGCTCGGGCAGAGCTACCTCGACCCCGCCAGCTGGCAGGAGCTCACCGCCTCCGGCGGGGTACGCGCCGCAGTGCGCAGGGCACAATTTGTGAGCCGGTACCGGCACCTCCTGGCGCGCCTAGAAGCCGCCATCGAGCGGTACGAACAGCACGGTGCGGCGCAGAATTCCCCTGGAGCTGAGAGAATGCCGTGAATATGAGAAAATAGCCGTTATGGCTGAAAACATTTTGGGCTCAGACTCGCCCGTACAGATTAACGTTCCCGACCGCCCCGCCCTCGAAGGCCTCGAAGAGAAGCTCTCGCAGCGCTGGGCCGACGAGAAGACCTACGCATTCGACGAGAACACCACTCGCGAACAGGTCTACTCCATTGACACCCCGCCGCCGACCGCATCCGGCTCCCTGCACGTGGGTCACATGTTCTCCTACACCCAGACCGACGTCATTGCACGCTACCAGCGCATGACCGGCAAGAACGTGTTCTACCCCCTCGGCTGGGATGACAACGGCCTGCCCACCGAACGCCGCGTTCAGAACTACTACGGCGTTCTCTGCGACCCCTCCGTGGCAGACAACGACTCCTTCCGTGACCTGATCACCTGGAAGGCAGACGGCACCCCCAAGCCCGACCGCAGCCAGGCAAAGTGGCCGCGTATCTCCCGCAACAACTTCATTGAACTCTGTGAAGAGCTCGCGGTTGAAGACGAGAAGGTCTTCGAAAACCTCTTCACCACCCTGGGTCTGTCCGTTGACTGGTCGCGCACCTACCGCACCATCGACGCGCACTCCCGCAAGGTCTCCCAGCTCGCCTTCCTGAAGGACCTGGAAGCAGGCAACGCCTACATGGCTGAAGCACCGACCATGTGGGACGTCACTTTCCGCACCGCAGTGGCACAGGCTGAGCTGGAAGACAAGGAACGCCCCGGCGCGTACCACCGCATCAGCTTCCACCGCCCCAACGGCGAGAAGGTCTGGATTGAGACCACCCGCCCCGAGCTGTTGCCCTCCTGTGTGGCTCTCGTGGCGCACCCGGACGACGAGCGTTACAAGCCGCTGTTCGGCACCACCGTCACCTCCCCGCTGTTCGGCGTTGAGGTCGAAATTAAGGCGCACCCGCTGGCACAGCCCGACAAGGGTGCCGGTATCGCCATGATCTGTACCTTCGGTGACACCACCGACGTCACCTGGTGGCGTGAACTGCAGCTGGACACCCGCGCCCTCATCGGTCGCGACGGCCGTTTCTCCCGCGAAACCCCCGAGTGGATCACCTCCACTGAGGGCCGCGAGCGCTACGAGCGTATGGCTGGCACCACCGTCTTCACCGCACAGAAGACCGTCGTGGAAATGCTGGTTGAGGCTGGCGAAATGGACGGCGACCCCAAGCCGATTACCCACCCCGTGAAGTTCTACGAGAAGGGTGACAAGCCCCTCGAAATCGTTGCTTCCCGTCAGTGGTACATCCGCAACGGTGGCCGTGACGCTGCACGCCGCGAGAAGCTCATCGAGCGCGGCCGTGAGATGAACTGGTACCCCTCCTTCATGCGTAGCCGCTACGAGAACTGGGTTGAGGGTCTGAATGGCGACTGGCTGATTTCTCGCCAGCGCTTCTTCGGCGTTCCCTTCCCCGTCTGGTACCCGCTGGACGCTGAGGGCGAGCCGGACTACGAGAACCCGATTCTGCCGACCGAAGAGATGCTGCCGGTTGACCCCGCATCTCAGGCTGCTCCCGGTTACACCGAGGATCAGCGCGGCGTAGCGGGCGGCTTCATCGCCGACCCGGACGTTCTGGACACCTGGGCTACCTCCTCCCTGACCCCGCAGATTGCGACCGGCTGGGGCGTGGACCCGGACCTGCACGCGAAGACCTTCCCCATGGATCTGCGCCCGCAGGGCCACGACATTATCCGCACCTGGCTGTTCTCCACCGCTGTTCGCGCGGAGACTCTGGCTTCCTCCGTGCCGTGGTACAACACCGCGCTCTCCGGCTGGATTCTCGACCCGGACCGCAAGAAGATGTCCAAGTCTAAGGGCAACGTTGTGGTCCCCAATGAGGTGCTGGAGAAGTACGGTTCGGACGCTGTGCGCTACTGGGCTGCTTCGGCTCGCCTGGGTGCTGACACCGCCTACGACGAAGGCCAGATGAAGATTGGCCGCCGCCTTGCCATCAAGCTGCTGAACGCATCCAAGTTCGTGCTGAACCTGGGCGCTACCGAGAAGTCCGTGATTACTTCTCAGGCTCAGGGTCGCGTGCTGATCAACGCTCTGGACCGTTCCCTGCTGGCTCGCCTGGCGTACCTGATTGAGGAAGCAACCGCAGCGTTCGAGAAGTACGAGTACGCTCGTGCCCTGCAGATTTGCGAGAGCTTCTTCTGGTCCTTCACCGACGACTTCGTTGAGCTGATTAAGGACCGTGCGTACGGTGCTCGCGGCGAGCAGGAGCAGGCTTCTGTTCTGGCTGCGCTGGCAACCACCCTGGATGCTCTGCTGCGCCTGTTCGCGCCCTTCCTGCCGTTCGTGACCGAAGAGATTTGGTCCTGGTGGCGTGCAGGTAGCGTGCACCGCGCCGAGTGGCCGCAGGCACTGCCCATTCTGGAGGGTACACTGCTGGCTGAGTACTCTGCACAGAACCCGACTGCTGGCATTTCTGCTCAGTGGGTCCTGGCGGACGCTGACCCGGCTCAGATTGAGTCGCTGAAGCAGATCCTGCCGGATGTTGCTGAGGCTCTGGGTGGCCTGCGTAAGGCTAAGAGCGACGCGAAGGTTAAGCAGCGCACCGAGGTTGAGTCCGCAACTATTGCGGCTCCCCAGGCTCAGCTGGATCGCATTGCCGCTGGCATGGCTGACCTAAAGGCTGCAGGTAACGCTCGTGAGCTGTCCCTGGTGGCAGCTGAGGGCGAGCTGGAGGTTCGCGACGTTGTGCTCGTTGTGGAAGAAGCAGCTGAGTAATCGAATCTAACGTTCATTGCTTAGTGACATAACACCGAGTTGGTGTTGAGGACGGGGCGGTACCGATTGACGGTACCGCCCCGTTTTCTGTGTCTGCGGTTCGTTGGTTTCTGCAGGCAAGGTACCCGGAGAGCGTGATGCTCGACTGCGGGCGGTGCTTTGTATGGCGCTTTTACGACTCTGACTAGAGGCTTTACACATTCGGTACCCGCGGGTGCCCGTACCCATCCCTAGCACCTTCACAACCTCCTCCCCCAATAATGTGGGTTTTAGTCTGCTGTTCTGTAGGGATTATGTGGGATTTTCAATCCCTTTTTCTGTTCATCAATGTGCAAAGAGCATAATCAACCTTATGAGATTGACTGTCACTTTATGTATGATTGTTGATGCGAGGGTTTTACCATCGGGAACAACCCTCTATTCAACTTCAGCAACAGACAAATCACCGGTACGAGCAAGACATACCCCGACCAACCGCACGACAATAAACCACCCGTCAGGCGCAGCGATGCGTCCTGACTCTGACCCGCGCCAAAGTAGGCGCACCCCATATCCTCATGAATTCATACTCATCCTCTTCCGGATTACCGAACAAACCCCAGGCGAGGCAGAGCTCAACCCCGAGCTCACCGCCAGGAGCGCAAGCAAACATTTCCCCCGATCAACTTCAGCACTACCACGCAAGCCTGAACGAATACATCAGCCAGGCACGCGAACACGCCCGGGCACTACGTGACAGCTACACCAACGAAGTGTACGACCTGTGGCATCAGCACATTTCCACCAGCGCCGCCACCGATGAGGCGAGCATCGCCTCCGGTTCGTTGACCGCTCAGCAACTTGAGGAACTGACCCGCAAGTGGGTGCGCCTCATGCGTGAAAGCCGCGACATGCTGCACCACGAAAGCTCCATTGCCGCCGCACGCGCCGCTGTGGAGGCTAAGCCCCTCCCCGAGTAGGGTCACCCTTTATTTCTTTCGCGCGGCAACGCCAGCACTCCGCGTTGGTACCGCGTTTTTCTGCGGCGGGGCTATCGAGCCAAGCGATTAAGCCCTGCCCGGAATGCGTACTTCACATAACCTGCCCCTTGCTATAGTTATGGATATTCAAAGACCCTAACTATGTTGCAGAAAGGGCGGGAATGTCTCACCAAAAACGCGTCCTGCGGCCTATCCGTAGCGATGTTGCTCCCCCAGTTACCTCCCCACCGGTCTACCGTGGTGATATTGACGCGCGCGGCACGGCGCAAGACCTCGTCCCGCGCAGCTTGTGGGTCGATTTCTGGGACACTCTCTTCTTTATCTTTGCCGGCATCGCGGCCCTCGTGCTGACCTTCATGATTCTGGCGAATACGGTCGGCCACTCTTTTTGGGGCGTGCCCATCGCCTTTATCTTCTGGGCGGTCACCGCGTACCTGACGCTACCGCGTTTTCACGCCATCATGACCCGCATCTACGTGCCCGACTACTTTATTGGGCGCACCCGCACCCCGGACGGTCTGCTCGGCGACCCGGTCAATATCGGTCTGATTGGTACCGAGGAGCAGATTCACCAGGTCATGCAGGACGCAGGCTGGACCCGCGCTGACAACGTCACCCTCGTCTCTTCCTGGAAGATTATTCTCTCCACCATCACCCGCCGCTCCTACGCGGAGGCGCCCGTCTCCCCGCTGAAAATTTTTGGTAAGACGCAGGCTTTCGCCTACCAGAAGGAAGTGGACGGCAACCCCGAGAAGCGCCACCACGTGCGCTTCTGGAAAACCCCGGACGGCTGGCTTCTGCCGGGCGGTCACCAGGTGGATTGGTTGGCGGCGGGCACGTACGACTCCGGTGTGGGTTTCAGTTTCTTCACTCTGCAGGTCACGCACCGCATTGACGCTGAAACCGACTTTGAACGCGACTACATTGTGGAGTCCATTCAGTACGCCCACCCGGAAACTCACGTTGAGATTCTGCACGATTTTTCCTCCGGCTACCATGCCCGTAACGGCGGCGGTGACGCGATCCGCACGGACGGCGCGCTCCCGGTCATCGTGCTGAACAATGAGGGCCTGGAGCCGCAGGAGCAGGAAGAAATTCACCTCTCCAGTGCGCACGACCTGGCGTACCGCATGCCGCTGAGCCTGCTGGTTGGTTCGGGTATGCTCATCGCTGTGACCCTCGCCGACATTGTCAACAGTGTCATTTTGGCGCTCAGCCGCCCGGCACTTCGCGCCAAGCTGTTGGAGGAAGGTTCCGGCAACGACATTGAGCTGCTGGACCTCTTCGATCAGGTGGATAGCAACGTGCTACTCACCATTACCGGCACCGTGCTGGTGGGTTTTGTAGCAATTTATTCGGCGGTGCACCTGTTCCTGCTGTGGAGTACGTTGCGCGGCTCGTCGAAGGCTCGTCGCCTGGCTCTGCTGTTGACAGCGTTGAACTTCGCGGCGATTACCGGTGGTGTGCTGTGGGGCCATCAGTCCCTGCCGCTGTCCACGATTTTCTTCCAGCTGGGCGTTGCGGTGTTTGCGATGTTGGCGTTCACCTCGGACGCGGCGGTCCAGTACACGGCAACCCGCACCTTCCATATGCGTGATACGAAGATTGTGCAGCGGGCAACGCACCCGAAGGTTCTGGAGCACAGGGCTCAGCGCAAGGCTCAGAAAGCGCTGAAAGCGCAGAAGATGCACAATGCACAGAAGGCGCACAATGCGCAGAAGGCGCACAAGGCTACCTCTGCAAGTAGCGCTCACCGCGCGTAGATCGTACGTTTCAGCGCAACATAGTGAATAGAAAAGTACCGCCCGGTCAGTACATGACCGGGCGGTACTTTTTTGCTCTGCAGCCGCAGACTCTACCGAGCCTGCGGGCATGCAGGATTCTCAGCACATTGCAGGCTTCTTAGGCTTCGCCCTTTTCGCCGTGGAAAATCGGGCCCACGTTACGGGGGCGCTTGAGCTCAAAGAAGCCGGGGTAGGAAGCCAGCGCCAGGGCGCCGTCAAAGAGCTTACCAGCCTCTTCACCGGCGGGGCTCGGGGAGATGACCGGGCCGAAGAAAGCGGTGCCGTTAATGGAAATCAGCGGAACACCCACATCGGTGCCGCCCACGGTCTCCAGTGCCAGATCCAGGGAGGCGCGCATCTGCTCATCGTACTGGTCGGTGAAGGCGACATCCACCAGCTCTGCGGGCAGGTTAACCTCCTCCAGCGCCTTGACGATTGCGTCGCGGTAGGAATCAGCCTTGTTCTTGTTGTGGTGAATCTGCTCGCCCAGAGCGTCGTAGAGGGGCTTGATGACCTCGTTACCGTGCAGCTCGCGCACAGCGGTAATGAGGCGGGCCGGCGCCCAGGACTTGTTCATCGCTGCCTGGTAGTCGGCGGGCAGGTCGCGGCCCTGGTTGTGCATGGACAGGGAGAAGGGGCGCCAGGTCACCTCAATGTTGCGGACCTTCTGCACCTCACCAATCCAGCGGGAGGTAATCCAGCACCAGGGGCAAATCGGGTCGAACCAGAAATCAACCTGTGCGGGTGCGTTCTCAGCCATGAGTGTTCCTCTCTCATACGGTTGCGCCAGCCGCTTCTATGAGCCGGCGCTTATTCTTCGGTACACGCTCTTCAGCACACGTTCTTCAGGACATGCCAGCGAGAGCAGTACCTGCTAGTCAGCCGTCACCCCGTATAACAGGGGCGACGGCTTCTTTATTCCCTAGCCTATCGGCTGGAAGTATTCGGTTATGCCGCCTGACGGTCCGCTTCCTTCAGGGAGGCGGCCTTCGCCTCCCCCTTTACGGTGCGGGTGGTCTCGGTTTCGGGGTCGGGCGCCTGCAGCACGTAGCGGGGTTCCGTGCCGTTGAGCACGGTGTCCTCACCGATGACGATGGACACCACATCGGTGCGGTCCGGGATGTCGAACATAATCGGCTGCAGAATCTGCTCCATCATGGCGCGCAGGCCGCGGGCACCGGTGCCGCGTTCGGCGGCGAGGCGGGCAATAGCCGCAATCGCAGCGTCGTCGATGACCAGGTCCACGCCGTCCAGGGCGAAGAGGTGACGGTACTGCTTGAGCAGCGCGTTCTTCGGTTCGGTCAGCACGCGAGCCAGCTCTTCTTCGTTGAGCTCACTCAGGGTCGAGATGACCGGCAGGCGGCCAATCAGCTCGGGGATAATGCCGTAGTGCGCCAGGTCCTCGGGCATGATCTGGTCCAGCGGGTTCTTCACGGAGCCACCCAGTTCAGCACCGAAACCGATACCGCCGGCACCCACGCGGGCTGCGATGCGGTCGTCAATATTGTCGAAGGCGCCAGCCACGATGAAGAGAATGTTCGAGGTATCGATCTCAATATTCGCGTGTGCCGGGTGCTTGCGTCCGCCCTCCGGCGGTACGGTCGCCACGGTGCCCTCAATAATCTTCAGCAGCGCCTGCTGCACGCCCTCACCGGACACGTCGCGGGTGATGGAGAGGTTCTCGCCGCCCTTGCGAGCAATCTTGTCAATCTCGTCAATGTAGATGATGCCGCGCTGAGCCTTAGCAATATCGCCGTCAGCGGCGTTGATGAGGCGCAGCAGAATGTTCTCCACGTCATCACCCACGTAGCCCGCCTCGGTGAGAGTGGTTGCGTCGACCAGGGCGAAGGGCACATCCAGCTTCTTCGCCAGGGTTGCCGCCAGGTAGGTTTTACCGCAGCCGGTCGGGCCGAGCATCAGAATATTCGACTTGCCCAGCTCCACCTGCTCCCCCGCGGTCGCCGAAAGAATGCGGGAGGTCAGCACCGGGTTATCAATATCGTGGATGCGCTTGTAGTGGTTGTACACCGCCACCGCCAGGGTGCGCTTCGCCGCGTCCTGACCGATGATGTAGTCGTTGAGGTAGCTGTAAATTTCGCGCGGAGTAGCCAGCTGAGATGCAGGCGCCGCCGCGGAGGCTTTCACCTTCAGACGCTCTTCAGCGAGGATCTCTTCGCACAGCTCCACGCATTCGTCGCAGATGGAAACATTCGGGCCGAGCACAATCTTGAAAACCTGCGCGCGAGTCTTCTTGCAGAAGGAGCATCGCATGCTGGCGTTGGGCTGTTCGGGAGGCACAATGATGTCTGTGGCCACGAAGATTCCCTTTCGATCGGCGTGGTGAAATCGGTGCAGAAGGGTCAGTGACCTGATGTCTGCGGTGATTCCTCAGGAGGGGCACCGGCGGGTGGTGGGCGCCGTGGTTTGAGTGAGAAACCGGTATGAAATACTCGAATTTTCTCCTTCTCTAAGGCTACCGGAGTTCACCCCGGAACTCAGAATTACGCACCGCAAATGAACGGACTTACCGGGCATATGACAAAGCGCGTCTTTTATGACGGCGGCGGGGCTGATACTCCGGCATATGACGGTAGGTATGTGACGCTAAAGCCCGGTAAGAAAGCGCAGGTCAACACCACATATTAGCTTGGTTCACCGCCCCCACCCGGCGGGCGCAAAAAGGGCGGCACCGCACCGCGCACCAGCCCGAAGGCTCGCACACGGAGCGATGCCGCCCCTCCCCCGAAAAACGCTCGGGGTATTCCTCAAAACTAAAGTTTAGGTGTGGGAAATAGCGGTGTTGGTCGCAGGCTTACGCAACTTACGAGACTCCAGCACCTTATCGACCAGGCCGTACTCCAGGGCAGCAGCCGCAGTCAGAATGTTGTCACGCTCAATGGAACGGTCAACTTCCTCGTAGGTCTTGCCCGAGTGCAGTGCCAGGGTCTGTGCAGTCCACTCACGCATACGCATAACCTCGTTCGCGTGAATCTCAATGTCAGATGCCTGACCGCCCTGCTGGCCGCTCAGTGCGGGCTGGTGAATCAGCACGCGAGCGTTCGGCAGTGCCAGACGCTTGCCGGGGGTACCGGCAGCCAGCAGAACCGCCGCAGCGGATGCCGCCTGGCCCAGGCACACGGTCTGGATCTCGGGGCGGATGAACTGCATGGTGTCGTAGATAGCGGTCATTGCGGTGAAGGAGCCGCCGGGCGAGTTAATGTACAGGGTGATGTCACGCTCGGGGTCCTGTGCCTCCAGAACCAGCAGCTGAGCCATGATGTCGTCAGCGGATGCGTCGTCCACCTGGGTGCCCAGGAAGATGATGCGGTCCTCGAACAGCTTTGCGTACGGGTCCTGACGCTTGTAACCGTAGGGGGTGCGCTCCTCGAAGCTGGGGAGCACGTAGCGGTTGCTCGGCATAGCCGGCGCCGAGGTGGTGATATCGTTCGGCAGGTAGTTCATGTGCATCTCCCTTATGCGTTCTTCGATTCGGGCAGCTTACCGGCGGTGGTGGCAATGTGGTCGAAGAAGCCGTATTCCAGGCCTTCTTCCGCGTTGAACCAGTTGTCGCGGTCGTTATCCTTCAGGATGGTCTCGAGGCTCTTGCCGGTGCGCTCAGCGGTGATCTCTGCCAGGCGCTTCTTCATGTCCAGAATCAGCTCAGCCTGGGTGCGGATATCCGATGCGGTACCGCCAATACCGCCGAGGGGCTGGTGCATGAGGATGCGGGCGTTCGGGGTTGCGTAGCGCTTGCCGATGGTGCCTGCGGTGAGCAGGAACTGACCCATGGATGCTGCCATACCGGTCACCACGGTCACCACGTCGTTCGGGATGAGCTGCATGGTGTCGTAGATTGCCATACCAGCGGTCACGGAGCCGCCGGGCGAGTTGATGTACAGGTAGATGTCTGCCTCGGGGTCTTCAGCCGAGAGCAACAGCATCTGGGAGCAGATGAGGTTAGCGTTGGAGTCGCGCACCTCGGAGCCGAGCCAGATAATGCGCTCCTTCAGGAGGCTGTTGTAGACGTAATCTTCCTGGGCACCAACGATGGGGGTTGCCATAGACGGCGCGGGCGCCACGCCGGCTGCCTGGGAGGCGCCGATGGGCAGAGGCATGTAGCTGGACATTCTTCCTCTTCTTCTCTAATGGGTCTTCGCTGCATCTTTGCGCGATTTACGCGCCGGAGCGCACGCGAAAAGTTTCGTTGCTACTACCTTACCGATAGTTGCTCTCCCCCGCTTCCCTTCGGGTTGTTCGTTCGCCAGGGGGTGAAGCACAGCGTGAAGCACAGCGCTCAGCATATGCGGTACTGACGAGCCTGCATACGCGTTCGGGAGCAAATCGGGGGTGATTCTGGGGGTGAAAAGAGCCTCAGCGGGCACCCAACCGGTAATTCGGTGGATGCCCGCTGAGGCTACACGTTTCAAGCAATCAGCGCACGCCCTCTAGCGGGGTGGCTTCTTGCAGACCGTGGCAGGGATTTAGGCAGCTGCCTCTTCGCCCTCGCCCAGGTACTTGGACAGGTCAACAACGTTGCCCTTGGTGTCCTTGACCACTGCGGTCTTCAGCACTGCTGCCAGAGCCTTGGAGCGGCGAACCTCGCCGACCAGTGCGCCAGCCTGGCCGGAGCCGTCCAGCATCTGTGCGAACTGGTTGGGGTCCATGCCGTACTGGGAGCTCATGGTGATGATGTAGTTAATCATCTCAGCCTGGTCAACGGTCACTTCTTCCTTGTCCGCAACAGCGTCGAGAACCATCTCGTTCTTGAATGCGGTCTCGGTGTTCTCGCGAACCTCGGCGCGGTGCTCCTCGGTGTCGTGGCCTGCTTCAGCGTTGGGGTTGTTGAAGTGCTGCTCGAGCTGATCCTCGATAACCTTCTCGGGGACGGGGATCTCAACGAGCTCAACGAGCTTTGCGAGGACCTTGTCGCGTGCCTGGGTGCCCTGCTCGGCAACCTTAGCTTCTGCAACCTGCTTCTTGATGTCTTCCTTCAGCTCGTCGATGGTGTCGAACTCGGAAGCCAGCTGTGCGAACTCGTCGTCAGCTTCGGGCAGCTCGCGCTCCTTGACTGCGGAGAGCTTGACCTTGATGGTTGCCTGCTCGCCTGCGTGCTCGCCGCCGGAGAGCTTGGTCTCGAAGGTCGCGTCCTCGCCAGCGGACAGGCCGGTCAGAGCCTCGTCGATGCCGTCGAGCATGGTGCCGGAACCAATCTGGTAGGACAGGTCGTTTGCTGCGTCAACCTGCTCGCCGTCGATCTCAGCTGCGATGTCGATGGTCACGAAGTCCTTGTCAGCTGCGGGGCGCTCAACGGTCTTCAGGGTGCCGAAGCGCTCACGCAGAGCGTCCAGTGCCTGAACCTCGTCCTCAGCGGTGACCTCTACCTCGTCAACCTCAACCTCGAGGCCCTCGTAGTTGGGCAGCTCGATTTCGGGGCGGACGGTGACGGTGATGGTCAGCTTGACGTCTGCCTCACGGTTCTCGGTGGAGGGCTGGGACTGAACGTCCAGCTCGGGCTGTGCCAGGGGGGAGAGTTCGTTCTCGCCCAGTGCCTGTGCGTAGTAGTCGTTCAGAGCGTCGTTCAGGGATGCCTCGACGATGTAGTCGAAGCCCGCACGCTGCTCGATGAGCTGCTTGGGCAGCTTACCCTTGCGGAAGCCGGGAACGCTGATCTGACCCGAGAGGTTCTTGTAGGTGCGGTCCAGGTAGGGCTTGAATTCTGCGAAGGGAACCTCGACCTCAATCTTTGCGAGGGTCGGGTTGAGCTTCTCGACGGCGGTCTTCACGTCCGTGATCTCCTCATATAGTTTCGGTGCGGCACGAATCGTGTGTGCCGCGGTTGCTTAGTGGAAAGAGCGCCACGACCTTGTAGCGTCGCGGCAACCGTTTCACGTCGGGGCGACAGGATTCGAACCTGCGATCTCCTGCTCCCAAAGCAGGCGCGTTAGCCAAGCTACGCCACGCCCCGTGAAACCGACCGTGTTGCACACTTGCGTGTTTAACACAGTCAGTGCCCTAGTTTACCTGTTTTCCCGCTAAATGCCCAACACAGCAGCTCGTGCGCGGTTTATTTCCACTGAGCGCGTACTCCCCTATCTCCCTTGGTTTTGTAGGGTGTTTTGTGTGGATGCGAGGTGGAGGGGATGACGAGCTGGAGCGTGCGGATTCCGAGCGCGCGAGGAAACAAATCCGCATGCGGAAGGGATTCCCGTCATCCCGGAACGCAAAAGGCCCCGGCGCTTGCGCCGGAGCCTTCGAGTGGAGGGGATGACGGGAATCGAACCCGCGTAATCAGTTTGGAAGACTGAGGCTTTACCATTAAGCTACATCCCCGGAATGGAACTTGACTATAGTAGCGAGGTTCCATCTGGGCTGTCAAATATTTGAGTAGTTTTTAGACCTGTTTTCAGACCTGGCAGCCGGGGCACCAGTAGAGTTTGCGGCCGGCAATTTCTTCCATGCGGATGGTCGTTCCGCAGCGGCGGCAGGGCTCGCCGTGGTGCATGTACACGTAGTTGGCGTGGTCGGGCCAGGCTTCGGTTTCGGGCACGCCGGGGCGATCTTCGGGCTCGGTGGTGATGATGCGCCCCACGCGCACGCCAATGACCAGCAGGTGTTTATTGTCTTCCCAGAGTCGCTCCAGTTCCTCGTCACTGAGGCTCTTGCCGGGGCGTAGCGGGTCAATTTCCTGGCGGTACAGCGACTCGGCGCGGAAGATATTGCCCACACCGGAGATTGCCGCCTGATCCATCAAAATCACGCCAATCGGGCGGGAGCTCTTACGCGCGGCGCGGTAGAACTGCTCGGGGTCGGCGTCCGGGTTGAGCGGGTCGGGTCCGAGCTTGGAGCGGACGGTGCGCACCTCCTCCGGGGTGAGGGTGCGGCAGATAGTCGGGCCCACCAGATCCGCCCAGCCGTGCTCCGAAACAATACGGCAACGCACCGTACTCTTCGGTTCGGGAGGACCGGCGTAGGGCTGCTCCTCCCCCGCCGCGTATTCCTTCTCACCAATCTTGCGGGGCGCACCAATGCTCGAAGCACCCGTGAACGTCTCGTCCCCGCCGAAGCTCCAGTTACCGTAAATACCCAGGTGCACGTTCAGGGTCAGGTCGTTTTCGAAGGTCACGAACAGGTGCTTACCGTGCGCGTACGCCCCGGTGATGGTGTGCCCGTCCAGCAGGGCGGCACCCTCAGCGTAGCGGCCCTGTGGGGAGGAAACCTGCACGCGCTCGCCGGTGAAGACGTCACTGATTTGGCGGGCTATACGGTGGATGGAGTGGCCTTCGGGCACGGGTTCTCCTCGAAAACTTGTCGGCTAGAAATAGCGTGGATTATATGGGGTGCAGAGACGACTGAGGCGCATAGCCTGCACTATGCGCCTCAGATTTTAGAGCTTAGGCAGCGTCAATCTGCTTGCCGGCAATGTCGCCGGTCTGCTCGTACTCAGCCAGCTGACCGATACGGCGTGCGTGACGCTCCTCGTTGGTCCAGGGGGTAGCCAGGAAGACCTTGATGATTTCCAGCGCTTCTTCCTTGCTGTGCTGGCGGCCGCCCACAGCTACAACCTGTGCGTTGTTGTGCTCGCGAGCCAGTGCCGCGGTGTCGTGGTTCCATGCCAGAGCCGCGCGGATACCATCAACCTTGTTCGCAGCCATCTGCTCGCCGTTGCCGCTACCGCCCAGCACAATACCCAGGGAGTCCAGGCCAGCCTCGCGGTCACGCTTCACGCCAAGGGCTGCATTAATGCAGAACGAGGGGTAGTCGTCCAGCGGGTCGTAGTCGGCGGGGCCGTGGTCAATCATTTCGTAGCCCGCAGCGGTGAGGGACTCAATCAGGTAGTGGCTCAGTTCGAGGCCAGCGTGGTCGGTTGCGATGTGTACGCGCATGGTACTCTCCTGGTGATTTTGTCTTGGTGTGACGTGCGTTTGTGCGTTCGTGGGAGGCGCCGGTTCTCAGTTCTGAGCGCCGTTGCTAGAGTGCGCCGCGCATCCATCAGGTGGGATACGCTTCCCCGTTTGGGTTTTTTCTGTCTTAACTGTATCGAATTCGCGCGGGTTCGGGTAATGCGGAGCCTTCTAGACCCCCACCTATACGGTAGACTGTGGGATATGGCACTTTTTGGTGTCCCGATTCGCCGCGCCCAAACTTGAACGCCTCCAGCGCTACGTATGCAGCGTCGCAGGAGCCGCGCACCTCGGGAACCAGCGCACCATGACAGGGCGTGTCAACACGGCACGCTATTCACATCTAAGGAGAGGGAGCTGTATGCCCGGCCTGAACCTAACCCGCAATGAGGCAACCGAACGCGCATCCATTATTAAGCGCGTGCACTCGTACCGTATTGAACTTGACCTGCCGAAGGACAAAGACGTCTTCTCCTCGAAGGTTGAGATTCGCTTCGACGCTCAGGAAGGTGCCTCCACCTTCATTGACGCCATCACCTCCTCGGTCAAGTCCATTAACCTCAACGGCGAAGAGCTGAGCACCGACCTGGCGGACGGCGAGCGCATCCAGCTGCCGAACCTTGCTGCTGAGAACACCCTGGTCATTGACGCAGAGATGTTCTACACCAACACCGGTGAGGGTCTGCACCGTTTCGTGGACCCCGCCGACGGCGAAGTGTACCTGTACTCCCAGTTTGAGGTGCCGGACTCCCGCCGCGTGTTCCCCGTCTTTGAGCAGCCCGACCTGAAGGCTGAGTTCGAGTTTATTGTGCGCGTTCCCTCGCACTGGGTGGTTGTGTCTAACCAGCCCGAGGTGAAGGTTGAGGAGAAGGAGTGCGGTTGCGGCCGTGCGAAGACTTGGTTCTTCAAGCCGACCCCGCGCATGTCTTCGTACATTACCGCGATTGTGGCTGGCCCCTACGAGAAGGTCACCAGCGAGCTGACTAACTCTGAGGGTCGCGTGATTCCGCTGGGCGTGTACGCTCGTAAGTCCCTCATGCCGTTTGTGGATGCTGAGGACATGTTTGAGCTGACCCGTCAGGGCTTCGAGTTCTACGAGGAGCAGTTCAAGACCCCGTACCCCTTCGAGAAGTACGATCAGCTGTTCGTGCCCGAGTTCAACGCCGGTGCGATGGAGAACGCTGGCTGCGTGACCTATCTGGAGACTTACGTCTTCCGTTCCAAGGTTGCGGAGGCTCTGCGTGAGCGCCGCGCTATCACCGTTCTGCACGAGCTGGCGCACATGTGGTTCGGCGACCTGGTCACCATGAAGTGGTGGAACGACCTGTGGCTGAACGAGTCTTTCGCTGAGTTCATGTCGACCCTGGCTGCTGCGGAGAACACCCGCTACGCGAAGGAGGCGTGGGCTACCTTCGCCGCATCGGAGAAGACCTGGGCGTACCGTCAGGATCAGCTGTCTTCGACTCACCCGATTGTGGCTGAGATCCGTGACCTTGCCGATGTTCAGGTGAACTTCGACGGCATTACGTACGCGAAGGGCGCTTCGGTGCTGCGTCAGATGGTGGCGTGGGTTGGCCAGGAGAACTTCATGGCTGCTCTGAAGGTGTACTTCGATAAGCACAGCTGGGGCAACACCGTTCTGGACGACCTGCTGGTTGAGCTGGAGCGCACCTCCGGCCGTGACGTGCGTGCGTGGAGCGCTAAGTGGCTTGAGACCGCTGGCGTGAACACTCTCGCCGTTGAGGTTGAGAATGATGAGGCGGGCAACATTTCGAACCTGGGCATCCGCCAGTCCTACGCTGAGGGCTTCGAGACTCTGCGCCCGCACCGTGCCGTGATTGGTTTCTACAACCTGGTGGACGGCAAACTGACCCGCACCGACCGCATCGAGCTGGACATTGACGGCGAGCTGACCGTGGTTGAGGAGGCTCTCGGCAAGAAGCGCCCCGACCTGCTGCTGCTGAACGATGAGGACCTGGCGTACGCTAAGATTCGCCTGGACGAGCGTTCCATCGAGACCGCTATCAAGCACCTGGGCGACATTGATTCGTCCGTGGCTCGCGGCGTGGTCTGGGGTTCGCTCTGGGATACTGTGCGTGACGCTCAGATGCCGGCACGTAAGTACGTTGACCTGGTGCTGAACAACATCGGTAAGGAGACCAACTCCACCGCTCTGCGCACCCAGATTAACAACCTGTCCGCTACCCTGCACTCCTTCGTGGCTCCTGAGGCTCGCGAGGAGACCCGCCACCGTGCCGCTGACCGTCTCTGGGAGCTGGCATGCGTTGCAGAGCCCGATTCGGATGCTCAGCTGCAGCTGCTGCAGGCGTTCATCAACCAGACCCGCACCGAGGAGCAGTACGACAACGTGCAGCGTCTCTTCGAGGGTGAGCTGACCCTTGAGAGCCTGGATATTGACGCTGACCTGCGTTGGAACCTGGTGTGCCGCCTGGCTACCGGTGGCCGTTTCTCCGCCGAGCAGATCGCTGCGGAGCTGGAGAACGACAACACCGCGAACGGTCAGCAGTACGCCGCTCAGGCATACGCGTCGATTCCGACCGCGGAGGCTAAGGCTGAGTACTGGAACAAGATCATGGTGACCGGCGAGCTGTCGAACATGATTCAGCGTTACGCTATTTCCGGTTTCAAGTCCGGCAAGCCCGAGCTGATTGCCCAGTACAATGAGCCGTACTTCGAGCAGATTGAGGGTATTTGGCGTTCGCGTTCGCACGAGATTTCCATGCAGATTATTGGTGGCATGTACCCGAGCGAGCCGACCGCTGAGCTGCTGGAGCGTACCGAGGCGTACCTGGCTTCTCTGCCTGAGGATGCTGCGGCTCTGTACCGTCAGATTGCGGAGGCACGCGACGGCGTGGCTCGTGCGCTGAAGGTTCAGGCGGCTGACATCTAACAATGCTTGTGAGCTGAGGCGGGTTCGCCACCTGCTCTCATAAGTTTTTATTCGTCCCCTTCTACCCCGATTCGGGGTGGGAGGGGACGTTTCTATATGGGGGGGGGTATGCCGGTTCTATTTTGAGTTGTGCCCCAAGTTGCACACCGGTTTGCATACAGGTTTGCACACCGAGTCTAATTCTTGTCACTGCGGTGCATATTTTTTGTTATTTTCATTTGAATATCCCTCAAAAGCTCTCTACTTGGGGTTGCGCCTATCGTATACTGTTGTGCATGCCTTCTATCAAGTCTCCTATCGCGAAAGTTTCTCTGACCGGCACAATCCTTGCTGTGGTTGCCGCCGGTTCCTTTGGCATGTACTCCGCAGGAGGCTTCACCGCGCCCGGTAGCACCGCCGCTACCGCTGCTACGGGCGCCGAGCCTACCCAGTCGGCGCAGGAAAGCCCCAGCGAGTCCCCCTCCCCCGAGCCGACTCCGGAACCGACCACCCCGGCGCAGAAGATGGAACGCACCGCGCAGAACGCCTTCGGCAAGGAGGGCGCGCAGGCAACCGGTGAGATTCAGGCGCCGTTCCCCACCTCCGCTGATGCCGCCGACATGCTGGTTCAGCAGTTCAAGGGTGGCGTGGTCATGTACACCCCCAAGTACGGTCCGGTTGCGGTGGAATCCGGCGTCTACGAGCACTGGTGGAAGCAGCGCGGGTACAGCGACTTTGCCGGTTGGGAGGGTCTGCCGGTGAGCTGGCGATCCAAGAAGGGCGTTCTGTACACCAAGTTTGAGAAGGCTGAACTCTACTGGGATAAGGCGAACGGTCTGCCGCGTAACACCAATGTTCTTGGCGCTAAGGATGCCCTGGTGATTGGTGACTCGCAGGTGACCGCAACCTCCTGGGTTGGTTTGGGTCTGAAGCAGGCAGGTTTCGTCCCGTATCTGTTCCGTTGCGGCGGCATCGGTTTTGTGACTGCCCGCGAGGGTGTGTGCCCTTCCTACTATCAGGGTGTGATGGGTGGCCGTTGGGCGCTGCCAAGCGGTAACCCCGGCGTGATTTACCTGGACGCCTCCGGCAATGACATTTACATTCACGAGGATGAGACGAAGGCGCGCGAGCACGTGAACGCTCACCAGACTCAGGTCATTGAGCAGCTGCGACGTATGTACCCGTCGTCGAAGATTGTGTTCGGTGGTGTGGTGTCTATGGATGAGGCGTCTGCACCGGATAAGCAGGTGGCGCATAAGCGTCACGTGGCAAACGAGGTGGCAAGGCAGGGTGCCCGCGAGACCGGCGTGCTGTTCATGGACACCTCGGGCTGGCAGAGCCTCTACCTGGCTGAGGGTGACATGGCTGATGGCGTGCATCTGAAGGAGAAGGCGCACCATAAGCTGGCGGCACCGTTTGCGGCTCGCCTGCGTGAACTGCTCGGCGCTGCGTAAACTGCTCAGCACTGTGTAAACTAACCGCCTAATCAGCCGAGTACATCAGCTTCGATCAACGCATATAGCATTAGAATGAGGCGCCGGGAGGATTGAATCCTTCCGGCGCCTCATTCGTTTGAGTGGGTTACCCACCGCAGCTCTCAAGTTAGTGTGCGGGTTTTATGCCGCGACGTTTGCCTGGCGTTCCTTCGCCTCGGCCTTCTGGTGTGCGAGCACGCCCTCCGCAAGGCGACGCTTCTGACGCTCACGAGCGGCTTCCTTCTCACGCTGCTCGGCAGCCCAGGCGACCGGGTCAATGTCGATCGACTCGTAGTGCCATTCGCCAATGTAGTCGCGAATCGGGGCGACCCAGGTGACGGGAATGCCGCGGCGCAGGTACACCTCGTGGTCGGTGTCTTCAAAAGCGTGGATAATGCGGTTGCCGTCAGCAATCAGGGACTCAATGACGGAGTCCTTCCATGCGGGGCTGTTGGAGCCGTCGTTGCCGGGCTTAGCGAACACGTGCTTGGGTTCCAGACCTGCGCGGGCGATGAACTGGTTCAATTCCTTCATGTAGGTGCCATCGCGGCCGGTAATTACTACGACCTCTGCGCCGGTGTCTGCCGCGATTTCGCGAACACGGTCGGCAATTTCAACATTGACCGTGGCGTTGCGGATGGCCTTGAAGAATCGGCGGTTACTTGCGAAGAAACCGGTCAGGTACTTGTCCATCTGATCTCGGTTGCTGGCAAGGGTACCGTCAATGTCGACTGCAATCAGATCCATATAGGTCTCACTTTCGATCCGTACGGGAAGAATGCGCCTGGTGAGGGCGCGGCGGAAGAGTTCCCGTGCGGTGTGGCTGGTAATCGGTGTGTCAAAGACGCCCCGGTGAAAGGGCGTAGTCTTTCTAGAATACCCTATTTTCGTAAAGTAATGCCCTATCGAATGTCATTATTACAACTACCCTATTGATGTCATACAGCATAGAAAACCGCTGGTGGCGCAGGCAAAGAGCCCACACCACCAGCGTAAAGAGTCTAGAAATGTCTCGAGGAAAGTTAGAGTAGCGAACCGGACCCGCGGCGCACCAGCACCATACCGGCGGGCGCCACAATGCGCAGCCACTCCTCCGAACCAACATGCGCAGCGAACAGCGGCAGATCGCCCGTGAAGCCTTCCGGGATGAAACCAAACACGCGCAGGGCGAATGCCGCGCCGGTCGGTACAAGCACGGTATCGAACTCAGGTAGGTACTCCAGCACCATATCGGAGGACCAAATACGCGAGCGCACCGTAGAAAGCACAGCAGCGCCGGGGTTCTCGGGCAGGGCGCGTTCTACCGCCTCCAGGCCTTCTGCGGTGGCGCGGTGGAACTCTTCAACCGGGACGGTACCAACCTCGTACCAGCCGCTGAGCGGGGCTGACTTGCCAGCCCAGCTGGCGTTGACGGTCACCGGCGGCATGAACAGCACCAGCTGCGGGTTCTCTTCGTTGCTCTGTTCTTCTGCCTGCTTCTGCAGACGCGCCAGACGGTCCAGCAGCGCCTGCGCCTGTACGGTCATGTCCAGGGTCGAGTCAGCCAGCAGGTGCAGGGCACGCAGACCCATAATGACCGGGGTGTCCGAGGAGGCGTCCTCCGGCTCCAGGGAACAGGCGAATACCGCCACCACGCGGCCGCGCGCGGTCAGTCGGATAGCGGCGTCCGGGTTCACCGCCAGGGCGCGAGAAATGTAGGTGGCAAGGTCCTTGACCACTGCGGCACCCTGCGCGCCGCCGGGCAGGATCAGGTAGGGCTCCTCCACGCCTTCGTGGGGGTTGTACTTAAGCTCAATGGGTGCTGCCGCATTCGGTACGCTGTTCTGATCGGGAGCGTTCTCCTGCACGGGGGTATTGTCAGGGGTGGTTTCAGACGGCGTAGTCATTTCTGCTCCTTTTCGGCGTAGGCCTGCTCGGTGGCAAGTTGGTGGGTGATATCTGCGATGGTGTGTTAGGCAGACGTTCCGGATCGACAATCCGGGTCATCGTTCCTAGTCAATGTTCCGAATCAACCTGTCGTGGTTGTCTCAGAGTATGCTCTCCCACTCTACGCCAGAAACCGGTTCATTGAAAACGTGCGAGAATAAAACCATGACCAAGCCCACTGTGACCCAAAACCTCATGCGGATGCTGGACCTCTCCCCCGTGGAGGCGGCGCCCGCTTCCTTCGGTAGTGATGAAGTGTCTACCGGCGTGACGCTCACCCGCGAGCAGCCGCGTACTTTCGGTGGTCAGGTTCTTGCCCAGTCGATTATTGCCGCCGACCGCACGGTGGAGGGCAAGTACATCCACTCGATTCACGCCTATTTTCTGCGTCCCGGCGATATTGAGCGTGAACTGTTCTTTGCCGCTCAGCGTCTGAATGATAGCCGTTCCTTCTCGACCCGCCGCGTGCAGGTGTTCCAGGATGAGGCGCCCATGTTCTCGGCGATTATGTCTTTCCAGGCGGATAGCCGCGGCCCGGAGCACACCGCGGTGACTATGCCGGAGGTTCCGGACCCCGAGTCGCTGCCGATGGTCAGCGACTACCTGGGCCAGCTCCCCCACCCCATTGCACAGGCGGTCGCGTGGGAACGCCCCATTGATATGCGACACGTGGACGCGCCCCTGTACACTCAGGCGGATGCCTCCTCGACACAGCCGCGTGCCTGTGTGTGGTTCAAGACCTTTGACCGCCTGGTGCATGCTGATGGTTCTGAGGCTTCGGAGGCGGAGCACCGCGCCGCTATCGCCTATGCTTCGGATTATCTGCCGCTGGAGCCGGCTCTGCGCCATCACGGCAAGTTCTGGCTGGAGCCGGGCCTCAAGAGCGCCTCGCTGGATCACGCGATGTGGTTCCACCGTTCGGCGCGTGCCGACGAGTGGCTGCTGTACGTGCTGGATTCCCCGAGCGCCCAGGGTGGCCGTATGCTCGCGCAGGGTTCGATTTTCAATCGTTCCGGTGAGCTGGTGGCGACCGTGGCGCAGGAAATGATGTTCCGCCTGCCGGAGTACCGCTAAATCTGCGCCACTAAGTCCCGTGCACCGTTAGGACTCTGGTACAGCGACAGCTCAAAACGTTAGAGCATGCAGAAAGACCGTGTGAGGTGGTTGTCTCACACGGTCTTTCTTATGTTCTAGTGTACGTTCTAGACGGGCCGAAGAAGCTCTTATTTGGCTTCGACGTCAATCACACCATCCGGGGAAATGTGCACGGTGCGCTTGGTGCGGCGGGAAACGAAGAAGTCACCCACGAACACCAGACCAGCCAGCAGGAGCACCAGGGCAATCAGCCACACTGCCACCGCACCGAAGAACATCGGGAACAGCAGCACGAGCAAACCCAGGATAAGGGTACCGATCGCAGAGAACTGCAGGTGGCGTCCGGCGGCGAAGCTCAGGTACTTCAGGCCCTGAGCAGTCATCAGACGAATCAGCGCCCACGCAATCAGCCACACACCCACAATAGTCGGAATGTACGTCGCCTGCGCACCTGCCGAAGCGCTCAACAGAATCAGGCCAACCACCACGGTCAGGATGCCGGTAACCAGGTCCCAGCCGGTACGTGCCGGCTTCAACGCGCCAAAGTAGCGGACCAGCTCAAACACGCCACCGAGCAGCACCGCAATCGAGAATACGAAACCCAGAACAGCCAGCGGGGTGGCAGGGTTGGCGAACATGTAGATTGCCGTTGCAACCAGCAGCAGACCGGTGGCTAAGGACATCCAGTTATATTTTGAAAGCATGACACTCTACCCTTCGTATCAAATGCGTTAGTTATACACGTCCATTAAACCGCGAATATGTACTCTGCTATGACGTACCGGTCACTACTGGGCGAACTATTTCTACCGGTGAACACACGCCCCCTCCCCTCGCCAGCACATACGGCATCCAGTGCATACGGAATACGGCGTCCAACGGGCACAGCAAAGCCCCGCCTCCTGCGCCATAACAGCATCAGGAGGCGGGGCTTACCACCAAACCCTATCGGGTCAGCTTGCGGTGCACCACGCGGTGCGGCTTGGCGGCCTCGGGGCCGAGGCGCTCAATCTTGTTCTTCTCGTAGGACTCGAAGTTACCCTCGAACCAGTACCACTGATCCGGGTTCTCGTCGGTGCCCTCCCACGCCAGGATATGGGTTGCCACGCGGTCCAGGAACCAACGGTCGTGAGAGACGACCACGGCGCAGCCGGGGAATTCCAGCAGCGCATTTTCCAGGGATGCGAGGGTCTCAACGTCCAGGTCGTTAGTGGGCTCATCGAGCAGCAGCAGGTTACCACCCTGCTTGAGGGTCAGCGCCAGGTTCAGGCGGTTGCGCTCACCACCGGAGAGCACACCCGCCTTCTTCTGCTGGTCCGGGCCCTTGAAGCCGAACGCGGAAACGTACGCACGCGAAGGCATTTCAACGTTGCCGACCTGGATGTAGTCCAGACCGTCAGAGACGACCTCCCAGAGGCTCTTCTCCGGGTCGATGTTCGCGCGGTTCTGGTCAACGTACGAGATCTTCACGGTCTCGCCGACCTTCAGCTCGCCGCCGTCGAGGGGCTCCAGGCCAACGATGGTCTTGAACAGGGTGGACTTACCCACACCGTTCGGACCAATCACACCCACAATGCCGTTACGGGGCAGGGAGAAGGACAGACCGTTAATCAGGGAACGGCCGTCGAAGCCCTTCTGCAGGTTCTCAGCCTCAATAACGACGTTACCCAGGCGGGGTCCCGGAGGAATCTGAATCTCTTCGAAGTCAAGCTTGCGGGTCTTCTCAGCCTCCGCAGCCATCTCCTCGTAGCGTGCCAGACGAGCCTTCGACTTAGCCTGGCGGCCCTTAGCGTTGGAGCGGACCCAGTCCAGTTCCTCGCTCAGGCGCTTAGCGAGCTTAGCGTCCTTCTTGCCCTGAACTTCGAGGCGGGCGCGCTTCTTCTCCAGGTAGGTGGAGTAGTTACCCTCGTAGGGGTACAGGTTACCGCGGTCAACCTCGGCGATCCATTCTGCCACGTGGTCGAGGAAGTAACGGTCGTGGGTAATCGCGATGACGGCACCCTCGTAGGACTGCAGGTGCTGCTCCAGCCAGAGCACGGACTCTGCGTCCAGGTGGTTGGTGGGCTCGTCGAGCAGCAGCAGGTCGGGCTTCTGCAGCAGCAGCTTGCACAGTGCCACGCGGCGGCGCTCACCACCGGAGAGGTGGGTGACGGGCATGTCAGCGGGCGGGCAGCGTAGCGCCTCCATCGCCTGCTCCAGCTGGGAGTCGAGGTCCCATGCGTTAGCGGCGTCGATAGCTTCCTGCAGCTGACCCATTTCTTCCATGAGGGCGTCGAAGTCAGCGTCGGGCTCAGCCATGAGGGCGGAGATTTCGTTGAAGCGGTCCAGCTTGGACTTGATTTCGCCCACGCCTTCTTCAACGTTGCCCAGAACGGTCTTCTCTTCATTCAGCGGCGGCTCCTGCATGAGGATGCCCACACTGTAGCCTGCGGTCAGGCGCGCCTCACCGTTGGAGGGCTGGTCGAGGCCAGCCATGATCTTCAGGATGGTCGACTTACCCGCGCCGTTCGGACCAACCATACCGATCTTGGCGCCGGGGAAGAACGACATCGTCACGTCGTTAAGGATGACCTTGTCGCCCACAGTCTTGCGGGCCTTGATCATCTGATAAATAAATTCAGCCATAGTTACCTATTTTAGCGTGATTCTGCGGCGCACTGACGGCTTAGTCGAATATTCCCCACATTCAGCATGCGAGGTTTTTAGTCACCTTCAGCCTGTGCGCGTTTACGTTCATAGGAGCGGGCGGCTCGGATGCGGTCACCACAACGCACGCTACACCATCTACGTCGCGCGTGGGTCCGCAGCATGATGCGGTCGCAGTCGGGTGCTTCGCATTCAGAGAGTTTATCTGCTTCTTCGCCGGTCAGTAATGTGATGGCATCATAAGCGATGCGGGCGATGGCGTAATCCACCTCTTGGGTGAGGGGGTCTTCAACTCGCCGCGTGTACCGCCGGTTTTCTGCATCCCACGCTAGAGCGTTCATGGTGAGCGCCTCATGTGCTGTCTTGTTGACGGCGTGAAGGGCACCCGGATAGGGAGGGCGCTGGTTTAGGTACGCGTCAAACAGTTCTTTGATGACGTATCGAAAGCTGATGAATCTGCTGACGCAATAGGGTTGCAGCTCATACGAGTTATTCACGATGTGGTATTCGTGCGCCCATTCAGTGGCTATTTCTGGGGTTTCAAGCAGATCGTATTGTTTGCCGCTAGGTGTTTTATAGAGCGTATTTGCTAGTGCTATGCAGGGGTGTTCTTGGCTTCCGGGTGCAGCAGGAAGGTGGGCGGTTCGGTGAGATTTTTCCATACTTCTCATGGTATCACTTGTATTTTTCCGTGAAAACACCTATGGTTAATCACGGCAAAAACATAATTTATCCGTGAGAGGAACACTTTTATGCCTACGATTAACGTCATCACCGGCCCAACCGTCCTGATCGAATACGCAGGTTTGCGCTTCCTGACCGACCCCACCTTTGATGCCCCTCAGGACTACGACATGGGCATTACCGTTCTCAAGAAGACTGCCGGCGCCCCCATCACCCCCGAATCGGTTCTCCCCATCGATGCAGTCCTGCTCTCGCACGACACCCACCCCGACAACCTTGACACTAGCGGCCGCGCCCTCCTCCCCAAGGTCGGCCACGTCATCACCACCGAAGACGGCGAAAAGAACCTTCAGGCAGAAGGCCTCACCAATGTCACCGGCCTGGCACCCTGGAATACTTTCATCGTGGCAAAGGGATCCACTGAAGTTACCGTCACCGCAATGCCTGCACTCCACGGCCCGAACATCCCCGAAATTCAGGAGAAGGCCGGTCCCGTTATTGGTTTCCTCCTGCAGGCCGCAGGAGAACCGACTGTTTACATTTCTGGCGACAACTCCGAACTTCACGTTGTAGAGGAAATTGCTCAGCGCATTGCGCCCGTTGATGACGCTATCCTTTTTGCGGGTGCAGCACGCCCCCTCGGACCCGAATTCGACATGACCATGACCGCCGAGAATACCGCAAAGGCGGCAAAGCTTCTGGGCGCCCAGCGGGTGTACATTGCTCACACTGATTCCTGGGGCCACCTGGGTGAAGACTTGCAGGATACGATTCAGGCCTTTACCCGCGAGGGAATTGACCACAAGCTCATGAATAAGTAGGGCACTAAAAAAATCTGGGGTGTATGCAAACCACTGCATACACCCCAATTTTTGTATCAGCCCTTAGGTATCAACACTGTAGAACCACCAACAACCGGATAGACTCGAAGCTATGAGTACAAGCCCCTCCCCCAAACTTCTGGCGCCCAAAGACCTCGCACATGCCGTTGACTGCCTCGCGCTCGCCATGCCGCTGGCAACGCGCGATCAGCCGTTCGGGCCCGAGCACACGGTGTACCGGGTGGGCGGCAAGATCTTTGCCATGTACACGGAGGGCATCGGCTACCCCATCGTGAACCTCAAAACCGACCCGGAAGAATCCGAGGTGCTGCGGCGTATCTACCCGAGCATCATCCCGGCATGGCACATGAATAAGCGGCACTGGATTTCCGTGGGCGCCGGCGAAGGCATAACCGAGCGGGTACTAGAAGAGCTGGTGGAGGATGCGTACCTGCGCGTCATATACTCGCTACCCAAGGCGAAGCGACCCATCGAGTTCCGCGAGCGCCCGGTACCCGAAAAGCACTAGACAGAGAAACATGACGAGCATAGAAGGAACGACTTACCAAAGGCAACGTTTAACAGCGGAGCGGGTGAGCACCGGTCCGGACCACCGGCTTGCTCACCCGCTTTGCAAAGCACTTTCCTATCCACGGTTAGGAGGGTCATCAACCACAATGAACGCTCGAACCACCAAGCTCCCATCCCATATATTGCGGGGTTTAGTACCATGCACCACATGTGTGAATACGTGATAGTTGAGTCGGCACCCTTGCCAGACCTCCTATGCAGAGGAGGCGCTGACCTGGGTGCACTGAATATTCCCTTGAGTGACTCAGCTACGTCATGCGATGCAGCTGAGAGGGGATCGCTGTCCCCGCCCGAACTACCGACTCGGGCGAAGCGTGCTCTCGGGAACAATAATAACCTTTTTGCACCATGGTGTCACTTTTGGATTGAGGTATTCCACCGGTTCCTATTGAGCGTATTTCAGGTGTTTTATAGTGCCGAACCCACATATCCAATCACAGCGAAATACCTGCGGATTTTAAGCCCCGGAAAATCAAGGAGGGGCCGCCCTAAACCCTCCTTATATCGCCTCCACATGGGCTAATACCCACTTAAAGCAATATGTAGAAAAGTTAGTGCAGCCCCTCACTATTTGAGATAAAAATGAGATAAACCCCTACTCAGAGCGATTACCGGCGGGGTTTATCTATTAATTCCCCAGAGTGACCGGTTACTCGCCGCGACCCGTTAGTCGCTGAACTCCACCTTCTCGAAGCTCATGGTGCCATCAGCGTGAGAAACAACAGTATTCGGGTCACGCTCACGACGAGCCGCCGCGTACGCGTCGTGGCTTGCCTCATCAACCCAGCGGGTCACCACGAAATAGTCGCCGCCCTCATCCAGGGGGCGCCACAGCTCAAAACCCTCAAAGCCGGGGAAAGAGTCAGCGATGTGGCGGGCAGCGGCGAAGCGCTTCTCCAGCTCAGCACGGTTGTCGCCAACGACAGCCAAACGGTGAACCTTAACAACGGACATGTGTCCTCCTTCTGTTGAGTACGTGCTTTCAACGATGAAAGCGGGTTATAACCTCGCACCAGCTATAGGTGAGCTATGTTCTTAGCGAGGTTAACCTCAGAATAACGGGTCGCGGGCACAAAAAATAGGGGTTAGCGCCAACTAACAGTTATATGACGCTAACCCCCATTCAGAGAATCACGAGGCACCCACAGGCACTCGTTCGAAGCTTAGGATTCCGGCTGGGTCTGCACGGTATTAGGCTGCACGGTATTAGACTGTGCAGTATCAGGCTGTGCCGCCTGAGCCGCGCTATCAGCCTGCGGTGCGGGGTTCTTCTTCGCCTTCTTCTGAGCCGCCTTCGCCGGGTTCGCAAAATGCACCCCGCGCTCAGCCAAGAAGCGGCGGTCCTTCTTATCCCACTGCTCCACCGGGTACGCCTCCAACAGGTCCGGGCGGCGCTCCAGGGTGCGCTCAATCTGACGGTCACGACGCCAACGCGCAATCGCACCGTGATTACCCGACAGCAGCACCTCCGGCACCTCACGCTCACGCCACACCGCGGGCTTCGTGTACACCGGATACTCCAGCAGACCGCCCGTATGCGACTCCTCCTCCAGGGAGGCGGGGTTACCCATCGCGCCCGGAATCAGGCGGGTGATAGCCTCAATCATTGCCATGACCGCAACCTCGCCACCGTAGAGCACGTAGTCGCCCAGGGACACGGGCATCACGCGGAAGCTCTTCTGCGCCCAGTCCAGCACACGCTCGTCAATGCCCTCGTAGCGCGCCGGAGCGAAGACAATATGCTTCTCCTCCGCCAGCTTGTACGCCATCGCCTGATCGAAAACGGCACCCGCCGGGGACGGGACAATCAGCAGCGGGCGGGTATCAGCGGCGGGTTCGGCAGGCTCGGCACCCTCAGTAGAGTCTTCGGTAGCGTTCAGCGGGGAGGCGGCAAGCACCTCATCCAGCGCCAAACCCCACGGCTCCGCCTTCATCACCATGCCCGCGCCACCGCCGTACGGAGTGTCATCCACCGTGCGGTGACGGTCAAACGTGTATTCACGCAAATCATGCAGGTGCAGATCCACCAGACCCTTCTCGCGTGCCTTACCCAGCAGGGACAGCTTCAGCGGCTCCAGGTACTCGGGGAAAATCGTGACCACATCGTAGCGCACGGACTACTCCCCCGCCTGCTCGGTCGCCTGCGCAGAATCCTGCTCAGCGTCCTCGACCAGGTCAATCAAACCCGCCGGAGGGGTCAGCAGCACAAAGCCGGGCTCATCCTCGGTCGAGGGAACCACCTCAGGCACAATCTCCTCAACAAAAGGAATCATGATCTCTTCACCCGCACCGGAGGCAAGACGCGGCGAACGAGCCAGCTTAATCAGCAGCAAATCCTGAACCGGCATGGTCTGCAGACCGGTCACCTTGCCCAGCGGCTTGCCCACAGCCGGGTTATCCACGGGGCTCTCACCCTCGGGAACGTCCGCCAGCAGGTACACGGGTAGGTTCACCAGCTCCTGCTCGTAGAAGCCCTCTTCATCGCCCTCATCCTCGGGAACCTCGTAGACCAGGCGGCTGCCGCGCAGCTCCTCAGCCTGGTTGCGGGTAGTCACCTCATCAAAACGGACCACCAGAATCTTCTTGTTCCAGCGGGCACCGGCAACCGTCAGCTCACCGGTAGGCGCCACAGAAGCGGCAGCAGAGCCGGGCTTGAAATTCTCGATACCGAGCACCTCACCGCGGGCAAAACGCTCCTGCGGGGCATCAGTAAAGAGCTGAACCGTCACCTCACCACGAATACCGTGAGGCTTACCGATACGAGCCACCACAACCTGCATAATTTTCCTCCGCTGGATACAAGCTAAAAACCTACGCCGTGCACGTGCACGGCTCCCACTATTCTACCGGGCACTTAGGATGGGCGCATTCTGCCGCCTCTCCCCCGCCTCCACAGCGGCCGGAGCAAGCGCGCACACCAAAAAGTCACGCAATAACTCACGCCAATAACTCACGCAGATAACTCAGACAGAGAAAGCGGGTACGCGAAAGCCCCCGCCTTCCGGAAAAATTCCGGGAGCGGGGGCTTCAAGCGTTTACGAGCTAGCGTCGCTTTTTGTCGGTGTCGATAATGTCGATACGCATCGGCTCGCCATCAGAAATAGCGTCCATCACCAGACGGATGCTCTTGGCGGTACGACCAGACCTGCCGATAACTCGGCCCAGGTCATCCGGATGCACGCGAACCTCAAGGGTTTCACGGTGACGCTGAGTGCGTAGGCGCACCTTCACGTCCTCCGGACGATCGACAATCCCTCGAACCAGGTGTTCGAGTGCGTCAGCCAACATAATTACTCAGCTGCTTCCTCAGCCTCAGCCTCGGGTGCTGCTTCCTCAGCAGCCTCTTCAGCCTTCTCAGCCTTGGGGGTGATAGCCTCGGGCAGGATCACGGAACCCTTTTCGGGAACAACGAACTCAGCCTTAGCCTCGACGGGCAGAACCTTGGACTCTGCCTTCTCGCCCTTGAATGCAGCCCAGTCGCCCGAGAGCTTCAGCAGAGCCAGAACCTGCTCGGTCGGCTGTGCGCCGACGGAGAGCCAGTACTGAGCACGCTCAGAGTTGATCTCGATACGCGAGGGGTGCTCGGTCGGGTGGTAAATACCGATCTCTTCGATGGTCTTACCGTCGCGCTTGACGCGCGAATCAGCGATCACGACGCGGTAACGAGGATCGCGGATCTTACCCATACGCTTGAGACGAATCTTAACAGCCACTTTAGTGGTTACTCCTGTTTCATAATTTGGTGCGAGGCACACGGTTCAGCACCCGTGGGGCGGGCCATTCACGGCGCCTCTATGGACACAACGGCGCGCGAAGAGAGGGGTCGCGCGTCGCCGGGTACTCAGCTAGGGTATCAGAGCCCAAGATTTTAAGCTAGCGACACGGAAAAATAATTGCCACAGGCACCGAACATCACTTTTAAACAGCGTTCTGTGCCCGGTAGCCCCCTGCGCAACCGCAGTGTAGCCGCCGCTAGTCGAGGTTGCTCATCTCCAGAGTCTCCCCCGTCTCCAGGGCGCGGTAGCACTCACGCAGACGCTCCACCATCGACGGGCGCACGTAGCCTTCCAGGTTCTCCGGAGCAACCCACTCATAGGTCACCAGCTCAGCATCCTGCAGGGTAATCTTCGTATCCGCCGCGATTACGCCGCCGTCATACATGTAGTAGGTCGAATCGCCCCACACGCCCAACGCCAGGCCGTGGAAAATCAGCAGCACGCGGCCCAGTTTCACATCCAGGCCCAGCTCCTCCACAATCTCACGCTCGCAACCGGGCTTGGGAGCCTCGCCAGCCTCCACGGTGCCGCCGGGAAGAATCCAGCCGTCCTTATAGTTCGGCTTCACCAGCAGCATCTCGCCGCGCTCATTACGAATCAGCGCGCCCGCCGCCAAACGGCGCGTAGGCAGGGTCGCGATAAAAGCCTTCAGCTCTTCATCGCTCAGATAGGAATCCTTCATGGCTTCTTTCCTTTAGCGGTCGGTTTTCTTTGCAGCGCGCTGCCTGATGCTACGCACTATACCCAGGGCACGCTCACGCAGTCCAGAGGGTGCCTGCTCCGTGGACGGGGCGGCATCCTCCACCGTGCGGTAGTGGCCCTCACGCAAATCATCAATCAGAGTGCGCTTCTTGGTCGAGGGTTGTTCCGAGGTAGCATCGCCAGGATGCACCAGCTCAGCATCCGCCACCGGGCGGGCATGCTTCTTCATCTGCGTCTGCTCAAAAGAACGCAGAACCGCCGGAATCAGCGCCGACTCAACCGTGGCGTTCAGCGCAAAGAGCGCCGCAGCCACCGAGAACTTACGGCTCGCCTTACCCTGAGCGCGGCGGCGGCGCGCCACATTCGCCAAGGTCAGAGCGATAGCGCTCTGAGCCGTCACATCCGCACCCAGGACAAGACCCACACGGCGGGTCTTCGCACGAATCTGCTCCGGAGTCAGGCGCTTCTCCAAGGCAGAATTCTTTGAGGCAGACTTCTTTGAGGCAAACCCTGCGGAGGGGGCAGCCTGCGTTACCTGCGACGGAGCATCTTCAGCGGATACGTTCTCAGACTGTGCATCATCAGAGCGCGCGGCATCGGATTGTGCATCCTCAGCAGGGGTCACCTCGGACCGCGATGCGGCTGACTGTTCTGTTGCGGACTTGGCAGAGTGCGGTGCCAGGGAAGCCCTCAAATGCGCAAGAGCAGCTTCTTTTTCCTCCGGGGTGAAAACCCTGCGACCCACAGGCTGGTCCGCGTCGTCCCTATCGAAATCGCGGTCCTGCTCATAGGGACCCTCGAAGTCGTCAAACGGCTCAGAGTCCAGGAAGTCTTCTTCTTCATCAAGAGCGTCTTCCGGGAAAGACATATGCGTGTACTCGAAGGGAATATGGCCTTCGCTGATGGCGTCCATCCACTCGGCGAGGGTCACGCGGCGGCCGGTCGCAACCAGTCGGTAGCTACGCTCCATGGGCGAGGGGAAGTTGCCTGGGTAGGGTTCAATCTCCTCGTCATCCTCGAAGGAATCGTCCTCTACGGGGGTGCTCTCGGAGAAAGTAGCCTCGGCAGCGGAGTCATCCAGCGGGAAGGTAACGTCCAGGGCTTCAGAAGTCTGCGCCTCGTCAGCAGGTTCAGCCGCAGGCTGCGCGAATCCCTCATCCTCGTTGCCGAAGATGCGCGCCGTGCTAATCGACGCCACATCAAAACCGGTGGTCGGAACCAGCGCCAGCTCCGTGGGAACGTCCAGCAGCTGCAGCACCGACTCCAACGCCAGGGTATTGCTCGTATCGCGCAGGTACGCATTCAGGCGGCGGCCGGTAATGGAGTCAGCCTCCACACCAAACATCGCCATGACATTAGCGATGCCCTGCTCGATTTCTTCCTCATCGGAACCGAAAATCTTCGAACCCGACAGCTCCGGGGCGCTACCGGGAAGCTCCGACAGCAGATCCTCCAACATGCCGCCAAAACGTGCGACTTCCTCACGGCTGAGGGCACGGTTCAGGCGCTTAGGCACACGCTGCCAGGTGAACTCCTCCACGATGTTCTCGTAGGGTTCACCGAACGCCTCCAGGTACCACTCCTCATCCGAGTAGGGGTCGCGGGCGGGCTCTTCATAGACCACCAGGTGCTGCTGGTTCGCGTTGCCCTCAGCAATCAGGGCGTTGCAGTTCAGCAGACCCAGCAGAGCCATGAGGTCCACCGGATCGGCAGAAATGAGGGTCCACTCCCCCGCCGGCGCAGCAACAACCTGCCGAGTACCGGCAGGAAGGTAGGCCAAAAGAAGCCCCGTAATCATGTCAATGGGCAGGTCAACGAGCATGGCGGCGTCACCGTCCACCAGGAACTCCAGCTCGCCCTGTCCACCGGGCAGCTCCTCCCACACGGTCGCCTCACCCTCCAGGGCGGCACCGGTGACCGGCAGATGCTCCACCAGCTGAGCCACATAATCCTCAACGGGGGTACCCACGTGCAGGTGGCCGTCAGCGACCTCCAGCACGTTCATGTAGCCCTCATCGTCCACCGCGCAGAGCACGTAGAGCTGCACCTGGTGCTCACCCATCTCGTAAGCAATCAGCTCCGGGGAGGCGGCGGTCGCCTCAATGAGGGCGGCAATCAGCTCCTCATCGGTGGTGGAACGAGCCATGATGCGGCGGCGCTGAATCTTCTCCTCCAGCTCCATGGTCTGCTCGATGCGCTCATTGCGCTGCTTCTCGGCGGTGCGTTCCTCATCCTGGACGCGCAGGTACTCGGGGCTATCCGACTCGCCACTACCGGCGGGTGCGGGGGCATCCTCCCACATGCCGGTGAGCTTATCGACGGTCCACTCTTCGCTCTCCAGTGCGGCGGCGAGGCGGTCAACCTTCGTGCGGTCGTTCCAGGCGCGCTGCTTATCGGGGTCTTCCGCCTTCACCTCATCGTGCATGCTGCGGGCTTCACGAATGAGGTTCAGGATAGTTGCGGCAACGTCGTCAACGGCGGGGTCATCGCTCTCACTCGAGTAGACCAGGTCACCCGCCAGCTCGGCGGAATGCTCACCGTATTCGAGGGCGATGCGCGCCCAGACGGGGGTGTACCCGGGAAGGGCGTCCGACTCATCGTCGAAGTCGCCCACGAAGTCGTTTGAAAAGTCGTCCGCGAGGTCGTCGTCAAAATCCTCGGCGGCAGCTTCGGAGAAGCCCAGCGAGCCCTCCTCAGCTACAGGCTCACCTGCAGACTCCTCTACAGACTCGGCGGCAGATTCAGTAGCAGGTTCCTCGACAGAATCATCAGCGAAGGCACGCTGAGACCACGGCGTGACCTGCTCATTCAGCTGATCATCCGCGTTCTCTCGATCCCAATTCTGCTCGTTCTGAGCCATTGATACCTTCCCTTCACACACCCACGCCCAAACCGGGCACCATACCGGTACGGGTGCGCCCCGTAACCACGTGCGCACCCGTACCACCCCTCACGGGGCTCATATTTGCTCTTACTGCAGGAACTTCTCGAAGCCCTTCGGCAGGTTCATGCTGGACAGATCCATCTCCTGGTTCTGAGCCTGCTGACCGAACGCAGCACCGGCGCGTGCCTGCTGCGCCTTAGCTGCTGCCGCCTCCTGCGCCGCACGCTTCTGCGGGTTGCCGGAGCGAGCCTTCTTCTTCTTGTTGTTCTTCGCGTTCTTGCGAGCACCACCCGCCGCAGCCGCCATACCGGGCATCTGCATACCGCCGGGCATGCCGGGCATCTTGCCCGAAGCGAGCTTCTTCATCATCTTCTGAGCCTGGGCGAAACGCTCCATCAGCTGGTTCACCTCAGACACGGTCACACCTGCACCCTTAGCGATACGGGCACGGCGAGAACCGTTAATGATGCGCGGAGCCACACGCTCATGCGGGGTCATGGAGCGAACAATCGCCTCCACGCGGTCAATCTCGCGCTCGTCAAAAGCCTCAAGCTGCTGGCGCATCTGAGCCGCGCCGGGCATCATCATGAGCAGCTTCTTCATGGAGCCGAGCTTACGAATCTGCTGCATCTGAGCCAGGAAGTCCTCAAAAGTGAAGTCTTCCTGATCGATGAACTTCTTCGCCATGCGGTCGGCTTCAGCCTTATCCCACTGAGCTTCAGCCTGCTCAATCAGAGTCAGGATGTCACCCATATCCAGGATGCGGCTTGCCATACGGTCCGGGTGGAACTGCTCAAAGTCAGTGACGTTCTCGCCGGTGGAGGCGAACATAATCGGCTTGCCGGTCACCGAAGCCACCGACAGCGCTGCACCACCGCGGGCGTCACCATCAAGCTTAGACAGGACCACACCGGTGAAGTCCACACCCTCGTTGAAGGCGTTAGCGGTGTTCACGGCGTCCTGACCGATCATCGCATCGATGACGAACAGAACTTCGTGCGGCTCAATAGCGTCACGAATGTTACGTGCCTGCTGCATGAGCTCAGCGTCAACACCCAGACGACCCGCGGTATCGACAATCACCACGTCGTGCAGCTTAGCGCGAGCCTCAGCCACACCGTCACGTGCCACCTGTACGGGATCGCCGGTGGGTACGTCAAACTCGCTGGTCACACCGGGGTGCGGCGCGTACACGGGCACGCCCGCACGCTCACCAACAACCTTCAGCTGGGTCACCGCGTTGGGGCGCTGCAGGTCGGATGCAATCAGCATCGGGGTGTGACCCTGGCCCTTCAGCCAGTGAGCCAGCTTGCCCGCCAGGGTGGTCTTACCGGCACCCTGCAGACCCGCCAGCATGATGATGGTCGGGCCGCTCTTCGCCATGTTGATGCGGCGGGTCGAACCGCCGAGGATGCTCACCAGCTCCTCGTTCACAATCTTGACGATCTGCTGGGAGGGGTTCAGTGCCTCGGAAACTTCCGCACCGAGAGCGCGTTCCTTCACGTGGGCGGTAAATTCGCGGACCACGGGGACGGCGACGTCAGCGTCGAGCAGGGCGCGGCGGATTTCGCGGACGGTTGCATCAATGTCTGCCTCGGAGAGGCGGCCCTTGCCGCGCAGGTTCTTAAAAGTTGCCGTCAAGCGGTCGGAGAGAGAATTGAACACGAGCCGTGATCACTTTCTTAACGTTGAGGTGGCCCCCAGCCGCGAAGGCGAACGGGGATGGTTAGTCAGTCTTTAAGGATACAGGATGCGCGCTTTCTCCCCCGCCTCCACCTGTGGATAAGTGGCGCCGGTTCACCCTGAGCTCAGGATTTACGCCGCAGGGCGTCTCCAGTCGAGGCGCACCGGGAGCCAGACGGAAGCTCTCAGCACACGCTCCCCGCCCCGCCACAACGTTCCCAACACGTCAGATAGATTAGATTTTCCAGACAGCCTGGGTTAGAATTCTAAAGGTGTTACGCACGAATGCGTAATACGCCCGAGTGGCGGAATTGGCAGACGCGCCTGACTCAAAATCAGGTTCTTCGGAGTGTGGGTTCGAGTCCCACCTCGGGCACCAACGCAAAAGCGGCGGGAAAGTTTCAAGCTTTCCCGCCGCTTTTTCTATACCCGCGCATGCCCGCTCCCCGCGCAACTCCCTCGCGCAACCGTCCGGAGGCGATCCCCCCTCAGACACAAGAAACCACCGCCCGACCGTGAGAGTTCACGACCGGGCGGCGGTCTCTATACACCGAGCGTGCAGGCGAAGGATTACCCTCAGCTACGCATCGGAAAGAATGGTGAGCGGCTTAGCGCTTGACCTCGTTCTCCTCGTAAGGACGCAGAGTCTCGCGCTCGCCCTCAGCACCGTGGACGCGGTGTACCTGAACCATGTTGGTGGTACCTGCGCGACCTGCGGGAGCGCCAGCAGCAACGACGACCAGGTCGCCAGCTTCTGCCAGATTATTCTTCAGCAGGTACTCGTCCACGAAATGGAACAGACCTTCCTGATCGGTGATCATCTCAACCTGCTCAGCCTCAACGCCCCACAGCATGGACAGGAAGGAGCGAACCTTCGAGCTGGTGGTGAACGCAACGATCGGGGTCTCGGGGCGCAGACGTGCCAGACGACGTGCGGAGTCACCGGACTGGGTGAAGGTTACGATGAGCTTTGCGTCCAGCTGGTCGGCAATGTTCACTGCCGCGCGGGTGATTGCGCCACCGCGGGTGCGGGGCTTGCGATCCAGCTCGGGCACGCGGTACAGGCCGCCCTTTTCGGTATCCTGAACGATTGCAGCCATAGCCTGCAGGGTCAGGATCGGGTACTTACCGACCGAGGTCTCGCCGGAGAGCATCACTGCGTCTGCGCCGTCGAGGATTGCGTTAGCGCAGTCAGAAACCTCTGCACGGGTGGGGACGGGGTTGTCGGTCATGGACTCGAGCACCTGGGTTGCCACGATGACGGGCTTTGCCCAGCGGCGTGCCATGTCGATTGCCTTCTTCTGGACGAGGGGAACCTCGGAGAAGGGCAGCTCAACACCGAGGTCACCACGAGCGACCATGATGCCGTCGAACTTGTCGATGATGTCCTGCAGGTTCTCAACTGCCTGGGGCTTCTCGATCTTGGCGATGACGGGTACGCGGATACCCTCTTCTTCCATGATCTTGTGGACGGGGTCAACGTCTGCGCCGGTACGGACGAAGGAGAGTGCAATGATGTCTGCACCCATCTTCAGTGCGAAGCGCAGGTCGTTTGCGTCCTTCTCGGTCAGTGCGGGCAGAGAGACCGCAGCGCCGGGCAGGTTGATGCCCTTGTTGTTGGAGATGGGGCCGCCCACGATGACGCGGGTGCGCACGCGGGTGGGGGTTACCTCAATAGCTTCGAGGCGGATCTTGCCATCGTCGAGCAGGAGCTTGTCGCCGAGCTTTACGTCGCCGGGCAGGCCCTTGTAGGTGGTGCCACAGATTTCTGCGGTACCTTCAACGTCTTCGGAGGTGATGGTGAAGTCTGCGCCGGGCTCAAGGTATTCCTTGCCGTTTGCGAAACGCTCGAGGCGAATCTTAGGGCCCTGCAGGTCGGCGAGGATAGCAACGTCCTTACCGAGCTTTGCAGACTGGTCACGGATGGTGTCGTAGCGTGCCTGGTGCTCGGCGTGGTCACCGTGGCTCATGTTCAGACGGGCGACGTTCAGGCCAGCCTTGATTGCCTCGGAGATCTTCTCGGGGGACTCGATTGCCGGACCGATGGTTGCAACGATTTTTGCGCGCCTCATGTACCTAACCTTTGTGTGTTGTTTCATGTGGCCCCTGAGGGCTCACACTGATTTTCCGGGGAAGACTAATGTCAAATTCCCAATTATTCCCACGTGTTCTAACAGGTAACCACATGCCGGATGCGTGGGACTCTTTCTCAATTATAGGGGTTTTGCGCCCTCTTGGGTATGTTTCTCCCAACTCTTTCCGCCGAAGAAATTGTGTTTCACGTCGCATTTTGAACGTCACCTCTCCCCCATCGAACACACCACAGAAAGCCGGTTTTCACCCCCACCACCCCCGCCTCGCCCGGAAAGTAAATTAGGGTATTTTTTACCCATAGATAGCCAGTGCTGCACAATATTTAGTCGCATTCGAGAACGTTCGAGCATATTTCAAAAACATAGAGACACTCAGAGTGGGCTATGAGAAGATAGATGGGGTATCCAAAAGCTGGGCGATTTCACATTTTCGCGCGCCTAGCCTATATTGGAACCCATAATTAGTATTTGAAATGCGAAATATATCTGGAAGGTTCACAGATGACTACTCGCGTGCTGATTATCTTCGGCTCCACCTACGGCTACACCGAACAGTACGCCACCTGGCTGGCAGAAGATCTGCGTGCACTCCCGCAGGCCCCCGAGGTTGAGACTGTCCCCGCCTCCAAGGTCACCCCCGAGCAGGCTGAGGCATTCGACGCTTTCGTCATTGCCGGCAGCGACTACGGTGGATTCCTCAACGGCGCACCGGCACTTCGCAAGAAGATCCTGCCGATCATTGCGCCCAAGAAGAACCGCACCGCATTCTTCACCGTCTCCTTCACCGGTGAATACTCCAAGAAGCTGCTGGACAAGGCTGTCGCGAAGAGCTACACCCCCGAACTGACCGAAGGTCGCCCCGTCTACCACCTGCGTGGCGGCATCGACTTCGACAAGATTTCGCTGGCTCACAAGACCGCCCTGAAGGGCCCGGTGCGCGCATGGCTCATGGCGAACCCGCACCCGAACGAAGGTATTCAGCAGATGCTCGAATGCTACAAGACCGGCAAGGCTGAGTACATCGATCGCGAGACCCTCAAGCCGCTGATTGAGGACATCGCGAAGTTCCTCTAAGCCTTTCGGGAAACACAAGCTTTCGCCTCTTCCCACCCGTCTCTTTCAGCCGGACATCAGAACCTGAAAGAGCGGGCGGGAAGAGCCGAAATAAACGTGCCAACAGGCACCATATACGTGGTCGATGACTTTTCATCTCTCCTGCATCGACCATGCAACTCCGGGTACCGGTGCGAGGCCGCGCCAAATACAGTACCCGGAATATGAGGGGTGGGTCTTTGTGTGTGCGGCCCACCCCTTTCCTTATGCCCACAAGCCAAAGCCCCGGCAGCGCACCCTCCAACAGAGCAGTCCACAGAATGAAATTCACAACGCTCCGGCGTGTCGCGCACCTAAAATTTTTCACAAAAAACTGAGCCCATAAATGCACCGACAAGCCACAAAACAAAACAGGTCCCCCAAAGACACCGATTTACTGTGCACTCCGTGGAAATTATGCCGCCAGGATGACACCCCAAATCATTGCGCACAGCGGTGCAGGTACCGTAGGCTGATAGCTGTGCCGGTCGCTTGACGCGGCAACAATTGACACATAAACCTCACCCAACTACCCCACCATTCACTCGTGCCAGAAGCCCCCACACAGGGCCACATCGACACATCCACCTCTCAAACACAGGCAAAATCTATGAAGAAACTCCAGACTGCCGCGCACTCCGCGGCAGCCCGCTCCATCGTGGCGTCCGCAGGTGCGCTCTCCCTGGTCGCCGCATCCCTCACCTCCGTTCCCGCAGCCTTCGCCGCCCCCAGCGTGAGCGCAGCCGCAGAGGTCAACCCCAACGCATCCTACGAGGAGCTCACCTACGCCCCCGCCCCGGATGCATCCCTGGTCGAACGCTCCAACCCCGCCATGGGTGCGGGCGAGCGCGAACGCCTGGGCACCGCCAATGCACGCACCGGTGCCATCTCCCCCGCTTCTACCGCAACTCTGAGCGGTATTTCCGCGACCCAGAGCTCCGCGCAGGGTCTGGGAGCTGGTCGAGCTCCGGCAGCCGGTCAGGCACTGGCACCCGGTCAAGCGCTGGCACAGGGCCGCTCCGCATGGACCCCCTCCGGCGGCACCCTCGGCATGGATGTCTCTTCGCACCAGCAGAACGTGGACTGGGCGAGCGCCTACGCCGCAGGTTCCCGCTTCGCCTACGTGAAGGCAACCGAGGGCGCCTACTACACCAACCCCTACTTCGGGCAGCAGTACAACGGCTCCGCAGAGTCCGGCATGGTGCGCGGCGCCTACCACTTCGCGAACCCCCGCACCTCCTCGGGTGCCGATCAGGCACGCTACTTCGTGCAGAATGGTGGCGCGTGGACTGCTGACGGCCAGACCCTGCCCGGCCTGCTGGACATCGAGTTCAACCCCTACCCCGCCTATGGCAACACCTGCTACAACATGACCCCGGCGCAACTGACCGCGTGGACCCGCGACTTCGTGGACACCTACCGTTCGCTGACCGGACGCGACCCCATGGTGTACACCGCGACCTCCTGGTGGTCACACTGCGTGGGTTCCCAGCAGTTCGGCACCCTGCCGCTGCACCTGGCGAGCTACTCCACCGTGGTGGGTGCAATTCCGGCGGGTTGGAGCGGCTACGATATTTGGCAGTTCACCGACTCGGGCCCGTTCGTGGGTGACTCGAACTTCTTCCCCGGCACCGTGAACGACCTGCAGGTTCTGGCGAAGAACCCCAAGGCCGTGCACCGCAACTGGGCTAACGGTCAGGACCGCGCGGTTGAGGACCGTGCAGCAGAAGACCGCACGGCACAGGATTCGAACGTGGTGACCACCGCGACCGGCTCCATTGATATTCGCACCGGCATCGGCGGCTACTGGAACCACAACCGCTCCTTCTACGGCAACCCGATCGGCACCGAATACTACCTCGGGAACGGCGTGTACGCGCAGAAGTTCACCAACGGCAAGACCATCTACTGGACGGACTCCCACGGCTCGCACTGGCTGGTCACCAACGGCGGCCTGGACCACAAGTTCCGCTCTGATATTGCGCGATTCCGCGGCTTGACCACCGACGAGGAAACCCGCTCCGACACCATCGCAGTCTCCTTCGCCAACGGTGAGGGCGCCTACTGGTCTGCCGCTACCGGCACCCACATCATCAATGAGCGTGGCTCCATCTACGCGACCTGGCGTGCAGCTGGCATGAAGGGCGTGCCCACCACCGATGAGCAGAACCTGGGCAACGGCCTCATCAAGCAGGAGTTCACAGGCAGCACCACCTACGTGTGGTCCGCACGGACCGGCACCCACCGCATGCACACTGGCGGCGCGTTCTACCACCGCTTCCTGCAGCACCGCGGCACCTGGGGTGCCCCGGTGACCGACGAAACCGCCACCTCCACGGGTGCTCAGGTGCGATTCGCCTCCGGCAAGGTGCTGCTCTGGTCGGATGCGTACGGTGCGTACGAGACCAACGGTAACGGCGCAATCTTCAAGCACTGGGAGAAGAATACCGCCCGTTACGGTGCGGCACGCGGTGACGAATCCTACGTGAACGGCGTGTACTACATGGACTTTGAGCGCGGCACGATCCGCTGGACCGCGCAGCGTGGAATCTACTAAACAGCGTGGAATCTACTAAACAGCGTGGAATCTACTCAACAGCACGGCAGCTAATAAACACTACAACGTGCATATAAAAACGAGGGGCACCTGGCAGAGGTGCCCCTCGTTCTTTTGCTACAGGAAGCATCTTCTGAACAACACAAAAATCAAGATGCGTTCTGCAGCGGGTGGGTTACCGAGTGAGTAGAGAACCCGGCTATGTTACCCGTGCCGGCAGGTAAATTTATAGCGTGGCGGGTGTGCCGCCTCGAAGTCATGCAATGTCCTAAAAGCCCCGGATTAGTGTGGCGGACATAGTCCCCATTGACTATGTCCGTGGGGCCCACACTAATCTTGTGAGACCTCACCCCGAAGGTGTCTAGAGGGGCGCCTGACCGGAAGTAAGGACTCAACGGTGAATAACGGCACGGTACGAAGATGCTGAAATTCACCCGGGTATGGCGTTCCGGGAGAAGGAATCGATATCTAGGAGGGCCGAAACCTTCACACGTCATATCCCGTTACATCTAGGGTAGGTGTAGGCGCACGCGAAACCTATCTCTTCGGCAAATATTACGCCTCAACCAGTGGTTGAATGTTTACAATACAAGTATGCATTTTGAGGCCTATAGATGTCAAACAAAATGCTATATTGAACTAATTTAGTGAGAATTTTGAGATAATCCACCGGATATTTCAAAAATAAATTCCCACATATATTACGTTTAGGTGCCTAGTACTCACAGAGGAATTCGGCTCCTCACGATAACGACTCTCAACAACCCGGAGCCCTAAAACGCCGCATTAAAAACACTAGGACGCACCCCGCGTCGTATGCACAGCAGAAAGAGTACCCCTACTCCCCCGCCACACGGGATGCGCCCTAGGCGCTATAACCATCGAAACTACCGGCAAGACCCCAGCCGAGTGAGATCTTGAAGCCCTACCGGGCGCCTCGAACCATCCGCTAGCTTAGAGGCTAGCGAAGTCCAGAACCATACGGCCGGTAATCTTACCCGCCGCCATTTCCTCGAAGACAGCCGGTGCCTCGTCAACCTCACGCAACTGAACCACCGGAACCACGATGCCGTCAGCACCGAACTGGAACGCCTCCGCCAGATCCTGACGGGTACCCACCAGGGAGCCCACCACGCGGATGCCGTCCAGAATAATCTTCACAATGGACAGCTCCATCATCTCCGAAGGCAGGCCAACAGCCACCACGGAACCGCCTGCGCGAACCGACTCAACAGCCTGGTTGAACGCAACCTTCGACACCGCGGTCACCACAGCAGCGTGAGCGCCGCCGCCGGTCAGCTCGCGAATACGAGCCGGAACATCCTCAACCTCACGGCCGTTGATGACGTGATCAGCACCGGTCTCACGAGCCAGAGCCAGCTTGTCGTCGTTGATATCAACAGCAATAACCTTGGCGCCGAAAACCTTCTTAGCGTACTGAACAGCCAGGTTACCCAGACCGCCAGCGCCGTAAGCAACCAGCCACTGACCCGGGCGAACCAGCGACTCCTTGATTGCCTTGTAGGTGGTCACACCAGCGCAGGTAATGGAGCTTGCCTGTGCCGGGTCAAGACCCTCGGGAACCTTCACAGCGTAATCAGCGGTCACCAGAGTGTACTCACTCATGCCGCCATCGACCGAGTAGCCTGCATTCTTCACCGAACGGCACAGGGTCTCACGGCCCGAGGTGCAGTACTCACAGTGGCCGCAGCCCTCGAAGAACCAAGCCACCGACACGCGATCGCCTTCCTTCAGGGACTCAACACCCTCACCGACCTTGACGACACGACCAATGCCTTCGTGGCCCAGAATACGACCCGGAACCTCACCGAAATCACCGGAAGCCACGTGCAGGTCAGTGTGGCACACGCCCGAGTACTCAATCTTCACGAGCGCCTGGCCGTAACCGACAGCCGGAACGGGAACCTCACGGACAACAACCGAACCGTCAACCTTCTCAGGGACAACAACAGCCTTCATGGTTTCCTTGCACATGACCTAAACTCCTTAGTCATCGGTGGCCGCGCTCAAGCCGCAATCTGCAATCTGCGCTGTGCAACCTAGCGGGGTGAGCGCGCGTATTCTTTACATTTCCACCGTAAAATGATGAGCCGCCAATCTAAAGGACCTTCCCCGAATATGACAGAGGGGTTAGATAGAGGCGTTCTCACGAGCAAGGATGAGCTTTCGATAAGGTCCATTCCGACCAATGCGCTAAACCGCCAAAGGTTGATATGACGCTATGACGAAACAACACAGAAGATGAGAATGCCTCCCAAACAAGCGGCTTGGGAGGCACTCAGAAAAAATTTAAATATTAAGTTTGAGGCGCATACCACCCTAAAGAAAGGGTTCAATCTGCACCTATACGATTCCTACAGGCTCACAGGAACTCTTAGCCGATGAGACTTAGCTGCCTAGAAGCAGAAAGCAACCTCAATATAACCAGCACCGCGCTCACCCGGACCATTCGGAGCATTCAACGCCCAACCCAGATCCATGATGCGCACCGTAGAATCCATGAACGTACCGCCGCCAGCGCCACCGCCAGCCAGCTGCACCGAACCCACCGCATAGCGGGCACGAGCCGAATCGTTATTCCACTTCTGCGACACCACACGAGCCGAAACGCTCAACGCAGCGCCGGAACCGCCGCCGCCATAACCGGCGCCACCGCCTCCAGAAACCACAGACTGGTAGCCGTTAAACAGCTCGCCAGCGTTCGACGGGCGGTTATCGGTACCCTCCGGAGTCTGATCCCACTGGTACGAATAGCTCGCCACACCATCGGCGCCCTTCGCACGGAAACCGCTCGCACCCGCCGCACCGGCAGTCGCAGTGCTCACCAGCTTCTGGGTGGAGGTGCTCGAAAAACCAATCACCGAACCATCAACAGCCGGCGGGTTCAGCTTCTCACCGCCGGCACCGCCCACACCACCGGCGGCACCCGAACCCGGGTTCACCGTCAGAATCGGATCAGACTGCGCCTCGTACGAGGTGAAACCAACAAAACCGGGCGAACCGTCGCCGTCACCTGAACCAGCGCCACCACCGGTGCTGAACTGGTGCTCGCCACCGGAGCTATCGAGCGAATAGTGCGCGGTCGGGCGCACAGCACCCGCATTCGCGGGATTCGGCAGAACCGTCGCATACGACGCCAGCACACCGGCACCGCCGCCGCCACCGGCAACAATCATGGGCACACCATCCACCTCAATAGCGGAGGAACCACCGCCGGACGCCGAATACAGCACAGCGCTCATACCGCCGCGACCGGTCACACCGCCAGAAATGCGGGTCAAATCATTAATCGCAGAAACAACGTTCGCGGGAACCGGCGAAGAAGCCTTCGAGGAGCCGCCCACGCCGTAGCCGTCGCCGCCCTCAGCGGGCTTCAGCTCACCATTACCGATACCGCCCGAACCGGCAGTCAGAGTAATAGTCTGGCCGCCGCGCACAGCCATAGAACCCTCCACCATGGCACCGGAACCGGCATCAGCCACAGTGTAGTTCGTGCCGCCGGCACCGCCCACAGCCACAAAACGCATACGCTTAGCGCCCGCAGGAACCGTCAGCACGGCAACCTTCTTCACGCCGTCACCGGCAGTAATCGTCGTCGAATCCTCGAAGGGACCGGTGCACTCGCCTTCCTCATCAGAAGCCGCATACGCCGGAATCACCGACGACGCCGCAACAACCGGGGCAGCCCACGCCGCACCAGCCACAAGACGACGACGGGTCAGACCCGGACGAGAAGAAGGAGAAACGGGGCGCGAAGAATCGCCGGCAGAAGAGCTCACGATAAAATCCTGTACGTTGAGTGGGTGTTTCTAAACGCAGACGCGACGGGCGTTCGAAGAGCCTCATACTCCTTACACGGGAACCCGCCACACGCAATACCTCTATTATGCCTTCTCAACAGCCCAAATCCACGCAGGGTCCCGGCACATGCCACCATGAGAACATCCACCAGCAAGAAACAGACAGCAAGCACAAATAGCGGGCACAAAAAACCGCCGGACAGGGGCGCTCCCCCATCCGGCGGTTTTTCTATGAAATTTAGATGGAGCTAGAAGATGAAAGCTAGGAGCCCTTTGTCAGCTAGGAGCCCTTCGTCGAAGACTCAGAAGAGTCAGAATCCTCGGCGGGCTCTGCCTTCTCAGATGCCTTCTCGGATGCCTTCTCGGATGCCTTCTCCTCAGCGCCCTCTACAGACTCATCTGCGGCAGGCTTCGGAGCGAACTCCGCCGGAGCCGGCTCAATACCCGCAGCAGCCTTCGCCGCAGCACGACGACCAGCCACCACAAAACCAGCAGCACCCAGCAGAACCAGCAGCAGAGCAGTCCACACGTGAATACGAACGCCCCAGAGCATCTCCGAGGTATCAATACGCAAGAACATCTCAATGAAGAGGCGACCCACACCGTAGTAGAACACGTACAGCCACAGGGTCTGACCCAGCTTCAGCACGCCCTTACGGCCCAGCCACAGCAGCAACGCCACACCCAGCAGGTTCCACAGCGACTCGTACAGGAACGTCGGATGGAACAGCGTACCCGCCGGATACTGGGTCGGGAAATTACCGCTCGACGCGCTAATCTCCAAGCCCCACGGCAGAGTCGTCGGCTTGCCGAACAGCTCCTGGTTGAACCAGTTACCCCAGCGGCCAAACGCCTGAGCCAGCAGAATACCCGGCGCTACCGCATCCGCAAAAGCAGGGAAATTCATGCCATAGCGGCGGCAACCATACCAGGCGCCCAACGCACCAACCGACACGGCACCCATAATGCCGATGCCGCCCTCCCAAATCTTCAGGAAAGCCCACGGATCAGCAACATTCGGACCGAAATAGCTACCCGGGTCAGTAATCAGCACATGGTAGGCGCGGGCACCAATAATACCCGCCGGAATAGCCCACATCGCCACGTCAAAAACGCGCTCAGGGGTACCACCCGCCGCCTTCCAACGGCGAGAACCCAGCCACAAGCACACCGCCATACCCGCAAGAATACACAGGGCATAGAAATGCACACGGAACGGGCCCAACTGCAGGTACGAAACGCTCGGAGAGGGAATCGAAGCCAGCACGTTAGCTACCGGCACGCTCGCCAGCGACAGCACATCAGACATTAGCCTTCACGCCCCGCCAGCTCACGGGTCAGCTTAGCCACCGCCTCAACACCGCCAGAAGCCAAAGCCTTCACTAGCGCAGTACCGACAATCACGCCGTCCGCATACTCGCCAATCTCCTCAACGTGGGCACGAGTCGAAACGCCCAGACCCACGCACGCACGAGGCGCACCGGCAGCCTTAATGTCCGCAACCAGGGTGCGAGCCGCCTCCGACACGGAGGTGCGGGCACCGGTCACGCCCATCACCGACACGGCGTACACGAAGCCGCTCGACGCCTTCGCAATAGTCGCCAGACGCTCCGGCGAAGAAGACAGAGCAGCCAAGAAAATACGGTCCAGACCGTACTCATCAGAAGCTTCAAACCACGACGACGCCTCATCAGGCACCAGGTCCGGGGTAATCATGCCCGCACCGCCGGCAGCCGCCAAATCACGCGCAAAATTCTTCACACCGTACGCCAGAACCGGGTTCCAGTACGTCATCACGACAACCACCGCGTCGGTCGCCTCGGTAATGCGGCGGACCGCCTCAAACAGCTGAGGAAGCTTGAAACCGTTCTCCAGCGCCACGCCGGTAGCCTTCTGAATCACCGGGCCATCCATGACCGGATCAGAATAAGGCACGCCCAGCTCAATAATGTCCGCGCCGTTATTGCCCAGAGCAATCGCCGCGTCAATCGACTCGTCCAGGGTCGGGAAGCCCACCGGCAGGTAGCCAATCAGCGCCGCACGGCCCTGCTTCTCGCACTCAGCCAGACGAGCCGCCAGAGGCGACTGCGCATTCGGAGCGGGGAAAGAACCATCCAGCACCGTAAAAGGTGCCGCCTGAGAAATAGCGTCCTGGTAGCTCATTACTTAGCCTCACTTTCAGCCTGTGCGTTCTGTGCAGCGGATGCGGCAGCTTCCTTATTACCGGTCATCAGGGTCGAGGACGGAATCGCCTTACCCAGACCGAACCACTTCAGCGCGGTCTCCATGTCCTTATCGCCACGACCCGACAGGCAGACAATCATCGTCTTCTCACGTGCCGCCTCCGGATCCTCAGCAACCCAACGCTGGCACACGCGCAACGCGCCCGCCAGAGCGTGCGAGGACTCAATCGCCGGGATAATACCCTCGGTGCGGCAGAGCAGACGCAGAGCGTCCATCGCCTCGGTGTCAGTCACCGGCTCGTAAGTCACGCGACCAATATCGGACAGGTAGGAGTGCTCAGGACCCACACCCGGGTAATCCAGACCAGCAGAAATCGAATGGGACTCAATGGTCTGGCCGTCCTCATCCTGCATCAGGTAGGTCATCGCGCCGTGCAGCATGCCCGGGCGGCCCAGAGTAATGGTCGCCGCGTGACGGCCGGTCTCCACGCCGTCACCGCCAGCCTCAAAACCGTAAATCTCAACCGAAGAATCGTCCAAGAACGCGTGGAACAGACCAATCGCGTTCGAACCGCCACCCACGCAGGCAGCAATACCATCGGGCAGGCGGCCAGTCTCAGTAAGAATCTGCTCGCGCGCCTCCTCACCGATAGCGTCGTGGAAGAAACGCACCATCGCCGGGAACGGGTGCGCACCCGCAGCGGTACCCAGCAGGTAGTGGGTGTTCTCAACGTTCGAAACCCAGTCGCGCAGCGCCTCATTAATGGCGTCCTTGAGGGTGCGGGAACCGTTCTGAACCGCAATCACCTTCGCGCCCAGTAGCTGCATACGAGCCACGTTCAGCGACTGACGCTCAGTGTCTTCCTCGCCCATGTAGACCACGCACTCCATACCGAAGAGCGCAGCCGCGGTAGCAGTCGCAACACCGTGCTGACCCGCACCGGTCTCAGCAATCAGACGGGTCTTACCCATACGCTTAGCCAGCAGAGCCTGACCAATCACGTTATTAATCTTGTGGCTACCCGTGTGGTTCAGGTCCTCACGCTTGAGGAACACACGCGCACCAGCATGCTCAGAGAACTTCGGAACCTCAGTCAGCAGCGACGGACGGTTCGAATACTCAGCAGAAAGACGCTGGAACTCGGCAATGAACTCGGGGTCGTTCTTCGCCTCGTTAAAGGTTGCCTCCAGCTCATCCATGGCGGCAATCAGCGACTCGGGCATCCACCGCCCGCCGTACTCACCAAAATAGGGGCCGGGGGCATTCTTCAACGACTCGCCGTTGAGGAAAGCATCTGCCAGGTTCTCGCTCATCACTATTCCTTCCCTGGATGGTTGCCGCCGGATGCGCACCGCGGGTAGGGCGGGGCATCAGGCCTGATCACAGCGAAACACCACGCCAACCGCGAATAGGTGGGCGGTGTTCGCACATATCCCCCTATAGTACCCGGGCGCAGGCGGTGATCTGTACCCCGGAATGCACATGACCATTCCTAGGACATGTGACGTTCGCCGGGGTGGGTGCGCCCGCGGGTATGGACGGCTCGCATGGGAAGGTTTAAACGCTGGGAAGGCGCGGCGGGCTACAGTAGCTCGCGCAACTCCTCCATCTGCTGAGAAAGCACCGTCGACACGCCACCGCGCATCGACACCCCGTACAGGGTCTCCGCAATCTGCATCGTGCGCTTCTGATGCGTCACCACAATCAGCTGCGAACGCTCCCCCAGCTCACCAATCACCTGCAGCAAGCGCGAGAGGTTGCGGTCATCCAGCGCCGCCTCAACCTCATCCAGGGCATAGAACGGCGACGGGCGAGACATATAAATCGCAATCAACAGCGCCAGCGAAGCAAGCGAACGCTCACCGCCAGACAGCAGCGACAGGCGCTTAACCTTCTTCCCCGCCGGGCGTGCGTGAATCTCCACACCCGAATTCAGCGGATCGGAGGGGTCGTCCAGTTCCAGGTGGCCCTCGCCTCCCGGGAACAGGGTCTCAAAGATGCGGCGGTAGTGGGTGTTGATGTCATCCATAGCGGCGGTGAACACCTCCGCAATGTGGCTACTGACCTCGTCCATGACCGTGTTCAGGTCGCGGCGGGTCGCCTTCAAATCCTCAATCTGCTGGTTCAGGTAGGCGTGGCGTTCCGAAAGCGCCTCGTACTCCTCCAACGCCAGCGGGTTAATGGCGCCCAGCGCATCCAGTTCGGCGCGGGTCGCCTTGAGGCGAGCGCGGACGCTCTCGGTGGAGGCTTCGGCAGTCTCTGATGCCGTCTCGGTAGCAGTATTTTCGGGGGCGGAATTTTCGGAAGCCTCCTCTGCGGGCACGTCAACCGGCAGTTGCTCGGAGTACTCCTCCTCCAGCTGCTCCAGGGTCAATCCCGTCACCAGGCGGGCACGCTCAGCCAGCGCCTGCACGCGCTCCTGCACGCGCGCCGCCTCCGTCTGAGTGCGCGCCAACAGGGTCAGTGCCGCCGCGTGCGCCGCCTGCAAATCCTGCACCTCATCATTCGTGCTGGTCAGGCCCTCCTGAGCGTTCTTCAGGGCGCCGCTCAGCTCGTGCAGCTGCTGCTCACGCTCGCTCACCTGCTCGGCAAGCACCTCGCCCAGACGCTGGGCGCGGCGCTCAATCTTTGCCGCGGGAGCCTGCTCCCCCGTGCCCGCCAGGTAGGAATCCTCGCGGGTGCGCGCCGACTCGTAGACGGTGCGCGCTTCGGCTACGGATTCCTCCGCGGCGGTGAGGCGCTCGTTCAGTCGGGCACGCTCATTCTGAATGTTCTGCGCGGAGGCTTCCAGGGACTCCGCCTGGGCGCGGGCGCGGGCATGCTCGGCGCTCGCCACGCCCGCCGCCTTCGCTGCCTCGCGTTCTGCTTCGACCGCCGATTCTGCCGCGGTCTGAGCCTGCTGAACGGCCTGTTCGGCTTCGTCCAGTTCGGCGCGAGTGCGGGTCACGACCTGGGAGGCGGCACGGCATGCGGCGGCAAGTTCCAGGGGGCTGGCTCCCTCAGCCGGGTAGAGCAGGCTGTAGCGGGTGTGCTCGGTGCCTGCGGGGTCAAAAATACGCCAGATAGTGCGCTGACCTGCGAGGGTATTCTCTGCAAGCAGGTGCAGGGCTTGCTCTGCGGAGGCGGCATCCGGCGCGAACAGCACGCCCGCCAGGCGCTCACCCAGCGCCGCGGTGACGCGTGCCAGGGCGTGCTCGTCAATGCCGGCGAGCGCGGCGGCATCCTCGCTGAGCGGTTCAATCATCTCGGTGGCCGGGCGGATACCCAGCTCGCGCAGCTCGGCGGCGCAGGATTCGGGCAGGGTGGTTTCGGGCAGTTCTGTTGAAGGTTCCGTCGCGGCAGATTCGCTGCTTTCATCACTCTTATCACCGCGCAGCTGCGACACCTCGGCGCCCTCAACCGGCACGCTCAACGCCGCGGTCGCCAGCGAAGTCAGCGCAGCAGAAGCCGCACGCGCATACTCGGGGTCAATCTGCACGGCATCCAGCACGCGCGGCAGGCTCGCGCCTTCGCTCGAAGAATCCATGAGCTCGCCAGTCTCGGGGTCGAACACCGCCTCAGCAGATTCAGCGTCCAGTTCGGCGGGTGCTTCACCCAGGCTCTGGCCCAGCGCCTCACGCAGGGTTGCGGCACGCTCAGCCGCCGCTGCGTAGGCGCGGGTCGCCTCCACCGCAGCGGCGCGGGCGGCATCCAGCTGGGCCTGCGCTCGGGCACGAGACTGCGCCGCCTCACCCGAGGCGCGCTCAGTCTGCGCCACCTCGGACGCCGCCTTCTCAACGTTCTTTAGCGCCGCATCGTAGCGTTCCTCAAAGCTGGCGTAGCTTTCCACCGCGCGTTCTGCCTCTTCGCGGCGCTCCTCCAGCAGTTCCAGGGCGCGTTCATAACCGGCGCGGGCGGCGGCGGTCGCCTCGGTCAGTTCCACGCGGTAGGTGCGCACACGCTCGGCGGCGATGGACTGCACGGTGCGCACACGCGCGGCGGACTCGCGCAGGGTCGACACAGCCTTCTGGCAGGCGGTGACCTCGGCGTTCAGGCGGTTCTGCTCCTGCTGATGCTTAGCGGATGCGGCACGTGCCGCCTCCAGCTGTTCTTTCAGGGTTTCGGCGCGGCGGGTACCTTCCGCCTCGGAGGCGAGAGCCTGCGCCTGCTCAGCCTGCAGAACACCCAGCTGACGAGCCAAAAGTACCGCCTCCAGCTGGCGGATGCGCGCCTGCAGCTGGCGTGCAGTCGCGGCGGATTCTGCCTGCTCGCTCAGCGGCTGCAGCTGCGAATCCAGCTCGGCAACCAGGTCGCTCAGGCGGGTAACGTTCGATGCCACAGACTCCAGCTTGCGGCTGGTCTTCTCCTGGCGGCGGCGGTACTTGACCACGCCTGCCGCCTGCTCAATCATGTCGCGGCGCTGCTGCGCGGTGGCGTGCAGGACCGCGTCCAGCTGACCCTGGCCGACGAGCACGTGCATCTGCTGACCCAGACCCGCCTCCGAGAGCAGGTCCTGAATGTCAGCAAGGCGCGCCGGGGAGCCGTTAATCTCGTACTCGCTGCCGCCGGAGCGGAACATGGTGCGCGAAATCTGCACCCGATCAGCGGGAATGCTGAGGGTGCCATCAGAATTATCGAAAGTCAGGGTGACTTTGGCGCGGCCCAGGGGCGCACGCTGGGCGCCGTCGCCCGAACCAGCCTCGCCGGAGCCCGCGAAGATAACGTCCTTCATGCTGCCGCCGCGCAGGCTCTTAGCGCCCTGCTCACCCATAACCCAGGCGAGCGCATCCAGCACATTGGATTTGCCGGAGCCGTTGGGGCCGACCACCGCGTTAATGCCGGGGGTGAATTCAAAAGTGGTGGCGGAGGCGAAAGACTTGAACCCGCGCAGGGTCAGCGACATCAGGTGCACAAGGGGCCTTTCTGCAGAAGAACTGGTGTGTGCCGGGCACTTTCTGTGGTGCGTGGCGGCATCCCTCTAGTGTACGCGGTGCGGCGGGCGGGCGGAGCGAACGTGCACGGGGTGAAAGGGGTTCAAAGTTCCTCATTGTGCATCATCTTACGCGCGGGGTGAACGGGCGCGTTCATATTGGGTCTACGGATACGGGTTCGCCCGGTCGGTGCGGTAGATTGGAATGAGCATCACGAATTCTGCGGGGCCGCTGTTCGCATCCCCGCGTTTTTCTATGTATCCCACTGACTTCTATTTTCAAGGGCCACACCATTGATGAATTCATCCGCCGATAAGATCGGCACGAACTCTGACATTCGCCACGCTAATGCAGCTCTGCTGTCTATTACCCATGAGCTGCCTCCGGAGGTCGTCACGAGCGACTACTTCGATGAGCAGCTGGCCCAAACCTATAAGCGTCTGCGCATGCCGAAGGGCCTGCTGGAGCGTCTAGCCGGTATTAGCACTCGCCGCGGTTGGGCTGAGGGCCAGACCTTCGAGGACGGCGTGGTTGCCGCAGCCGAGAAGGCTATCGAGCAGGCGGGTATTGACCGTTCCCAGATCGGCCTGCTGATTAACGCTTCGGTGACTCGCGATAACTTTGAGCCCGCCGTTTCGGTGGGTGTGCACGACCGCCTGGAACTACCGCGTCACGCCCTGAACTTCGATATTACGAATGCCTGCCTGGGCTTTGTGAACGCGATGACTGTCGCCTCCACCATGATTGATGCGGGCGCTATCGACTACGCCCTGATTGTGGCTGGCGAGGACCCCTCCCCATGGCACCGTACCGCGGTACGCATCCTGAACAACCCCGATTCGACCCGCGAGGATGTGCTGGCTCAGTTCGCGACCCTGACCCTCGGTTCGGGTGCGGCGGCGGCTGTGATTGGTCGCACTGACCGCCACCCGGAGGGTCACCGCATCATCGGTTCGGTGTCCCGCGCGGGCACTGAGCACCGTAACCTGTGCATTGGTGGCGAGGCTGATCAGGGCATGAACACTGACGCCGAGGGCCTGCTTAAGCACGGTCTGGAGCTGGTGGCGCAGGCGTGGGAGCAGGCGCATCAGGACGGCTGGGAGTGGAACGACATGACCTCCTATGTGACCCATCAGATTTCTAACGCCCACACGAACGCCATTATTGAGGCGGTCGGTATTGAGCGTGAGCGCATCCCCATGACCTTCCCGAAGTGGGGCAATGTGGCTGCGGCGGCTCTGCCGATGACTCTCGCTGAGTGCGCGCCGACCTATAAGAGCGGCGACCGTATTCTGTGCATGGGTGTGGGTTCTGGCCTGAACACTGCCCTGCTTGAGATTCAGTGGTAACCCGTTAGCCGGCAGCCCTTAACCCCCGTTAGCCGGCAGCCCTTAACCTCTGTGCGGTAGACATTCACCGATTCGATCCGGAAGGATTCCCAGCATGCGCCATTTGAACTTCCCTAAGACCCAGCCGCCGTATAACCCGGAGGAATGGGCGGGCGTGAACCCGCGCTACTCCCACCTTCTGGAGGTGCCCACCTCCGCCCCCATTGAGCAGCGGGCGCAGCAGGCTGGCGCGCGCCGCTGGCACTACCTGGATAACCTTCCGGTGCTGGTCGAGCAGGGTTTGGAGCCGATTGGCACGATCCTGTGCGTGCACGGTAACCCGACCTGGTCGTACCTGTGGCGTACCGTGCTGGATGCGGGCGTGAATGAGCGCGCCCCGTGGCGTGTGGTTGCGGTTGATCAGATTGATATGGGTTATTCGGAGCGCACTCACCTGGATTTGGAGGGTGAGCGCCGCAGCCTGGAGGACCGTATCGCTGACCTCGGCGATTTCACGAAGGCGCTCGGTCTGGATGAGACCGACAAGCCGGTCGTGACCCTCGCTCACGACTGGGGTGGCCTGGTGTCCTTCGGTTGGGCGCTGGAGCATCGTGAGATTCTTTCGGGCGTGATGCTGACGAACACCGCGGTCTACCATGACGGCATTGAGAATATCCCTGCAGCCCTGCGCCTGGCGTTGGGCGTGCACGAGTGGGGTACCCACGATTCGACCGCGTTTATTGATGTGACCCTGGGCCTGGCTCAGAATGAGGGTCGCCTGCCCGCGCCGGGTTCTGCCGGTGCCGGGGCGCTTGATGGTGCCCTGCCGCAGCCGGTGGGCAAGCAGCCCAAGCGCCTGTACCCGAGCCCCCTCAACGAGGCGATTTACCGCACCTACCGCGCGCCGTACGCTCATTCGGCGTGGCGTGAGGGTGTGCGTAATTTTGTGGGCGATATTCCGACCGGCACCGATATTCCTTCTTATACGCCGATGCAGCGTATTGCCGAGCAGATCCGTGGCCTGGACGTGCCCGCCTTCTTCCAGTGGGGTACGAAGGACCCGGTGTTCCAGCGCCGCTACCTGTTCGACCTGATGGAGCGCATGCCGCAGGCGAAGGTGCACCGCTACGAGAAGGCCTCGCACCTGGTCATTGAGGATTACGATATTGCCTCCCCCATGATTTCGTGGCTTGCGCAGACTTTCGGCACGCTGGAGGACGGCATGCTGGTTCCGGCGCGTAATGCGGAGGCGGAGCATCGTGCCGCCCGCGCGCGCCGCCACGGTCTTACTGCCGGCGAGGGCGCTACCGCTGAGGGCGCTGTTCCCGCGGCGTTCCGCCCCATGCTCGCAGCCCTCACCGAACGCGCCAATGACGCCTCCACCGCCGTGGTGGACATGGACCCCAAGGGTGACGGCACCTCCGTGTCCGTGACCCTGACCTGGGCTGAGCTGAACCAGCAGGTCAACGCCGCCGCGACCCGCCTACACGCCCTGGGTGTGCGTCCGGGCGACCGCGTGAACCTGATGGTGCCTCCGGGTGCCCGCCTGACCACCCTGATTTACGCCTGCATGAAGCTGGGCGCTGTCATTGTGGTGGCTGATACCGGTCTGGGTATTCCGGGTCTGACTCGCGCATTGAAGGGCGCTAACCCGAGCTTCCTGGTGGGTATTCCCGCCGCGCTCAGTGCCGCCCGTACCCTGCTGTGGCCGGGTGTGCGTATTTCTGTGGAGCCGCTGGGTTCGGTGCAGGAGAAGCTGTTAGGCGTTGCCGGTTCGGTGTTTACCGCGCCCGCCGCTGACGGTACTCCGGGCGCGCCGGTGCCCACCCCGACCGTGGTGGAGTTCCCCTCCCCCGTGCCGGATGCTGATGCGGCGGTGCTGTACACCTCCGGTTCGACCGGCCCGGCGAAGGGTGTGGTGTACACGCAGCGTCAGCTGGCGGGTATGCGCGACGCCATTGCGAACACGTACGGTTTTGCGCCCGGTAGCGGCCTGGTGGCTGGCTTCGCGCCGTTTGCGCTGTTGGGCCCGGCGCTGGGTGCTACCAGCGTGACCCCGACGATGGATGTGACCCGCCCGAAGACTCTGACGGCTTCGGCATTGGCGTCGGCTGCGGCGGCTATTGACGCGTCGGTCGTGTTTGCATCCCCCGCCGCCCTGGTAAATGTGGTGGCAACCGCCGATGAGCTGAACGCTGAGCAGCGTGCGGCGTTGGCTAAGGTTCAGACCGTGCTTAGTGCTGGCGCGCCGATTCCCGTGCCGCTGCTGGAGGCGCTCTCCGCGCTGGTGCCGAACGCTTCCCTGCACACCCCGTACGGTATGACCGAGGGTCTGCCGGTGACCGATGTGTCTTTCGAGATGATTCGCCAGGCGATTGCTGAGGGCACCCCGAATGCTGCCGGTGAGGTGCTTGACCCGTTCGCCCGTGACGGCGTGTGCGTTGGATTCGCGGTGTACGGTGCGGCGGTGGCTATTGCGCCGCTGTTGCAGGACGGTTCGGTGGCGGATGAGCTGACCCATGAGCCGGGTGTGACCGGTGAGATTCTGGTGTCGGCGCCGCATGTGAAGGACCGCTACGACACCCTGTGGGTGACTGAGGAGCAGTCCATTAGCACTCCGGGTTGGCATCATACCGGTGACGTCGGTCATCTGGACGCTTCGGGTCGCCTGTGGGTTGAGGGTCGCCTCGCGCACGTGCTGCTGACTTCGCAGGGTGTGCTGACTCCGGTTGCGGCTGAGCAGTCCGCCGAGTCCCTGCCGGAGGTGCGCCGCGCCGCCCTGGTCGCGGTGGGCCCTGCAGGTACCGCCGCCCCGGTGCTGGTCATTGAGGCGTCCGCAAATACTGCCGCGTTGGAGGCGCGCCAGTCGGCATCGGGTCTCAAGCGTGCCCTGCTCGATTGCGTGCCCGGCGCGCGTCGCTTCCCCATTGCGGAGGGTGTGGCGCCCTTCGAGCTGTCGCAGCTGGTGCGTCAGAAGGTTGCCGAGGATACCGGCGTGGAGCTTGCCGCGGTGCTGGTGGTGCACGAGCATCCGACCGATATTCGCCATAATTCGAAGATTGACCGCCCCGCCCTGGGTGAGTGGGCGTCGAAGGTCCTTGCGGGGGCGTAAGCGCCTGCCGGATCCCTATGTCTAAGGAGTATGATGTCCCCTCATTCTTCGCGTGAGTCCTCTTCCCACGAGCCCGCACCCCGCCTGTCAACTTCGCACGCGGTGACCTCCCCGACGGCGCGGTTCCGCAAGCCGGCGCAGCCGCTGGCGGCACGCTACACTGACCCCGCCCCGCGTTCGCTGCGCCCGGTTGAGGAGCCCGATTTCGCGCCGCGTATTGGCGAGCGCATCCTCTTTACCGGTGCGAGCGGCCTGCTGGGTCGTGAGAGCGTTCTGGCGTTGCTGCGTGCCGGTTATGATGTGCGCGTTTTTCAGCGTGGCGATTCGGGTATTGCGGCGCTTCTGCCTGATTCGATTCGCCCGCGTTTTGAGCAGGTGCGCGGCGATATTACGAACGCGCAGGCGGTGGCTCTGGCGATGACCGGCGTGAACGGCGTGGTGCATGCCGCGGCGAAGGTTTCGGTTAGCGGCGAGTGGACTGACTATGAGCGCATCAACATTGAGGGCACCCGCACCCTGTTGCAGGCGACGCTGAACCATTCGGTGGGTTCGTTCCTGTACATTTCGTCGCCGTCGGTGGCTCATGCCGGTGCGGCGATTGTGGGTGATGGTGCCGGCGTGGCATCCCCGGAGCACGCGCGCGGTAACTATGCGCGTTCGAAGGCTGCCGCCGAGCTGCTGGTTCTGGAGGCGAACGGCACGCCTTTGCCCGGCGGCGGGGTCATGCACACCGGCGCGTTGCGCCCGCACCTGATGTGGGGTCCGGGCGATACCCAGCTGGTCGAGCGTATTCTGGAGCGTTCCGCCGCGGGCCGCCTGCCGCTGCTCTCCGGCGGTACGGGCCTGATTGACACGCTCTACATTGACAACGCCGCCGACGCCGTGGTGCGCGGATACCAGCGCCTCGACGCTTTTGCTGGTCAGGCGCTGGTGGTCACGAACGGTCAGCCGCGCACTATCGCTGAACTACTGGGTGGTTTCTGTGAGGCGGTGGGCGTTCCCGCCCCGCGCTTCTCGGTTCCGGCGAAGGTTGCGGCCCTGGCGGGTAAGGTCATTGAGCGCGTGTGGGAGCGTCTGCCGAAGAACGTGACCGCCGGTGACGAGCCGCCCATGACGGAGTTCTTGGCGGAGCAGCTTTCGACCGCGCACTGGTTTGACCAGCGCCGCACCCGCGAGCTGCTGCAGTGGGAGCCTTCCGTGTCGATTGAGGAAGGCTACGAGCGCCTGGGCCTGTTCTACGGGGACAAGTACAACCGCTAAACGTTTCTTGTCGAGTGGGCTTTCCTAACCCAGCTTTAAACGAATGACGGCGTAGCTACATCCCCCGTACGGGAGGAACGTAGCTACGCCGTCATTTGCGTATCTAGCGTGATGCTTTATGGAGCCTTTATCTAGCGTGCGCTTTTATCTACCGAGTACGCGGCGCCCGCTGGCAGTGCGGGCAACGGTAGGATGAGCGGTTCTGGAACGGCTCGCGCACGATCAGGGAGGTGCGGCCCGCCTCCGCGCAACGGTGGCAGGGCTCCCCGGCACGACCGTAGGCGTTCAGCGAGCGCTCAAAGTAGCCCGACTCCCCGAGCACGTTCACGTACAGGGCATCGAAGCTCGTGCCGCCAGCCGCCAGGGACTCGCGCAGCACCTGCGTGACCGCCTCCAGCAGTTCACGGGTTTGGGCGACGCTGAGGGTGCGGGCGGGCTTCGCGTAGTGCAGTCGCGCACGCCACAGCGCCTCGTCGGCGTAGATATTGCCCACGCCGGAGATGACCGACTGGTCCAGCAGCACCTTCTTAATGCCGCTGGAGGTGCGCAGGAACTTTCGGCGCACCGCCGCGGGGTCGAAGAATTCGTCCAGCGGGTCGCGGGCAATGTGCTTGACCGCTTCAGGTACCAGAAAACGCTCCGGTACTTCACCCGGCGCTACTTTATTCGTTGCAACCGCTGCGGGTACGTCCGGTACCAGCGGGCTGAGGAACATGCCGCCGAAGATGCGCTGATCCACGAAGAGCAACCGCTGCCCGGTGCTTGCCCGGTTGACGCTTACCGCGCCGCCGGTGGCTCCCGTAGCGCTGGTAGCTCCCACCGGTCCTAGTTCGAGCGCTACGCGCAGGTGCCGCGGCTGCTCATCAAAGGCCGCGCGAGCCTCCGAATCATTACCCGAGTCGCTCCCCACATCGCCGCCCGGCTCATCGCGCACGAGCAGCTGACCGCTCATGCCCAGATGCACCACGAGCGCCTCGTCGGCAAGCGCGCCGTCCGCCTCGCTCAGGGTCAGCCACAGGTACTTGCCGCGGCGGTAGGCACCGCGCAGCGCCCTGCCGGTGAGTGCCGCCTCAAAGTGGGCGGGACCGGGCAGGTGCCTGCGTAGCGAACGGGCATCGACCACGCGCACCGCCCGCACGGGGCGACCCAACGAATGGTCGGCGATGCCCGCGCGAACAGTTTCCACCTCGGGCAGTTCGGGCATGATTCCCTCCAATCAGCGGGGCTGCAGAATCAAGAGCCCGCAGAGCTAACAGACCTGCAGGATGCTTGAATGAGCCTAAACCAGAACGCGGTACGCCTGCTCAGCGGCAAGGCGCTCCGCTTCCTTCTTGCTCGGACCCACACCGGTACCGGCCTGCTGGTTCGCCACAATAGCGACCGCAGTGTACACGCGCGCGTGGTCGGGGCCCTCGCCGGTGACCTCGTAGCGCACGTCTCCCCAGCCGCGGACGGTGGCGAGGTTCAGCAGCTCGGTTTTCCAGTCGCGTCCAGAGTTCAGGACCTTCTCATCGTCGAGCAGCGGCGCAATCAGGCGCAACACCAGGTCACGAGCCGCCTCGCGACCGCACTCCAGGTAGGTCAGGCCAAAAATCGCTTCCATGGTGTCGGCAAGGATCGAGTCCTTATCGGCGCCGCCGGTGTGAATCTCGCCCTTACCGAGCAGGATGTACCTGCCCAGATCCAGGTCGCGTGCCACCTTCGCCAACGCCACCGTAGACACCACCACGTGGTGCAGCTTCACGAGCTCACCCTCGGGTAGCTCGGGGTAGCGTCGGTACACTTCTTCAGCGATCGCCAGGGAAAGCACCGAATCGCCCAGGAACTCCAGGCGCTCGTTATGCTCCACCCCGGGGTTCTCGAAGGCGTAGGAGCGGTGGGTTAGGGATAGCAAAAACGTCTCGGCGTCGATATCGACTCCGAGACGTTTACGCAACTCCCTAGTATCAACACTAGGAAATTCAGTCATAAGGATTCACCGCTTCTTAGGCGTCTGCAACCTTACGGCCCTTGTACTCCAGGAACAGGGCGTTGCCTGCAGCGTCGGTTACAACCTTTGCCTGGTGGGGCAGGCTGTAGGTCACGCGACCGTTTTCAACGGTCTTAACCAGCTGGGGCACGGATGCCTTCCACTGGGAACGGCGTGCGCGGGTGTTAGCGCGGGACATCTTGCGCTTGGGAACAGCCACAGCTATCTCACAATCTCTAGTAACAACAATTTAGTTTTCGGTATCTGCACCGAGCAGGCCCTGTAGGGCCGACCAGCGCGGATCCAACACCTCGTGATGATGCCCGGGGTCATCCTCCAGGCGCGCACCGCAATCGGCGCACAGACCCTGGCAGGTGTCCCTACAAACAGGCTGGAACGGCAGTTGAAGGATTACTGCGTCCCGCAGTGCCGGTTCAAGGTCGATGGAATCATCCTCAACGGCGTACTGCTCATCTACTTCGTCTTCGGGGCCGCCAGCCGGGGCCTTCTCAAAGACGAAAAGCTCTTGAATATTGGCCGACATCTCGTAATCAATCGGATCCAAGCAGAGGCTACACTCGCCGTGTACATCCACAACGACGGAGCCGGTTACTAGGATACCATCAACAACAGACTCCATACGAATATCGAGGTCAATATCCGAACCCTCTTCCACGCCGATGAGCGTGTTACCCAGGTCTGCCGGTGCGGGCAGAACCTCAGTGAGAGTTTCCATGGTGCCGGGGCGGTGAATCAGGTTAGTGACCGATACCACCAGCGGCGATGCGTCTGCACGTGAAATGGCGTTTCTCCTTACGAAATGTATAAACCAAAGTCCCATTTTAGGGGTCATTCGCACCGTTAATCAAGATTAAGCGCCTTTTAAATCTCTTTAAGTGGCGCTCACCTCTTAAATATCCCCTTAAGGAGGCGCCGCTCGGCACTTAATCGGTCGGTCGGGGCTACTACTGGGGGACTTAAGCGCCCGGTCAGCGGTGCGAGTTATTCTGCCGGGGCCCTGCCGGTAGGCGTGTCGGACGGGTGCGCGCCCGGGTTGATGAGGCGTTTTCTAGGCGTTTTTCGTTTTTCTAGGCGCTCTTCAGGGCGCGGGCGACCGCCTCCGGCACGAAGGGGGTCACGTCACCACCCAGCGACGCCACCTCACGAATAATCGTGGACGACACCGCACCGTAGCGGTCCTCACCCGCCAAGAACACCGTCTCAACCTGCGCCAGGTGGCGGTTCATGCTCGCCATCGGCGCCTCATAGCTGTAGTCAGTCGCCGAACGCAGGCCCTTCACCAGCACCTTCGCGCCGCGCTCAGCCGCGTACTCGGCAAGCAGCACGCCCGGCGGAATCGGCTCCACGTTCACACCCTCAATACCGAGCTCCTGCAGGGACTCGCGCACCAGCTGCACGCGCTCTTCCAGCGAGAAGCGGTACTTCTTGGAGCTATTGTGTGCCACGCCCACAATCACCTCGTCAAAGAGCTGAGCGGCGCGGACAATGATTTCCAGGTGGCCGTGGTGCACGGGGTCAAAAGATCCGGGGCAGAGGGCAATCATGGCGGTCCCTTCACGAATAAATATCAGAGGTTGGAATGAGTAGATGCGGGCGAATTTAAGATGCGGGTTAGTGGCATGCGGACGAGCGCAGGCTGAGGTAGCAAGATCGGGCGGTGAGATGCGGCGGCAATCTTAGGCGGCGAGCTCTTCAGCATCCTCGCCAGATTCGTTGCCGAACTCGTCGCCCGCCTGCTCCTCCACCTCGTCAGGCTCCACATAGTAGAGAACCGTCTCGCCGTGCTGACGGGTCGAAAAACAGTACAGGCCCTCGCCCCACACCGGCTCCGGGTCGCGCGAAGAACGCTCCACCACGACCACGGCACCCTCGGTGAGCTTGGGGGTCAGCGCCTGCAGCAGCTCGCTGACCTGCTCGTTCGGCATGGCGTAGGGCGGGTCAACAAACACCAGATCCCACGGCCCGGAGGCGGACTTCACGTAGGTCAGCGCCTGAGACTGCTGCACGCGCGCCGCAGAACCGGTAGCACCAGAAGAACCGGTGCGGCCCATCGCCTTCTCCACCGCGGCAACGTTCTTGCGAATCACCGCAACAGCCTTCGGGTACGTATCCAGCAGAGTCACGGAGGCGGCACCGCGTGAGAGTGCCTCGCAGCCCAGCGCACCCGAGCCACCAAAGGCGTCCAGCACGCGGGCGCCACGAATAATGTCGTAGCTCTCCAGCTTGGAGAAGAGGGATTCCTTCACCCGGTCGGTGGTGGGGCGAGTATTATCCCCCGGAACCGAGGCAAGGCGAACGCCTCCGGCAGCACCGGAAATAATACGGCTCATAGGTCTCTCCTCTTAACTAGTGCGGTGTGTTGACGTCAGGGTTTCAGCGAGTGGTGGGCAAGGCTGGTTGATGGGCGGAGCGGGCAGAGCGTTCTGCCCCGTTGGGCGCTTATCCCCTGCCGAGGAACGCCTCACGGTCAGCGTCCAGAGCGCGGTCAATCGTACGCGCCAACGACGGGTGCTTAGCCAGCGTCGGGTCCTTCTCCACCACCGAGCGGGCATCCTCGCGGGCACGCTCAATAATGTCGGCATCGGCGAGCGCCCGCAAGAACCGCAGGGTACTCTTCGAGCCCGATTGTGCAGCACCCAGAATATCACCCTCACGGCGCTGCGCCAGGTCGATGCGGGAAAGCTCAAAGCCGTCCGTGGTGGAGGCGACCGCATCCAGACGCTCTCGGGACACGCCGCCCTCCTCCTGGCGGGTAACCAGCAGGCAGGTGCCCGCGTAGCCGCCGCGGCCCACACGACCGCGCAGCTGATGCAGACCCGAAATGCCGAAGCGGTCGGCGTCCATGATGATCATGAGCGTGGCGTTCGGGACGTTCACGCCCACCTCAATGACGGTGGTGCTGATGAGCAGGTCAATCTCTCCGCGCTCGAAAGCGGTCATGACGGCGGTCTTCTCCGCCGGGTCCATGCGGCCATGCAGGGTACCGATACGCACGCCGACGAGGGCGTCCTCAGTGCTCAGGTAGGAGTACATGGAGGCGACCGAGGTCAGCTGAACCTTGCCGTCGCTACTCGCGCTACCGCCCTGACCGAAATAGCCCTGGGCTGAGTTGCCCGCGCCAGTTCCAGCACCGTTCAGGCTGGATGCGCCAAAGAACGCGGCGCCTTCCTCCAGGCTGTCGCCATCCTCCCCGATTTTAGGTACAACAACATACACCTGGTGGCCCGCGTCGATTTCTTCGCGGGCGCGCCTCCACAGCCGGGACGCCCAGGCGGGCTTCTCGGCGAGGGGCACCACGTGCGTTGAGATTTTCTGTCGGCCGGCGGGCAGGGTGTCGAGCACGGACACGTCCAGGTCACCGAACACGGTCATGGCGACGGTACGCGGAATGGGCGTTGCGGTCATGACCAGGCGGTGCGGCAGGGCGCCGTCGGTGCCGCGCAGGCCGTCGCGCTGCTCCACGCCGAAGCGGTGCTGCTCATCCACAACAACCAGACCCAAATCGTGGAAACTCACCTCATCGGAGAGCAGGGCGTGGGTGCCAATCACAATCTGGGCGGTGCCGTCGGCGAGCTCCTGCAGTACCTTGCGCTTGGCGCGGGTACCCATGGAGGCGGTCAGCAGGCGCACACGCACACGGCCGGGTTCCTCCCCGCTCCCCGCAGGGATTCCCTCGGCAGAATCGTCAGCGTCAGAGTCTTCGGGCGCCGCCATATCCCCCAGGATGTCCAGCACCGAACGCAAATGCTGCTCGGCAAGCACCTCGGTCGGGGCGAGCATCGCGGACTGGCCGCCCGCATCGGCAACCTGCAACATGGCGCGCAGAGCCACCACGGTCTTACCGGAACCCACATCACCTTGCAGCAGGCGGTTCATGGGCGATTCACTCGACAAATCCGCGGCAATCTCAGCGCCCACCTTCTGCTGCCCTTCGGTCAGCTCGTAGGGCAGAACCTGAAGCAGCCGATCGGCGAGGCCGCCCTCCACGGCGGGGCGCGGCTGGGTCAGGTGCGCGGCACGCACCGAATGCAGGCGGGCGAGCGCGCTCTGCAGCACGAATGCCTCGCGGTAACGCATCTGCGCCTGCGCGGCACGCCAGGTGTTCTCAGAGTCCGGGGTGTGCAGGGCGCGGTACGTCCACTCCAGCGAGGGCACCTTACGGGCGCGACGAATCGTGTAGGGTACCGGGTCTTCAAGTTCTTTGAGCGGAACCTTTTCGAGCAACTGCGCCATGTAGCCGCTAATGCGGTCGGTGGGCAGCTTCACGGGGGCGCGGTAGACGGGCACGGGGGCGGTGGCGGCGTCGGTGACGTCCGCGCCGGAGGCGTCCTTCGAGAGCAGGGCGTAGTGCGGGTTGGTGAGGGTGTATTCGCCGCGGTAGATGCCGACCCTGCCGGAGAACATCATAGTTTCGCCCTCGCGGATTTCGCGGGCGGCGGTCCAGGCATTGAAAAAGGAGAGCTTCATCTGCGAGCCGATGAGCGCACCGGGGTTCGTCATGCTGGGCGCGGGCACGCCAAAGAGGCCTCCCTGCGCGAAACTATCCTGCGCAAAACTATCCTGCGCGAACGAATCTTGGCCGTAGCTGTCTGCGTAGCCGCTGTAGGAGACGGGCTGCGCTCCCCTGCCCTGTACCGGGTTCTGTGCCGCGGGGTTCTGAGCAGCGGGAATCTGGGCAGCTGGGTTCTGCCTGGAGTTAGCGAGCGCGTTGATGCGCGGGTTGTGCATCCCGGTCGCCTGCCAGTTCTGCGCGGGCGCGCCGGATACTTTGGATGCGCCGGATATGCTGGATGCACCGGATGCGCCGGGGCGGTTAGCACGCCCGGGCACCACGGATACAGGGCCACCAGCCCCAAAACTAGCGGCGCCAAAACCGCCAGCCCCAAAACCGGCGGGTGCGTCCTGCCCGGTGGCGTCGGAAAGCCGGTCGGTGATGGTCACTTCCGTGATTTTGCCGCGGCGCGCCGCCATAGTTCGGGTGCTCACGTGCACCACGCGGGCAATGATGGTGACGTCCTGGCCCTCAACGAGTTCGGCGAAGGAGCTGAGCTCACCGCGCGGCAGGTATTTGCGCGGGAAGTATTCGAGCATCTCCCCGACGGTGTGCAGGTCCAGGTGTGTAGCGATTGCCTTGGCGCTGGGTGCGGGCAGGTACTTTTTGAGCGGCGCATTTTCGATGCGATCTTCGGAGGCGTAGCGCGCCAGAGCACGACTCTTAGCCTCCGCGGCGGCTGATGCGGGCTTCTCAACCGCAGCTTTCTGAGTAGTAGCTTGCTTAGTAGCTGTCTTCTTCGCGGAAGCTTTCTGGGCGGGTGCTTTCTTCGCTGGGCTCTTCTGCGCTGGGTTTTTCTGCGCAGTGGTTTTCGGCTTTGCCGGAGTCTTCTCGGCGGTAGCGGGTTGAGCGGCAGGCGTTTTCTCTGCGGAAGCAGTCTTCTTCGCTACGACCTTTTTGGAGGCAGGTTTTTTGGGTGCAGGCTTCTGCTCGCCCTTTTCGCTTGCCTTCGTTACCTTTTGCGGGCGCACCGAAGTAGCCCGCGCGGCAGTTTCGCTCTCCTGCGGGATCGGTTCGTTCTGATTTAGTTCCTTCTGAGCAGGTTCCTTCTGAGCTAGTTCCTTCTGAGCCGACTTCTTCCGGGCGGGTGCTTTCCGGGCAGGTTCCCCCGGCTGATGTGATTCCGGCTGAGTTGCCTGCCGCGCCGCCAACGCGATATCGACCAGCTCGTAGAGAGCGTCATCGGTCATGGTGTGCGCGGCGGGGCCCAGCGAATGTTTGAGCGTCTTGAGCGCCTTACGGTAGGGGACGCTGGCGCGATGTGCCGCGCGTTCGCTCAGCTCGGCGCGGCTCACCTCGCCTCGGGCGTAGGCGGCAAGATCGCGCACGGTCAGCTCGGCGGTGGTGCGGAGCTGTTCATCGCTCAGTAGCGGCGCATCCTTTTTCCGCTGCCGAGCTCGGGTCGTAGAATCAGCACGGGTCGCAGAACCGGCACGGGCAGGCTCCACAACCGTTGAATCTACGGGCTCAGAATCTACGGGCTCACCCTGCGCTGCCGCAGCCTTCGCAGGCTTATTTGTCGGCTTAGTTTTGGCGGGAGCAGGCTCGGGTAGCCCCAAGTCCAGGGCTTCCTGCTGCGGGTTCACGGAACGTCGGGCGGGGCTCATGCGCCGCCCTCCGCACCGCACGCGTGGTCGGCGTGACGACCGTCCGTCAGGGAGGAAATACGCTCATCCGACCACTGACCGTAGCCCATAATCAGCTCGCGGGCGGGGTCGATGTCGGGCACGTGCACGTGCAGCGCCCAGAGTCCAGCCGCCATGTCCAGGGGCGTAATGAGCAGGCTGTCGCCCATGGCTTCAAGCTCCGGGCGCAGTTGCGCCAGGGCGAGGGGCTCGCAGGTCAGCGTACCCATAAGCTCCCAGCCGCTCTGCTCCGCGTGTTCTGCGTGCTCGGCAGGTTCAGCGCCCGCCTGTTCAGAACCCACTCGTGCCGCAGAACCGGCTACAGAAGTCACACCGGTAGAGGGTGCACGCAGCATGGATTCCACCTGCGCCTCATGCAGGGTCGCACCCTCCCAACGCGGGTTGGAGTGCACCACGGCAAGGTAGAAGCCGAGCGCGCCGGCATCCACGAAACCGGCAAGCTCGGGTGAGGGCGGGAACTGCGCGGTACGTTCCAGAGCGGCACGCATCAGCGCACGTCGACGCTCTTTCAGCGCCCCATCAGCGGCTTCTGCGTCCTGCGATGCATCATAGTGTGCGTCCAGGCGGGCGAGCTCCACCATAACCGACAGCATCGTGGAGGGCACCATCTGCTCCCCCACACTGGCGCGAATACGCTCAGCCGCGAACGCCATCGCGCGAGCCTCCGCGTGGGCGTACTCCAGCTTCACTTCGCGATGCTTCGGCAGGGAACCGCCAGCCAGCACACGCTCGTAGTCTGCTTCCAGGGCGCGCACGAGCGGCAGCTCATCGCCCGCGTCGCCGAGCTCCCGAGCGAGGTTCCCGGGCAGGAACCAGTAGCTCCTCACCGCCTCCAGCGCCCAAGCGCAAAGCAGGGTACCGGAGTTGCCGCGCGCCACGCGGGATGCACGCATAATCGCATGCTCGTAAATACCGCCCAGCTGAATCCACAGGTGGGCGAGGGTTTCTTCTTCGGAGGTGCCCGCCGCCTCGGGCACGCATGTGCCCTCCCCGCCGGGATTTTCGCCAGCGGGAAGAACCTCGCAGGGCAGAACCTTACTGGGCAGAGCCTCACTGGGCAGAACCTGTTCCATGCCCCGCTCAAACTCTTCGGTCAGGGTCAGCAGGGTGTGGGCGATATTGGAGCCGGTGTCCTTATCGGGCACGGGGAACCCGTTGAGCTCGTTGAGCGCATCGCGGTAGCGTTCGATGGTGGTGCGGGCGGCGGTGGACCACGCTACTCCGAAGCGGTAGGCGCGCACGCAGGCGCGGCGGTAAATCTCGCGTTCTTCGGTGCGCTGGTTCTGTTCTGCGTTCACGCTACCCTCCTCGTCAGTTTCGTCGGTTTCGTCAGTTTCGCGCGGTTCCCGACTGATTTCTCAGTGCCCGCGGCACGGGCAGAATCCAGCCTATTTCGTACTTCTATTCTAGGCAATTTCGGTTAAATGTACGGTATTGCCCGCCACCCATCCCGCGAGCTGAAAACACCTCGCGGCACTCGGTGGAACTCCTACGCAGAAGCTCCTACGCGGAAGCCCCGTAGTGTTCCCAGCCCATACCGTCCAGGGAGCGGCCATCCATGACCACCGCCGCGCCGGTCACCGCATTGTGGCGGCGCTCGGCACCGTAGAGCTCGGCGCTCAGACCGCGCTCCGGGGCGTCCGCAACACAGGTGCCCAGGGGCACGAACTCTTCGGGCACCTCACCGGGGAAGGTCGCCAGCAGGCCGTGGTCCTCTCCGCCAACCAGCACGAAGGTGCGCGCCAGGGATGCGGGGCTCTCCCCCGCCTCGTTGCGCTCACCAATCGCCAGCAGCAGGCGCGCCAACGGTAGCAGCGGCTCGGCGAACGCATCCACGGCGGCACGGTCGAGGCGCATCTGCACCCCGGAGGCGGCGGCAACTCGCCCGGCGTCCTTGACGAGTCCGTCAGAAAGATCCAGCATGGAGCTTGCCTTATGCTGGCGTGCCACCTCACCGGCGGGGATGGGGCTGACCGGGTGGTGCTGCGATGCGACGGCGCGCTCGCAGACCGCAATCATGTGCGCGGCATCTTCCGGGGTGAGGGTGCGGGCAAGCTCGATGAGCCCTTCGGGAAGAGGAGCTGAGCCTTCAGCTTGCTTCTCAACATGCTTCTTTTCCCACGCCTGTCCCACCGCATCCAGCGCCGCTTCGACTTCCTGGCCTGCGGCGATGGCACGCAGCAGTGCCGTGGCGGGCAGGGAGAGCGGGTTGAGCAGCAGGCGCAGACCGGCATCGGACCAGGCAGTACACCCCGCCAGGGCGATAGTGTCGCCGGTGCGCGCACCGGAGCGTAGCACGGCGCGATCCGTGTAGCCGAGGGCGGTGACGGTCACCGACATTTCGGTGGAGTCGCCAATATCGCCGCCGCCAATCACGCATTCGGTGGCTCCGCAGGCGTTGATTCCGTCCACAATGCCGTGGGCGAAGCCGTCAATCCAGCCGTAAGGAGTGCTACCGGGCAGGCTCAAGGAGATGAAGAGGCTCGCCGGGCGCGCACCCATGGCGGCAACGTCGGCAAGGTTCTGGGTCGCGGCTTTGCGCCCCACATCGTAGCCGCTACTGCAGGCGGGTTCCAGAATGAGCTCACCGTCTTCACCCGCCCGTGCGATACCGCCGGGCCACAGGTTCATGAAGTCCTGGTCCTCGACGAGAGTGTCGGTGGTGACCACGGTACGCTGACCGGGCGCGGCGAGGACGGCACAGTCGTCGCCGGGGCCCACCTCGAGGGGTTCGATATGCCCCGCTTGGCGTGCCGCAGCGGCAACCTGCTCGTTGTGGGCGTTGATAATCGGCATAAAAGCGCGCAGAACGCGGGACTCGCCCAGCTTTGAGAGAGGTGTCTCTCGCATGGGGTTGTCCCGCGTTTCGCTAAAAGTCTGAGGATTCACATCCTCTATTATCGCGTATTCTTACGCGTTATGTTTGCCTTATGCTCCGCGGCTGAAGTAGCGGATTGCCAGAGCAATCAGCACCAAACCGATGAGCGAGAAGAGGATCAGCGGTGCAATACCGGAAAGTCCGGAATCGTCCGCGTCCGCGTTCTTCACGGCCTGCTCCTGGGCGGCGTTTGCGCCGTCAGCCTTTGCCACGCTCTTTGCGGAGCGGCTGGCGCTAGCCGAGGTGGAGGAGCTAGGCGACTTCGAAGCCGATACCGAGCTTGAGGAGCTCGAGGGGCTTACCTCGCGGGAGTGGTCCTCGTCGGTCTTATTGCGCGAGAGGTATCCAGCAACCCAGTCAGCCGCACCCGGAATGGAGTCATTCGAGCCGTTATTAGCTGCGATTCGTCCGAGGGTGGTGCCACCAGAACGCAACGGATCGTCATCCTCGCCATCAAGCCTGTCGCTCGGTGCCTTGCTCGGTGAAGAGCTCGAAGATCCCGAAGAGGAACTTGAGGATTCAGAGGAGTTGCCCGGTCGCGGAAGCTCAATGGAGATGATGACATCTTCCCCAGAGACTTCCTGACGATTGCCGGGGACGGTCACCGGGTTGTTCGCCGGAGGAATCGGAGCAACAGGTTCGGTCTCGATCGGGGTAACCGATTTGGAGTCCGAGCTGTCCTTGTTATCCTCTACCGGAGCTACCGGAATCACGGGGATGACCGCATCCTTGGTCGGCTCCTGCTTAGCTTCCTTGGAGGGCTCCTGAGTCGGATCCTGAACCGGGGCCGGAACAACTGGAACCTGAGAGGGCTCCTGGGTCGGCTCGGGAGTTACGTCCTTAGTCGGCTCGGGAACCGGGACGGGATCCTGGGTCGGCTCCGGGTTCGGCTCGGGAGTTACATCCTTCGTCGGCTCGGGAGTAGGTTCAGGAGTGGGTTCCGGATTCGGTTCCGGAGTGGGGTCCTGAGTAGGCTCCGGGGTCGGCTCGGGAGTAGGTTCAGGGGTGGGCTCTACCGTAGGCTCAGGGGTCGGATCCTGAGTAGGCTCAGGAGTTGCATCCTTGGTGGGTTCCGCGGTGGGCTCCACAGTAGGCGCAACGGTCGGCTCCGGAGTGGGAGCAACAGTAGGTTCTGCCGTCGGCTGGACCGTAGGCTCCGCAGTCGGAGCTACAGTCGGCTCAGCCGTCGGAGTTGCGGTAGGAGCAACACTCGGTTCGGCACTTGCGCTAGGAGCTACGGTCGGCGTAGCGGTAGGTTCAGCGGTCGCATCCTTAGAGGGCTCTACGCTAGGACTCGCCGTAGCACTCGGGTTTGCAGTCGCACTAGCAGAAGCGGTGGGCTCGGCAGTAGGCTGCGCGGTAGCGTTCGGGGTAGGAGTCGCATCCGGGCTGGGCGTAGCACTTGCGGAAGGCTCGGCACTAGCAGTGGGCTGAGCGCTCGAAGAAGCGCTAGGCTGAGCGATGGGCTCTGCCTGCGCATTGTCAGTCTTATTGTCCCCCTGAGCGGTGGGCCATGCGCTCACGGTTGCGAGCGTGGGTACTGCCGTCTGAGAGGAAGATGCCGCGTTCGCGGTGGGGTCCAGGGTTAGGCTTGCGGTGCCGACAGGGTTGGGCGGAACCTGAGACGCAGCCTCCTGCACATCTTGAGCAAATGAGGCTACGTAGGGGCTTCCGGAAGCAACCAGTGCTGTCGCCAGACTCGCAGAGACCACCTTACGGTTTCGTTTTCCCAAAGGTTGTCCTTGACTTTCTGATACGTTGTGAGTGAATAGATACCCAATCGCTAGGGCAGATTGGATATACCTTCATCTATTCTACCGAATCGGCTTTTTCTTCATTACTCATTTTAGCGCTTTCATACCAATCTTTGAGCTTCAAGATGTGCAACGACCATCAACAACATCTTTCCATTACCTAGAAGCATCATTTCATGCACTTGTGAGCAGAATTACGTTTTGCCTTATCAATACCACTTTAAAACTTGCACTCCACCATTTAAATAGCCTCGAGGTGGGTGTAAGTGATTTTTCTCATGAGTGAAAAACGAGCGATTCTCATAAGCTTTTGGGGCTCAATACGTACCAATTATCCCTCCCGCACAGGTATCAACTTGCCCACCGCGCAAAAAACGCCTCGGCACGAATCCCTCAAGAATCCGCACCGAGGCGCCTTACAACAGGGGCTACTCCCCCGCCGTTACGTATTCAATAACTGAGCGCAGTCAAAACGACAGCATGCCCAAGAACTAGCGCAGTTTCAGAACTAGCGATACCTCAAGAACTAGCGCAGACCCAGGGGGCGTTCCATCGCCAGGGTCAGCAGCTCGCTAATCAGATCAGTGTAAGAGATACCGGTGTTCTCCCACATGGTCTTGTACATCGAAATCGGGGTGAAGCCGGGCATGGTGTTCACCTCGTTGATGACCAGGCGGCCATCCTCGGTGTAGAAGAAGTCCGCACGAGACAGACCCTCGCCATCCAGCGCCAGGAATGCCTTCACAGCCAGCTCACGCAGGCGATCCTGCACGTCCTGCGGCAGGTTCGCCGGGCACACGGTCACAGCGGAAGACTCAGAAACATACTTCGCCTCAAAGTCGTAGAAGCCGTGATCCTCGTCCACAACCTCAATCTCACCGGGGTAGGATGCGCGCGGCATCTCGCCGTGGTGGCCATCGAGCACAGCGCACTCGATTTCGCGGCCCACAATACCCGCCTCAATAATGATCTTCGGATCGTGGCGGCGCGCCTCTTCAATCGCGGGCACGAGCTCCTCCACCGAATCCACCTTGGTAATACCGAAGGAAGAACCTGCGCGGGTCGGCTTCACGAACATGGGGAAGCCCAGCTTCAGCACGCGCTCCAGAATCTGCTCGCGGTCCTCGTGCTCCCACTGACGGTTGGTAACAACCTCGTAGGGGCCGACCTCCAGGCCAGCGGACTCGAAAGCAACCTTCATGAAGTGCTTATCCATGCCCACAGCGGATGCGGTCACACCGCAACCCACATAGCGCAGGTCAGCCATTTCCAGCAGACCCTGCACGGTGCCGTCCTCACCGAAGGGGCCGTGCAGCAGCGGGAACACAACGTCCACCGGCGCGGTGCGGGTAACGTTACCCTCAGCATCCACCAGGGTCAGGCGGGAATCGCCGGCGCCCATCGGCAGGAACACCTGCTGGGTACCCTCGGGGAACTCTGCGGTACCGCGAGTGCCAGCGGTCAGCTCGGCAAGCTGCTGCTCGTCGGTCAGGTACCAGCGGCCGTCACGGGTAATACCGATAGTGATGACGTCGTAGGCGGTGCGGTCAATAGCGCCCAGAACGCCGGCAGCGGTAATGAGCGAAATCGGGTGCTCGGAGGAGCGGCCACCGCACAGCAGGGCGACGGTCTTCTTCTCGGTCATATATTTCTCCCTGTTCGTTTCGGGGCGTACCCGCCCCACTTACAGCCCATTGTATCGTCTCTTACGGGCCTTTCTGACACTAGTACCCAAGCTGCGGTAACCGCAGATACCGGGGTCATGGCGCACGGTGAATACGCAGCACAGGCCCATCAAATAAGGCGGTAATCAGCTGATGCATGTGCGCATCGTCGGTGGTGAGAGTGGCGGTGCGGGGGCGCCTGGGGTGAGTTTTTACCGGTTCCATCACACCTGTACCCGCCAGATGATGAGCGGTAATAGTTAGCACCGCCACACGTTCACGCCGCGTTGGAAACTCAGTGTGCAGTATCTGCCGCAGATATTCAGACACGTTCATGGTGTCCTCGGCAGAACCTGCGGCTGCGAGCACTATAGCGGTTTGAGGCAGCAGGTATGCCCATCGGCGGAATGCCATGACCCCCGTCATCTCCTCGGGGCACGAATCAGCCTGTTCGCCCCAGGGAACCACCACAATATCGGCGCTCTCAAGAGCCTCGTATATATCGGTGGTGTAAGTCACCGGAAGCTGGTGCGCGGTTTCTCCCATATCGGCGGGTTCCCACAGGTATACCGGGCGATCGCACTCGGTTTTTTGAGCTACCGACCCTGTAGCTGCAGCACACAGCGCCCCATACCCTGCGGAGCCCAACACAGCGGTGGTTACCGAGCTCAGGTTCATTGCGTGCTCTTAATGCCCTTCATGTTTAAGGGAACGCCCCAGTAGCTGAGGCGCCAACTCCTCAATGCCAATACGGCCCGAAAGCACAGCCACCACAGCCTCAACAATGGGCATCTCCACGCCGTGGCGACGAGCCAGCTCAGCCACCACCGGTGCCGATTTAATCGACTCAGCAGTCTGGCTCATATGCTCGTGCAGGCGGTCAGGGGTAACACCCTGAGCCAGCAGGCGGCCCGCCGTGTGGTTACGAGACAGCGGCGAAGAGCAGGTCGCAATCAAGTCGCCCATACCGGCAAGACCGCTCATCGTCGCAGCCTCGCCGCCCAACGCCACCGCCAGGCGGGTAATCTCCGCCAGACCGCGCGTCATAATGGACGCCTTCGAGTTATCGCCATAATTGCGGCCTTCGCAAATACCCACGCAGAGGGCAATCACGTTCTTCACCAGGCCACCAATTTCAGTACCAACCACATCCGTGTTGGTGTAAGGGCGGAAGTAACCGCACGCAATCGCGTGAGCAACAGCCTCAGCCACCGGCAGGGTACGAGCCGCAACCACGGAGGCGGTAGGTTCCTCCCCCATGATTTCCTTCGCCAGGTTCGGGCCCGACAGCACGCACACGCGGTGCGGAATATGGCCGATCGCGCGCAGATCAGCACCGCGCAGAGCCATGGATTCTTCCAGCTCCTCGGTAATGACCTGCGACATGCGCAGACCCGTACCGGTCTCCAGGCCCTTCGCCAAAGACACCAGCATGGCGTTCGGCTCAATATAGCGGGCGAAGCTCTGCAACTGAGAACGCAAAACCTGCGCGGGCAGGGCAAGAACCACGATATCGGCGCCGATCAGCGCCGCGGGGGCATCCGCCGTGAAGTGCATGTTATCCGGCAGCTTCATTCCCGGAAAATAGCGGGCATTCTCGCGGGTGCGCTCGCATTCAGCCATCACCTGCTCATCACGACCGATGAGGGTCACGCGGGTGTCATCGCCGCGCTCGCGGGCAGCGTCCGCCGCGATCTTAGCGAAAGCGGTGCCCCAGCTACCGGCACCGAGCACCGCAATAGACTGTACGGTTGCCGGAGGGGTAAATTCAGGGCTTGCTGCGGGGGTGCGTCCAAAGAAGGTCACGAAAACACCTGCCTCTCTTCCTTGCGAGGTTATTGTGCGAGTCCCTGACAGGCGCCTCAGCAAATAGCCGCGGCTTCTGTCAGGGCCTCTACGATTTTCCCAGCTGGGATGCTACTTTTCGTCCGGTTCGCCGAGCGCACCACCAACCGGACCCGAGGGGGTACCGGGGGCTTCACGACGCTTCGTGCGGGGGTTCCAACGACCCTCAGGAGCCTTCTCGCCGCGGATCTTCTCCAGCTCGGCGGTAATAGCGTCCAGCATGGCGTCGGTGACCACGCCCAGTTCGGTGCGGGTGTGCTTAGCTTCGGGGCTGGCGTCCTCAACGAGGGAGGCGATATCCAGCGCCTTACCAACCTGCACTCGCACGGTCTTGCGCGGGAACAGCGAAATCTTACGCTTCTCCTTGATGCGGCCGTCCTCGCTAGCCTCATCCACGTAACCGAGAATCTGCTCGTCACCCCAGTGCGCCACCGGGTAGACGGGTGCACCAGTCGCAAGAGCCAGACGAGCCGCACCGGTACGCGCCTGCATGGGCCACAGCTGCGGATCGTGGGTAGTGGTGCCCTCCGGGAAAATCACGACGGCACCGCCAGCCTCAACAATCTTGCGGGCAGTAATCAGGGACTTACGCGCATCCACCGAACCGCGAACCACAGGAATATGCGCGAGCTTGCGCATAATGTAGCCGAGCACGGGAGCACGGAACAGCGAATCCTTCGCCAAGAAACGCGGCAGGGCGCCCTCAACGAAAGCAGGGAAAGCCACGGTCACCGGATCAAGCTCGGTGGTGTGGTTAGCCACGATAATGTACCCGCCGCTGGAAGGCAGATTCTCGCGGCCGGTAATCTCAACGCGCGCCATGAGCTTGTACAGCCCGCGTGCGGCGTTACCGAGCACCTTGTACAGAGCGTCACCGTAAGCGGTGGGCTCAATCTCCGGCAGCGCTTGCTTTCCCTGCTGTCCGCTCATTAACCCTGAACCTCAACTTCCTCGGGCTCAACAACGACGATTGCTGCATCGGGCTTGGGAGCCTTCGACGCCTTGCGTGCCAGCACCTCAAAGTTGGCACCCAGGCCCTTGAGCTTCTCCTCGAAGTTCTCGTAGCCGCGAGCAATCAGCTCAACACCGCTCACGTGAGAGGTGCCCTTAGCGGCCAGAGCAGCAATGATGTGGGAGAAGCCGCCGCGCAGATCCGGAACCTCAATATCAGCGCCGGTCAGCGGGGTGGGGCCAGAAATAATAGCGGAGTGGCCGTAACCCTTACCCTCAAAACGGCAGGGTGCGCCGCCCACGCAATCGCGCATAACAACGATATCTGCGCCCATCTGCTTCAGGGCGTTGGTGAAGCCGAAACGCTCCTCGTACACGGTCTCGTGCACGATGGACGCGCCCTTAGCCTGGGTCAGCGCCACCACGAGGGGCTGCTGCCAGTCGGTCATGAAGCCGGGGTGCACGTTGGTCTCAAAAACGATGGGCTTCAGCTCTGCACCGGGGGTGCGCTGAGCCGGGTGGGTGAAGCGAATACCATCAGCGGTCACCTCGTACAGGCCGCCCATCTTACGGAACTGGTTCAGGAACGCAGTCATATCCTTCTGAGCTGCGCCGCGCACGAAAATGTCGCCGCCGGTAGCCAGCGCTGCAGAAGCCCACGAAGCGGACTCGTTACGGTCGGGCAGGGACGCGTGATCGTAGCCGGTCAGCTCGTCCACGCCCTCAATGACGATGGTGCGGTCCTCGTTAATGAAGATGATTGCGCCCATCTTCTGCAGAACAGCGATTAGGTCAATAATCTCAGGCTCAATCGCTGCGTTGCGCAGGATGGTCTTACCCTTAGCGCGCACACCGGTGAGCAGAACCTGCTCGGTAGCACCCACGGAGGGGTAGTTCAGCACAATCTCTGCACCCTTCAGACCCTCTTCGGGAACGATCAGGGTGGTGCCGGTTTCGTCGTCCTTCTCAACGACTGCGCCGAACTTGCGCAGTGCAGACATGTGGTAGTCGATGGGGCGGTCACCGATCTTGCAACCACCCAGGTTGGGGATGCGTGCGGTACCGAGGGTGTGTAGCAGCGGGCCCACCATCAGAATCGGGATGCGGGAATTACCACCGAAGAGCTGAATCTCCTCTGCGTTCTTTGCGGCGGTGGTTGCATCCTGTGCGGGGTTGAGTGTCAGAACACCAGCTTCGCGGTCGTAGTCGACCTTTGCACCGTGCAGCTCCACGAGGGTGGTAACGATTTCAACATCACTCAGGTCGGGAACGTTACGCAGGGTCGAGGGGGTCGAACCGTGCAGTGCTGCGACCATCGCCTTGGGCACCAGGTTCTTGGCGCCTCGAACGTGAACCTCACCAACGAGCGGAGTGCCACCTTCAATGCGAAGCTTGCTGATGTTCTCAGTCATTAAAAATCCTTTGTGGAGTCGGCTGGTTTAGGCCGAACTTTAACAGTGTGCCGATGCGCCGCGTTCTGTCGTGCCGCGCCCCTGCCGGTAGCAGGGCGAAACGGGCGCATATATTCATCATTATTCTAAGCCCTGCGTAAAGGTGCTCCAAACACTGAAGAACCTTTGGAACTCGTGACTGAGATTTTGCTCTGTTGTGTATGTGAAAAACCGCTCTGACCCCTCCTCAGAATCAGAGCTGGAAAAGACAAAAAGATACACAAATATTCACACTAATGCAAACATTTTCTGGTTCTTCGCCAAAATTTGACGTTAGCTTCTTCTTTTTGACGCACAAATTTGAACTTGAGAGCAACCTCGCCCCTACAATAGCGTGCACACTCGTGACCGCTGAGCGGTGCCTCCACTCTCAAGGAGAAACCAACCAGCTCTCAACTGCGGCATCGGCGCCGGCATTGCCGTCACTCCATGCAGTACGGAGCCTCACGGCAGGGAACGGGCGTGCATTCACTGCATACAACCTTGCGATAACGCCCAACTAAAACGGTTCGGCTTCCTGCTTCACTTCAACTTCAAAAATTCACTTCAACATCACCGTAAATATTCGAAAGTCAACTAAAAACCACGGCGTATCGCAACCAACCACAGGTCACTTCGCGGCTGCATCCGCGAACTACCGGAGGACCCCAAATATGACACATCACAACACTGCATCACGCTTTTCACGCCGTCGCCTCGTACAGGGCGCGGCATGGAGCGCCCCCGTTATCCTCGCCAGCGCAACCGTCCCCGCATGGGCGGCAAGCGGCGAGCCCACCTGCTCCCCCGCTCTGACCCTCAAGCCGACCGCAACCGGCTACGACGACAAGGCTGGTGCATACACCGAATGGCTCGTCCCTGAAGGCGTTGGACGAGTACGATTCGACCTCGTGGGAGGTGCCGGCGGTGCTGCATCTTCCTTCACTCCCCAATACCTGACCGACGTCACGAACGCGGCCCTGGCTGGCGGCGGTGCCGGTGCACAGCTCAGCGGCGTTCTGACGGTTAAGTCCGGCGACATCCTGCGCGTCTGGGCGGGTAACGGCGGCGTCGGCTCCGCAGCCGGCGCACAGCCCGCACTCGGTGGCGAAGGCTACGCGGCAGGCGGCGACTCCACCGGCTCCAGCAAAGCAACCGGTAGCGCACAGGTAGTGGGCACCGACAGCGGCTACGTGTACGGCGCGTCCGGCGGCGGTTCCTCCGCGGTCGAACTCGTTCGCGACGGCGCAGTCACCATTGTTGCTGTCGCAGGTGCCGGTGGTGGCGGCGCACAGCTCGGCACCCTCACCACCCACCAGGGCGTCTTCGATACTCAGCCCAAGGACCAGCTGAACCCGGCACTGCGCGTAGCGCTGGACGGCCGTGACGCATCCACCACCGCAGGCGGTAGCGCAGGCGGCGACCTGGGCACCGACAACACCGGTCAGGGTGGCATGCTCATGGCAAGCCCCTACCAGGAGTTCAAGCCCCTCGACGAGGACGACAAGACCCTCGACATGCGCTTCATGGTCACCGGCGGTACCGCCGGCCGCTCCGGCGTGGCGGGTACCCTCGGTGAGGCGCTGGTCGGCGTTCTCGACGAGAATAACGAGCTGAAGCTCATGCCCATGTCCGACCCATGGTTCGAAACCTACGACTTCCCTCGCTACTACATGTACGAGGGTGACTCCGTGGTCGAGGGCGAGAAGGGCACCGGCGGCGCGGACGCAACCGGCTCCTACCGCGGCAAAGGTGGCTCCGGCGCACTGCTCTCCCGCACTCACGGCAAGCTTTCTCTCACTTCCGTAGCATCCGGCGGAGGCGCTGGCTACGGCGGCGGCGGCGCAGGCCTGAACATCTGGACCATCGGTGCGTACCGCGAGAGCGTTTTCGGCCGCCAGGTGCAGTTCGAGAGCGAAGGCAACATCTACTCGCTCAGCGCCCTGAGCAGCGGCGGCGGTGCAGGCGGCAGCTATATTAACCACGAGGTGGTTTCTGACTTTGCGCTTGCCACCGCGAAGAACGCGAACCCGACCGCGGGCGTGCGCTCCCCCGGTTCTGCGGCGCTGTACAGCTGCACCGAGAACGCAACCCTGAACACCCCCATCACTGAGGGCGCGCTCTAGATAGTCAATGAATGCGCCTCCCCGGAAGTTCCGGGGAGGCGCATTCATATGTGTGCCAGGTTTTTGGGTACAGAAAAGCTCGAAGGCGGCAACTGTTTCAATCGCCGCCTTCGAGCTTTATATCTCTAGGTTTTAGAGCTCTCGGCTTAGAGTTCCTGAGTGCGGGGCATCCAGGAGGGGCGCTTCGCCTCGTACGCCTCAATAGCCTCGAGGTTCTGCAGGGTCAGACCGATATCGTCCAGACCCTCCATGAGGCGCCAACGCACGTAGTCGTCAATCTCGAAGGGAACAACCAGCGCGCCCACGGTCACGGTCTTGGACTCCAGGTCAACGGTGATTTCGGTGCCGGGCTCGTGCTCCAGCGCCTTCCAGATCAGCTCGATATCGTCCTGTGCAACCTGCGCGGTAACCAGGCCCTGCTTGCCCGAGTTGCCGCGGAAAATATCGGCAAAACGAGCGGAGATAACGACCTTGAAACCGTAGTCGCGCAGCGCCCACACGGCGTGCTCACGGGAAGAACCGGTACCGAAGTCCGGGCCCGCGACCAGCACGCTACCGTGCTTGTAGGGCTCCTGGTTCAGGATGAACTCGGGGTCCTTACGCCAGTTAGCGAAGAGGGCGTCGTCGAAGCCGGTCTTGGTCACTCGCTTGAGGTAGACGGCGGGAATAATCTGGTCGGTATCAACATTCGAAGAACGCAGCGGCACGCCAATGCCGGTGTGCTTAATAATGGGTTCCATAATGGCTCCTTAGCTATAGCGGCGTGCTAGGCCACGACGTCGGACGGGGCGGACAGGGTACCGCGCACAGCGGTTGCGGCGGCGACCACCGGGGAGACCAGGTGGGTGCGGCCGCCCTTGCCCTGGCGGCCCTCAAAGTTACGGTTCGAGGTGGAGGCGCAACGCTCACCGGGCGCCAGCTGGTCCGGGTTCATACCCAGGCACATGGAGCAGCCGGCGAAGCGCCAGTCGGCACCGAAGTCCTTGAAGACCTGGTCCAGGCCTTCTGCTTCTGCCTGCGCGCGGACCTTCTGGGAGCCGGGCACGACCATCATTCGCACGTTCTCGGCGATGGTGCGGCCACGCACGATGTCTGCTGCGGCGCGCAGGTCCTCGATGCGGGAGTTGGTGCAGGAACCCAGGAAGACGACGTCCACGGGGATTTCCTTCATGGGGGTGCCCGCCTCCAGGCCCATGTATTCGAGGGCGCGTTCTGCTGCGACCTTATCGTTCTCGTCCTCGAAGTCGTCCGGGGAGGGAACGGCGTGGCTCAGCGGAATACCCTGGCCGGGGTTGGTGCCCCAGGTGACGAAGGGTTCGAGCTCGTCAGCGTTGATGAAGATTTCCTTGTCGAAGACGGCACCTTCGTCGGTGGGCAGGCTCTTCCAGTACTCGACTGCCTTGTCCCACTCTTCACCCTTGGGTGCGTGCTGGCGACCCTTGATGTACTCGAAGGTGATCTCGTCGGGGGCGACCATGCCGGCGCGTGCGCCCGCCTCAATGGACATGTTGCACATGGTCATGCGGCCCTCCATAGAGAGGGAGCGGATTGCGGAGCCGCGGTATTCGAGCACGTAGCCCTGACCGCCGCCGGTACCAATCTGCGCGATGACAGCGAGGATGATGTCCTTTGCGGTCACGCCGGGCTTGAGGGTGCCTTCAACGTTGATTGCCATGGTCTTGAAGCGTGCCAGGGGCAGGGTCTGGGTCGCCATGACGTGCTCCACCTCGGAGGTGCCGATACCGAACGCGAGAGCGCCGAACGCACCGTGGGTGGAGGTGTGGGAGTCACCGCAGACGATGGTCATACCGGGCATGGTCAGACCCAGCTGCGGGCCGACCACGTGCACGATACCCTGTTCCTCGTCACCGAGGGAGTGGATGCGCACGCCGAACTCTGCGGCGTTGCGGCGCAGGGTCTCGATCTGGGTGCGGCTGGTCAGGTCGGCGATGGTGCCGAAGATGTTGTCGGTGGGGGTGTTGTGATCCTCGGTGGCGATGGTCAGGTCGAGGCGGCGCAGGGGGCGGTTCTCGATGCGCAGGCCTTCAAATGCCTGGGGGGAGGTCACTTCGTGCAGTAGCTGCAGGTCGATGTAGAGCAGGTCGGGCTTGCCGTTTTCACCGGGGACGACGACGTGTGCGTCCCAGACTTTTTCTGCCAGGGTGCGCGGACGGGTGCCCGCGGTGGTTGCGTTCTGTTCGCTAGTCATGCTTTCTCCTGCTTGATGCGTTCCTACGGTGGATGCGTTCGGTGTGGTGCGTGCCGCAAGTTTGCGGAGTTGAGGGGCGGATTATGTACCCGATGGGACCCTCAAATCGGTATTTCCCTGCGGCGTGTCGCATATTTTTTCACGGATTCTTAGCCTGTGAGACGACTCAGAAACACCCCGAACTAGCAAGTGTTTTTATGTGGGTTTACTCTATGACTCCAGGGTAATTTTGCGGGATTATTCGCATTTTTCTGCGTCTTTTCGCATATTTTCACCCATAAACCCACACAAACACTTATTATGAAAAGTTCATAATTTATCCCGTAGGGGGTGATTCCATCTTCAGCTCTGCACCCCAAAGAGTCCATGAAGTCCGGGGTATCTTTCATATTCTGAGATAGAATATAAGAATGACTCCTTCCGCCTCACGTTTTAACGCACACGGAATGCGTCACCCCAACGCATCCACACACCACAACGCACCGATTGTCGACCCCGTCAAGCCGCCCGAACACATGGCAGCCGACGAGCAGATGGTAGAGGTACACTCCCACGGCTCCTCCGGCGTTGGCGTGCTCGACAAGGCAACCCTCATTCTTGACTGCCTCGAGGCAGGCCCCGTATCCCTGGGCGACCTCGTCAAGGCAACCGGTCTGGCACGCCCCACCGCACACCGCCTCGCCGTGGCGTTGGCACACCACCGCCTCGTAGCCCGCGACGTGCAGGGACGCTTCATGCTCGGACCCCGCCTGACCGAACTCGCGTCCGCCACCATTTCCGATGAGCTCATCACCGTGGCAGACCCGATTCTGCAGAAGCTCAGCCTCGAAGCTGACGAATCCACCCAGCTGTACCGCCGCCAGGGCGACTGGCGTGTATGCGCGGCAACCGCGGCACGCCCCACCGGCATGCACGAATCCATCCCGGTCGGTACCCAGCTGTCCATGCAGGCTGGTTCCGCCGCCCAGGTTCTACTGGCTTGGGAAGACCAGAACCGCATTGTTGAAGGCCTGCGCGATGCGCACTTCAGCGCCGCCATGCTCGCGGCTGTGCGCCGCATCGGTTGGGCGCAGTCCGTAGGTGAGCGTGAGCGCGGTACCGCCTCGGTTTCTGCTCCGGTGCGCGCTCCCGGCGGCAAGGTGATTGCGGCAGTGTCCATCTCGGGTCCGATTGACCGCATGACCCGCCAGCCGAACCGCAACTACCCTGAGCTGGTCGTTAAGGCTGCTCAGGCGATTACGGACGGTCTGCGTGAGCTTGCGGCGTCTCAGCAGGCTCCCTGCGCTGAGAGTACTGAAGAAGACTAAGCTTCAGTAGCGTGTAGATCTAACGAAAAGAATCCCTCCCTGCCTCGTTTGAGGTGGGGAGGGATTTCTTTTGCGCGCTCTTGTTCTGATGAGGTTTGCCTTGATGCGGCTTATCCTGATGCGGCTTCTCGGATGATACGCCGCTAAATGTCCAGCGCCTTGCGGTAGGAGGTGAGGCGCTTTGCTTCCTGCTGTACCGGGGCGACCACGCAGGACTGCACCGCCTTCTCCACGCCGGTCTGCAGGCGACCCCGCAACTTACGTGCGTAGTAGCGTGAGCCCATGGCGGTAAGTAGCCTGCCCACACCCGCCGAGGCGATACCAAGCAGGATACCCAGTAGCAGAAGCAGGGTCGGCAGGGGCACCGGGGAGCCTTCGGGGGTCGGGGCGGGCGGCAGTTGAATCTGCAGGTACGCCATGCCGGAAATCAGGGTCAGCCAGCCGACGCCTACCAGGGCGCTCATTAGCGCGATCCACTGCAGGGCGTTGAAGATGACCCAGGGGGCGCGGGTGCGGCCCAGACCGTAGTCGATGCGCACCATGTCGCGTTCGAGCAGTTCGGGAAGCTCCGCCTCGCGGGAGAGGGCGGCTTCCTTCATGCTGCGCTTCCACGGTTCGTCGATGCGGGCCGCCATCTGCTTGCTGTATTGGCGCACGGCGTTTGCCATGCCCGCCTTCTGCGCGGCGCTCAGCGGAGGCAGCGAGGATGCCACCAGCTCGGGTGCATTCTCGCTATCGGAACCGAGCATACCTGCGGACTTCTCGGTCTTAGACGCGCTCTTCGTTTCATCTTGCTGTCCCAAGTGCAGGCGGCGCAGGGGGTCAGCCTTTAGGCGGCTCATCCAGCGGGTGAGGATCCAGCCGGTGTGCTGACCCGCGGCGCGGCGATAGGAGGCGGTTGCCGCCTGCAAAACCTGCTCTGCCTGGCTGGAGGTGTAGCATGCCTTCACGAGCTTCTGCTCCGCTTCGAGGGCGTAGGCTCCGGCGAGTACGGTGCCCTCTCCCCCGGCGTAGGTGCGCAGCTGGGAGGCGGTGGCGTGCAGCTGCGCGTCGGTTCGCTGCAGGGATAGGCTCTTGGCGGCGGCTACCTGGGCGAGCAGGTCGCGGAGCACGTCCACGCCCTCACCGGTTCGTGCGGAGACGGCGATGGGTGCGGCAAGCAGGTGCGCTTCGGTACCCTCAGCCTGGAGCAGGCGGGTGAGGGAGGCGAGCACGGCGGGCACCTCGGCGGGTGCGAGTTTATCCGCCTGGTTGAGCACGCAGAGCGCCTGCGCGCCGGATGCGGCAAGCGGCACCATGAAGTCGCGGTGGATGACGGCGTCGGCGTATTTTTGAGGGTCGACAACCCAGACGAGTACGTCCACGTAGCGCATCATGCGGGCGGCGAGGTCGCGGTTGGTGGTGGTGACCGAGTCGAAGTCGGGCATGTCCAGCAGGATGAGGCCGCCGGTGCGGGTGCGCATTTCGCCGCGTCCGCCGATGGCTCGGCGGATGCGGTTGAAGAGTCCGGGTGCCGGTTCGGTGACGGCGTTGGGTGCCGCCGCTCCCCCGCCTGCCTCATTACCCTCGGTTGCATCTCCTTCGGCGGCGAGCGCCTGGGTTTGCGGGTAGACGCGCTTGTCGATGCCGAGCCAGTCAAGTAGCTCTTCGCTGCCTTCGGCCTCCCAGATTGCCGCCTGCACGGTGGAGGTGGTCGGGCGTGTGGGAGCAGAGAGGGCAATGTTCTGCCCGGCGATGGCGTTGAAGAGCGTGGATTTGCCGCTGCCGGTCGCGCCGAAGAAGCCGATGACGGTGTGTTCGGTGGAGAGTTCGCGGCGCTGGCTGAGGCGTTCGAGGGTTTCGGCGGCGTCGAGCAGCACGGTTTCGGGGACTCGTCCTTCGCCGTAGCTGATGGCGTCCTTCAGGGATGTGACGGAGCGCGCGAAGGGCGAGGTCGCCACGGCGGGGGTGGCGCCTCGCTCGGTATGGCGCTCAGTGTTCTCGAGTTTCTTCTCGGGGGTAGTCATAGTGCGTTTTTCTTCGTCTGTGGTGCGGGGCGCCTGTCCGGAGTGGTTTAGCGGGCAACCGTGCCGTTGGTGTGGGCTGCGGCTTGGCGCTGTGTGGTTTGACTCTGGGCGCTCATTTCTGCGGCGATGTTCTGCACCTGTTCGGCGGCACGGTGAATGTCCTCGGCATCAGCCTGCGGGTCGGTTTCTTCGAGTACCACGGTGAAGGGCTGAGCGTGCTCGGTGAGCAGATCCGCCATGCGTTCGAGCAGGTCGGTGCGGGCGCGGGTTGCCATGCGGCGCACCGCGTCTTCACCGAAGATGGACTCGAGCAGTTTGGTGCCGACCACGCCGCTACCGCCGGCAATACCTGCCTCAATACCGGTAATGCCGCCGGTGAGGCTGAACGCGGCGACCATGAGCATCACGGCGGTGGCGTTCACACCCAGGGAGAGGAAGCGGGCGCGTTTGCGCTTATCGGCGCCTTCTTCGCGAATCATTTCGAGCACGGAGCCCTGCCAGAGGCGAATCTGTTCGGCAACGGCTGCGGAGAAGATGTCCTCGGCGGACTGCACCTCGCCCTTCGCTTCGTCGCCCTTCGCCTCGCCGTTTGCGCCTGCGTTCTGTTCGGGCGCCGCGGCGGAGGCCGTCTGCGGCGCAACAGAAACAGCCTGCGGCGCATCCAGGCGCGCCAGCAGGGAGCGTCCGGCGCGGCTGGCACGCCAGCGGGTGCGGGTGTTTTCGGAGGCGCGGGCGGCTGCATCCAGCACGACGGCGTGGATGCCGCTTTCAAGGGCGTCTTCTACCTTCTGTGCGGCAGCGGGCTGGCCTCGCAGGGCGGAGCCGACGCGATCGCGCAGGCGACCGATGGTGCTGTCGAGGGAGCGGAAGAAGTCGCCGGTTCCCACGAAGTCGTGCCAGCGCGAGAGCACTTCGCCGCGCAGCAGGGAGCCGTCGGAGAGTGCGCCGTCGATGGTGGTCAGCGCGTCCTCGTATTCTTCGGCGACGATGGTGGCAAGCGACTGGTGCGCCGCCTGCTGGCGTGCCTGTTCGGCGGCGAGCACCTGCAGGTTACCGGCGAGGGTTTCGACGGCACCGGCGAGGGTCTGCCGGGCGATGGCGGCGCGGGCGGGTGCGTCGGCGCCGAGTTCGCGGATCCACAGGGTCAGCGGGGCGAGGCTGACGGGGGCGAGCATGCCGCTTTCGTCGCGGGGCTGTTCGGTGACGGTGTGAATCAGGACGGCGTGGATTCCGGCTTCGTCGAGCATGCGTCGCAGGTCGTTTTCGATGGCTTCTTCGTCGCCTTCGGGCACGCGGTTGAGCACCACGGCGATGGCGATGGAGCGTGCGGCTGCTTCGTGGAGCAGTTCCCAGGGCACGGCGTCGGCGTAGCGGTTGGCGGTGGTGACAAAGAGCCACAGGTCTGCGGCGGAGAGCAGTTCCTTGGCGAGGGTGCGGTTTTCCTCGGAGACGGAGTCTATATCGGGTGCGTCAATGAGCGCGATGCCCTGCGGTAGCGCCGAGGTAGTAATAGGAATGAGGGCGCGCGCAATCTTCGGGTCGAGGCCGGGTAGTGCCTGCGATCCGGCGTTCATACCGGAGGTGCGGGTGCGCGGCAGGGTGGGCAGGAAGCGTTCGGGTGACAGCGCCGCTTCGTCTTCTGCGCGGTACAGGAGTACGGGGTGGCGGGTGGTGGGTCGAATCGCGCCGGACTGGGTGAGCGGTTCGCCGAGCAGAGTGTTGACGAGGGTGGATTTGCCGGCGCCGGTGGAGCCTCCGACCACGATGGTGAGGGGGTTGTCGACGCTGGCACTGCGCGGCAGGATGTAGTCGTCGAGTTGGCGTGCCATGGCTGCGAGCAGGGTGCGCGCGGTGGCGGTGCCGTGCTCGGCGGTGCCGTCGTGGGTGACGGCGTAGGGGGTGCCGGGGGTTTCGCCAGCTTCTACGTCGAGCGGGAGGGGGATTCGAGTGAGCAGTTCGCGAGCTGCTTTGAGCTGCGCATAGTCGGTGGTAGTCACAGCGCTATTGTCCCATAGGGTGCACCAGCTTCATGCCATGTTTGGGTGTTGGCACGGTCGCGTTGTGGCTAGGTTGTGCGGTTGGGGGCGTTGAGGCTGTGTGAGGGGCTATTTCTGATAGGTGTTTGGACAACCTGAAGAGGTTGAAATACTACTTGCACACCGCGTGCAACAACTCCAATTTATGATTTATTCATAAGAAGAGCAGGTGGGAAAATCCTTGAGTTTCCGCGGGAAAAAAGCACATTTTAATGCGGTTACCCGGAACACATTGGTATGTTTTATAACCCGCATAAAACGGGCAAATATTAAGATTTGATAACTTTTTACCTTTAAGCGCAGATATGGTCATTGCGGACCTGAAAGTACGCTTAGAATCGTTGAGCACGACAACCAGGCAGGTCATAACCCACACCGAATCCCCAGGAGGTTTCTGACCTGCCCTTTCTATCGCATCCGTACTCACCGCGGTATGCCACACCCATCGGGAACGCTCACCGACCCCTCACGCAGCTGCAATCAACTGCCGTTGAGGTTCACTGCATCCGAGCTACCCGTTACTGCCTGCCCGTCTTTACTCTTGCGAAAGGTTGCGTATGTTCGGTTCGCTGTCACGTCGCCATCTTCTTGCTCTTTCTTCCGGAGCAGCATTGAGTGCACTCACAAGCGCCTGCAGTCCCAGCGCAGTTTCTCGCCCTCAACCACTCACTAACCCTTCCCCTACTAAGGCTGATCCTCAGAGCTCCCAGACCAAATCTGCGACCACCACGCGCAGCATTACGCACACCGAGCCCCTGCCCGCATCGGCTCTGGATGGTCGCGGACCGGCTCTTCTGCCGGATCAGTTCTTTGAGCGTTCCGGGAATTTCTCAAACGGCACTCTGAGCCATCGAGCTGTCAATGTCCCCCGCCCCACCATGCCCCCGGAGGCTAAAGAGCGCACCGTCGAGGGCCTGCACGCCTTTCTGCAGTACTGGGGTGCGGCGCAGAACTACATGCTCCTCACCGGCGATACCGACCCTTTCATGGGTCTGCCCGGTCAGGAGCACTTTAGCAACATGGCGCAGATGTACCGCGATATCTACCGCTACAACATTGGCTGGCTGGTCTCTAAGAACAACCACCCCATGTGCATTAACCTGAGCTCCCCGCAGCCGGTGCCCGCTACCGAGCAGGACGTCTACTGCTGGAAGGCGACCCTGAAGGTGGACGAGAACGCGTTCTTGTTCAACCATGAGACCCGTCAGCGTGAGCAGCTCACCGGTATCTACGGCAGCAATCAGAAGGCGGATGCTTACGTCTACTTTGGTGAAGAGGGCTGGCAGATGCTGGAGGATCCGAAGTCTTCCCCGAGTGCTACCACCACCCCTGCGGCTACCGCTGAACCGTCCGCGAATATTCCGAGTGCGCACCCGACCCCGAATGAGGGCACCCCTTCTAAGGCGGCTCGTTATATTCGAGGCTCAGCCTAAAGCTTCTTTACATCCGTGCCTCAAAGAACCCGTCATATTGGGTGATATGAGGCACGGATGAGGGCTTTTATTTGTGTGCCACGCGTGAAATCTATAGGCTAGGGCTAGATGAGGTCCGCCCATTTTTGCCTCAATACGCGTCTACTCGCCCTGCGGGTGACTGCTTCGCGCCCTCCTGTAGGGGCGTGATGTTAGGCTGAGAATTGGAGCGTGAGCTCTTCACTTATCACCGATACTTCCGCATCACAGCACATTCAAGGGGATCACTATGATTCACAGCCGCCGCCACTTTATTGCGCTTACGGGCACCGCCGCCCTGGGTGCGATGCTTGCCGCTTGCGGTTCCAAAAAGACTGCGGAGGCGACTGCCTCCCCCACTGCTTCCGCTTCGATTGCGGGTGCCTACGACAATCTGTCGGGCGAGCTGAAGTGGACTAAGTACATTGCGGGTAACGGTGCAGCCCCGATGAGTAGCACCGACCCGGAAACCGGTCAGGTGTACACGATTGAGCCGACTGCCGGCCCGGCAAGCGTTGATTCTAAGGCGAGTGCCGTGCCCATCCCGATTGAGGATGAGAGTATGTACGACAAGAACGCCCGCGGTCTGCGCGCCACTTTCGCGTATTTTGCGGCGGCGGTGAACTATGCCCGCATGACCGGTGACCCCGGTCCTGCTCTGCAGGTGGTTCAGGCTCAGAACTCTACCGACCGTGCGGCGCTGGAGAAGCTGCGCGCCTTCTATGCGCCCGGCACGAACTGGCTGGTGGGCGGCGAGTGGACTTTCCGCCTGACCGATAAGCAGCCGACGACCCGCGGCACTAAGTATGCGTGGGCGTGCACCGTAACTCAGGCGCACGGTATGCAGGTTGAGAAGGCGACCAATACGACCAAGCCTCTGGAAGACACTGAGGCACAGGAGATTAAGGCTCTCTACGCTGAGTACGATGAGGAGGCGAAGCGCTGGTTGGTGATTGCGCCTCAGCAGTACGATCCCGCATTGACCCCGAAGCCGACGCAGACTCCGCGTGCGCATCCTTCCTCGACCTATACCCCGACGGTAACTGATGACAGCACCGTGGCAGCTAATGCTGGCGCACACACCGGCGCGAATACTTCGGGTAACGGCGCGGCTCAGGGCACTGCTCAGAATGGTGCCGCGCAGAACGGTGGTGCGCAGGCTCCTGCCGCCCAGAACGGTTCCCATCAGTACACTGGCTCCCAGAACGGTGGTGCCGGTCAGGGGTCTGCTGGTCAGGGTGGCGCGGCTCAGGCTCCTCAACCTGCCGCTACCCAGGCGCCTGCGGCTCCCGCGCAGCCTGTGGCGACTCAGCCTGCAGCTGCGACGGCTCAGCCGAGCGCAGCGCCCGGTGCCCCTGATGCGGGCGGTGTAGCTGGCGGTGTAAATGCTCCCGGCGCTGAGGCACCCGGCGGTATTCCTGGTGAAGGCGCACAGTAGCCCCTCCCCCTATAGACGATGAACGCGTCCCTCTTTCACCCCATCCGGTGCGATACTCCCGCTGGTTCCACTGAGTTCACTGGCGGCGGTAAGTTCGCTGATGGGCGGCATATCACGCTCCTATGAGCGCTGGTACGCACGGGTGTGAAGGCGGGGGCGCGTTATACTTAGGACTGTCTCTAGAGGGATGTCCGCGTGTGATATCCACTCGTCGAGGCGTTCTCTCACTCGTCTCTCACCTGAGATTCTCATTCGAAAGGTATTCCGTGGCGCTTTTCCCCATGACCTCCGGGCTTCCCAGTTCCACTACCGGCGTCAGCCGCCGTTCTGCTCTGCGTTACGCGGGTGCGGGCGTTGCGGGCGTGTCTTTGAGCGCCCTGCTGGTTGCGTGCGGCGGTGGTTCTTCTTCTAGCGAGAACGCTGATGCGGATACCCCTCAGATTTCCCCCTCTGCCTCTTCACGCACTGACTTTAGCGGCGAGGTAACCTTCGACAACTATGAGAAGAAGGGCACTTTCGTTCCGGCGACCGAGTCTGCTCCCGCGCAGAACGTGCCGGTCCCGAAGCGCCCGGTGAGCGCAACGGAGAACTCGGTGCAGGGTCTGTACGATTCGATTGCGTTCGTGTATGCGGCGATTAACTACCTGGTATTGACCGGTGATGCGGCTCCGCTGCGTGAGTCGAAGGCTGATGAGAAGTTCGTTGCATCGTTCTCTTCGTTCATGGATGAGTCGAATGAGAGTTCGCAGGTGCGTAACTGGTTTGTGTCGCCGAAGGTGACGATGTCTGCGTTCACTGCTGTTCCGACCCTGGTGAAGAAGAGCGTGCAGTGGACTTTCGACCTGGTGATTGATTTGGGTCCGACCGTTGTGGTTGAGGGCGCTCCTGCGGAGATGTCTGAGAAGGTTCGCCGCACTGAGCGTGGCCTGGTGGTTACCGGTGTGCGCCACGATAATGATTGGACTTTGACTATTCAGGATGAGTATGAGGCGCAGGCTTCGGCTCAGCCTAAGAATGGTGGCACTAACGGTGGCGGCGCTAACGGCGGTAATGCTGGCGATTCCGGTAACTCCGGCAATGGCGGCAATTCTAATGGTGACAACCTTTAAGCCCTCAGATGGATGAGGCATCATGCCCTAACTCGCACTCGGGTTAGGGCATGATTTGTTTTACTCTGGTAGTAACGAGCTTTCCTGGATTCAAGGTTTTTCTCTTATGTCTTCTTTTTCTCAGTCTTCTCTCTCTCGCCGCTCCCTGCTGCGCCTGGGTGTGGGCGTTTCTGCTGTTGCCGGTTCTGCGGCGCTGTTGAGCGCTTGCGGTTCGGGTGGCTCTAGCCAGCAGTCTGGTTCTCAGGGCGGTAGCCTGAACGGTTCGAAGTCGAGCGCTAACCCGAATGGGTACAGCGATGATGGTCAGAACTATTCGGGTCTGGTGGAGTACACCCACTATGAGGGCACGCTGAATTATGAGCAGGGCACGGTGGAGCATCCGCCGCGTAACGCTCCGAAGCCGAAGGTGAGTGATGCTCTGTCGGCGAATACGGTGACGGGTTTCCATGAGGCGATTGCTTATTTTGCAGCGGCTATGGATTACCTGGTGAAGACCGGTAACACGGATGCGTTCTCGACCGGTATTCAGCTGTCGTCGAAGACTCGCTCTGAGGTGGATGCCCTGTCGGCTTCTATTCTTGCGGGTGTGGAGAAGGGGTCCTGGTATGTGAATCCGTCGGCTTCCTATGCGCTTTCGAGTGCGCAGCCGTCCATTATGAGTGATGGCAACCTGCTGTTTAAGGGCAAGTACACCCTGGACTTCGGTACGGAGGCGGTGGCTGAGGGCAAGATCCAGCCGGTGGTTACCTCCGCGAGCGCTTCTGCTGAGCCTTCTGAGGATGCGCTGGTGTCTGACGCGGCATCCCCCACTGCTTCTGCCACGGCTTCTGCGGCGGGTCCGGCTTCTCAGGTGACGGTTCAGGAGTGCGATTTCCGCGGCCGCTACCATGCTGATTCTAAGATGTGGGAGCTGAGCGTGGCGTACGGTGCCACTGTTCAGGGAGGTACCGCCCAGGGAGGCGCATCCACCGCGAGTGCTGCGGCGTCTGGCGCGGCATCCGGTTCGGCTTCTGCTTCTGCCGCCGCTTCTGCTGAAGCTTCCACTGAGGCGTCCGCCACTTCCGCGGCGTCATAGTTCGTCATAACGCTTTTATCTGCGAGGCGCTTCTCACGCTTCGTCCACTCAACTCTGTATCCTGTTGGGTTTGCGGCTAAACTGGTTGCAATCACCGACTGACTGAAAGGTATCACTATGTCCGAGAACCTGACCCGCCGCGCGGCGCTGGGCGTACTGGGCGTCAGCTCCATGGCTTTGCTGGCGGCTTGTGGCTCTAAGGCTACTTCTGAGGCGTCTGCTTCCGCTTCTGGCTCTGAGAGCGCTTCTGCTGCTGCTTCTGAGTCTGCTACCGCTTCGCCCTCTGCTTCTGCATCGGCGTCTGCTTCCCCTTCCGCTTCTGCTTCGGCTTCGGCTACTGCAACGAACTCTCCGCTGCCTAACGACAATAAGGATTACAGTGGCGTAGCGAAGCTGGAGAAGATGGAGGATCACGGCGAGTACCAGCCGGGTAATGCTGAGCACCCGCCGCAGAACGTGCCGTCCCCGATTGTTCCGGAGGCTATGCACCAGAATTCGGTGGCTGGCTTCGCGGCGGCTCTGGCGTACTTCGGTGCGGCGTTTGAGTACCTGCTGCGTACCGGCGATATGCACTACATGAACGAGGTCAGCACCGACCAGGAGACCCTGGCGGCGATGAAGAAGTACGCGGACTCCACCAAGGCCGGTATTGATGAGAAGAAGACCTGGTACGTGAACCCGACCGCTACCCTGACTATTGGTACTAAGCAGCCGGTTCTGGCTCAGGGCGCGTACAACTGGACCGTGACGTTGAACGTGGACCTGGGTGAGAAGCTGTTCAAGGACGGCAAGGAGCAGACCGTGGCGGCTGATAAGCGTCACGTGAAGATGTTCGGTGAGGCTGTTGGCCGCTACCTGAACAACAAGTGGGATCTTCACATGGACATCAACTAGTCCTCTGAGGCTGGTTTTCTCCCCCGCTTTTAGCGTTGTGCCGTCTCAGGATGCGGTTTTCTACTGTTTTTTCCATTGATGGCAATAAAATTTGTGGCTCCAGCTTGCGGTGAACGGAGTTCACCACTACTCTTATATACAGAGGTTGTCTTTTGGGCTACATAATGTTTCTAGAGAGCGCCGCACATTCATCATCCTTTGTCGAGAAAGGGTTTGTGCGGCGCTTTTCTGTACCCTCTTTCTGAACCTCGTTCCTTGAGGTTTTTCTCTGGCATTATTACGAACTGTGACCGCAGGTTTAAACCTGCCGCCGGTGAGTAGTAGAGTTGCCACGTAACCGATTATTCATTGCGGAGACCCCATCGCGGCTGGCCTCCCCCCAAGCTCATGAAGGAGCACCCCATGGCAAAGATTCTCAACAGCATTGTTGAAGCAACCGGCCAGACCCCCCTGGTTAAGCTGAACCGACTGGACGAGGGTCTTCCCGGTAACGTAGCGGTCAAGCTTGAGTTCTACAACCCCGCTGGTTCGGTTAAGGACCGTATCGGTCGCGCCATCATTGACGCTGCTGAGAAGTCGGGTGCGCTGAAGCCCGGCGGCACCATTGTTGAGGGCACTTCCGGTAACACCGGTATTGCGCTGGCTATGGTGGGTGCTGCTCGCGGTTACCGCGTCATCCTGACCATGCCGGAGACCATGTCTGCTGAGCGTCGCGTGCTGCTGCGCGCTTACGGTGCTCAGATTGTGTTGACCCCCGGTACCGAGGGTATGCGCGGCGCTGTGGAGAAGGCTAAGGAAATCGTTGCGACCACCGAGAACGCTATCCTGGCGTCTCAGTTCTCCAACGAGGCGAACCCCGCTATTCACTACAACACCACCGGTCCCGAGATTTGGGAAGCAACCGACGGTAAGGTCGACATCTTCGTTGCGGGTATTGGTACCGGCGGCACCATCTCCGGTACCGGTAAGTACCTGAAGGAGCAGAACCCGAACGTGAAGGTTGTTGCGGTTGAGCCGAAGGACTCCCCGCTGCTCTCCGAGGGTCGCGTTGGTCCCCACAAGATTCAGGGCCTGGGCGCTAACTTCGTTCCCGACACCCTGGACCGCGGCATCTACGATTCCGTGACCCCGGTCAGCGCTGAGGACGCTATGCGCACCTCCCGCCTGCTGGCTACCCAGGAAGGTATTCTGGGCGGTATTTCTTCCGGTGCGGCTGTGTGGGCTGCTCTGGAGGAGGCTAAGAAGTCTGAGAACAAGGACAAGCTGATTGTGGCTATCGTTCCCGACTTCGGTGAGCGTTACATCTCTACCGCTCTGTACGAGGATATCCGCGGCTAATTGAGCTTCTGAGCCCCCGCTATCGGGAGGCGTCAGGTTTATAGTGCTACGCCCCGTCTGCCGGTTGCATACACGGCAGGCGGGGCGTTTCTATGCCCTCTGCGAACTGTACGGCGAGGAGCTGAACCGTTCCGCCGCTCCCCTGTTGGTCCCGGGCTGTTCTTTTCTACCGTCCCGCGTGCATCCGCCGCGGTTGAGCAGTGATACGGGCGGGTGCGTCCATCATGTTGCTGATTGCGGTGGGAATAGCCGAAAGGGTCCCGTTGTTGGTACCTTTGGAAAGGTCGCATACACAGAGCACGACCGATGAGGGAAAGGGAACCCATGAGTTTTATTGCGCGTCTGCGTGAAGATATTGAGAACGTCCGCCAGCACGATCCTGCTGCGCGCGGCGCTGTCGAGATTGCGCTGAACTATTCGGGCATGCACGCGATTTGGGTTCACCGTCTGACCCATAAGCTCTGGCAGAAGGATGAGACGAAGGCTCTGGCTCGTACTCTCTCGCAGTTTGCTCGTTTTCTGACCGGTGTGGAGATTCACCCCGGCGCGACCATTGGCCGCCGTTTCTTCATTGATCACGGCATGGGCATTGTCATTGGTGAGACCGCTGAGGTTGGTGACGACGTGATGCTGTACCACGGCGTGACCTTGGGCGGTCGCTCCCTGGAGAAGGTGAAGCGTCACCCCACTATTGGTGACCGTGTGACCATTGGTGCCGGTGCAAAGGTGCTGGGTCCGGTGGAGATTGGTGCCGATAGCGCTATTGGCGCGAACGCCGTGGTCGTCAACGATCACCCCGCCGATTCGATTATTACCGGCATTCCGGCGAAGCACCGCCCGCGTACCCCGGAGAAGAAGAAGCCGCTGGTGGACGCTGTGGAGTATATTGACCCCGCCATGTGGATTTAGCGCTTGGCAAGCGTTTTGAGCCCGTAGAGGCGCGGCTGGAGGCTCCTAGCTAATATCCGCAACGCCTCTCCCCTACGGTTCTTCCCCTAGGGACGCTTCTCTTTAGCACCCCGCGCAACAACATATTGAAGATATAACGAAAGCCCGCCTTCGACCGGATTCTCATCCAGCCAAGGCGGGCTTTGACGTATTCAGCTACGGGAGCTTAGTGAACGTGGATGTCCGCTGCGTTCACCTCGGAACGGTCACCGCTCCACATGGTGTGGAAGGCGCCCTCTTCGTCAATACGACCGTAGGTGTGTGCACCGAAGAAGTCACGCTGACCCTGAATCAGGGATGCGGGCAGGCGGTCGCGGCGCAGGCCGTCGTAGTAGGACAGTGCGGAAGCGAACACCGGCACGGGGATGCCCAGTGCGGTTGCCTTAGCCACCACGCGACGCCAGGAAGGAACGAGCTCCTCCATGAGGTTCTTGAAGGCGGGTGCCAGCAGCATGTTTGCGGGTGCTTCGCCTGCGTAGGCAGCCATGATGTCGCCCAGCAGCTCGGCGCGGATGATGCAGCCTGCACGCCACAGCGATGCGATGGTGTCCAGCTTCAGGTCCCAACCATATTCCTTGCCTGCGCGGGTGAGCAGGTCCATGCCCTGTGCGTACGCAACGAGCTTGGATGCGAAGAGTGCACGGCGCACATCCTCAACGAACTCGGGGTCGCCTGCACCGATGCCGGTGGTTGCAATCAGGCCTGCGGGCAGTTCGCGCTGTGCCTGCTTGCGCTGCTCACGCTCGGAGGAGGAGAGGGCGCGTGCGAACACGGACTCTGCGATAGCGGAGACGGGGGAACCGAGGTCCAGGCCAGCCTTAGCGGTCCACAGGCCGGTGCCCTTCTGGCCAGCTGCGTCAACGATAACGTCGACCAGGGGCTTGCCGGTCTTTGCGTCAACCTGTGCGAGCACCTCTGCGGTGATTTCGATCAGGTAAGAGCTCAGGTCGGTCTTGTTCCAGGTCTTGAAGATCTCTGCCTGCTCGGCGGGCTCAATGCCTGCCACGGAGCGGAGAATGTCGTATGCCTCGCCGATAACCTGCATATCGGCGTACTCGATACCGTTGTGGACCATCTTCACGAAGTGGCCCGCACCGTCGGTGGAAATCCATGCGCAGCAGGGTGCACCGTCCTGGGGTGCCTTCGCTGCAATCTTCTCGAGCATGGGGCCGAGGTGCTTGTAGGACTCTGCGGAACCGCCGGGCATCATGGAGGGGCCCCAGAGAGCGCCCTCTTCGCCGCCGGAGACGCCAACGCCTACGAAGTGCAGGCCCTTTTCAGCCAGGGCGTGCTCGCGACGGATGGTGTCGGGGAAGTGGGAGTTACCGCCGTCAATAATGATGTCGCCCTCATCGAGCATGGGGGTGAGCTGCTCGATCACTGCGTCGACGGGTGCGCCCGCCTTGACCATAATCAGGATGCGGCGGGGAGACTCGAGGGAGTCGACGAGTTCCTGCAGGGACTCGGTGCGGATGAAGTCGCCGTCTGCGCCGTGCTCAGCCAGCAGTGCGTCGGTCTTCTCTACGGAACGGTTGTGCAGTGCCACGGTGTAGCCGTTACGTGCCAGGTTGCGGGCGAGGTTTGCGCCCATGACAGCAAGGCCGGTGACACCAATCTGTGCCTTCTTGTTTTCAGTCATGTATATAAGGATACGCGCTGAGGGCAGGCTATATATAGGTGGAGTGCACTTTTATGCTCTGAAGAGTCGCCCTTCTCACTCTTGGAGAAATATAGCGCGTGGAGAAAGTGCTTAGAACGGAAAAACCCCGGTACCTTGCGGTACCGGGGTAATTGGTGGGTCCTACCGGGATCGAACCGATGACATCCACGGTGTAAACGTGGCGCTCTACCAGCTGAGCTAAAGACCCGTAGTTCTCACTGTTTCGTTTGACGACCCAGTGGCGAACACAAGAAAAAACTATACGGGCTTTCGATATGACATGCAAATCCACGGAGCGTGTTCTATGTCTCAGTATTTTTTTCCTTTTCCCACTGCACCCCACACCAAGCCACACCAAGCCATAGTTGACACTCTCCCCTCAGATGGGTCGCACCCCCTCGTTCCGCGCCATTCCGCCAACCCCACCATTCCGCGCCATTTAGGTGCAAAAAGACCCTAACTAGTACTTTTGATGCGTATTTTTCCCACTCAGATAGTCACAATACGAAACCCACACCACAAAAACCCTCATTTGAGACCAAGAGCCCCAGCTTTAGGTCTAAGATAGTAGAGATAAGAAGCGATGTGGGTCTTACGGACCTATAGCGCTTAAACACAAAGATTGTTCGACAACGCAACATCGCGGGGCGGGCGATCTCACAACCGCACAGAAGAGAGGTTGGATTAGTTTGGCTAACGTACCGAACGAGCACTCCCTGAGCACCCTTCTCGATGGCTTCAAGGACATCGACGTAGAAGAGACCCAGGAGTGGGCCGAGTCCCTCGAGGACCTTATCAAGACTCACGGCACCGAGCGTGCAGAGTACATCCTTCGCGCACTGCTCAAGGAGGCTGGCGCAAAGGGCGTTAAGGTCCCGACTCTGGTCAAGACCGACTACATCAACACCATCCCCGTCGACCAGCAGCCCGAGTACCCCGGTGATGAGGAACTCGAGCGCCAGTACCGTGCATGGATTCGTTGGAACGCAGCAATCATGGTTCAGCGTGCCCAGAAGAAGGGCATCGGCGTTGGCGGTCACATCTCCACCTTCGCAGGTGTGGCTGACCTCTACGAAATGGGCCAGAACCACTTCTTCCGCGGCCGTAACCACCCCGGTGGCGGTGACCAGGTCTTCTTCCAGGGTCACTCCTCCCCCGGTGTCTACTCCCGCGCATTCGTTGAGGGCGTCCTGACCGAAGAGCAGATGGACGGCTTCCGCCAGGAGAAGACCAAGGGCGCAAACGGTATTCCTTCGTACCCGCACCCCCGTTGCATGCCCGAGTTCTGGCAGTTCCCGACCGTTTCCATGGGTCTGGGCCCCCTGAACGCTATCCACCAGGCATCCTTCAACAAGTACCTGCACAACCACAAGATCAAGGACACCTCCGAGCAGCACGTCTGGGCATTCCTGGGCGACGGCGAGATGGACGAGCCCGAGTCGCGTGGTGCACTGCAGCTGGCTGCAAACGAGCACCTGGACAACCTGACCTTCGTCGTCAACTGCAACCTGCAGCGTCTGGACGGCCCCGTTCGCGGTAACGGCAAGATCGTTCAGGAGCTCGAGGCATTCTTCCGCGGCGCAGGCTGGCACGTCATCAAGGTCCTGTGGGGCTCCGACTACGACGCACTGCTCCAGAAGGACAAGAGCGGCAAGCTCATCCAGCTGATGAACGAGACCCTCGACGGTGACTACCAGACCTTCCGTGGCGAAGACGGCGGCTACATCCGTGAGCACTTCTTCGGCAAGTACCCCGAGACCAAGGAACTGGTTGCAGACCTGACCGACGAGCAGATCTTCAACCTGCGTCTGGGTGGCCACGACGACAAGAAGCTCTACGCAGCCTACAAGGAAGCTATGGAGACCAAGGGCAAGCCCACCGTCATCCTGGCACAGTCCATTAAGGGTGCGGAGCTCGGCCCGTTCTTCGAGGCACGTAACTCCACCCACCAGATCAAGAAGTTCACCATGGAAGCACTGAAGGGCTTCCGTGACCACCTGAACATCCCCATCTCCGACGAGGAGCTGGAGAAGGATCTGTACAACCCGCCGTACTACCTGCCCGAGGCAAACCACCCGGCACTGCAGTACATGCAGGCACGCCGTAAGGAACTCGGCGGTTACATCCCCGGTCGCGCAAACGCACAGCCCGAGATTACCCTGCCCGAGTCCAAGGTCTACGCACAGACCAAGAAGGGCTCCGGCAAGCAGACCGCTGCTACCACCATGGCGTTCGTCCGTCTGATGAAGGACCTCATGCGCGTGAAGGGCTTCGGTCACCGTATCGCTCCCATCACCCCCGATGAGGCACGTACCTTCGGTATGGACTCCTTCTTCCCGTCGGCTAAGCTGTACAACCCCAACGGCCAGAACTACGTGCCCGTTGACCACCAGCTCATGCTCACCTACACCGAGTCCCCCGAGGGCCAGATCGTTCACGTGGGTATTAACGAGGCAGGCGCAACCGCTGCGTTCATCGCACTGGGCTCCTCCTACGACACCCACGGCGAGCCGATGATCCCGATTTACATCTTCTACTCGATGTTCGGCTTCCAGCGCACCGGCGACTCCTTCTGGGCAGCAGCCGACCAGCTGTGCCGCGGCTTCGTCATCGGTGCAACCGCAGGCCGTACCACCCTGTCTGGTGAGGGTCTGCAGCACGCTGACGGTCACTCCCCGATCCTGGCGTCCACCAACCCGGCCTTCAAGATCTACGACCCGGCATACGGCTACGAGATTGCTCACATCGTGGAGCGCGGTATCGAGCAGATGTACGGCACCAAGGACGAAGACCACAACGTCATGTACTACCTGACCGTGTACAACGAGCCGATTCACCAGCCTGCTGAGCCGGCAAACGTTGACGTTGAGGGCATCGTCAAGGGTATCCACAAGATCAGCGAGTCCCCGCTGACCTCCGGCCCGAAGGCACAGCTGCTGGCATCCGGCGTTGCTGTTCCGTGGATCGAGAAGGCTCAGCAGCTGCTGGCTGAGGACTGGGGCGTCTCCGCAGACGTCTGGTCTGTCACCTCGTGGACCGAGTTGCGCCGCGACGGCATTGCCGCTGAGGAAGAGGCTCTGCTGAACCCGAACCAGCCCGCTCGCGTTCCTTACGTGACCCAGAAGCTGGCAGGCGCTGCTGGCCCGATTGTCGCGACCACCGACTTCACTTCGGATGTTCCCGACCAGATCCGCCAGTTCGTTCCGAACGACTTCGCAACCCTGGGTGCTGACGGCTTCGGCTTCGCAGACACCCGCCCGGGTGCACGTCGCTTCTTCCACATCGATGCAGAGTCGGTTGTTGTCCGCACCCTGCAGATGCTGGCAAAGCGCGGCGAGGTTGCAGCAGACGTTCCCGCGAAGGCATTCGCTAAGTACGACCTGCTGAACGTGAACGCTAACTCCGAGCTGGAGCAGCACTAAGCATTTAGCTGTAGAACCCCGGTTCTGCGGTAAAAGCTAAACGATGCCCCCGGTTGATGATTCATCAACCGGGGGCATTATATTTATTGGTTTTTGAGAACCCACTCTTTATATCGGAGATTAACTTCTGATAGCTGCTTTCGCTGTTCTTCTAGTTTTGTTTCATTATCTCGAATGAGCGGTTTTTGATATGAGGCTACGAGGTTGGCAAGACCTTGAGCCATTCCTGTATCTTTACTGCATTGTGCTTCAATGACACTGAGTCGAATTTCTTCTTCTGATGCCGGGGCATTATTATCACCGCTAGCACGGGTTGCATTTGATAGTTCTTGTGTTTCCCATTCTTCGTCGCCTTTTCGTGGTGTTAAACCTTTATCCGATAGGCATTTCCACCATGCTTCACGGTATTTTTTCCATTCAGGATGATTCATGGCAGCTGCATAGGATTGGCCGTAGATTCGACGATAGGTTTCTGAGAGGCCACTCTGATCTTCGATGCTGATGCCCGCGATTTCTTTCATCGTAGCTGAGATTTCAGGCATGCACTGTTCCATGATTTTTGTGTCATAGCCCGCGGATGATGGTGCATTCCCGGATCGCTTGAAGTTTCCATATTTGGCGGAGTATTCGGGGTTCCAGAGACCAAACTCGCGACCGGACGAATTAATTTTAATATCTTCTATATCCGGGATATATATTTCGTAGGACTGGCCGTGCTTTGCGAAACAGCGCTGCCTGAGAATTTCCAAGGCTTGAGTGTAATACTGGGAATTTTCATCGAAAATTTCATTGTATTCTTCGAGTGGAGTAATGATTCGGTTGTTTTTATAGTCTAGAGTTGCTTGGGCTGTTTCATCACGTTCTAGTTGCGGGCCTGTAGAACAGGATGTGCAGGCTAACGTGAATGCAAACGTTAAAGCCAATGCAGGCTGAAAGATTTTCTTGAGGTTCATGATTTTTCCTTTCAAGAACAACAAGGGGATATATTTTATGGTTGGGTGGCATAGTACTTATGCAATACCACGCCACCCAACCATCTATACGGGGAAATTACTTTATACGGCGAAGGGAAGTAATCTTATCGTTCCAGTCTCCGTTCCACCAATTTCGACCTTCATAGAAACCTTCGAGGCTGTTGAAGTCGCGATAATTGATATCGAATGAGAGTCCCTTGTAGTTTGCATCCTGATAAGCGACGTAACGTTCGCCCCAGCTTCGGATGGAAGATACGCGATCATTCATATCGCCCAGGTGATACACGTCCCAGCTGCCGCGGGTGTCGTGAATACCGCCTGCCTCGTTATAGTTACGCCAGTCGTAAAAGACTGCGGCGTTACCGGCGGGCATCGCTGCCATGGTAGCTGCCGTTGCAACCATCGCGGTCCTGTCTATGTAATCGGAATCATATTTAAGAGGTGGATACAATGTAGCACTCATTAAGGAGTCTTTTCAAGCAATGGGTGAGGCATGTATCACAAAATTTAAGAGTGTATGTATAATAAGGGCTGTAAAATTTGGTATTTGGAGCCATTTGCACACTGATATTTTTTACACAAATATTTTATGTGACTAAAATCACTCAAAAGATACTCTTTGTGATAATAAAGCGATGCCCCCGGTTGATGATTTATCCACCGGGGGCATTCGTGCTTTAACTCACCTACATCAGTTATAGGGGGTAGTTAGCGGAGGTGACCGGTCACTTTGCCGTTCAGCCCTTCTCTGTCTGCAGAGTAATTAATAAATATAAAGGTGTCCCCGGTTGATGATTTATCAACCGGGGGCATTCTATTTATTGGTTTTTGAGAACCCACTCTTTATATCGGAGATAAACTTCTGATAGCTGCTTTCGCTGTTCTTCTAGTTTTGTTTCATTATCCCGGATGAGCGGTTTTTGATACGAAGCTACAAGATTAGCAAGACCTTGAGCCATTCCTGTATCTTTACTGCATTGTGCTTCGATGACGCTGAGTCGAATTTCTTCTTCCGATGCTGGGGAATTACTAACACCGTCACTGCGGGCTATATTTGATAGTTCTTTTGTACCCCATTCTTGGTCGCCTTTTCGTGGCGTTAGACCTTTATCCGATAGGCATTTCCACCATGCTTCACGGTATTTTTTCCATTCAGGATGATTCATGGCAGCTGCATAGGATTCACCGTGGATTCGACGATAGGCTTCTGTGAGGCCACTTTGCTCTTCGAGGCTGATGCCCGCAATCTCTTTCAACGTGGCTAAGATTTCAGGCATGCACTGTTCCATGATTTTTGTGTCATATCCCCCCGATGATGGTGCATTCCCGGGTCGCTTGTAGCTTCCATATTTGGCGGCGTATTCGGGGTTCCAGCGACCAAACTCGCGACCGGATGAAACGAATTTCCTATCTTCTACATCCGGGATATATATTTCATAGGACTGGCCGTGCTTTGCGAAACAGCGCTGCCTGAGAATTTCCAAGGCTCGACCGTAATACTGGGAATTTTCATCGAAAATGTCATTGTATTCTTCGAGTGGAGTAATGATTCGGTTGTTTTTATAGTCTAGAGTTGCTTGGGCCGTTTCATCACGTTCTAGTTGCGGGCCTGTAGAACAGGATGTGCAGGCTAGCGTGAATGCAAACGTTAAAGCCATTGCGGGCTGAAAGAATTTCTTGAGGTTCATGATTTTTCCTTTCAAGAACAACAAGGGGATTATTTTTTGCGATTGGGCGGCATAATACTTATGTCATATTATGCCGCCCAACCATTTATGCGGGGAAATTAGTCATTTCGGCGAAGGGAAGTGATCTTATCGTTCCAGTCTCCGTTCCACCAATTTCGACCTTCATAGAAACCTTCGAGGCTGTTGAAGTCGCGATAATTGATATCGAATGAGAATCCCTGATAGTCCTCATCCTGAAAAGCGACGTAATGTTCGCCATAGCTTCGGATGGAAGATACGCGATCATTCATATCACGCAGGTGAGACACGTACCGGTCGCCGTGGGTATCGTAAATACCGCCTGCCTCGTTATAGTTACGCCAGTCGTAAAAGACTGCGGCGTTACCGGCGGGCATCGCTGCCATGGTAGCTGCCGTTGCAACCATCGCGGTAATCATATTTAAGAGGTGGCTACAATCTAGCACCCACCAAGGAGTCTTTTCAAGCAATGGGTGAGGCATGTGTCACAAAGTTTAAGAGTGTGTGTATAACAAAGGTTGTAAAATTTGGCATTTTGCATCATTTGTGTACTGATAATTTTTTGCACAAATATTTTATGTGACTAAAATCACCTAAAAGATACTCTTTATGAGAGTAACACGAATGCATGTTTTAACTGATGTAGCCCGGAGGTAACGACTATTACCTCCGGGCTACTTCAGTTATTGGGGCGCCGGTGAGGCTAGCTGGCGAAGTGGCCAGTCACCTCCGCCAGACGCGCCGGATTCACCAGGTCAGGGTGCGTACCCTCCAGCAGCACCGCACGGAACGACGACGCGTGCGCAGCCCAACCCGCCGCATCCAAATATGGCTGATCTTCATGCGGCACACCCACCAGCAACACATCACCATCAAAGAACGCCTGCTCAGCACCACGCATCAACGCCGCCGAAGCGCGCATACTACCCAAGCACACGCCCAACTTCTCCTCCGGTAGGTAACCCATCGCCGAACCCGCCCGCTGCAAACGTTCCAACGTACCCGGCAAATCAAGCTGCTCATCAGCGGCAGGCTCCGGCAAACCGCCCATACGCAACAGCGCACGGAAGCTCTCCTGCTCATCCGGCGCAGGCACGCCCTGCCACTGCTCCGAAGGATACGCATCCAACAGGATGACGCGCTCAACCTGCGCACCCGCAGCCTGCGCCAGAGCCGCCACCTGCACCGCGGCAGTGCCGCCCACAGACCAGCCCATCAACGCAAAACGACGCGGCAACGAACGCTCCGCCAGGGTCTTCTCAATCAGCTTCAGGTAGCCCTCAGCCAGCTCCTGCAGGCTCGACGCAAACCCGGCCTGCGGGTCAGAGAACGCCTCAGCCTGCACAGCATACACACCCTGCTGAGCCGGAAGATGCGAAAGGTACCCCGCATAGCACCAGCCCAAGCCACCCGCAGGCGGCAGAATAAACAGCGGCGCGGGGGCCTCGGTCGTATCGGGGACAACGGGCTGCTCACGCTGAGTCACAACGTGTTCGCGCTGAGTCAAAATGTGCTCACGCAGCGGCAGAACCGGCGCGAACTCCGCACCCTCGCCACGCTCGCCCGCAATGGACGCCGCCAAAGCCTGCACGGTCGGATGCGCAAACAGCGCACCAATGCTCACGCTCAGACCCAGCTGCTCCTCAACCGCGGCAATCACCTCAAGAGCCGCCAACGAATGACCGCCCGAAGCGAAGAAATCCTCATCCACGCCGAAACGCTCACGACCCAGCACGCCCGCAATAATCGAGCACAGCTGCTGCTCCAGCAGACCGTGCGGGCCCTCAGCATCAGAAGTCTGCGGGGTCAGGTCGAGGGACGCCAACAGCTTGCGATCCGCCTTACCGGAGGGGCTCACCGGCAGAGCAGGCAGGGTATGCCACAGGGTCGGAACCATGTAGTCCGGCAGAACCTGCGCACAATGCTCGCGCGCCGCCTCCACCAGCTGCTCGGCACGCTCGGCGGGCACGTCGCCGACCTCCAGCACCGCCGCCAGGGCGGGCTCACGCAGGCCGCGGTACAGCAGAGCCACCGAAGCGCTCACGCCCTCAACCGCCGCCAGGGCCATCTCGATATCGCCCAGCTCCAGGCGCTGACCGCGCACCTTAATCTGATAGTCCGTGCGGCCGCGGTAACCGATGACGGCGCGACCATCGGGAAGAATCTCCCAACACGCCAAATCGCCCGTACGGTACAGGCGCTGGCTCTCGCCGTTCAGCAACGCGAGCGCACCGGCGGGAGCCTGCTCCACAAAAGCCGCCTCGGTCGCCTGCGGGTTGTTCTTGTAGCCGCGCGCCAGCTGCACACCCGACAGGTGCAGTTCACCCGTCACGCCCACCGGCACGGGGTGGCCGGTCGGGTCAAGAATCAGGGTGCCGGTGTTCCAGACGGGCTCACCAATGGGCACGCTCTCGCGCTGCGGGTCGGCGGAAGTCTCCCAGAAGGTCACGTCCACCGCCGCCTCGGTCGGGCCGTAGAGGTTCAGCGGGTACACGCCCAGAACCTCGCCCGCGGCCTGCACCTGGTCCTTCTGCAGGGCCTCACCAGAGCAGACCACGTAGCGCAGGGGCTGGTCTCGATCCCGGCCGAATCCGGCATCAGCCAGAATGCGGCGCGCCGCCGGCGACGAGGTCAACGCCGACAGCATGGTCGGCACAAAATGAACCGCCGTGACGGACTGCTCGGCGAACACGCGCGCCAAGTAGGCGGGGTCGCGGTGACCCTCCGGGGCGGCAATGACCACGGCAGCGCCCTCGGCGAGCGGCCAGTACAGCTCCCACACGTGAACGTCAAAGGAGATGGGGGTCTTGTGCAGAACGCGGTCGCCCTCCCCCACCGGAATCTGGTGCTGCTGCCAGCGCAGGCGGTTATCAATCGCGCGGTGGCTGATGGCAACGCCCTTAGGCCTGCCCGTAGAGCCGGAGGTGAAGAGCACGTAAGCGTCCTCGTCCAGGCCGGTTTTGACGCCCGGAAGCTCCTCGGCGGCGGGTGCCCGGCTGGGTTCCTCGGCGCTCAGCAGGGGTAGGGTGTGCTGGGGTAGGTTCGCGTGACGCTGCGGCTCCTGCGGGTTCAGCTCCTCCGCGCTCAGCGGGTGCAGGCCGGGGCCGTGCAGCAGCAGGGAACACTCGGCGTCCTCCATCATCACGCCCACACGCTCAGCGGGCAGATCCGGAAGCACCGGCACATAGGTGGCGCCAGCGTACAGCAGGGCGTACAGCGCCACGTACTGCTCGGCGCCGCGGTGCACACGCAGACCCACCGCGTCGGAAGGGCGAACGCCCCAGTCCAGCAGCTGCGCGGCAAGCGCACGGGCGCGCTCGTCCAGTTCGGCGTAGGTGAGGGCGCGGTCAAAAGCGTAGGCGCGCTCCGACTCGGGGGTGAGCACCTCACCGGGCGCGGGGGCAGAATCCAGCACCGCGAGCGCCTGCGGATGTGCCGCCACCGCGTCATGGAAGCGACCCAGCAGGGTCTTGTACTCCAGCGGGTGCTCGGTCAGCGCCGGGGCGGTCAGCTCGCGCAGGGTCGCAAGCTCCGCCTCGGTCGCCAAGCCGAGATTGTTCAGGGAGGCGTCCTCGCGCTGCGCCTCCGCGGCGTAGGCGGGTAGCCACTCGCTCAGGCGGGCGGCGTGACGTTCCAGCTCCTCAGCGGTGTAGAGCGCCGGGTTCATGTCAATCTCGCAGGAGATGCTGTTGCCGCGGCCGGGCATGCCGCGCAGGGTGAAGGTCGCGTCAGCAACGGGACCGGCAGAGATATTGTGAATACGCGCGGTCGGTACCGCGGATCCGGACTCGTCCTTCGAGGGCGCCGCCAGCGGCAGCACCGCGTCAAAGGGCACCACGTTAATCTGCGCACCAAACAGCCTGGACTGGGCATTACGCGCGGTACGCTCGAGGTCTTCCTGACGAGCCAGCGGATGCTCAGCGTTGCGGGCGTACTGCTCCTTCACCGAGTGCAGGGATTCCGTGATGGGGCCGGTCGCCGCAACCTGCACCGGCAACACATTCACCGCGGTACAGCCGGTCTGCGCGCTCGCCGTACCCAGGGCGCGGGTCGCCTCCGGCAGGGTGCGGGCGAACATGCGGTTCATCTGCGGCACGCCGAACGAAGCCTGCGGGTAGCCGCCCACACGCGCCAGGTACGAGCCGACAGCGGCGGTCGCCAGCACGGGCCAGGAGACGGCGTGCTGCTTTGCCGCATCCAGCAGAGCCTGCTGGGTGGGCACATCAATGCTGAACGCCAGGCGCACAGACTGCGCCGACGGGGATGCGGTACGACCCGCCAGGGAGGTGTCTTCCTGCTCCAGGGCGCCGCTCGCCTCCCAGAAGGCGACGTCTTCGTCACGGGCGCTGGAGGCGGCATCGTCCGCGTCGAGCAGCTGCTGCAGACTCATGCGGCGGGTTGCCGGAACCGGCTGACCGGCGGACAGGGCGCGGTATATCGCCGCCACGCGGGAAAGGCCGTTGAACGCGGCGAATCCGTCGGCAACCACGTGGGAGAAGGAATGGTACACCCAGAGGAACCCGCCGTAACGCGCCACGGCGCTGCGCACGGTCACGCCCTCATCGGTGGTAAGGGGCTGGGCGAGCAGGCGCTGTGCCCAGGCGCGCACCGGCGCGGGCAAATCAGAGTCAGGCAGGGCTGAGTCAGGCAGGTCAGAGGCGTTCTCCTCCCCCGCCTCTGCGGTGCCGTTCAGCTCGCCCTCCTCCAGCTCCCCCTCATCTACGAGCAGGTCAATACCCTCGAGGAACGCCTCAAGCGGCAGAATCTGCTGGGAGGCGGCACCATCGGCAATGCGGGTGCGCACGCGGAAACCCTCGTTCTCGCGGTAGAGCTGTTCAAAAGCCTCACGCAGCAGAGCGAGGTCGGTATCTGCGGGGCATTGCAGAACCTCCGCAGTGTTGTAGCAGGGGTTCGTCGGGTCAATCGCGGCGGCAAAGTAGATGCCGCGCGCGTTAGTGGTCAGCGGCAGCCAGGGGCTGTCAGCGCTGTGCTGTGCGGAGGGGTTCGCGGCGGTGCGAAGGTCGGAAGCAGTCCCGAAGCTAGCGGGTGCGGTAGTATCAGCTACGCCCATGGTGGCCTCTCAAAGGTCTGGATTAGGGGTCTGGATTAGGGATGATATGCGGTGTGTGAAAGGTAAGTGTGAAAGGTAGGCTACTGCTCCGCCGCTTCACGCTGGCAGAAGTGCGTTGGCAGAAGTGCGCTGACAAGGGTAAACGCAGCCACACAACACGGCACAAAACCTGCGCAAAGAAAAACGAGGCGAGTAGCAAACACCCCGGGTACCCGCCTGCATTCGCGGCAGGCGGGCACTCGGGGTGCGGTAACGCTTAGCCCAGGCGGGAGGCGATGAACTCCACGGTCGGGTTCTCTACCAGCTCGGTAAACTCAATCACGGCGCCCTCAGCGGCAAGGTCGTCGAGCAGGGCGAATGCGCCCATAGAGTCCATGCCTAGGGAGAACAGGTCGGTGGTCGGCTCGTCAAAGGCGGTCTGCAGGGAGTCGGGCTCGACGATGTACTTCTCCATGATGGGGCGCAGGGTCTCAAATGCGGACATTTTTCTCCTCAATAGGGGTAGGAATAAGGGCGTACGGTTTAGCCGAAAATGGTCTAGTTCAAAGGGTTTAGCCGAAAATTTCGGCAAGCTTGGCGCGCAGTTCGCGGCGAGAAATCTTACCCACGTTCGTGGTGGGCAGCTCCTGCAGAACCTGCACGCGCTCCGGGATCTTGAAGTCGGCGAGCTTCTTCGAGGTGAAGAACTCGTGCATCGTGCGGCGCGGGTTTTCGCCCAGGTCGGCGCCTTCCTGCGGCACAATGACCAGGCCCACACGCTCGCCCACAGTCTCATCCGGGATGCCCAGAACCACGGCGTCAAAAACGTCGGGGTGGGTCAGCGCCAGCTCTTCGATTTCGTCCACGGCAATCTTCTCGCCGTTGCGGTTAATCTGGTCCTTCGCGCGGCCGGTCACCTCAAGATACTTGCCGGCAACCAGACGCACAATGTCGCCGGTGCGGTAGAAACCGTCCTCGGTGAAGCCGTAACGGTTCGCGTTCTCCTCCAGGTAGTAGCCGCGAATCGTGTACGGGCCGCGGGTGAGCAGGTGGCCGCTCTCGCCGCGCTTAACCGGCTGATCCTGATCATCAACAATCAGGATTTCGTCGTCGGGGCTAATCGGGTAACCCTGAGTCCTCAGACGCATCTCAATCGGGTCGGTCGAGCGGGTGTAGTTCACCAGGCCCTCAGCCATGCCGAACACCTGCTGAACGGTGCAGCCGAGCACCGACTCAATCTTGCCTGCAACCGCCGGAGCCAGCTTCGAACCGCCCACCTGCAGGGTCTGCAGGGACGGCAGGGACACGCCGCGCTTCTCCGCGGAGGCGACCCACGCCTGAGCCAGCGGCGGCACCAGCGCGGAGGTGGTCACGCCCTCCATCTCAATGAGGTGGAACGCAGTCTGCGGGGACGGATCCGCCGCAAACACCAGCTTGCCGGAGGCGCACATGACGCCCAGAATACCGGGCGAGCTCATCGTGAAGTTGTGGGCGGCGGGCAGCACCACGAGCATGGTCGTGTTGTTGTTCAGCTTGCAGATATCGACCGAGCCGCGCACCGAGTACAGGTAGGCGGCGTGGGTGCGAGGAATCAGCTTCGAAATGCCGGTCGTACCGCCGGAGAGCTGCAGGAACGCCACCTGCTCGCTCGCACGCAGGTTCTCGGTGTTCTGAATGACACCGGGCACGAACTCTTCAGCGAGCTCCTCTTCGGTCAGCGGGGTCAGCGGCTCCGCAACGTCAATAGCAACCGGCGGCTCCAGGGAGTTCTTGCGCAGCTCGGCGGCAACGTCCTCGTGCAGGGCGGTGAAATCTGCGCCCGGGGTCAGCGAAGAGAACACGTGCGCCGCAGCGTCGGTGCGGGTCGCAAAGTGCACGAGCTCGGTGGTGCGGTGCTGCGGCAAGCAGAACACCGGCAACGCCGCCGCCCAGAAAATACCCAGCAGGTACACCAGGTACTCGGCGGTGTTACCCAGCTGCAGCAGCACACGGTCACCGGGCTGCACGCCAGCCTGAACGAGGCGCGCCGCAGCGGCACGACCTGCCGCCTCCAGCTCACCGTAGGAGAGGCGAATCTGCTGGGGCTTGCCGTCCTCATCGAGCTGCGCGTGCGAGAGCGCCACCAGCGCCGGGAAGTGCGGCTTAGCGCGGCATGCATCCAGCAGGAACTCGGGGATGGTCTGGTCAATCCAGTAGCCGGCTTCGCGGTACTTCGCGGCAAAAGACTCGGGGATGAGCGGCGTGGGGACCAGGGGGCTACGTTCTACGGTCATCTTCTCTCGATTTCTGTGTCGTTTGCGGTTTCTATAGCGCTCACGTGCTGCGTGCGTTCGCAGCGTGATGCCATCTCGTCAATGAGGGCGGGTGCGCAACCTGCGCCGGGTACCCTTCGGCACCCCTCGCGGCGCGGTAGTGTTGCACTTCTCTTAGGCTGTACTTCTCTAGGATACGGGCGCGGCGGTGTTTACCCTAACGGGACCCCCGCACGCCCACCATGCGGGGTGTGCTCTACCCGTGCAGGATTCATAGGCGACCTCTCGCTACTCCTCAGCTAAGCTCCGTTCGGCGCGCTCAGCCTCCCGGCGGGCAGCAATAATACGTTCCAACGCCGGCACAATCGCACCGCGCCAGCACGCATAATCGTGACCGCCGTTGAAGGTCGTGCAACGCGCATTCTTCAGGCCCAGCTTTTCCAGGCGCTCCTTCAGCTCGCGGTGAGGAGGCACCAGAACCCACTCCTGCTCCCCCACCTCAATCTCAAGGTACAGGTGGCGCAGGCGGTCAATCTCACCCGCCGCCTCAAGCTCGTCCAGGCGGTCCATGACCTGCGGCTGCCACAGCGACGAAGACTGCGCGATTGCGCCACCAAACGCCTCCGGGCGGCTCAGCACCGCAAGTAGGGAGGACAGCCCGCCCAGCGACTGACCGTTAATCACAATGTTCTGCGGCGCGGTCTTAATGCAGTGCACTGCCTCCAGGTGCGGGAACGCGATCTCTACCAGGTAATCGGCAATCGGGTTGTCGCCGTTCAGCTCCTTCCAGCGGTTCTCACGACCGCCAGAGTGCAGGAAGAACACGTGCATCGCCGGAATACGACCGGCCTCGTGGGCACGGTTGAGGGTGTGCTCCATACCCTGGCTGAACCACATCTCACCGTCGAACTGGATGAACAGCGGCGCATCCGGGGCGGGGTCACCCACGCGGCCGAGCACATACTGGTGACCATCAGAGGTCTGCATCCACTCGGGGGCGGGCAGCGCGTCAATCTCTTCCTGAGTCAGGAGGAACTCCTGCACCGGCGCGTGCTCAAGCTGCACCACACCCATGCAACGACCGATACGGTTGCACGCGGTCTCGGGGTTCAGCGGGTCGCCCTCACCGGAGTCCAGAGCGGCGCGCAGGCGCACCTGGTCGTCATCACCCAGCCAGGCGGGGCGCTCGCCGGGCAGCGCCGGCAAGAAGTTGTAGGAGGCACGCCAGGTGGTTTCCATCTGTATGCTCAGCTGCCACCAGCCAGTGCCCTCGATGCGGGCCATGAGGGAACGGTCAAGGTTCTTCTCATCGGTCAGGCGGTTAATGAACATGAGCACCTGCTCCGCCTGCTCGTTGTGGTACAGGAAGGTGACGATGCGCTCGTTCTCACTGATGCTACCGTCTTCGCGGTGCACCGGCTCGATGATGGGGGTGCCTTCGGAGACGACCTCAAGGATGCGGGCGTTCAGCTCTTCGGGGCTGACCGCATCGGCGATAATGGCGCTGATGAGGGGGCTGTCCACGCGCGGTGCCGGTACGGGGCGCGGGATCTTGGGAGGGGCCGGGCGCACGGTCGGCGCAACGGTACGCGGCTGCGCCGAAGTAGCCTGTTCAGAAGTGTTCTGGGCAGAAATACTCTGCGCGGGAACGGTCGCGGTGGGTTCGTGCTCGCCCAACGGTTCCTCCTTGGTCTGTGGAAACACTCAATCGGTGAAAATCGGTGAGGAGGCGCATTATCGTTAGTTAGCCTCCACTACCTCACTCTATGGTATCCCTTACCCAAACTCCAGCCAAAGGAAAAAGTGAAAGAACCACAACATGACATTCATGACAGCGAGCACACGCTACTAAAAACCCAAGCACAAAGCCGCCACAACCCCACCCCACCTAAGACCAGCCCAGACCCAGCCCAGAAGTTAAAAGAGATGAGGCACCGAGACCGTGCATCAAACCTTCAAACAGTGAAGGTTTCATGCGGCAGTCTCGGTGCCTCATCTGCGGGTTCCCAAAATGGAACCTACCCAGTGCTCGGAGCCGTTCATGCGTCAAAGACGGGCGAGCACCGGGTAGGCGCCCTACGCGCAGGGGATCCTGGGTCCCTCAGATCCTAGCGTTCGCTGCTTGGCGCAATGCCGAGCTTTTCCCCCCGTACTGAGACGGTTGGTGCTAACTCCCACGCGGCTTAGGGGCGAAAACTATTCGCTTTCGCGGGCCGCCGAAATAGCGTCAGCGGCAATATGAATTGTTTGGTTCTCCTTCGGAATAACCAAAGGGGTGCCAGTGCATGGATCAGGAATAATGACTGATTGCAGGTCAAAAACTTCCTGGATAAGTTCCGGTGTAATTATCGCACGCGGATCGCCCTGAGCGATAATCCGGCCCTGCTTCATTAACACAACATGAGTAGCATACCTGAAAGCGAGGTTCAGGTCATGCAACACCACGGCTACCGTTCGCCCTTCAGAATGCAATTTCTTCGTCAGGTTCAGCACCTCAATCTGGTGCGTGATGTCCAGGTAGGTGGTCGGCTCATCGAGCAGAATCAGCGGGGTCTGCTGCGCCAGGGTCATGGCAATCCACACACGCTGACGCTGACCGCCCGAAAGCGCCTCAATGGGACGCTCAGCAAGCTCCAGCACGTTCGCCGCCTGCATCGCCTCCACGCAGGCGCGCTCGTCCTCATCAGACCAGGAACGCAGCAGCGACTGGTGCGGGTAGCGGCCGCGCGCCACCACATCCGCCACGGTCACGCCGCTAGGCGCCTCCGGGGTCTGCGGCAGCATCGCCAGGATCTTGGCGATGGCGCGGGACTTCATCTGCGGCAGCGGGGTGCCGTCCAGGCGAACCTCACCCTCCTTGAGCGGGTTCACGCGGGCAAGAGCCTTCAAGGTGGTCGACTTACCGCAGGCGTTCGGGCCCAGGATAACGGTCAGCTCCCCCTCCGGCACCTGAAAATCTACCCCGTTGAGCACCGTATGCTCACCGTAGGCAACCACCATGTTCTCGCCTTCAAGGCGGGTCGTCACACTAGCGTTCACTAGCTCTTCTTCCTTTCGAGGTAAATCAGGTAAATCAGGTACAGGCCGCCAATCGCGCCGGTCACCACACCCACCTGAATGATGCGTCCGGGAACAGCGAATCGGCCAATCAGGTCAGAGCCGAGCACCATGAGCGCACCCATAAGTGCCGCGGAGGTGAAACCCACCCCGCCACTGCGAGACAGGGTCTTCGCGATGTGCGGTGCCGCCAAGGCGACAAAAGCAATCGGGCCGGTCGTCGCGGTCGCCAGCGAAACCAGAAGCACACCAATAAACAGAGCCGCCACACGGTACGCATTCACGCTCACACCCAAACCGGATGCCACCTGGTCACCAAAACGAATCGCGCCCAGCGGGCGGACCAGCATCAGCAGCAGCGGAGTCACCACGAGCAGCAGACCCAGCAGTGCGTAGGTGCGCTCCCACGTGATGTCGTTCAGCGAACCGGCAAGCCAAGACGCCGCGGTCTGCGCCTGAGTCAGCGAAGCACGCACCACCAGCAGCGCATTGAACGCCGCCAGGGTCGAACCCACACCAATACCGACCAGCACCAGGCGGAAGCCATGCAAACCCGTACGGCGCGTCAACAACCACACCAGCACCGAAGTCGCCAAGCCACCAACCACAGCGCCCAGAGCAACCTCAACGGGACCGGAATTGAAGACAATAATCTGCAACAGCGCACCGGTCGCGGCACCATTCGTGAAACCGATAATATCCGGCGAACCCAGGGCATTACCCGAAATCACCTGGAAAATCGCACCCGACAGACCAAGCGCCGCACCCACCAGAAGCGCCGCCACAATACGCGCCGCACGCTGCTGAGCGAAAGTCACAGCAATCTGCTTACCCTCACCCATCAACGCCGGAATGACCTTCTCCGGGGCGATCTTGTAGTCACCCTGCAACATGCCCCAAAACGCCAGCGCCGCAATCAGCACCACCAACGCCACATTCAGGATCAGCACACGCCACGGCACCTGAGCACTCAGCGGACCGCGCACAGTCAACACCGGGCGGCCGCCCAAATCGCGGCCGCGACGACGTGCAGAACGATTAGCGGGGCTGGTGGCAGTTGCCGTCGAAAGAGCGGAAGAATTCGACATTAGAGAGCCTCCACCTTACGACGAGTCATCAAGAACAAGAACACCGGGGCACCGGCAAGAGTCGCCACAATACCCACCTGAGTCTCCTGCGGAGCCACCAGCACACGCGCCAACACGTCAGCACACAGCAGCCACACCGGACCCAACAGTGCCGAACCATAATTCACCCAGCGCACATCATTACCGAGCAAAGCACGCACCACAAACGGCACCGCCAAACCCACAAAACCAATCGGACCCACCGCAGCAGTCGCCGCACCGGCAAGCACCGTCACCGCCAGCAACGTCAAGTTCTGGGTCGTACGCACGCTCACGCCGAGGCTGGTCGCCGCCTCCTCGCCCATACTCAGAGCATTAATCGCAGGAGCCACAAAGAACGCCACCAGCATACCCAGTACAATCACCGGACCCACCGTCGACGCGATATCCATACCGCGGCCCTCCAGTGAACCGGCAACCCACACACGGAACTCGTTATACGCATCCTGATCAGCCAAAATCAGGCCCTGCGCAATCGCCGACAGCGCCGCAGAAATCGCCACACCCGCCAGAGCGAGCTTCACGATCGACCCGTCACGACCACGACCCAGCGTATACACCAGCACCGCAGCCAACGCGCCACCAATCGTCGCAGCAACCATGTACTGCCAAATACCCATCACACCAAAAACCACCACGGAGCCAATCACAGCCACCGCAGCACCGGCATTCACACCCATCAGGCCGGGCTCAGCCAACGGGTTACGAGTCAACGACTGCATCAGAGAACCGGCAATAGCCAACGCCGCACCCGCCGCAAGACCCACCAGGGTACGCGGAATACGCTGCTCCATCACAATCGTCTGCGCCTGCTCAGAAGCAGTGCCATTGAAAACAGCCAGAACCTGATCCGGCGGAAGATTATTCGACCCGAACAGCAAAGAAGCAGCCACAGCCCCCACCAAAAGCACCGCAAACAAGAACAGAAAAGCCAGGCGCTTACCCAACTTCTGCCCCTGAATCACAGAACCCTGACGGGACGTACTCTCCTGCTGAACATCTCGGGACAATGAGCTCGTGCGGGCCACTATGCTCCTTATGTTCGATACAAGAAAACGGGGAGGCGCACCCGGCACCCCGCCGCAAGAGGGGGCACCCGGCACACCGGTAGATAATGAGAGAAACGCCGGAGCGGGTAGGGTACTCCCCCACCCGCATCCGACGTTAAGTCTTAGCGCTTACGGGTCAGCAGCAGCGCAGCGGCACCCACAATGCTTACGCCCAGAACCACCACGCCAATCCACGGGAACGCAGCACCGTAAGTCACGGTCTGAACGGTGGATGCGGTGTTAGCGGAGTTCGAAGCCGAAGCGCTCGGGTTCGACGCAGTACCGCGCGCAGCAGCCGAAGAAGATGCGCTCGCCGAAGCGGTTGCCTTCTTCTGCGCATTTGCAGAAGCCGAAGCAGCAGGCGCAGCGGAAGAGCCAGAGGTACCGGAGGTACCGGAAGAGTCAGCTTCCGCGTTCAGGCGGTCGTACTCCTCCTTGGTGATGGTGTTGCCGTCAGCGTCGGTATACACGGTCTCAGCCTCAGCCGCGCCACCTGCAGAACCATTCGAGGAGCCGTTCGAACCACCATTGGACGAGGACTCGTTGGAATCGTTAGAGCCCTGAGCCTCGTCTGCAGAGTCTGAGTTGTTAGAGTTCGAGCCGCCGTTCGAGGAACCACCGTTGCTCTTCGAGCTGGAAGAGCCGCGGTTCGAGGAAGAACCCGAAGAGTTCGAGGAAGAATTATCCGAACCGCCCTCACCCACCACAGTGAACTCGGGGCTGCGGTTGCTGTACGCCTCGGTACCCAGGTACTTGCCGTCCTTGTCACGCTTCTCACCAGTTGCAAGGAAACGCAGGGTGTGGGTGCCAGCGCCAACATCCGGCAGAACGAAGGAACCGGAGACGTTACCGTTGCCATCGGTCTTCTGCTGGTGCACCACGCAAGCGCCCTGTGCCGCATCGGAGGGGCACAGGTTACCGTCGTCCACCTTCACGGACACCACAGTGTTCGCGGGGAAGCCGCTCACGCTAAAGGAAATCACGCCGTGCTCGCTCACAGACGAAGAAACGGTCGAGGAGGTGCCGGGAGTCGATGCCTTCGCACCGCCCGGAGGCAGAGCGGATGCGGTGCCAACTCCCAAGCCCAGCGCCAGGGTTGCGGCAGCGCAGGCGGTCAGCGCCTTAGAGGTCAGGGATGCCTTCGGGGCTCCCGAAAAAGGTGCACGCATGGTGGTCCTTTCAAAATTACCGGGGTCGAAGCTGAACGCTACCGGGTTCGTGTAGGTGAAGTTCAGTAGGTCGGTGCAGTTCAGCGGGTCGTGACCCGAATGGTTGGAGGCACCCGATCCACGCCCCTGTTCAAGGGTGCAGGGTCAAAAGTGTGGAGCGTGGACCGGTGCCGATGTGAATGTGTGGTCAGAGAGCTTACTTCTTGGAGGTGCGCAGAATCAGAGCCGCAGCCAAAACCACCAGGCCAGCCGCCGAAAGCAGCAGGTTGTTGGCGTTGTTGACCACCCACTTGGTCAGGCCGGTCAGCTCAGTACCCTCAATGACCGGGCCCTGAGCCTTGGTGCCTGCGGCGGAGTTCTGGGAGCCCTGCGTGTTCTGCGAGCCCTGCGAACCAGCGGCTGCCTTCGCAGCCTTCTTCGCGTTGGCTTCGGTCTTCTGCAGGCTGGTAGCCAGGGACTTCTGCGCGTTCTGAACCTTCGCCTTAGCCTGCACACGGTTCACGACCGGAGCGGTGCTCTGCGAGAGCGCGGCGAGGGATGCGTCCACGTCGGTGGCGCGGGTGCTGATGCGGCCGCCCGCGTTACGCATGGGAACAGGCGCTGTAGAGGTGCTGGTTGCGGGGTTCTCGTTCAGCTCTTCAACCAGCTGGTCGGTGGCGTCCTGCTCATCACGGGAAACGTCCTGACGAGGGGTAACAGCGCGTTCCACGGTCATGTCAGCAAAACCGAGCACCGCATTTTCAGCGCCCTGGTTGCCGTTGTGCACAACCACGCGGTAGGTGGCGGCGGGCATGCTCACGCTGGTTTCGTAGCTGAAGCTGCGGTTGCCGTCCAGACGCTTCCAGCCGGAGCCGTAGAGGGTCTGCGGGGAGTTGCCGAGGTAGGTCGCGGCGTACACCCAAGTGCCCGGTTCAGCATTCGGCACGGTCACGGTCACGGTGGAACCGTCACGGCTCACCTGCACGCCATTACCCGCGGTCAGTTCGGAGGCGTTGACCGGCTCGGGTGCGTCAATGGGGGCGTACTCCGGAGCCTTGTCGCTGAGCTTAATCTTCTGTCGAATAGACACACCACGGTCGTAGTTTTTACCCTGCTCATCTGCTCCGCCCAGGGAACCGGAGAGGATCTGCACGTTGTGCTCGGAATTTTCGGTAGCCCAGCCTGCCTTAGCCAAATCTTCAGCGCTCAAGCCGGTGTTTTCGGTGGTGGGCAGGGGAACCTCAACCTCGAAGGTGCCGTCTTCATTGGCGATTGCCATGAAGTTTGCGGGCGAGTTGCCGCCCTTCTTGGTCAGGGGGTTAATGGCCTGGTGCGCATTATCGGGGACGGCATCCAGGAATTTGACCGCAAATATGGCGCCGCGACCGGGAGCATTACTTACGAAGCCTTCACCGCGCACCACAATCTTGCCTTCGCGCCACTTTTCGGTGGAGATGGTGACATTCGCCTTCACCGGGTTCGCGGGCTTGGGGTCAGCAGGCTTCGGGTCAACAGGCTTCGTAGGATCTGCAGTTGCGCTCGGCTCGGGGGTGGGAGCAGCAGTTGCGCTGGGCTCCACAGTAGGCTCGGGGGTCGGCTCTGCAGTGGCACTGGGCTCAGCGGTCGCAGAAGGCTCTGCAGTTGCGCTCGGTTCCGCGGTAGGCGCGGCAGTCATGGAAGGCTCTGCGGTTGCGCTGGGCTCAGCGGTAGGCTCGGCAGTCACAGAAGGCTCTGCGGTCGGTGCCGGGCTCGGAGCAGGGTCGCTCAGCGTAATATTCTGCGACACAGATGCACGACGGTCGTAGGTGTTACCGTCCGCATCCGTACCACCCAGGGAGCCGGAAAGCACCTGAATACGGTGGCTGGTACCCTCCACGGTCCAGCCCTTGTTCTTCAGCTGCTCAGCGGTCAGACCGGTGTTTTCGGGGGTCGGCAGGGACACCTCAACCTCAAAAGTGCCGTCCTCCTTGGCGGTTGCCATGAAGTTCGCGGGCGAGTTGCCGCCCTTCTTGGTGATCGGGTTAATCGCCTGGTGCGCTTCATCCGGCAGGGCGTCGAGGAACTTCACGGCGAACACTGCGCCGCGACCGGGTGCGGTGCTGGTAAAGCCGGTGCCGCGCAGCACGAGCTTACCTTCACGCCACTTCTCGGTGGAGATGGTCACGGCAGCCTTAGCTTCCTGCTGGGTGGCGGCGGGGGTATCCGCGAATGCGAGAGTGGTGCCGGTCAGCGCTGCTCCGGGGGTGATGAGCGCGCCGGCGAGAGCCACGACGGCACCGTAGCGGGCTGCGGTGCGCACGGGTCGAGTTTCGGTCATTGTGGTCCTTGAGGATGGTGTGGTGGGTCGTGCATCCCCTTCCCGCCGCGGTTTTTAGGTCGCGGCGAGAAGGGTGGCGGAAGCTTCAGCGGGTGATTGCTTCACAGGGTATTTAGAGTGGGGCGTTTAGAGCGGAAGCGCCTTCTTGACGTCTTCGATAATGCCCTCGAGCAGCAGCGGGCCGCCGGTGGAGGTCCACTTGGAGCCGTCCACGAGAATCACGTGGTCGTCCTTGACTGCCTTCAGGTTGGTGAAGCCGGAGGTTTCCTTCGCCTTATTCAGTGCTTCTTCGGCGCCCTGCAGACCTGCGGTACCCTGTGCGTTCGGGTTCTTCTGGCTTGCGCCGCCGAGGGTGCCGAGGAACATGTAGTCCGCGTCGATGGTTGCCAGGTTCTCCAGGGAGACCGGCTCGGAGTGGCCCTGGCCGTTGCGGTCCTGCGCCTCGGGGCGCTTGAGGCCCAGGTCGGTGAGCACCTGACCGGCGGGCAGTTCCTTGAGAATCAGGGCGGGGCCGTTGCCTGCCCAGCGGACAATGGAGAAGGTCTTGTCGCCGTACTTGGGGGCGAGCTGATCCTTCAACGTTGCGGCGCTTGCCTCGTATGCCTTGATGACTTCTTCGCCCTTGTCGACCATGTTCATGGCGTTAGCGACGTTGCGGAAGTTGATGCGCCAGTCGCCGCCCGCGTAGCCGCAGTAGACCACGGGGGCGATCTTCTTGAGGGTTTCGTAGGTTTCGGAGCGCTTGTCCACGCCGGTGGAGTCGACCAGAATCAGGTCGGGATCAAGGTTGCCAATCTGCTCGTAGTTGACCTGGGCGACGGTGCCGATGATCTGCACGCCCTTGGCACGGTCGGCGAGGTAGTTGGGCACGCCGGACTGGCCGCGACCGGAGACGGAACCGGCGGGGGTCACGCCGAGGGCGAGCAGGCCATCGAGGGTGGGTTCAGAGAGGACGATAACCTTCTGCGGGTTGGCGGGAACTTCTACGTTCTCCTCATCAATGTCCTTGATGGTGCGGGTGCCGCTGTTGCCGCCGGAGGTGGAACCGCCGGAAGTGGTGGTCGTGGTGGTCTCGCTGCTGCATGCTGCGAGGGCGAGAGCAGCCGAGGAGGCGAGCGCCAGGCCGAAGAAGGCGCGGCGGTTAACGCCCGATGCGCCGTGGTTTTCGGCGTCGGTCAGCTCGGTTCGGTTGAAAGACATAATTCCCCCTATAAATGACTAAACTATACCTAACCTTACAGATATCTGAGTGTTACATCAAGGCGGGTTCAGCTTGGCTTCTCTGACCGTCAGGATGCCCGGTTTTACCGCGGAATTGCGCGGGGTAACATATTTCACGTTTTGTCATAGTCTTGCTGACACTATGTCATTTAAAAGGGTGGTCCTCCCCACCCTACACCCGCTTGACGGTAACTTCGCCTACGCACCCAAGCGCATACAAAACGCCCCGCCGCGAAGAGCCGCGACGGGATGCAGTCTTCACAACGGGGCGTATGAGGTTTTATGGGCGCGGGGGTGTCATCGATGCGGGGCGCCGTTACAAGCAAGCACCGTTACCAGCGTGCACCGCTAGTGGCCGCAACCGCATCCGGTGCCGGAACGCTTGACCGATGCAGCCGCCGCACGCAGGGAGGCGATTGCCGCCTCCGGACCGCCGAGCGCCTCGTCCACACCGTAGACTGAGCTACCGGCAACGAAGCAGGTTGCGCCCGCCTCCGCAGCACGCAGGATGGTCTCTTCAGTGATGCCGCCATCCACCTGCACGGTCACCGGCAGGTTCGCACCCTCAATCGCCTTGGCAGCGCGGGCAATCTTCGGCAGGGTCACGTCCAGGAACGCCTGTCCGCCGAAGCCGGGTTCCACGGTCATGATCAGCAGCATGTCCAGTTCGCCGAGCATGTCCAGGTAGGGTTCCACAGCGGTTGCCGGGCGCAGCGCCATACCCGCCTTCGCGCCCTCAGCACGCAGGGTGCGCGCCAGCTTGATGGGGGCGATAGCCGCCTCCGCGTGGAAGGTCACCGATTCGCAGCCCATGCTGGCATATTCGGGTGCCCAACGGTCGGCGTCCTCAATCATCAGGTGCACGTCGAACGGCACCGGGGAGATTTCGCGCAGACGCTTGACCACCGGCGGGCCCCAGGTGAGGTTGGGGACAAAGTGGTTGTCCATCACGTCAATATGCGCGGCGTCTGCGGTGGAAATGCGCTCCAGCTCGCGCTGCAGATTCGCGAAATCCGCCGAGAGAATCGACGGGTTAATGGCAATACCCATGGGGTTCCTTTCAAGTCCGTACCGTATGGCGGGTGATGCTAGGCGGTGAAGCGGCTAGTTCTTACGCAGCAGGGCGAGGAACATGGCGTCGGTGCCGTGTACGTGCGGCCACAGCTGCGCGCTGGTCGGGTTCTCCGAAGCCTTCACGACCGGCGCACCCTTCTTGACCTTGATCTCGGGGGTGTGACCGGGGTCCTTCTCCCCCGCCAGCACGCTCACGGGTTCGCCGTTTGCGCCTTCGGTGTGCAGGGCGACTTCGCGCAGTGCGGCGGCGGAGTCGAGCAGGCTGACCGCGCCGCTTTCGAGCACCTCGGCAACAATGTTCTGGGTTTCTGCCGCGTGCGGGGAGCAGGTCACGTAGGCGATGACGCCGCCGGGGCGGGTCGCCTCAATGGCTGCGTCCAGGAGCTGACGCTGCAGGGGCAGTAGCTCCGCGATGTCGCGCGGGGACTTGCGCCAGCGTGCCTCGGGGCGGCGGCGCAGGGCACCCAGACCGGAGCAGGGCACATCCACCATCACGCGGTCGAAAAGCTGACCGGGCTCAATGGAACCGGGCAGGTCGGAGGCGTTCTTGCGCAGGGTCTCGCGGATTTGGCGGCCGTCGCCGGTGAGTACCGTGTAGCTGTCCTCAGGCAGGGGGCGCATGGAGGATTCCACGAGCTGCGCGCGGTGCGGTGCCGCCTCGTTGGCGACCAGGGATGCGCCGCGCTGAATACCGAGCGCGCCGAGGAGCGCCGCCTTACCGCCGGGGCCTGCGCACAGGTCGAGCCATGCGGTGTCGGTGCCGTCCAGGGGTGCGGCGGCGAGCGCGCGTGCCACCAGCTGGGAGCCAGCATCCTGGGCACGTACGGTGCCTTCACGTACGGATTCCAGGCGCGCCAAGTCGCCGGAGGCGTACAGCGCCGAACCTTCAACCAGCTCGCCGTCGATGGCGCCCTGTTCGCGTGCCTCCTCGAGGCTACCCAGGCCGGGCAACGCAACCAGGTTCACCACGGGGGCGAGGTTGTCCGCTTCGAGCAGCTGCTCAATTTCGGAGGCGGGGCGGCCGTGCGCGACGAGTGCCTGGCGCATGGAACGCACAATCCAGCCGGGGTGCGAGGCGAGCAGCGCCATGCGCTCGGTGTCGTCCTTCGCGTCCTCAATGATGAGTTCGTACCACTCTTCGGGGGTGCGCTCGGAGACGCGGCGCAGCACCGCGTTGATGAAGCTTGCCGGGCCCGCACCGATCTTTTCGCGTGCCAGAGACACGCTCTGGTTCAGCGCCGCGTGGGCGGGAACGCGCATGTTCAGCAACTGGTGCACGCCCATGCGCAGCACGATCAGGGTGGTGGTGCCGACCTTCTCGATGGGGCGGTCTACGCAGCGGCTGAGGATTGCGTCGTAGGTGCCCTGGTGGCGTAGCGTGCCGTAGGTCAGCTCGGTGGCGAAGCCTGCGTCGCGGTGGTCGAGGCGGTGGCTACGAATTGCCTTGGGCAGCACGAGGTTCGCGTAGGCGTCGGATTCCGCCACGGAGCGCAGTACGTCGAAGACGGTTGCGCGGGCGGTGTCTGCGGTACGCGAGCGTGCGGAGGGTGCCGCCGCGGAGAATTCGCGGGCGGACATGGAGCGGCGGTTGCGTTCGTGGCCGCTCTTATTGCGCTGGGAGGTGCCGCCGCCACCGCGTTTGGTGTCGTCGTGCTCGGTCTTGGCGCGGCGTGCGGCGCGTTCGACGCTGGTCAGGCCGTCAAAGCGGCGGCCGGTGCGGGATTCGCTGCGGGAGTTGTCGTCCCATTTCTGCGGGCGACCCTGAGAGCGCTGGCCCTGCGAACGCTGGTTCTGGGACTGCTGGCGGTTCTGCTCACCTGCACCCGAGCCATTACCCGAGCCGGAGCGGCGGCGACGCTTACGCTTCGCACCGCCCTCACCCTGGCCACTGCCCTGATTGAACTTACCCTGACCGCTACCCTGGCTGAACTTGCCGTTGCCGGGCTTGCCATTGCCAGCGTGACCGGGCTTGCCGTGTCCTCCCTTGTAGGGGCGCTTTTCGTTGCTCATGCGAGTACCACCAGGCCTTCCGCCATGTCCTTGCCAGCGCCGCGAGCCCACGCGGGCGCATCCATCATTTTCTTACCGGCAGGCTGAACCTGCAGCAGCATCAGGGGTTCGGTACCGGTGCCGACCAGTACCTTCTTCGCGTGCAGACGCACCGCACCGGGTGCGAGGGGGCCGCCGTTCGCCTCGGTCAGGGACTGCACCAGGCGCTCGTCGGCTACCGCCAGGCCACCGATCTTGAAGCGGTTTTCGCCCAGTTCGCACCATGCGCCGGGTTCGGGGGTCACGCCGCGGAAGCGTGCCAGGATCTGCTCGGCAGGTTCGGTCCAGGTGAGGCGGCCGTCGGCAATGCTCATCTTGGAGGCGTAGCTGACCGACTCGTCCTCGACCTGCACGGTGCCGTTCTCGCCCGCTTCGAGGCGTTCGAAGGTGCGTTCAAGCAGTGCGCCGCCGCTGGTTGCGAGGCGCATCAGCACGGTGCCTGCGGTGTCGTCGGCGGCTACGGGGGTGGATTCCTGTTCGAAGGTGGGGCCGGTGTCCAGGCCTTCTTCGAGCAGGAAGGTGGTGGAGAAAATTTCTTGCTCACCGGCGATGAGGGCGCGCTGCACGGGGGCGGCGCCGCGCCATGCGGGCAGATTGGAGAAGTGCAGGTTGACCCAGCCGTAACGCAGGGATTCGAGCGCGGGCAGGGGCAGCAGCGCACCGTAGGCGACCACGGCGGCTGCGTCAGCGTTCAGCTCGGCAATGGCTGCGGCGGCTTCGTCGTTCCAGCGGTTTGCCTTCACGATGGGCAGGCCGAGCTCTTCGGCGCGCTGCGCGACCGGGGAGGGGGTGAGCACGCGCTTGCGGCCCACGGGGGCGTCTTCGCGGGTGAGCACGCCAACCAAGCGAACCTTATCGGAGTTCGCCAGGTAGTCGAGCGGAGGCACAGCAACGTCGGGGGTGCCTGCGTAAATAATGTTGAGCATGTGGACCTACTTTCCGAAGCTACCGAAGGAGGAACCGGCAGAGCCTGCACCGAACGCGCCACCGCCGCCGAAGGCACCACCCACGCGGGTTGCACGCTCGGTCACGGTCTTCGCGGCGACAGTGTTGTAGTCTGCGGCGCGCAGGGCACGCATCACACGCTGGCGGTCTTCACCCACGAGACGGTCGATGAACAGCTTGCCGTGCAGGTGGTCGGTCTCATGCTGCAGCATGCGCGCAAACAGGCCCTCACCCTCCAGTACGAGGGGTTCGCCGTGGCGGTCCACGCCGGTCACGCGCGCCCAGTTCTTGCGCGGGGTCGCGGACTTCTGACCGGGCACGGACAGGCAGCCTTCGCCGCCTTCCTGGTCTTCTTCGCCGACTTCGAGCACGGGGTTGATGATGTAGCCCTCGCGGTCGTCAATGCCGCCGAAGGTGAAGATCTGCTTGGAGATGCCAACCTGCGGGCCAGCAAGGCCCACGCCGCCCACGTCGTACATGGTTTCTAGCATGTCGTCGATAAGTCGTGCCAGGTCGTCGTCGAAGACGGTGATGGGGTCGCAGACGCTGCGCAGCACCGGGTCGCCTACGGTGCGGATGCTCAGGATGGTCATGGTTCTCCTTTGCCGGCGGGGTGCCGGGAATGTGCTTACGGATTTCAATATGGCGGCAGAACTGTGCTGGTAGAGCCTCGCGGGTGAAACTGCGCTGGCGGTTTTCTCAGTAGCGGGTTCTTCACAGCGGGCGCATTCTTCACAACAGGTGCGCGGGCACCGTTCTGCCTATTGTTCTATTGTCGCCGATTCAGTAGCGCGAATCTAGAACGAATCGAGGCGCTGGGGGTGGAGGCGGCAGGGTGAGGGCTGAGCCTCACCTCCCAGCGCTCATCTCCCCGTGCTCACCTCCTCAGGGGGTTTGAGCCTCTCCCCTATACCCGCTACTCCCCTATGCCGCCCAGTCTTCTAGTCGGCGGGGGGTACTGGTTTATGCCGCGGGCGGCGGTACTACGGGCATGAGCGCGGGGTCTTCAAATTCTTGGACCTGGCGGTCGAATTCCCAAACGCGGCGCAGGGCGCAGAACTTGTACCAGTTGCGTTCGAGCACCGCGGGGTTTGCCTGCTGCGGCAGCACCTGCGTTTCGCCGAGTGCCACGCCCATGAGGACGGGTGCGTCGCCGTATTTCCAGGGTTCCCAGGTGCCTTCGTCGGGGTCGACGATGGATTCTTCGGCTTTGAGTCCGGCAACGAGCTGCATGACGACTTTTTCGTCGAGTGCTTTGACGCGGCCGCGTTTGTCGGTGCCTTTGGTTTTGTAGTCGATGATGCAGGTTCGGCCTGCGATTTCTGCGACGAGGTCGAGGGTTCCCGCGTAGCCGACGGTGTCGTTCCAGATGGTGACTTCGGCGGCGAGGGGGCGGGGCTTGAAGGCTTCCCACCATTCGTCGAAGCGGTCGGCGTAGGCTTGTTCGCCGTTGATGATGAGCTGTTCGCGGCTTTCATCGAGGTTGTGTTCGCGGCCCATGGCGCGTAGGGCGACGTTTTCGGCGTAGTTGTGGACGCGATCGCCTCGGGCGGCTGCTGCGTCGCGGTATCGTTCGGAGGCGCTGGCTGCGTCGCGGATGATGGCGAATTTGAGGCCGTGGGATCCGGTGGCGCGGTAGGCGCGCTGGTCTTCGAGGGCGGCTTTGGCGGCCATGTACCCGTGCCAGCCGCTGAGGTCGTTGGCGTGCTGCCCGATGACGGTGGTGATGGAGGGGACGAGGAGTTCTCCTCCGCGTTTGCGGGAGTACATGCGTCCGTAGTCGGTGGCTGCGGCGAGTTCGGGTGTTGTCACGGGGTACCTCATTCTCGGGTGGTTGTGTCCGCGGCTGGGCTTGTACTGCTTGTGGGCACAAATACCGGTGGGTATAATAAAACCCCCGTTCCTTGAAACGGGGGTTATTGGTGCGTGATACTGGGTTCGAACCAGTGACCTCTTCGGTGTGAACGAAGCGCGCTACCACTGCGCCAATCACGCTTACGGATAAGACTATACCGAGGCTTGGCGTGAAGGTCAAATTTTGCGCTCCCCTTTTTTTGTTCCTATTTTTATTGCCGCCGAGAAGCCACTTGTGTTTCGAAAAGACATCATAATGGTGGCTTCTCGAAACACTTGTGGCTTTTCGAGGAGTATGCGGCGGCACCGTAGAATCTAAAAGATCTTCCGACAGATACAGATATAAACAAAAAAGCCTGGCTTCCGAAGAAACCAGGCTTTTTTCCTAGTGGTGACCCCAACCGGATTTGAACCGGTGTTGCCGCCGTGAGAGGGCGGAGTACTAGGCCGCTATACGATGGGGCCGCAACCTCCGTGAGGAGGTTAGCTGGGATACCAGGACTCGAACCTAGAACAAAGGAACCAGAAACCTTCGTGTTGCCAATTACACCATATCCCATTACTCTATTGAGTTACCGTTCCGCTTTTCGCCCTTCGGCTTTTCACCGGAACGAGTAATAACTATACGGGTCTTTCTGGAGGCGTGCAAGCCGAAATCTGGAGAGCCGCCTCACATTCACGGTTTTATGCCCGCTACTTCCGCGTGTTTCCGGGGTTTTTGAGGTTAAAAAGTTTTTAAATTTCTTCAAAAAGAGGGTTCTGGGGCCGATTTTCACCCTTCAAAGCGTCTTCAAGGGGGCTCAGAGAACAGTTTTGCCTCCTCCCCTACACGCTTTGTGTCCGAAATTTTTTGAAGACTTTTTCCTGCGCTGCCTCCCAGCAGTCAGGTGACCGGGCAGTCAGGTCGTCAGATAGCCCGGCAGCCAGATAACCAGATAGCCCAAGCGCCCTGACGGCCAACCCACCCAAGCAACCACCTCGAAAAAGACTCCCCCTACCCCACGCCTCCAAAAACTAAAAACCCGGAGACGATACCCCCGGAGACAGCAAAAACCCGGAGACAATAAAACCCAGAGACAACGAAAAAGCCCCGAGGCGAACCTCGGGGCTTGAGTGGAGCGGTTGACGAGACTTGAACTCGCGACATCCACCTTGGCAAGGTGGTGCTCTACCAACTGAGCTACAACCGCATGTTTTCGCTTTGAACTTTTCAGTTCGTCGCAACAACAGGTACTACTATACGAGGCTTTGTCGGGGTGCGCAAACCAAATTCTTGCCACACTCCCCAAAATGGAACCAGATTCACCCCTTATAAAACATACTGACTAGTAGTTTTACAGGAAATACCCATCACAAAAAATATTCTCAAATTTATGAAAAATCCCCTTATCCGCCGGGTTTCCTTCAGACCTTTCGGTCGTCAGATTCCCGCTGGATAAGGGGATTCTCTAGAGCTTAGTCGCTGCTACCGCCAGAGTCGCCTCCACCGGAATCGCCGCCGCCAGAGTAGTCGGAGCTGCTGTAGCTGCTGTAATCCGAACTGCTGGAGCTGCTGGAGCTTCCGGCGTCGAAGTCGCCCGCGTCCGGGTCGGGGCCCGGGTCCACGAAGTCGTCTTCGTCGTCCTCTTCACGCGAAGAGTCCGAGGTGTCTACGCCGTCAGACGAACTGCTGACGTCGCCGCCGCGGGCGTGCCGTGCCTGAGCTTCTTGAGCGTTCAGGGCGGCGCGCGCCTCGAAGTAGGCAGTCACGTATCCGAAGGCTGCCGCAACGACAACAGCGACCACCATCAAGACGGACTTGTCCATGTTGGCGATGTACAGAATCAGCCAGATAATGCAGGCGTTGGTGAGCGCCATGAGGGTGCCCTTGAGCAGCGCCTTGCCGATGATGGATTGGTTATTCGACCGACTCATGGTTAGCTCAGTTCAGCGGCAAGCTTGCGCAGGCGTGCGAGGGAGGATTCCTTACCCAGGATTTCCATGGATTCGAACAGCGGCGGGGAGATACGCTCACCGGACACTGCGATACGCACGGGGCCGAATGCGAGGCGCGGCTTGATTTCCAGGCCGTCGACGATTGCGGCGCGCAGGGCTGCCTCAATGTTGGCTGCGGTGAAGTCCTCGAGGGGCTCCAGAGCTTCGATTGCGGCGGCGAGGACCTGCGGTGCGGATTCCTTGAGCTGCTTGCGTGCGTCGTCTGCGGTGCTGATTTCTTCATCAGCCTTGAAGAGGAATGCGAGCAGGCCGGGTGCTTCACCGAGCAGCTGCATGCGCTCCTGGACGAGGGGTGCAGCTTCGGTGAGGACCTGCTCTTCACGCTCGGTGAGGGTCTCGCCGAGTACGCCTGCAGCCTGCAGGTACGGGATGAGACGGTCGCGGAAGTCCTTGGGGTCGAGCGCACGGATGTGGTCGCCGTTAATGGACTCTGCCTTCTTCACGTCGAAGCGTGCGGGGTTGGCGACAACGTCGTGTACGTCGAAGTGCTCGACGAGCTCATCGATGGTGAAGACGTCCTGATCTGCGGAGAGGGACCAGCCCAGCAGGGACAGGTAGTTCAGCAGGCCTTCCTTGATGAAGCCGGAGTCGCGCAGCAGGAAGAGGTTCGACTCGGGGTCGCGCTTGGAGAGCTTCTTGTTGCCCTGGCCCATGACGTAGGGCAGGTGGCCGAATTCGGGGATGAAGCTGGTCACGCCGGTGTCAATGAGTGCGCGGTAGAGCGCGATCTGACGCGGGGTGGAGGAGAGCAGGTCTTCGCCGCGCAGCACGTGGGTGATGCCCATGAGTGCATCGTCGACGGGGTTCACGAAGGTGTACAGCGGGTCGCCGTTGGAGCGGACGACCACGTAGTCGGGTACGGTGCCTGCCTTGAAGGTGATTTCACCGCGAACGAGGTCGTTGAAGGTGATGTCTTCGTCGGGCATGCGCAGGCGCCACACGGGCTGGCGGCCTTCTGCGCGGTAGGCTTCCTTCTGCTCTTCGGTGAGGTTGCGGTCGTAGTTGTCGTAGCCGAGCTGCGGGTCCTGACCGGCTGCCTTGCGGCGTTCCTTCACCTCGTCGGGGGTGGAGAAGTCTTCGTACACGTAGCCGCCTTCAACGAGCTTTTCGAAGATCTCGTTGTAGATACCTGCGGTCTTACGCTCGGACTGGCGGTAGGGCTCGTGGGGGCCGCCGACGCCGACGCCTTCGTCCCAGTTGATGCCGAGCCAGTGCAGGGATTCGAGCACCTGGTTGAACGACTCTTCGGAGTCGCGTGCTGCGTCAGTGTCTTCGATGCGGAAGATCAGCTTGCCGCCGGTGTGGCGTGCGTACGCCCAGTTGAAGAGGGCGGTGCGGACCATACCCACGTGCGGGGTGCCGGTGGGCGAGGGGCAGAAGCGGACGCGGGTGTCTGCGGGGCTGTTGAGTACGGGACCGTGGTATTCGGTCATGATGTCTCCTTGACGGTGTGTTTCAGGATGTACGTTACGTTTTTGGGTGCGGGCTGTTTAGTCGCGCACACGGGTGACGAGGGAGCCGATACCTTCGACTTCGACCTCTACTTCGTTGCCGTCGCGCAGTACGCTGATGCCGGCGGGGGTGCCGGTGAGCAGTACGTCGCCGGGCAGCAGGGTGAAGATTTCGGAGGCTGCGGCAACCTGTTCGGCTACGGAGTAGTGCATTTCGGAGGTGTTGCCTTCCTGCACGACGTCACCGTCAACCCAGGTGGTTATGTTCAGCGAGTCGGTGTCCAGATCGGTTTCGATCCAGGGGCCGAGCGGGGTGGAGCCGTCGAAGCCCTTGGCGCGGGTCCACTGGCGGTCTTCGAGCAGGTCGCGGGCGGTGAGATCGTTTGCCACGGTGTAGCCGAAGATGACCTCGTGCACGCGCTCAAGAGGCACGGACTTGGCGATACGACCGATAACGACAGCGAGTTCACCTTCTGCGCTGACGGCTTCGGAGTACTCGGGCAGGGTCACGGGGTCGCCGGGGCCAATCACGGTGGTGTTGGGCTTGAGGAAGAACTGCGGGGAGGCGGGCGCCTCGGTTCCAGCCCAGTTTGCGATCGCTCCAATCACCTTGGAGCGGGGGATGATCGGGGCGAGCAGGCGCACCTGGTCGATGGGGTAGGTGGTGCCGGTCGGTTCGATGCCCGAGTAGAAGGGGTCGCCGGCGAGTACGCGCAGGGTTTCTTCGCCTGCGTCGCCTTCTACCAGCCCGAAGTGGAGCTCATTATTTACGGTAAATCGTGCAATACGCATACTTTCTAGGGTACCAGCCTTCGAGGGTGTGAGCGGCGGGCGGAATTGGCAAGGCAGGTTTTAGCCCGGCGGGGTTCAACACTATTAGGTTCGGTGGGGTGCGCCTCCCCTCCCCTATCCTCGCGTTATCAACACCGCGCGCAATATTCGCTGAGCACAGCACTGACCGGGCACAGCGAATCCCCGCGGATCGCTCACCGCGCGACGTGCGGGGTCGGGCGGGGCATCCTGCGGGGATTTCGCTGGTTACGTTAGATTCACGTTTTAGATGAGGCGGGTCATCCAGCCGTGGCGGTCCTCAACGGTGCCGAGCTGAATGCCGACGAGCTCTTCGCGCAGGCTCTTGGAGATTTCGCCGAAGTGCTCGGTGGGTGCCGGGATTTCGAAGTCTTCTGCCTTGAGTTTGCCGATGGGTGCGACCACTGCCGCGGTGCCGCAGGCGAAGATTTCGGTGATGTCGCCGTTTGCCACGCCTTCACGCCATTCGGTGAGGGTGATTGCGCGCTCTTCGACGGTCATGCCGCGGTCCTTGGCGAGCTGAATCAGCGAGGAGCGGGTCACACCCTCCAGGATGGTGCCGGTCAGTTCGGGGGTGACGATCTTGTTTTCCTTGCCGAAGATGAAGAACACGTTCATGCCGCCGAGCTCTTCGATGGCGTCGCCGCGGTGCGGGTCCTTGAAGATGACCTGCTTGCAGCCGTGCTTTTCACCTTCGGTCTGGGCGATCATGGATGCTGCGTAGTTACCGCCGCACTTTGCCGCACCGGTACCGCCTTCGCCTGCACGGGCGTAGGTGGTGGAGAGCCAGATGTCCACGGGTTCGGGGGTGCCGAAGTAGTTACCTGCGGGCGAGCCGATCACGTGGTACTGCACGTGGCGTGCGGGGCGAACACCCAGGAACGCCTCGGTTGCGATCATGAAGGGGCGGAAGTAGAAGGCTTCACCGTCGCCGGTGGGTACCCACTGCTCGTCCATCTTCACGAGTTCGCGCAGGGATTCAATGAAGGTCTCGGCGGGCAGTTCAGGCAGGGACAGGCGGCGTGCGGAGTTCGCGAAGCGTGCCGCGTTCTTTTCGGGGCGGAAGGTCCATACGGAACCGTCGGCGTGGCGGTAGCCCTTGATGCCCTCGAAGATTTCCTGGCCGTAGTGGAACACGGATGCTGCGGGGTCGAGGACGAGCGGGCCGTAGGGACGAACTCGTGCGTCGTACCAGGTGCCGCCGGTCTTGTAGTCGCCTTCCCAGTCGATAGTGACCATGTGGTCGGTGAAGTAGTCACCGAAGCCGGGGTTTGCAAGGATTTCGGCGCGGCGTTCGGCGGTGGCGGGTGACTGGTTTGCTTCGTGGCTGAATTCGATGGCCATCGTTCTGCGTTCCTCTTTGTCTAGTTGCTTTTGCAGGCGTTCTTTGATTCGCGGTTCTTGCGTCGGGGCGTAGAGCCGGTGTGTGCCGCCGGGCGCGTTGTCGTGCGGGGCAGATGGTGCATCTAGCGGTCTGTGCTAGTTGGATGCATCAAGCGAGTGGTGGAGGGTGTCCACCGCCGAGGTGCCGGGCGGGTGTGCCTGACCTGTTTAGAGTACCGGAAAGATGCGTTTGCCGCATGCGCACCTTTTCTCCCATTCAGGATGTGAACAGGTGAAGCCCGGAAGGTGCGTTCCTTCCGGGCTTCGCTAGCGTAGTTCACGTTTTAGCCGAGCCAGTTTTAGCCGGGCAAGTATTAACCGAGGCGTGCGAGCACGTCCGCGCCGACCTGGTCGGTACCACGCACGGTCGCGCCGTTTTCGCGCATATCTGCCTCGACAGCGTCCTCAATGCGAGCTGCGGCGGCGGCGTGGCCGAGGTGGCGCAGCAGCATTGCGCCGGCGAGGATTGCGGCGGTGGGGTTTGCCTTGTTCTGGCGGGCGATGTCCGGTGCGGAGCCGTGTACAGGCTCGAACATGGAGGGGAACTCGCCGACGGCGTTGATGTTGCCGCTTGCCGCGTAGCCGATACCGCCGGTCACTGCACCGGCGAGGTCGGTGATGATGTCGCCGAAGAGGTTGTCGGTGACGATCACGTCGAAGCGGGCGGGGTCGGTGACCATGAAGATAGTGGTCGCGTCAATGTGCAGGTAGTCGGTCTCGACCTCGGGGAATTCAGCCGCGATTTCGGTGAAGTAGCGGTTGTAGAGGCGACCTGCGTGGGTGAGCACGTTGGTCTTGTGCACGAGGGTGACCTTCTTGCGGCGGGTGGATGCCAGCTCAAATGCGTAGCGCACCAGGCGCTCCACACCGTGTGCGGTGTTGAGGGAGACTTCGGTGGCGATTTCGTGGGGGGTGCCGCCGCGGATGACACCGCCGTTACCGATGTAGGGGCCTTCGGTGCCTTCACGCACGACGACGAAGTCGATGTTGCCAGGGTTGGCAAGCGGGGAGACTGCGCCGGGGTACAGGCGGGAGGGGCGCAGGTTGATGTAGTGGTCGAAAGCGAAGCGCAGCTTCAGGAGCATTTCGCGTTCGATGAGACCGGAGGGAATCTTGCCGCTGCGCGGGTCTGCACCGATGGCGCCGAAGAGGATCGCGTCGTGCTGCTTGAGGGCGTCCATGGTGGAGTCGGGCAGGGTTTCACCGGTTTCCAGCCAGTGCTCGGCGCCGAGCTTGTAGTGGGTGGGGGTTACGGTGATGTTTTCGAGCTCGCAGGCGCGGGTGAGGATGCGCTGGGCTTCGGTAATGATTTCGGGGCCGATGCCGTCGCCGGGAATGACGGCAAGGTCGATGCTACGTGCTTCAGTCATGCCTCTACCGTAATACGCGCCGCGGGTGGGCGGTAGAGTGTGCGGGCGGGTTCTCAGACTCTGGGCTAGACGGCGCCTGAGTAGCCGCAACTCCTACCCCGGCTACTCCCCTACCCTTCTGCTTCGACCCGGTGCCTCCTGGCTTCTGGGGTCTTGGATTCTGTGGCGTTCAGCTCCTACCGGTTAAAACAATATTCCCCGACTGATAATTCAGCCGGGGAATATCGTTATGAGTTCTCACTCAGAGTGAGAGCCCTCAAGGTCTATGCAATTACGCGGTGCGCTTGCAGAGGGTGACCTTGACGTAGCCGTTGCCACGTTTGCCACGTTCGGTCGGAGCGTTGCCTGCGGAGGTAATGGTACCACCGGAAACGCCGGGAGCAACGTAGGAGCCACCTGCGCCACCGCCGCCGCCGAGCTGGCCGAAGGAGACGTTCTGGCGGATACCGTTGGGGTTGTTGTTCCACTTCTGGGTCAGAACGATTGCGGAGGAGGAGCTGGAAGCACCGGAGCCACCGCCACCGTAGCCTGCGCCACCACCTGCGGAGATGACGGACTCGTAGCCGTTGAAGTTGAAGCCGATGGACTTGTACTCGAGAGCGTAACCGGTACCGTTGTGGGTACCCTCTTCCTTCTTGGTGCGATCGTTGTTGTCGATCAGGTAGGAGTAGGATGCTACACCGTCACCACCGTTACCCTTGAAGCCGTCGCCACCCTGGTTACCGGACTTGGAGGACTGGTAAATCTCCTGGTTGTTGGCGGAGTAGAAGCCCAGCACGCCATTCGGGGACTTGCCGGTGTGCAGAGCGGTCTTAGCACCACCGTTACCACCGATACCGTTTGCGCCACCTTCACCGGCCTCAACGGTTTCGCGGATAGAGTTGTCAGCGTCGTAGATACCGAAGCCTTCAAGACCTGCAGAACCCGATGCACCCTCAGCGGAACCACCGGTGGAACCGAAGATGATGTTGCCGTTGCGCTTTGCGCCGGAGGGCCACTGCCAAGAAGCGGTCACTGCGCCAGCTTCCATGTAATTGGGGTTGTTGTTAGCGCCACCGTTGTTGATGAAGCCAGCGCCACCGCCGCCACCTGCAACTGCAACGGGGGTACCGTTGATGACCAGAGCGGAGGAGCCACCACCGGAAGCGGAGTAGGTAATACGCTTCAGGGGGGAGCTAGCGGGCCAAATAGTATTGACCTGCTGCATGATGCCGGAGGGGACGGGGTTGGGCAGGCTGGAGGAACCACCGTTACCGTAGCCCTCACCACCCTCTGCGGGGGTCAGGGGGTTGTTACCGATACCACCGGCTGCGCCGATGAGCTGAACGGTCTGGCCTTCCTTGACCTCGATGATACCGGTGATCTTAGCACCGGAGCCTGCTGCCATATCGTCGTAGTTGGTACCACCAGCGCCACCGACGACCTCGAACTTAATCTTGTCGACCAGTGCGGGAACAACGAAAGAAGTGGTGCCCTTCGCACCCGAAGCGTTACCGTTAGCGCTGTAAGCTGCGGTGGACTCCCACTCACAAACAGTGGAGGAAGCAAAAGCGGGAACTGCAGCAGATGCTGCAACAACCGGAGCAGCCCATGCTGCGCCAGCGACAACCTTGCGGCGAGAAATATTAGTAGACATATATGTCCTTCGAGAGTGATGTCATTTTGAGGAATAAAAGTTATCACCCGCCGTCGTGCGCGGCGAAGAACGTCACCTGATGAGATTCGAGTGAGTGAAGTAGGCTTGCGCCTAACCTCTGTGGTGATAACGACATAATGTTGTATCCCGCTCCCCATATACAGGGAGGTGCACTTCAGAGCGCTTGGTGTTCGCTCTGCGAGGCCTTGGGCCATCGGCATAGATTTCGGGTACGGCTAAAACTATACCCATCAAGGACTTGTACCGCAATGGTTCCAAAAATGGTTTGATGAGGGGGTTTCCCTTAAACTCTCCGCATTACTTGAAGGTTTTTCAACCAAAATAGGTTACTTAAGGGAGTTTCAGGTCTCTTAAACCCGAATCCAAACCCCATACAACCCCAAACTCTCAAGTCTTAGTTGAACAAATAATTCACAGAAAAGTAATCAAGGTCACTAAAAATAGCCGTTTTTGGCGTGTCATACTCACCCAAGCACACACCCCCACACACAAACCCACAGAATATTCCTGCACGTGAGAGCAAAAAAGAGGCTCCCAATCCCTCACAAACACCCCCGATACACTAGAACTATGCCCCTCAAGCACACCGAACCCCAGCAGAACCCACAGCACAGCGCAGAGACAGCCGAACCCGGCTACGCCGTAACGCATACCCTCGGCATCTCAGAAAGCAGCGACCTGCCCGCCGACGCAATCACCGCCTCCAGCCGCGTGCAAAGCTACCTCCGAGACAAACGCAGCTGGATGAACGTTATCGTCGTCGCACACCTGCAGTTCTTCTGCGGCGTGCTCTCCGTTGCCTTCGTCAACAGCTACGGCTGGATTCCGATCATCTCCGCGCTCTGCAGCACCACCGCGCTCTACTTCCGCTACCGCTTCCCCTACGGAAGCATCTACGTGGTCATCGCGGCGCTCTGCCTAACCTTCCTGTCTCCCTTCCCCGATTCACTCGCCCTCACCTGCTACCCGCCGGTCAGCCTTGCCGCCTACCACACCGGCAGGCACTGGACCCGTCGCGCCCGCTTCCGCGCCCTCATTCTCGGCTGGGTCGGCGCACTCGCCGTCACCGTACAGGCCTCACTCCAACTCCTCTACCATTGGGACGACGTACCCGCCCGCATCTTCATCTCCCTGATGCTCGGCGTGCTCTGCGGATCCATCTTCACCGTCTTCTGGTTCCTCGGCGACTCCCGCCGCATGCGCGAGCTGCGCAGCGAAGAATTCGAAGAACGCGCCCGCCGCCTCGAATACGAGCAGGAACAGGAACGCCGCCTTGCCGCGCAGGACGAACGCACCCGCATCGCCCGCGAAATGCACGATATTGTGGCGCACTCACTGTCCAGCATTATTTCTCAGGCGGATGGGGCACGCTACGCCGCCGCGAGCGCCCGCACCGCCCGCGCCCAGCAGGCAGAGCAGCCGGCTCAGGCTCAGCAGCAGAGCACACCGGATATTGCCGAACAGACCCTCGAACTCATTGCAGACACCGCACGCGACTCGCTCACGCAGATGCGTTCCCTCCTCGGGCTACTCCGCACGGACGAGGCAACCGCCTACGCGCCCGTGCCCACCCTCAGCGATGTGCCCGCCCTCGTGGAGCAGAGCCGTCGCGCCGGGCTACCCGTCACCTTCACCGGAATCACCGGCACCATGGCGCGCACCCTGCCGCAGGGTGCCGAGCTGGCGGCGTACCGCACCGTGCAGGAGGCGCTCACCAACGCGCTCAAGCACTCCCCCGGCGCGGCAACCACCGTCACCATTCACTGGGGTAAGGACGGTCTGCAGTTGTGGGTTCAGAACGGCCCGGTTTCCTCTGCCGCGGCTCAGCACATTGCCCGCCCTGTACCCGGTAGCGGCAACGGTCTGCGCGGCATGAGCGAGCGCATCGCCCTCTACCACGGATCCCTCACCTACGGTCTGCAGCCTGACGGCGGCTGGCTCGTTGAGGCGGCGCTGCCCTACCGCGACCTCTAATACCGGTGCCCTCTACTACCTCGTGATCTAGGATTGAAACTATGTACTCTTCTGCACCACAGACTTCTGCACCACAGACCACCCAGCCGATCCGCGTGATGCTCGTTGACGACCAGCGCCTAGTGCGTGGCGGCTTGAGTATGCTCGTCAACTCCCAGCCGGACCTGCAGATCGTCATGGAAGCTGATGACGGCCTGGCGGCTATTGACGTTTTTGACCGCATGGTGTCTGAGGGGCAGGCGCCGCAGGTCATCCTCATGGATGTGCGCATGCCGCACTGCGACGGCCTGGAGGCAGCGCGCCGCATCCTGGAGCGTGACGGCGAGCGTGAAGTTTCCGAGGATGAGCGGGTGCGCATTATTATGCTCACGACCTTCGATATTGATGAGTACGTGTATTCGGCGGTGCGTGCGGGTGCGAGCGGTTTCTTGTTGAAGGACACCCCGCCGGAGCAGCTACTGGAGGCGATTCGTACGGTGCACCGCGGCGATGCGGTGATTGCGCCGTCTGCGACTCGCCGCCTGTTGGAGCAGATGATTCCGGTGCTGGACTCCCCCGCTCCTGTTGTTCCTACCGCTCCTGCCGCTGAGTCTGCTCCTGCCGCTGAGTCTGCTCCTGCTATTCCCTCGGCTGCTGGTTCTGAGCTTCCTAAGGCGACGTTTATTCCGGCTGAGCATGCAAGCTTTGAGCCTGTGCAGGATTATCCGCATCGTGAGTTGATTGAGCAGCTATCGCCGCGTGAGTTTGAGGTACTGGGTCTGATTGCGCGTGGCTTGTCGAATGCGGAGATTACGCGGGAGTTGGTGCTTTCGGAGGCGACGGTGAAGACGCATGTGTCGCATGTGTTGGCGAAGTTGGGGGCGCGTGATCGTGTGCAGGCGGTCATTATGGCGTATGAGGCGGGTATCGCCCACTAGCGTTCCCTTATATAAGGGCACGGCAGACTAGAGGACACAGTGAAGCCCCGGAGGGCGCCTCCTTTTCGAGGCACCCTCCGGGGCTCTTTAGTTAAGTAGTTTCTTCTATCTCGTCGATGATTCGTTCAAAGTCGCTCATCAGCTCAGGCAACTTATTCCGGGCGATGTCCCATAAGACAGCAAAATCAACGCTCACATAGCTATGAGAAATAATGTTACGAATAGCAATGAGGTACTGCCACTCAGCCCGTTCATACCGTTCATAATCTTCTGGGTATTTTGAACGAATTCTATTGAGGGTTTCGCCAATGACCTGAAAGCGCATGCAGAGCGCGTCCTGGACTACCCCGTTTGAGTCGTCTATCAGGGCTTCATATCGCTCGGGCGTAAAAGCGTAGATACGCTGAGCTGATTCAAGAATCAGAGAGAAGTCGTCAAGCGAGCTTTTCATAGCGGCAACTCCACCATGTCCGGTTCTGCCTCCGCATAGATGCGGGGGCGCAACCGAGTGACCATATCAACGCTACGGCCGGTCAGCTGTTCAATGCGGTGCTGAGCATCCACCATCTGCATGAACTCGTCAAAAGGGGCTGCCCCCGGCATCTGCACCAAAAAATCCAGGTCGCTGGTTTCGGTCAGCTTACCGCGGGCGGCGCTGCCGAAGAGTCGGGCACGGCGCACACCAGCGTCACGGAGGATCTGAAGAACCTCCGCTTCATGGGGTAGCGTGTACCCGCGACGCAGATTGGGGTGGCTAGTGCTCATACACCCATCATACGCGCAAAGCCATGCTACAGGTCAGCTCCAAGAGTCTGAGAGCACAAGCACAACAGAATAGAGAGCACGGCAGACTAGAGGACACAGTGAAGCCCCGGAGGGCGCCTCCTAATCGAGGCACCCTCCGGGGCTTTCTCACGCCGAGTATCCGGGTTTGCCGGGTACTGTGACTATGCCGGGTTAGCCGCGCATACCCTCAACCGGGGACATGCGAGCCGAACGAGCCGCCGGCAGAGCCGAAGCCAGCATCGCGGCGAGCACACCCACCACGAGGATGACCACGTACCAGACGTACGGCAGGTCAAGCACGAGCGGGGCGGAAGCACTCATGGAAGACATAATAATCTGCGCAGAGAGGCTACCAATCACCGCACCGGAAACCATACCGAGCACCACTGCAGCGAGCGTAATCAGAATCGCCTCAATGGAAATCATGCGGCGCAGCTGCTTGCGGGACAGACCCAGCGAGCGGAGCATCGCGTTCTCGCGGCGGCGTTCGTTGACCGACAGGGTCATCGTGTTCGCCACACCAATGATGGAGATGACCACTGCGAGCATGAGCATCACCAGGGTGAAGGTCAGCATAACGGTCAGCAGCTGGTCGTAGGTCTGACGTTCCTGCAAGCCACCGGTGAAGGAGCTGTCAGGGCTGGCTCGGTTCAGGTCAGCCTGCAGGGTCGCGTTCTCGCTACTGGTCAGCGGGGAGGCGGCGCGCACCAGAACGACGGTGTCGTTACCGGTTGCCTGGCTGGTGACAGTCAGGTGAGCTGCCTTCGTCTGAGCTTCCTTGTCACCGCTGGCGATTGCTTCTTCCAGGCGCTTCTGAGCTTCCTCAGCGGCAGGGTTGGCAACCTTCTGCGGGTTCTTGGCGTCCTGCAGCTTGGCGGCGGTGGCAGGGTTGACAATCAGCAGGTTCTGCTTGGTTGCAGACTTGATGGGCTTGAGTTCCACTTCGCCGAGCGGACCGTGTGCCTTCAGACGGCTGGACTCATTCAATCCAGCGGACTTCCAGAGGCCCTGCGGTACGAGCACGGTGTCATCGGCAAGGTTCGAGTTTTCACCCGGCAGGATTGCCTTCAGATCGGAGGAGCTCAACGCCACCAGGTCAGCGTTCTGGTTGACGCTCTGACCCTCGTATTCGGTGGTGTAGTCAACCACACCGGCTGCGTAACCGACGGCGGATGTCTGAACGTTCTTAATACCCTTGACCTTGGAGGCAATTTCCTCCGCCTTGGTCACGGTGGAGGCTGCCTCGGACTGGTCGTACGAGCTGTACTTTGCCTGCGCAGAAATCGGGTACTGCTGATCCAGGGCCTTGGTCAGCGAAGCGCTCAGCACCGAGTAACCGGTCAGCACAGTCGATACGACCAGGGTACCCACCAGCACGGCACGGCCGGTGGAGACGGTGCGCTTGGGCGAACGTAGTGCGTTGGCGAGCGCCAGCTTGCCGGTCTGGGTGCGGGTGACCTTACCGAGGGCACGTACCAGCGGGGGCAGTACCAGCGGGGTGAGGAGAAAGACCGCGATACCGAGCAGCAGCGCGGCCCCCATCATGAGGAGGATGGCCTTATTGCCGGCACCCTCACCGGAACCCTGGTTCTGAGCCAGCATAGCCAGGCCGATACCTGCGGCACCGAAGACCAGACCCAGGATCGGGCCGACCTTGCCGGGCTTGCGCACCTCAAGGTTGGTGTGCTCGCTCATCGCGCTGATGGGCGAGATGCGCAGGGCGCTTCGTGCCGGGGAGAGCGACGCCAGAACCGTCACGATGGTGCAGATCAGGGTACTGATAATCACCGGGGTGATTGAGTACGAAATCATGATGGTGGTGAGGTTTGCGCCAACCAGCGCGCCAACCGGGTAGGTCAGCAGCGCACCGATGAGGGAGAACACCACGCCCACGGTAATGGATTCGATGAGTAGCATCCGTACAAGGGAGCCGCCGCGGGCGCCGAGGGTGCGCAGCAGAGCCAGCTCACGGATGCGCTGGCCGACCAGCACCGCGAAGGTGTTGGAGATGACGAAGGAGGAAACCAGCAGAGCCAGTGCCGCGAAGGCACCCAGGACCACGCTAATGGAGGTGAAGACCGTGGAGATACTCTTCTGGTAGTCTTCCAGCAGCTTCTGACCGGTCATAACGCGCGGGTCGTTCTTGGTGTCGCCGCTGCTGAGGGTATCCTGCAGGCTCTTGAGTTTGGCGTCGGTTACGCCGTCCTTGAACTTGAGGTAGATGAGGTTCGCGCCAGCCATGCCCCGGTATCCTGCCGCGGAGCTCTTGTTTTCTGTCTCGGCTGCTTTCAGGGTGGCTTCGCCGAGGCTGGTGCCGCCAATGAAGACAGCCTGGTTGGTGGTGGAGCCTTCAAAACCGGGGTCGAACAGACCGACGACGGTGTATTCGGCGGTCTTGTCAGTACCGGGGGCGCTGACGGATTCTACAACGTCGGTGCTGGTGACCTTGCCGTTCAGCGAGAGGTTGTGCTTCTTCGCGAAGTAGGTAGAGACCATGATTTCGTGGTTGCTACTGGGGATTTTACCCTGCACCTTGTACGGGAAGAGGCTAGAGTCGGCGGGCAGCTGGTTGTACTGCACGGGGGTTTTCTGGTCGCCGGTACCGATCGAACCCGTGACGGCGTACTGTACCCAGTAGCCGGAGAGCAGGTCGCTCTTTTCTACTTTCTGAATCTGGTCACGGGTCAGGTAGATAGAGGTGCTGTCTTTACCGTCGCTGGTTGTAGCGGCGGAGGCGACGACCGCCTCGGCGCGGGAGAGCACGTCACCAACGGAGGAGTTGACGGTCGCCTGCAACGAGTTGGTGAGCATCATAATGGCGGCGATGAAGAAGGATGAGATCGCGATGCCTATGCCCGTGAGGATGTATTTTCCTTTGGAGGCGCGCAGATTGGAGCGCGCCACCGTGTTCAGTGTGGTTGCCACGGCTTATCGACCTCGTCCTTGATGAAGACCACGCGGTCTGCGTAGGAGGCGGCGTTTGCGTCGTGGGTGACCATGAGGATGGTCTGTGCGTGGTCGGTTGCGGCGGCACGCAGCAGGCGCAGCACCTCGGCGCCGGAGTTGGAGTCGAGGTTACCGGTCGGTTCGTCGGCGAAGACCACTTCGGGGCGTGCGAGCAGGGCGCGCACGATGGCGACGCGCTGCTGCTGACCGCCGGAGAGCTGTTCGGGGCGGTGGTCGAGGCGGGTTTCCAGGCCGAGGGTCTTGACCAGGTAGTCGCGCCACTGCGGGTCGGGCTTCTTACCGGCGAGGCCCAGCGGCAGGTCAATGTTCTGGCCCGCGGTGAGGGTGGGCACCAGGTTAAACGCCTGGAAGATGAAGCCGATGTGTTCGCGGCGGAATTCGGTGAGGGCGTTGTCCTTCAGACCGAAGAGCTCGGTACCGCCAATACGAATCGAGGTTGCCGGGTTCGGGTCGGGGGTGTCCAGGGTTGCGATGGTCTGCATCAGCGTGGACTTACCCGAGCCGGAGGGGCCCATAATGGCGGTGAACTTGCCCTGCTCAAAGTCGACGGAGACGTTGTTGAGGGCGTGGACGGTTGCTTCACCCATGCCGTAGGTTTTGGAAAGGTTTCGTGCGGAGACGGCGACCTGTGCCGTCTGTGTGTGAGGAGTTGTCGTAGTCATAGTTCAATTATTTCACGCAGCATGGCGCTGACTACAGGGTTTTTCTCATCCTCCAGGTTGATTTTGGCGGGTGTTCACCGGGTCTTGACCTGCGGATGCGCAGATTCCTCGCTCATTCCACGGGCTGAGGTGAGCCTGAGGCGGGCTGGGCGGGGCACCGGCATCATCCTTAAGGATGAGTGGCGGCTCACCCGGCGTTCTCACCCTGCATCCTTACCCTGCTTCTCCGCCTCGCGCCTACACCTATATATGTATGCGAAAAGCCCCCGGTTCCTCCCCCAATCTGGGTGGGGAAGCCGGGGGCTTTCATAGACTATCCGTTACAGCGCTATCAGTTACGGCGCTGTCTCAGGCTCTGTCCGCTGATACTCAGGCAGCTGTTATGCCTTGGGTGCTTCGTAGCGGGGGAACACCGGTGCGGGTGCGGGCAGTTCGGTGCCGGGCACGAGTGCGGTGCCGAGGGCTGCGAACTGGCGTGCGTCACCTTCGGGTACGCCGAGCAGGGTCAGCAGCTTGGCGGTCGAGTCGGGCATGACGGGCTGCAGCAGCAGGGCTACCTGGCGTACGACCTCAAGGGTTACGTACAGTACGGTGTTCATGCGGTCGAGTTCGCCGTTCTTGCGCAGGGTCCAGGGTTCCTGTTCTGCGAAGTAGGCGTTGGTGTCTGCGAGGACGGTCCAGATGCGTTCCAAAGCGCGGTGGAATGCCTGCTCGTCGAAGTCTGCACGGACGGGCTCGTAGAGGGCTGCCGCCTGGTCGAGGATCTGGCGGTCAGCTTCGGTGAATTCGCCGTGGGTGGGGACGGCATCGCCGCAGTTCTTGGCGACCATGGACAGGGAACGCTGGGCAAGGTTGCCGAGGTTGTTTGCCAGGTCGGAGTTGATGCGGTTGATGATGGACTCTTCGGAGTAGGAGCCGTCCTGACCGAAGGACACTTCACGCATGAGGAAGAAGCGGACCGCGTCCAGGCCGAACGCGTTGACAAGGTTTGCGGGGTCGACGACGTTACCGACGGACTTGGACATCTTCTCGCCGTTGACGAGCAGGAAGCCGTGGCCGAAGACGCGCTTGGGCAGTTCGACTCCGGCGGACCACAGGAATGCGGGCCAGTAGATGGAGTGGAATCGGGTGATGTCCTTGCCGATGAGGTGCAGGTCGGCGGGCCAGTACTTGGTGAACAGCTCGTTGTCGGTGTCGGGGTAGCCGAGGCCGGTGAGGTAGTTGGTGAGGGCGTCGACCCACACGTACATGACGTGCTTGTCGTTGCCGGGTACGGGTACGCCCCAGTCGAAGGTGGTGCGGGAGATGGACAGGTCATTGAGGCCGCCCTTGACGAAGGAGATCAGTTCGTTGCGGCGGGATTCGGGGTAGACGTAGCCTTCGTTGGCGTAGAGTTCGAGGAGCTTGTCGCCGTACTTGGAGAGGCGGAAGAAGTAGGATTCTTCTTCGGTCCATTCGACTTCGGTGCCGGTGGTGATGGCGTAGCGCTGGCCGTCGCGGACTTCAGTTTCGTCTTCTGCGTAGTAGGCTTCGTCGCGTACGGAGTACCAGCCGGCGTACTTGTCGAGGTAGATGTCGCCGTTTTCTTCCATGCGCTTCCAGATGGCCTGGGATGCGACGTAGTGGTCGGGGTCGGTGGTGCGGATGAAGCGGTCGTAGCTGATGTTCAGCGCGTCGTTCATTGCCTTGAAGCGTGCGGAGTTCTCGTCGGCGAGTTCCTTAGCGGTCTTACCGAGCTTCTCGGCGGTGGTCTGCATCTTCTGGCCGTGCTCGTCGGTGCCGGTCATGAAGCGCACGTCGAAGCCGTCGAGGCGCTTGAAGCGGGCTAGCACGTCGGCTGCGATGGTTTCGTAGGCATGGCCGATGTGCGGGTTGCCATTGGGGTAGGAGATGGCGGTGGTGATGTAGAACGGAGTTGCAGTCATAACTTTCAGTTTACCGCAGTATTAGGCGAGGCTCTCACCGGGGTTACACTCTGATACGCGGTGGCTTATTGCTTGTGGGTGGAGGCTGCCACGCCGCATGTTTCCTCCGCGCCACATGCAAAACGCCAAATCACCAAGCAACACACTAAAAGGCGACAGCCCTCCCCCGCACCAGTTCGCTAGGCACGGGGCGCACGCCCAAACCACGAACCACCCGGCGGGATTAGCTCGAGGTTCGGCACCCTCCTCGCTCCTACAGGGGCACCCGCCCTCGCTTCGCTTCGGGCACCCTGATGTCGCTACGGAGGCCACCGAAACCTCCACGCACCCACCAGAGGTTGCGTATAGGTGTGCCCACCGGGAGCCCCTGGGTGCAGCTACGTTTTCCGGAAGCGCCCTCAGGGTGTCACACGGACGCTCTCCGCAGCGAAGCAAGGAGGAACGGAGCGTCCGGGTGACGGGTGCCCCTGCGTAGGCGCGGAGGAAACATGTAGCGCACACCGTAGTCTTGGGAGACGCGAGGTACCCACCCACCCCACCCCTGTAGGAACGAGGGCGAATACCGTCTTCCAAGCACTCGCATCAGGAGCAAAGAGGATAATATGCACCTCGCACTACAAACCCGCATTATTCGGGGAACGCAAAAGTCCCGCCGATTCCTAAGAATCAGCGGGATTTTCTTTGAAGTGCGCCCCCTGGGACTCGAACCCAGAACCCATTGATTAAGAGTCAATTGCTCTGCCAATTGAGCTAGAGGCGCTTATTTTGTTTTTGCGGGTTTCCCTCGCAACAAGTAAATACTATACGGCATTCTTTGGGTGCCCGCAACTCGATTGAGTATGAACTGCATCACATCCCTTGTTTTGGGGTTTTAGCAGGCTCTCATTAGCCAGAAATCCGGCGCCCTACCCCTTCCCCCGTGTGGGGTGAGAGGTGGAACGCCGGATTCTTAGAAAGCTATTGCTGAGCTACCGCTTAGCGAGCCACCGAACCCTCGGTGTAGTCGTCGTCAGCGGTGTTCCAGGAGAACAGCTCGCGCAGCTTGCGGCCGGTTGCCTCGATGGGGTGTGCCTCGCCCTTTGCGCGCAGTTCCTTGAACTCGGGTGCGCCTGCGGCCTGGTCTTCCATGAAGCGCTTTGCGAAGTTGCCGTTCTGGATGTCTGCCAGGACAGCCTTCATGTTTTCCTTGACCTCGGGGGAGATCACGCGGGGGCCGGAGACGTAGTCGCCGTACTCTGCGGTGTCGGAGATGGACCAACGCTGCTTAGCGATGCCGCCCTCGATCATCAGGTCAACGATGAGCTTGAGCTCGTGCAGGACCTCGAAGTAAGCAATCTCGGGCTGGTAGCCAGCTTCGGTCAGAACCTCGAAGCCGTACTGGACGAGCTGGGAGGTGGAGCCGCAGAGGACTGCCTGCTCACCGAACAGGTCGGATTCGGTCTCTTCGGTGAAGGTGGTCTTAATGACGCCTGCGCGGGTTGCACCCAGTGCCTTTGCGTAGGACAGTGCCAGTGCGAGTGCTTCGCCGGATGCGTCCTTCTCGACTGCAACCAGGGCGGGAACGCCGCGGCCTGCTTCGTATTCGCGGCGGACGGTGTGGCCGGGGCCCTTGGGGGCGACCATTGCCACGTCGACACCCTCGGGTGCGGTGATGTAGCCGAAGCGGATGTTGAAGCCGTGTGCGAAGAACAGTGCGTTGCCGGGCTTGAGGTTCGGCTCGATGCTCTCTGCGTAGACCTTTGCCTGGACCTGGTCCGGGGTCAGGATCATGATGACGTCTGCTTCTGCTGCTGCTTCTGCAACGGTTGCAACGCGCAGGCCTTCTGCCTCAGCCTTGGCGCGGGACTTGGAGCCCTCGGACAGACCGACGATGACCTTCACGCCGGAGTCACGCAGGTTCAGTGCGTGTGCGTGGCCCTGGGAGCCGTAGCCGATAACTGCTACGGTGCGACCCTGGATCAGGGAGAGGTCTGCGTCGTCGTTGTAGAAAATGGTTGCTGCCATTTCTTCTCCTCAGTAAGTTTGGTATGCGGCCCAGGCTGGGCTCAACATTGACTATTCTACTTGATAGCTTTTGGGGTGCAGGTTTACGAGAGCACTTCTCAGATTGTGGCTCAAGATTTTACAACCTGCAGAGTTTATGGGGTACTGCATCTATTTCTTTGGCATTAGGGTCCCCAGGTAGAGAAATCACCTTGTAGAGAAAGAAATAGAGAGTACCTGATGCTTCCCCGCCCGCACTGCGAATACGTGTGTTTCGGTTGTGCGGGCGGGAGAACTGCTACGGGAATGTAGCGTCAGGTATTTTGTGCTAGATGCGCTCGCTCATAGCGCGGGGGCCACGTGCCAGGCCGATGGTGCCGGCGCGAACGATTTCGCGAACACCGTAAGGCTCCAGAACATCCAGCAGTGCGTTGAGCTTCTCCTCAGAACCGGTTGCCTCGATGACAACAGACTCGGGGGAAACGTCAATCACGGATGCGCGGAACAGGTCAGCTGCCTGAACGATCTGCAGGCGAGCAACTGCGTCGGCCTTGACCTTAATCAGGATGTGACCACGCTGGGTGGAGGAGTCTGCGGGAAGCTCGACGACCTTCAGCACGTGAACAAGCTTGTTCAGCTGCTTAGTAATCTGCTCGATGGTGTGAGCGTCACCTTCGGTTACGACGGTGATGCGGGAAACACCGGGGTTTTCGGTGGGGCCCACAGCCAGGGAGAGGATGTTGAACAGTCGGCGGGAGAACAGACCGGAGACGCGGGTGAGAACGCCCGGCTTATCTTCTACCAGAACGGACAGAGTGTGCTGAGACATTAGTTCTCTCCCTCACGATCGAACTCGGGCGAAGTGTTCTTCGCAATCCAAATCTTGTCATTAGATACGCCTGCCGGGACCATGGGCCAGACGAGGGCATGGGGGCTGACGGTGAAGTCAATGACCACGGGGCGGTCGTTGACTTCGAGGGCAGCCTTGATGGTTGCGTCCACGTCTTCGTCGCGTTCGCAGCGGAAGGTTGCGCAGCCGTATGCGTCGCCGAGCTTGACGAAGTCGGGGATGCGTACGGTGCCGTGGCCGTCCTTCAGGTCGGTGTTGGAGTAGCGCTCGTTGTAGAACAGAGTCTGCCACTGGCGCACCATGCCGAGGGAGGAGTTGTTGATGATGGCAACCTTGATGGGGATGTTGTTCTGTGCGCAGGTGACCAGTTCCTGGTTGGTCATCTGGAAGCAGCCGTCGCCGTCGATAACCCAGACGGTGGATTCGGGGTGTGCGACCTTTGCGCCCATACCTGCGGGCACGCCGTAGCCCATGGTGCCCAGGCCTGCGGAGCTGACGAAGTGGCGGGGGCTTTCCTGCTGGATGTAGTGTGCGCCCCACATCTGGTGCTGGCCAACGCCGGTGACGTAGTATGCGTCGGGACCGGTGAGAGCGCTAATACGCTCCAGGACGTACTCGGGCGAGCCGAGGCCATCGTTGGGCTTCTCGTAGCCGAGCGGGTAATCCTTGCGGATGACGTTCAGCTCGTTCCACCACTCGGTCAGGTTCGGCAGCTGGTCTGCGAACTCGGTGGAGAGCAGCTCGATCAGTTCGGGCAGCACGTACTTGAGGTCGCCGACGATCGGCACGTCTGCGAAGCGGATCTTCGAGATTTCTGCCGGGTCAACGTCGATGTGGATGACCTTAGCCTCGGGTGCGAAGGAGTCGAGCTTACCGGTGACGCGGTCGTCGAAGCGTGCACCGAGGGTAATCAGCAAGTCAGACTTCTGCATTGCGGCGACGGCGGGGACGGTGCCGTGCATGCCGGGCATGCCGAGGTTCTGGGGGTCAGAGTCGGGGAATGCACCGATAGCGTTCAGGGTGGTGACGACGGGTGCGCCGATGAGCTTAGCCAGCTTGTGGAACTCTTCGGAGGCACCTGCACGGACCAGGCCACCGCCGACGTAGAAGACGGGGTGCTTGGATTCGGTGATGAACTTTGCAGCTTCGTGAATCTGCTTGGAGTGGCCGCGGGTGACGGGGGTGTAGCCGCGCAGCTCCAGGTCTTCGGGGATGCCGCGGTATTCCATCATGCCGACCTGTGCGTCCTTGGTGACGTCCACGAGCACGGGGCCGGGGCGGCCGGTGGATGCAATGTGGAATGCTGCAGCCAGTGCGCGGGGGATGTCCTGCGGGTCGGTGATCATGAAGGAGTGCTTGGAGATGGGCATCGCCATGCCGACGATGTCAGCTTCCTGGAATGCGTCAGAGCCGAGCAGCGCGGTGGACACCTGGCCGGTGATTGCGACGAGGGGGACGGAGTCCATGTTTGCGTCTGCGATTGCGGTCAGCAGGTTGGTTGCGCCGGGGCCGGAGGTTGCGATGCACACGCCGGTCTTACCGCTGGACACTGCGTAGCCCTGGGCTGCGTGGCCTGCGCCCTGCTCGTGGCGGACCAGGATGTGGCGGACCTTCTTGGAGTCGTACAGGGGGTCATAGGTCGGCAGAATAGCTCCACCAGGCAGGCCGAATACGTCAGTCACACCCAGGTCTTCGAGGGTGCGGACGATTGCCTGAGAACCGGTCATGCGTTCTGCGGGAGCGTTTGCCGCGTCATCAGAAGTGGAAAATCCCATGGTCATGGAAATGCCTCGTGTCTTAATGGTTCTTCGTTGTACTCAATGTTCTGCGTGGGTGTTGTGTGATCCGCACGCATCCTATGCCCGGGGGTACCAAGCTATAAAAAATGCCCCTCGCTGTTGGTGGTAGCGGTAGGGGCGCTCAGTCGCAGTGAATTGACCCTGCCACTCGCCCTAGGCGACGTCGACAAGGTTTAGAATTCGCTGGTACATTGCTGTCTTCACCCTTCTATGGTGAAGCCCGGGGCGGGGGTGAGTCAAATCTCTATCGGGCAACACACCCGTTTTTGTTCATAAAGGCGCAGGTCAGATACTTTCTTTCATGATGTGGACACATTGCACTTGTTTACACATTCCCACGTGTTCATTTGAACAGGTGAGAAAAACTCGCATTTCTGGACGTCACGGCGCGTAATATGTGCGAATACTCGTGACCTTCGATGATTGCCCCGGTAGACTGAAGCTATGACCGAACCGATTATCACGGTCGCTGATGAGCTGACCGAAGCAAGTAAGTACGCAGAGGTTGTTGACCCCCGTAACTCTGTTGAGAGTGACGTGTTTTTGACGGGTGAGGAACTTATCCGAGTTCTGCACCCGGTTTTTGACGAGCAGATTATTAATTACGGTGCATACAATTTGGTGTATGCGACGGGCCGCGCGGTTTACCGTAATCCTGATTTGGCGTTGCATCAGTATCCTGATCAGGAGCATTTTATTGTTGGGTATCAGGATGCGCCTGATGAGGTGATTATTGCTCCGGTGAATTTGCCGGCGTTGACGCCTGCGGGTACTGCTACGACGATTGATAACACGAATGCGTTGCATGCGTATCGTGTGGGTGATGACGCGGTGACGCTTGAGTCGGTGAATGGCAGCTCGTTTTATTTGTCGTTTGAGGATAATGCTGAGGTTGCGACTCGTTTTGGCGTTGGCTTGTTGGAGCAGGGTAAGGACGTGGAGGATTTCCGCGAGTTTGTGACGCGGATTTGGCCGGTCCTGTAGCCTTGTGACTTTTTGAAATGATTGCCCGCTGCGACTTTTGGGTTGCGGCGGGCTTTCGCGTACCGAACCCAGCTATGTTGGCCGCTTGAGGGGCGGTGCGCCTCCTCGCTCCTACAGGGGCACCCGCCCTCGCTGCGCTTCGGGCACCCTGATGTCGCTACGGACGGCACCGGCGCCTCTGCGCGCACCAGGCTAACCACCACGCAACACACTAAAAGGCGACAGCCCTCCCCGCCCCACACGCAAAACACCCAACCACCAGGCAAAACACTAAACCGCGACAACCCTCCCCGCCCCACACGCAAAACACCAGCCATCACGTAACACACTAAACCGCGACAGCCTCCCCCCACTCCAGTTCGCTAGGCACGGGGCGCACATACTGAACCACCGCCTAACCCAACGGACCGGCGAGATTTCGCGAACTACTGAACCACAGGACGTAAAGAGGAGCGGGGCGGCACATCGGTAGCGCGCCGCGTTTTCCGGATGCGCCCTCAGGGTGTCACACGGACGCTCTCCGCTGCGAAGCAAGGAGGAGCGGAGCGTCCGGGTGACGGGTGCCCCTGCGTAGGCGCGGAGGAAACATGCGGCGCGCATCATCAGAGACAAAGCCGGATACAAGCTCCTCAAGCCCAAAAACTGTATTTATTCAGGGAACGCAAAAATCCCGCCGATTCCTAAGAATCAGCGGGATTTTCTGTGAAGTGCGCCCCCTGGGACTCGAACCCAGAACCCATTGATTAAGAGTCAATTGCTCTGCCAATTGAGCTAGAGGCGCTTGTTTGTTTTTCAAGGTTTCCCTTGCAACAGAAAAATACTATACGCGAGTTTTTGTGGTGTACGCAAGTTGATTTGTGGTGAACCTGGACACATTGTTTGGGTGGGGTGTGTGGGACACTAGACTGTGTGTATTGCATGGGGCGCGTCCGCCCTTGGTACTGTGTGGAGCGCATCCGCCGCTCCCCTGCTGATTTCTATTGATGTTTTGAGGAGTTATTGATGAGCGTTCGTCTTGAGCCGGGCACCCCGGCACCTGCTTTTACCCTTGCTGATGCGTCGGGTAAGGAGCACAGTCTGAGTGATTATGCGGGTAGCAAGGTGATTTTGTATTTTTACCCGAAGGCTTCGACTCCGGGTTGCACTAAGGAGGCGTGCGATTTCCGCGATAATTTGGCGTCGTTGAAGTCGTTGGGTTACGTGGTGTTGGGTGTTTCTCCGGATTCGCCGGCGGCTATTGCTCGTTTTGTGGAGAAGGAGTCGTTGACGTTCCCGCTACTGTCTGATGCTGATCATGCTGTGGCTGAGGCGTATGGTGCATGGGGTGAGAAGAAGAATTACGGCAAGGTGTATGAGGGCCTGATTCGTTCGACGTTTGTGATTGATGAGCAGGGTGTTATTTCTGTGGCTCAGTACAATGTGCGTGCGACGGGTCATGTGGCGAAGTTGCGTCGTGATTTGGGTATTGACCCGAAGTAGGGTCACGTTTTCTGGGGTTTGTGTATCGCCGTTCTACTGCTTCTTGAGAGGGCTGTTGTTCGGCGTGTTTGCGGACTTTTTGCCCTATGAGGGCTTCTTTTAAGGCTTGGAGAACCTGGGTTCCTGGTGTACACTAATTTTTTGTTGCCTCAGACGCATGCATCTTCGGATGTGGGGTGACGCTACGCGCGAGTGGTGAAATTGGCAGACACGCAGGATTTAGGTTCCTGTGCCTTATGGCGTGGGGGTTCAAGTCCCCCCTCGCGCACACACATTCACATTGGGCCCGCCGTCACGGTTTTCGTGGCGGCGGGTTCTCTTGTATGCGCCTTGCCGGGGTGGGCGTGTCTCGCCCGGTTGGGTGTTGAACCGTTATCCTGAAAGATAAGCATCCGCGACGGAAGAGAGGACCCTCCCGTGCAGCATCAGCCTTATGCATCGTCAGCTGTTGGCAGTTCTGATGCGCTGCTGCGAGCTACTGCCGGCTCGAGTGGCTTGAGTCGACGTGCCGTTTTGCGTTTTGGCGCGCTTTTTAGTGCTGGTTTGGCGCTTTCTGCGTGTTCTGGTCAGTCTTCTGCTGGTTCGTCAGCTGGTTCTTCGGCGAGTGCGTCGTCTGCTGATGCGCGTCGCGTGTTTCGGTTTGCGCAGGGTGCGGCGCCGTTGGGTTTGGACCCGGTGTTGTTTCCTGTGGCGAGTACGTATCAGGTGACGGCGCAGGTTTTGCAGACGTTGTTGGTGGCGAATCATTACACGGGTGATCCTGAGGTTCAGGATTCTTTGTGTAGTGCGTGGACGGTTTCTGATGACCGTTTGGTGCATACGTTTGTGTTGCGTGAGGCGCATTTTAGTAACGGTTCTGCGTTGACTGCGGATGCTGTGGTGCAGAATTTCCAGAGGTGGCAGGCGTTGGCTACGGGTGAGGGTACTGCAGCTCATGCGGTGCCTGCTCAGCCTTTGTTTGCGTGGGGTTTTGGTGTGCCGAAGCCGGGTTCTATTGATCCTTCGGCGGTGGAGCCTGCGCCTGTTCAGGCGTCTCCGTCGGGTGCGGCTACCCCGTCTGCTTCAGTGAGTGCGTCTGCTTCTGCAAGTGCTTCCCCGTCTGCTTCTGCGAGTGTTTCTGAGACTGCTACCCCGAGCGCGTCTGCTTCTGCAAGTGCTTCCCCGTCTGCTTCTGCGAGTGCCTCTGAGACTGCTACCCCGAGCGCGTCTGCTTCTGCATCGACTTCTGCGAGCGCTTCTGATGCTGCGCATCCGGGCGATAAGAAGGGTGCGCAGAAGTCGGATTCCGCTCAGTCGTCTGCGGTGCAGTCGTTCTTGCCGCTGGTTTCGTCGGTGGTGGCGAAGGATAACTCTGTGGTGGTGACGCTGTCGCGTCCTTCACTGGCGTTCCCGCGTATCTTGACGCAGCAGGCGTTCGGCATTATTGACCCGTCGCTGTTTGGTTCTGATCAGAAGCTGACGGGTAACCCGGTGGGTACGGGTGCGTTCCGTGTGGAGTCGTTCGAGGCTGGCACGGTGCGTCTGCTGAAGAATACCCATTTTGATGGTCAGCAGCCTGAGCTGGATGAGATTCAGATTTCGACCCTCACGTCGTCGGATAAGCGTTATTTTGCGCTGATGGAGGGTCACATTGATGCGTGCGATCAGGTGAATTCGTCTGATCTGGGTCAGTTGGCGCGTGATGGCTATCAGACGCCGGGCCGCGACCCGTTCTCGCTGGTGTATTTGGGTTTGAATACGGCGCATCCGGTGTTGAAGAATATTTCGGTGCGTCGCGCTATTTCGCATGCGGTGGACCGCGGTGCACTACGTCAGTATTACCCGCAGGGCACCTCGGATGCGCAGACGCTGATTTCGCCGTCGTTCCGCATTAAGGCTGATGATGCGAAGGATTACACGGACCGCAATCAGGATATGGCGCGCTCGCTGTTGGCAACTGCTGGGTACGACAATCAGGTGATTGAGTGCTATTACCCTGCCGATGTGTCTCTGCCGTGGATGGATACTCCGCAGAAGGTGTATTCGGAGATGGTGGCTTCGCTGATTGAGGTGGGCCTGAATATTAAGCCGGTGCCTCTGCCGTGGTCTGAGTATCTGTCGAAGAGCCGTGAGGTTTCTTCTGAGCGCGGTATTACCTTGGCGGGTTTCTACGGCATGTACCGTGACCCGTATGCGTTCTTTGGTCCGGTGTTGGCGCCGCTGATTGCTGAGCATCAGGTGCGTTCGTTGATTGCTAATGCGCCGTCGGATATGACGACTGGTTTGACGAAGAAGAGTTCTGATGTGCCGTCGTCGGGTGGTGCGAATTCGAATGTGCGGATTTCTGCGACTCCGAGCCCGCAGCCGAGTTATTCGCCGGACCCGTTGATGCCTGAGGAGGAGGCTTCGGCTTCTGCTTCGCCGAGCCCGTCGGCGTCACCTTCGCCGCAGCCTACTGCTGTGGCGGTGGCGCCGTCGCCTCGTTTTAGTGAGGTGATGGAGGCGATTCGTACCGCGGATTCTGCTGTTTCGGTGGATTCGCAGCGTGAACTATACGCGAAGGTTGTGTCTCAGTTGGGTCAGTTCATGCCGGCGGTTCCGTTGCTGAATGTGACGTCTAAGGTGGCGGTGAGCCGTGAGGTTCAGGGCTATCAGACGGAGCAGAATGCGATTGAGCTATTCGGTAAGCTACGTAAGTTGTAGGCAGTTCAGGTTTGAGTGTTGCGTTGCGTGTGTGTTTGGCGTGCCCTGGAGGGTTTTTACCTTCCAGGGAAGCTAACATGTGAACTGCAACACTCTCCTGTTATTTGCTGATTCTAGCTATGCCAACCCCGCTAAAAGGAGTAGGCTAGATGATGTACCCCACAGTCATTGTGCCCAGGCCGGGCACCCGCACCCCTAAGGGAGAATTCAGTGGTAGCACGTACTGAACGAACCGACGTCGTCCTGGTCGGCGGCGGCATCATGAGCGCCACCCTCGGCGTGTTCCTCAAGGAGCTCGAACCGACCTGGAATATTATCCTGCTCGAACGCCTCGACAAGGTTGCTCAGGAATCCTCCAACCCCTGGAATAACGCAGGTACCGGCCACTCGGCGCTATGCGAACTCAACTACGCACCCGCTGGCCCCGACGGCACCGTCTCGGCAGCTAAGGCGCTGAATATTAACGAGCAGTTCCAGGTTTCCCGCCAATTCTGGGCTTCCCTGACTGAGAAGAATATTCTGACTGACACCAGCTTCATCAACCCGGTCCCCCACATGTCCCTGGTCTTCGGCGAAGACCACTCCAAGTACCTGGCTGCGCGCTACGATTCTTTCCGCAAGGAGAAGCTCTTCGAGCGTATGCAGTTCTCCAATGACCGCGAGAAGATTGGCGAATGGGCACCGCTGACCGTCAAGGGCCGCAAGGGTAACGAGTCGATGGCTGCAACCTGGTCCCCCGAAGGTACCGACGTGAACTTCGGCTCCCTCACCGAGCAGCTGGTCGATTACCTGCAGACCAAGGGTGTTGAGGTTCGCTACGGCTACCAGGTCACCAACCTGAACCGCGAGTCGAACGGTTCCTGGCAGGTTGAGGCGATTAACCGCATCAACAAGGATGAGCCTCTGAGCATCAACGCGAAGTTCGTGTTCCTCGGTGCCGGCGGTGGCGCCCTGCACCTGTTGCAGAAGTCCGGCATTGAAGAGGGTAAGGGCTACGGCGGCTTCCCCGTCTCCGGTCTGTTCCTGCGCAACACCCACGAGGCAACCGCAAACCAGCACAACGCTAAGGTGTACGGTCAGGCTTCGGTGGGTGCACCTCCCATGTCTGTTCCCCACCTGGACACCCGCTACGTGGACGGCAAGCGTGCTCTGCTCTTCGGACCCTACGCCGGTTTCAAGACAAACTTCTTGAAGCAGGGTTCCGTACTGGATTTGCCGAAGTCCCTGCGCCTGCACAACCTATACCCCATGACCCGTGCAGGTCTGGATAACTTCTCCCTGGTCAAGTACCTGCTCTCCGAGCTGGTCAAGGACAAGAATGCTCGCCTGGAGACCCTGCACCAGTACTACCCCGAGGCTGACGGCGGCGAGTGGGAGCTCATCGAGGCTGGTCAGCGCGTCCAGATCATGAAGAAGGACGCGAAGAAGGGCGGCATCCTGCAGTTCGGTACCGAGGTTGTCTCCGCAGCGGACGGCTCTATCGCGGCTCTGCTGGGCGCATCCCCCGGTGCTTCCACCGCGGCTCCGATTATGCTGAACCTGCTGGCTAAGTGCTTCCCCTCCAAGATTGCTGGTTGGGAGCCTCGCCTGAAGGAACTCATCCCCGGTTACGGCGTGAAGCTCAACGACAACCCGGATCTGGCTGATGAGGTTATGGCTCACACTGCTAAGGTTCTGGGTATTCACAACTAGTTTTCAGTTAGGCTCAGCAGGTAGCTTTAAACCCAAGCTGACAAGCCTTTTTTGAGGCTTTTCGGGGCGGTTACCCTCTCTAACTAACCGACAGGTCAGCTATCTGCACTCGCAGAAAAATGCGGGAGGGTTAGAAAACCCTATAATGTCACCGCAGGGGCGGGAAGGACAGCTCATTGTTCTCCTCGCCCCTTCTGTGCGCCCACACGCTGAAGCTCATAGGCGCACCACTGTGTACACCCCACTCATTCAAGGAGCCCCATTGGCTGCACACACCGGCTCTTCCACGGACACCTCCTCAACCCAGGTACCCGCCGGAGCTCGACGCGGACTCTTCTCCCGTAAGAAGAAGCCCGCAGCCCCCAAGTACGCAAGCGTGAAACTGCGCGACTTCCCCAAGGGCAGCATCCTCTACATTCTGCGCCGTGCCATCTACAAATTCGGCGCAAACGGCGGCACCGACATGGCGGCAGCACTCACCTACTTCACCGTGCTGTCCATCTTCCCCGCCCTGCTGGCGATCGTCTCCCTACTGGGCGTATTCGGTCACGGTGAGGAAAGCGCCGCCGTCATCCTCGCCTTCCTCAAGGACAACGCGCCCGCCCAGATGTACGCCATTATGGAAGACCCCATCAAGCAGATTACCGGCGACCATGGCGCAGGACTGGTGCTGTTGACCGGTATCCTCAGTGCGATCTGGTCCGCCTCCGGGTACACCGGATCCTTCGGTCGAGCTCTCAACACGGTCTACAACGTGCGTGAAGGCCGCCCCGGCTGGATCCTCAAGCCGCTGAACGTCTTCGTCACCACCGTGCTCATCATCCTCGTGGTACTCATGATGCTCATGATGCTGCTGGGCGTAACCGTCCTGGACATGGTCGGTCAGTATGTACCCGAAACCGTCGATATGGAGCTCATCAAGCTCATCTGGCTGAACGGCCGCTGGGTCCTCATCCTGTTCATGGCAATCGGGCTCATCACCCTGCTGTACGCCGCAACCCCGAACGTGCGCCGCTTCAAACAGTGGAAGCTCTCCCCCGGTGCGGCGCTGGCACTCTTCGGCATGGGCCTGGGCGGTTTCGGCTTCACCCTCTACGCCAACAACTTCAGCAAGTACAACGCCACCTACGGCCTCATTGGTGGTGTGATTGTGATGCTGCTGTTCATCTGGATCATGAACAATATGCTCCTCTTCGGCGCGCACCTGGACGCAGAAATCATGCTCATGCGCCAGGTACTCGCCGGCGAAGACGACCACGGACACCTGAAGGTTCAGCCGCGCAGCACCACCGCATCCCGTGCGATGAAAGAACAGAGCGAACGCCTCATGTCCGCCGGACGCGAACTACAGCAGCAGGCGGCAGGCCAGGACATGCTCCCCAAGCCGAAGGGCCCCTCCATTGCCGCTCGCGTGCAAAAGGCGGTGGACACCAACACCACCATGATTCGCACGCTCATTGCCGACGGCAAGGAACGCATCGAAAACGGTAAGGAACAGCTGCAGCAGAAGCAGGCGAAGGCAGACGCCACCGAAACTCAGGCTTCTGAGGCAACCGCGGCGAAGGCAGAAGCGAGCGCGAAGGTTGACTCTCAGCAGGAGGCGCTCTTCGACCTGGGCACCGATAACTCAACCGGTGCGGCACAGAAGAACTAAGCGGCAGCTCAGCTGAGCGCGTACCGCCTCAACACATCAAGGGCGCGAGACAGAAAAGGGCACGAGATAGAAAAGGGCGCAGGACAGAAACCCTGCGCTGGTCACTAAGATAGAACTATGACCAGTGCAGATTTCTCTCCCGCGCCCTTTGCTGTACCCAATGCTGTTGTACCCGGCACTACCATGCCCGACCTCGAGTACACCCTCTACCAGCCGCAGCAGCTCAAGAGCCGCGTCCCCGCCCTCATGATTCACGGCTTCGCCACCCGCGGCGAACAGCTCTACGGCGGCACCAGCTGGATCCGCCAATACCTGCGCGCCGGATACCCCGTGCTGATTGTTACCCTGCCCTACCACTCAGACGACTACCTCAAAGACCCCGAATCCATGCACGCCATCGACTGCAAGCTCCCCGACAACACGGGCGTGCGCAGCCGCACAATTCCGTTCGATTCAGTGCCCCCTGTCGATGCTGCAGGTCAGCCGCTGACCCCCATGCACCTGTTCACCAACCTGCTCGCCCAGCTGCTGCGCACCGTCGCCACCGAGAACGACCTCGGCGTTGAACTGGAGCCCCGCGCGCACGTTATTGGCTTCTCCTTCGGTGCGCGCGTCGGCTGGGAACTCGCCCTCACCCACCCGGAGGCGGTCGCATCCCTCACCCTGGGCGGCCTGCCCCTACACGACCACCTCATCACCCTGCGCGCCATGCTCGAAGCGCACGAGGGAACCAGCGTCACGGCGGATAGTGAAACCCCGGCGGCAGACTCCACCGACGAGGCGATTGCCTCCTTCACCTCGATTATTGACAACTCCCCCATTCAGCCCGACGCCCTACTGAAGTTCGTGCGGATTCCCTTCGGTCCGTTCTTCGACGTGCCCGCCCTGCGTGCCGGATCCCCCGACCTGCCTGCGGGCCACCCGGGCGCGCATCCGCACGCACCCATTGCGGTCGTGCTCGGTGACGCGGACACCATCGCCGCCGACGGGGCGGAACTCTACGACATGGTGCGCGGCAACAATCCGCTTAACCGCTTCATCTCCCTGCCCGGCCGCGATCACGTGAACGCCCTGACCTCGGGTGCGTTCCGACGCGGTGCGCTCGCCTTCGCGGCAGAGGTGGAGGCGGCAGAGTAAGTAGCCGCAGGCTACGCGGGTTCCGGGAGGAGTAAGAGACAACGTCATAAAACGTCACATTCACCTGGGGGCTTCACGCTCAGCCCCGGGGTGCATCAGGTATGCCTTAGCTCTTAGAATGGGAACGTATCAAAAAACCTTTATCTGCGGTTGAACCTCAGCCGCGCCTCAGCAAAGGAGCACCATGCACAAGGTTAAGGCTGTCGTAGCCCTCTCCCAGGACGCGCCCGTCACCGTCACCACCATCAACGTACCCGACCCCGGCAAGGGCGAAGCACTCGTCAAGGTCCTCACCTGCGGTGTCTGCCAGACCGACCACCACTACGTCACCGGCGGCGTCGGCCAGGACTTCCCCTACCTGCTCGGCCACGAGTCCGCAGGTATCGTCGAGGCTGTCGGCGATGACGTCACCGACATCGCCCCCGGCGACCTGGTCATCCTCAACTGGCGTGCAGTCTGCGGCGAATGCCGTGCATGCCGCAAGGGTCAGCCGCAGTACTGCTTCGCAACCCACAACGCAACCCAGAAGATGACCCTCGAGGACGGCACCGAACTCACCCCCGCACTGGGTATCGGTTCCTTCGCTGAGAAGACCCTCGTCGCAGCCGGTCAGTGCACCAAGATCACCGCTGACATCAGCCCCGAACAGTACGCAGCCATCGGTCTGCTCGGCTGCGGCGTTACCGCAGGTCTGGGTGCTGTTCTGAACACCGGTGAGCTCAAGCGCGGCGAGTCCGTCGCAGTCATCGGCTGCGGCGGCGTCGGAACCGCAGCAATTGCGGGCGCACAGCTCGGTGGCGCAACCACCATCATCGCCGTCGACATCGACGAAGAGAAGCTGGCACGCGCACGCGAGCACGGCGCAACCCACACCGTGAACTCCTCCAAGGTCGACCCCGTTGAGGCTATCAAGGAACTCACCGGCGGCTTCGGTGCAGACCTCGTCATCGACGCTGTCGGCATCGCCCCCACCTTCAAGCAGGCATTCGAAGCACGCGACCTGGCTGGCCGCGTCGTCCTCGTCGGCGTGCCCGCACCCGGCGCCACCTGGGACATCCCGCTGGACGAGGTGTTCGGCCGCGGCGGCTCCATCAAGAGCGCATGGTACGGCGACACCCTGCCCTCCCGCGACTTCCCCGAGTTCGTGGACCAGTACCTGCTCGGCCGCCTCGACCTGGACGGCTTCGTCTCCGAGCGCATCCGCCTCGAAGACGTCAACGAAGCATTCGAAACCATGAAGACCGGCCGCGTGCTGCGCTCGGTCGTGGAACTCTAGGAGCGTAGCGTGAGCGAACGTATTGAACGAGTCGTCACCTCCGGCACCTTCTCGCTGGACGGCGGCTGCTGGGATGTTGACAACAACGTCTGGATTATCGGCAATGACTCCTCCGTGATCATCATTGACCCCGCCCACGACGTTGACAAGATCTCCCGCACCGTCGCAGGCCGCACCGTGGAGAAGATTCTGCTGACCCACGCCCACGACGACCACATCCGCAGCGCCAAGGAAGCAGCAGAACGCTTCGGCGCACCCGTCTACCTGAACCCCGCCGACCGTGTGCTCTGGGAAATGGTGTACCCCTCCTGGGACTTCGATCACGAACTCGCTGACGGCGACGTATTGCGCATCGGCGACACCGAACTGAAGGTCCTCGCCACCCCCGGCCACTCCCCCGGCTCCGTGTGCTTCTACGCGCCCACCCTCAGCTGGGAGAACAGCGAAGGCGTCGTCTTCTCCGGCGACACCCTCTTCAACGGCGGCCCCGGCGCCACTGGACGCTCCTACAGCGATTTCGACACCATCATCGAGTCGATCTCGACCCGCCTGCTGACCCTGCCCGAGTCCACCGCGGTCCTCACCGGCCACGGCGACAGCACCGGCATTGGCCTGGAAGCACCCGAGCTTCCGGCATGGATTAAGCGCGGTCACTAAACCGGCAGCCTCACGCTGAGATTCTCACACTGAGGCTCTCACACTGAGGTTCTCAGGCCGAGGCTCACCACAAACCGAGCACGGTACGCAAAAGGCGGATGCCCCACCACCTGTAGAAGGTGGCGGGGCATCCGCCTTTAAACATGCGCTAACGACGTTCCAACTGATCCCAAGGAGTCAGCTGCTCCTCATGCTCCTCACGCCACAGGTAGCCGTACAAATGACCCAACGCAAAATACAGAGTCGCAATAATCACCGGAACCATAAACGCATTACGGTAATACGGGGCGTCGCCCATATAGCCGCCCCACATACTACCCAGCGCAAGACCAATACCCAGCATCGAGCGGGTAAAGAAGCTCGCCTGCGCATCAGGAATATGCTTGAGCGAACGGTTCAGCCACAGCTCATGGCCACCAAACGCCACACCCAGCACCGCGCCGCACAGCGCCAACGCATAGAAAATCGTGGACGTATCATCGCTCGCCGGCAAGTACAGCGCCGCCATAATCAGCAGAACACCGCTCGCCAGCCAGCCATGCCACGGGTTCACCGAACGGCCACCCAAAACCACGGGGAAAGCCACCACCACGAGCGCACCGGTACCGGTCGCAACCATCGCCATGAACAGGTTCATCGAACCGTGAATCAGCGAGAAGCCCAGCAGACCAGAACCAACCGAACCCATGCACGCACCCAGCAGCACCAGACCAAGAATCAGCACCACCGTCTGACGGCTCGGACGCACGAGATTCTGCGGCGGAGCCATGCGAATACGCGAAATATCCGGTAGCCACCTCGGCGCCGCCAGCACCACGACGAACAGTAGCGCATCCAGAATAATCGTGATCCAGAAACCCGCATACTCATGATTCGGGGTGATGTACGCATCACCCAGCCACACCAACAGAGCAGCCAGCGGGTACATCGACATGTTCGCCGTAGTACCCCACGACACCGCAGTCGACAAGCGAACATCACTGTACTGATAGTTACGGCGATACAGCGACTCAAGAGCAAACGGAGTCCACGGCGGAGTCGTGAAACCCATCGCCACACACGAGAGCGCATGGTAGGTCGTACTCACGTTATTCGGGTCAACCGTCAAACGCCAACCAATGACCAGCATGTTCAACACCGCAGCAATATTCAGTATCGACGTAATCGCCAGCAACGCCCGCAAACCCAGGGCACGCACCAGCATCGGGCCGAGCATAATCTGCACCGAATACGCGCCAGTAAACGCCGCCACCGCATAGCCGCCATCATGCACACTACCCAGGTGGCTCGCCAACAGAATATACAGCGCAAACGCCGAGGAAGCCGCCGGAATGTGGAACAGAATCGTCAACACGTTACGGGCAAATCCCTCAGAACGAAGCACCGCATACAGATGACGACGCTGCTCCTTACCGTTGCGCAGGAACAACGCCCAATGCTGACGCAAAATGTCCGGCACCGACGCATTCGTATTAATCTCATCCGCAGCCGGAATCGGGCGAGGCGGCAGCTCCTGCAACACGTGCTCGTTGCTGCGCACCACATCCGTCAGGGAGGTGCCCGGAACCGTCGGAATGCCTGTACCCGAAGCACTCAACCTATCCGAGGTATCGGGGGCGGGTGCCACCTTCATGGTGCGCGGAGGAACCTTCGGCGCGGATGCGTTAGTGTGCGCATCAGCCGAAGGTTCCACACGATACGTTGAATTCGGTGCCCTGTCCTGAGGTGTCGAGGTCATCATCTCTTTCACGAATAAGCCGCCGGACATGCCATAACAGCAGCCCGGAAGCGAATTTATGCCTACTAGGAGTTTACCCTCACCGACGAGCCGTTCTGACCCTTTTCAACCACAATCTGGGCGGGAATACGGTTCTTCATCTCCTCCACATGCGAAATCAGGCCAATAGTGCGGCCACTATCACGCAGCGATTCGATTGTGCCCATCACCATGTCCAGAGTTTCAGCATCCAGCGTGCCAAAACCCTCATCAATGAAGAGGGTATCCAACTCGATACCGCCATTATTCGCCTGAACAACCTCCGCCAGACCCAACGCCAACGACAGCGACGCCAAGAACGACTCGCCGCCGGACAGTGACGACGCCTCACGCGGCTCACCCGTCCAGGTATCAGTAATCTCCAGGTTCAGGCCACCGCCGGAACGGCTACCCTTCGCACGGTGATCACTGAACACCATGCCGTAGCGGCCCTCACTCATACGGTCCAAATGCAGCGACGCCGATTGCAGAATACGCTCAAACTCGGCACCCAGCACATAGCTGACCAGGTCAACCTGATGCTCATAACCGCCCAGCGTATCACCGCGGGCAGCCGCCGCCAGGTTCGCCAGCATCTGCGCACGGTCATAACGCTGCGCCGTCTTTGCACGGAACGCCGCATACTCGCCACGCAGAGCCTGCAAAGAACGCAGCATGCTCTCCCGCTCACCCTCACGAAGAGTCAAACGGTGAACCGCCGCGCGCAACTGCTCACCCTGCTCACGCACGCCCTGCAGGTCATCCGGTGCCTGCTCACCAGCGGCAACACGGGCCGCCACCGCAACAATTGCCTCACGGCCAAAGCCCTCAAGGAGGCGGGCATGCTCCAGCTCGTACGCGGCAACAGCCTGTTCCAGGGCGTCGACGCGCTCAGGGGTGCGGACCGCCGCCTGCACCAGCTCAGCGCTCTCAAACGCAGACTCGCCCAACAGGCGCTGCGCCTGCGCCGCCGCCAGAGCATGACGCTCACGCGCCTGCCCCAACAGCAACACCGCACGAGCAAGACGCTGATGCGCCGCACGGTAGCCCTCCACAGCCTCAACACGCTGCACAAAACCCACCGCCGCACGAGCAGGCGCCAAATCAGCCGCGGTAGCCTCACAGCGCGCCGCAGCGTCACGGTGACGCGTCTGAGCTTCCACCGCCGCACCCTCGATGGTGCGTAGCGCCTCCTGAGCCTTCTGCAGCTCAACCCGCACCCGCTCAACCTTCGCCAGCACGCCGTCACGCGCCGTCACGCGCGACTGAGCCTGCGCGAGGCGGGTCTGCGCCTGCTGCAGCTGCGCGGCAGTCTGCTCAACATCGCACTCGCCCTGGGCAGCCAGAGTCTCGTACTGGGTGCGGGCGGCGGCAAGCGCCTCGGAGGCTTCCTGGTGCGCCTTGGTCGCCCGATCCTTAGCCAGCTCGTGGGTGCGCGCCTGCTTGTGAGCCTTGTCTTCACGCTCCTTGGCGGCGTCCAGGTCGGCACGCTCAACCAGCTGCTCGCCCTCGGCAATCTGTGCGGGGGCGGGGTGCTCGACCGAGCCGCAGACCGCGCAGGGTTCGCCGTCCTTGAGCTCGCGCGCCAGCAGCGAGGACGCCTGGGCGAGGCGCAGCACCTGCAGGTTCTTGAACTCCTCCGTGGCTACGAGCGCCTGCTGAGCCGAAGCCTGCCACTTTTCCTGCGCCTTCTGCTCGGCGGTGGCGGTGCGCTTGCTCTGTTTCTCAGCCTCAGCAACCGCTGCGGAGGCGGCATCGAGCTTCTGCTGCATCTGCTGAGCGGCATCGAGCTTCTGCTGCGCCTCAGTGACCAGGTGCGCGGCGAGGGTACGCTCTTCGTCGGCGGTACTGTAGCCGGCGAGTTCTTCGGCAAGCTGCTCGGCGGCGGCGGTCAGGTCGCTCAGGGTCTTTTCGGCACGCGCCTTGTCCTGCTCGAGGGCGTTCGCCTGCTTCAGCAGGGCGGCAACGGCGGCTTCCTCGTCGGTAAGCTGTGCGTCCTTCTTCTGCAGGGCGCGCAGGGTGTCGAGGAGCGCCTCGAGCTGGGTTTCCTGTTCAGCGGGCTCGAGCTCCGGGAGTGCGGCGAAGGTCGTCTCCTCGGGGAAGGTGACGTCTTCCGGGGTTTCCTCATCGCGCAGTGCCGCAAGCAGGGCGCGACCAGTATCATCCAGCGCGGATGCGCACGCCGCCTGGTCCTGTTGGCGGGCGGCGAGCGCCTGCGATTCGGTGTGGACCTGCGTGTACTGTGCGTGCAGGGGCGCGGCGGCACGCGCCTGCGCCAGCTCTTCACGATGCGCTTTGTGCTCGTCGGCGCGTTCGGTCAGGCGGGTGCGGCGTTCGCAGAGCTGCTCGTATTCGCGCCAGTCGGCCTGCAGTTGGGCGCGTTCGGCGAGCAGGCGGGTGTTCCGGTCGGCTTCGTTGGTGAGGCGCTGCTGTTCCTGCTTCTCGCGCACGGAGGTTTTGCGGGCGCGTTCTACTCCGCCGGCAACCCATGCGTCGAGGGTTTCGGCGGTGACATTCTCGGCAGTGACGTTCTCAGTGGTGAGGTTTTCGGAAGTCTCCTCGCCCGCCTCCGCAGCTTCCTCAGCATCCGAATCCACAGCGTCCAGTAGCGACTGCAGGGCGAGCATTTCTGCGCGGGCACGTTCAAGGTAGCCGCGCTGGGTGTTTTCGTCCTGGGCGACTTCCTGCTGGGCGGTTTTCGCTTCCTCAGTGAGTGCAGCGAAGAGCTGTTCGTAGTGTTCGACGGGGAACATCTTTTTGAGCAGTTCTTTGCGTTCTTTGGGCTTGGACTTGAGGAATTGCGCGAACTGGCCCTGCGGCAGGAGTACGACTTTGAGGAATTGTTCTTTGGTCAGGTGGGTGCGTTCGGCGATGGTGCGGTTGACTTCGGCGACGCTGCTGGAGATGGGGATCCAGGCTTTTTCGTCGGCGGGGTCGGCGCCGGGTGCGAGTTCGGCGAGGGTTGCTTTGGCGCTTTCTTCGCGCATCTGGCCTTTGCGGGCGCCGCGGGTGATGGGTTTGTTGTAGGCGGGGGTGCGGTCGATGCGCAGGCGCTTGCCGTGGAGGGTGACGTCGAGTAACACGCGCGGTTTGGTGCCGCTGTGTGCCGCGTAGGTGGAGTGCAGTTTGGCGGATTCGCGGTCGCTGCTGGTTTCGCTGTAGAGGGCGTAGCAGATAGCGTCGAGGATGGTGGTTTTACCGGCACCGGTTGGGCCGTTGAGTAGGAATACGCCGGCGTTGTTGAGGGTGTCGAAGTTGATTTCTTGGCGCTTGGGGTATGCCATGAAGGCTTCGAATTCGAGGTTGTGCAGGATCATGCGTTGTCCTTGTGGCTTTTGATGTGGTCGCTGAGGGTGGTGATGACGTCGCGTTCTTCGCTGGTGAGGGGGCGGTTGCGTACGTATTGGTGGAATTGGTCGAAGGTTTCGACGGGGTCGGCGTCGCGGGTGGGCGGTGCGGCGGTGGGTTTGTCGGTGGCGGGTTGGGTGCTGCGGTAGCTGAAGTGGGAGATGGTTTCGTAGCGGCTGCGCAGGCGGTCGACGGCGCCGACGGGTAGGGTTTCGTCGGTGAGTTCGATGCGGCAGTAGTAGCCCTGCTCGTAGGGGCTGTTTTCTGGGGCGTTGAGTAGCTGCTCCATGGTGCCGCGCAGGGTTTTCATGTGTACACGGGTTGCCCATTCGTGGCTGCTGATGGTGGGTTCTTCGCCGGGGTTGAGTTCGATGAGGTAGGCGCCGTTGCGGTTGTGTTCTTCGCTGAATGAGAAGCCGAGCGGGGAGCCGCTGTAGCGGATGGTGTGGGTGACGGGGTAGCGCTTGTGGATGTGGCCGAGGGCTACGTAGTCGAAGCCGTCGAAGAGGGAGGCGGGTACCCAGTCGATACCGCCGACGCTGATGTCGCGTTCGGAGTCGCTGCGGGGTGTGGTGTCTGCGCTGCCGGCGGTGTCACTGCCGGTGGTGTCGCTGACTGTTGCGTGGCTCATGACGATGATGCGGTCGGCGCCTGCGCCGCGGGCGCGTCGTTCTGCGGCGTCGGCGCGGATGGCGTCGGTGACGGCGCCGAGGACGGCCTGGTGGGTGGGGTCTACACCGAGGGCGGTGGCGTGGAGGCGCGGCGCGAGGTAGGGGATGGCGTAGACGTGTACGCGCAAGGTGCCGTCGGTGAGTTCGACGGGGCGGGTGGCGTCTTCGATGGTGGTGCGCAGGTGCACGCCGGAGGCTTCGAAGAAGGCTGCGCCGTAGCTGAGGCGGCGGAAGGAGTCGTGGTTGCCGGAGCTGAGGATGACGTGCACGCCGGCGCGCATGAGGCGGGTGAGTGCCTGGTCGAGCAGGGTGGTGCTTTCGGCGGTGGGGATGGTGCTGTCGTAGACGTCGCCGCTGATGAGGAGGGTGTTGATGCCTTCGGCGTGCACGTAGTTGAGCAGTTCGTCGATGAACTGCTGGTGTTCGCGGGTGAGGGGGCTGCGGTGGAAGGTGCGGCCGAGGTGCCAGTCGGAGGTGTGCAGGATCTTCATGGTTTCAGTATGGCATTGCGTCTTGTTTTGCGCCTCACAGTTCGTCATTCAGGGGCGGAACCCTCTGCTCAGACCCCACCGCAGCGTAGGTGCTCATGCGTAGCGGGGGCTCCGTCCTCAAGGCGCCCCGGCGCCGCAGAGGGGGCACTCCCCCGCGAGCATGAGCACGAAGCCGCCTGGTATACCCCCACCCCCGCGCATCCTGAGCACGAAGCAGCTTATGCCCTAGCCCGCGCATCCTAACCGCCCGTGGGATAATCGCCCTATGAGTTTTTCTTCTGTTGAGTTCACGCGTGCACCTGAGGTTTCGGCTGAGTTTACGGGCAGGGTGCGCGGCTTGTTGTGTGCGTCTGCGTTGGGTGATGCGCTGGGTTATCCCCTTGAGCTACTGTCGGCTGAGCAGATTGCGGAGCGCGTCCCTAAGCCGTGGGATTCGGCGTTTGGTGAGCTGTTGGTCAGTGATGATACGCAGCTGACGTGTTTCACTCTGGATGCTTTGACGGAGGTTTTGGAGTGGAATAATGAGGGCGCGGCGGCGGATGAGTTGGCGTGTTTGTGGTTGGCGTATTTGCGGTGGTTCCGCGGTATTGGTGAGGTTCTGCCGGAGTCTGCGCCGTTTTCGTTGGATCGTGAGATTGATGGGGCGCCCGAGTTGACGGCTCGTCGTGGTCCGGGTGCGGCGACGTTGCGGGCGTTGGGTTCGGGTGAGATGCAGTTGGTGTCGAAGTCGTTGAATCCTGATGCTTTGGGTAGTGGCGCGTTAGTGCGTTCGGCGGCGTTGGGTGTTTTGCCGGTGGCGCAGGAGCGTACGGTGGTTTTGTTGGCGGTGCGTGCGGCGGCGTTGACGCATGGGCATCCGGAGGCGTTGGCTTCGGCGGCGGCGTATGCGTTGTTGGTGCGTGACCTGTTGGCGTCCCAGTCTGGCTCGTTTGGTGTGTTGTTGGATTCTGCCCGCCGTGTGCTTGACTGGTGCGGCACGGTGGGCGCGGATGATTCGATTCCGGGTGATGCTGCGCGTACGGCGGCGGCGTTGAGTCGTGCCGTCAAGCTGTTGGAGGGCGGCGTGGTGCCGGTGCCGCAGGCTGTAGCGGAGCATTTTGGTACGGGTTGGACGGCGCCGGAGCTACTGGGCGTGGCGTTCTGGTGTGCTGCGGATGCTGTGAAGGGCCTGCCTACTGATGCTGATGATGCGACGGTGCGTGGCGCCTTGTTTGAGGGGTTGTGCCGTGCGGTGTCGGTGGATTCGGATTCGGATTCGGTGGGTGCGATGACGGCGGCGTTGTGGGCGGCGGTTGGTTTGCCGGTGGGCGGCGGTGAGGCTGATGCGTGGTCGCAGGCGCTGGGTCGTGTGCGCGGGCTAGATCAGGTGGAGGCGGTGGCGGACCGCTATCTGCGTCAGCTGGGTCTGTAGCGGCGCTGAACCTCAACGGCATAGCGGCGATGCGTAGCGGGGGCTCCGTCCTCGAAGCGCCTGGCCCATTCATTTATTGGGGCGCTGAAGAGGGGGCACTCCCCCGCGAGCATCGTCCACAAGCCGTCGCAACAAACTGCCTAAGGGTACAGAAAAGGCTCTCCGGTATTTCGGAGAGCCTTTTCTGTATGTGCAACTAAACCTTACGGCGTAGCCGGTCACGCGGAGCGGGGGCTCCGTCCTCGAAGCGCCCCCAGGCGCTGAAGAGGGGGCACTCCCCCGCGAGCGGGAACCGGTGCGCCGTCTGTAAGAACAAGCACACGGAGTCCGGCCCCGCGAGCATCGTCCGCGTGCCGGACAGCAGACCAGCTGCACGAGCATCCGCCAGCACGTTAGAACCGCTAGCTATGAACTTTTTTTAGTCCAGGTAGTCGCGCAGTACCTGCGAACGCGACGGGTGACGGAGCTTAGACATGGTCTTGGACTCGATCTGGCGGATTCGTTCGCGGGTCACGCCGTAGACCTTGCCGATTTCGTCGAGGGTCTTGGGCTGGCCGTCGGTCATGCCGAAGCGCATTGCGACCACGCCGGCTTCACGCTCGGAGAGGGTGTCGAGCACGGAGTGGAGCTGTTCCTGCAGAAGGGTGAAGGACACTGCATCTGCGGGGACGACTGCTTCGGAGTCTTCGATGAGGTCGCCGAATTCGGAGTCGCCGTCTTCACCGAGGGGGGTGTGCAGGGAGATGGGTTCGCGGCCGTACTTCTGGACTTCGATGACCTTTTCGGGGGTCATGTCGAGTTCCTTGCCGAGTTCTTCGGGGGTGGGTTCGCGGCCGAGGTCCTGGAGCATCTGGCGCTGCACGCGGGCGAGCTTGTTGATGACTTCTACCATGTGCACGGGGATGCGGATGGTGCGGGCCTGGTCTGCCATTGCGCGGGTGATGGCCTGGCGGATCCACCAGGTTGCGTAGGTGGAGAACTTGAAGCCCTTGGAGTAGTCGAACTTTTCGACGGCGCGGATGAGGCCGAGGTTGCCTTCCTGGATGAGGTCGAGGAAGAGCATGCCGCGGCCGGTGTAGCGCTTGGCGAGGGAGACTACGAGTCGCAGGTTGGCTTCGAGCAGGTGGTTTTTGGCTCGCTTGCCGTCGTGGACGACCCAACGCAGGGCTTTCTTGAGATCTTTGTCCATGTCGGGGTTTTCAGCGAGCTTGTGTTCGGCGTAGAGGCCTGCTTCGATGCGCTTGGCGAGGTCGACTTCCTGCTGTGCGTTGAGCAGGGAGACTTTGCCGATTTGCTTGAGGTAGTCCTTGACGGGGTCGGCGGTTGCGCCGGGGGTGACGACGCGCTGTGCGGGTGCGTCGTCGTCGTCGTTTGCGGTGAGGACGAAGCCGGAGCCCTTGGCTGCTACTGCTTCTGCGGCCTTCTTTTCTTCTATTTTGGCTGCGGTTTCTTCGTCTTCTTCGTCGGTTTCGTCTTCGCCGTCGGTGGTTTCGAGTTCTTCGTCGAGTCCGAGGTCGAATTCGTCGTCGCTCTTTTTGCGGCGGCCACCGGTCTTGCGCTTGGTTGCGGTTTTGGTGGTGGTGGTTTTGCGGGTGCGCTTGGGCTTGTCTGCCTCGGTTTCGGCAGTAGTTTCGGCAGTGGTTTCAGCACCGGTTTCGGCGGTTGCGCCGGTGGTGTCTTCGGTTGCCGCTGCGGCTTTGGTGGTTGCCTTCTTGGTGCGGGTGGTCTTGGTGGTGGTTTTTGCGACGGTTTCTTCGGTTGCGTCGCCGGTCACGGTCTTCTTGCTGGTTGCAGGTGCCACTAGAACCCTTTCTGGCTTGTGGTGGGGTGCTTTGTCTGCAAAACACCTAAGACCCTGTCAAGTCTGTGCTGGCGTCCTCGGTCGGGGTGTTTGCTGCGTTTGTCCGGTTTAACGCTGTGGGGGGCGGGTTTTATTCCGCGTGCGTTGGGTGGTTTGCAGGGTTCCGTTGCTCGTTGTGTGGAGCGGTTTGAGGGCGCGTTATAGCGCATTGACTGTACGGGGTCAATATATAAGTATTGCAGATTTTTGGTTGCTTTCAACTTGACGCGCTGTTTGGGTGGCTTGTGGGCCTGGTTTTGGGTGAGTGCGGCTGTGTGCGGGAGGGGCGTGCCCGGTGGCGCGCCCCTCCCTCGTTTTGTACCTCGCTTTTAGGTGCCGGTTTTAGGTGCCGGGCTTTTAAGGTTTTCGGGGTTTGAGGGTGCTGATGGGTTCGCGGTGTGTTCCGGGTTCGCCGCAGATGGTGTATTTGATCCAGGCGGGTAGGTTGCCTGCGTTGAGGTGTACATCGAGGATGTTGAGGTCCTTTCCGAATGTGTGGCGGTGGGCTTCTTGGCGGAGCATGCGGGCGTAGGTGCTGTAGCCCTTGTACCAGTTGGCCCAGGCTTGGGTGTTGCGTAGTTCGGCGTATTCTCCGTCGGTGCTGTGGGGTGTGAGCAGGCTGGTGAGTAGTTCGAGTGCGTTGAGGCGTGCCCAGTGGGGGCTGTCTAGTTTTCCTTTGAGGGCGTTGAGGTAGTGGGTGTAGACGGCGTGGTGTTTGGTGAGGTATTCGCTGTTGGTGCAGCTTTCGTCGATTCGTTGTTTGAGGTTTTCGAGTTTGTTGTGGGCGTTGTGGTCTTTGGGGTGTTCCTCGAGGCGTGGGAGCAGGTCGCGGCTGATGGTGTTGAGTTCGGCGGCGCTGGCGAGGTCGGCGGGGGTGAGGTTTTCGAGTGCCCAGCCGTTGAGGTTGGTGTGCTGGTTGCTGCGGTTCTGTTGAATGCTGCGGCTCTGCTGAATGGTGCGGTGGGTGCGGCGGATCCAGTCTTGCCATTGCACGCATTTTTCGGGCACGGCGCGTACGTGTGGCTGTTCGGTGCCTACTGTGGCGCTGAGTGCGTGGGTGAAGCTGGCGGGGATGTAGGTTTTGCGGGTGATGCGGGTGCCGTAGCGGGGTGGTTCGAGCGGCGCGCGGTCGGTGCTGGGGTATTCGCCGCCGAAGGCGTGGTAGGTGTATTGGGCGGAGTAGTGCAGGTAGGCGAGCGCTTTTTGGGCGTGGTTGAGCCCGTAGCCGGCGAGGTAGGTGAGCATTTCGGCGGTGATGGGGTTGAGGGTTGCGGGCGCGATGGAGGCGCGTAGGTGCCCTGCGACTTCGGCGGGGATGAGTTCACGGAGTGCGTCGCCGATAGTGGGCGCGTCACCGGTGATGGGGTTGCCCGCGTTATCGACCGGGTGGGTGGTGAGCAGGTGCGCGGCGGCGTTGATGGCGGCGTCCCAGTAGCAGAGGTCGATTTGGGCTTGGCGGTAGATGGTGCGGACGCTCTGGCGGGCTTCGTCGTGGCGGGTGGTGTGGGTGTGGTCCCAGAGTTCTACGGCGTTTTCCCAGTCGTGGCGGGTTTCGGGGTTGGCTGTGGGGTCGGTGTCCCAGTGGCTGTGGGCGTAGTTGTGTTGGGCGGTGTCGGCGATGGTGTCGCCGTGGCGGGTGAGCCAGGTGTAGTAGCTGCTGTGGCGGATTTCTTCGATGGGTGCGAGGAGGGTGAGTGCTTGCTGTTCGGGGTTGAGCGCCCAGATGCTGGCGCCGCCTGCGTAGATGACGTCTTCGCAGCGTAGTTCGCTGACGATGCGCGGGTCGTGGAGCAGGTGGAGCCATGCGTTGATGGGGATTTGGGTGTCGACGTCCTGTTGGATTTCTTCGATGGCGGCAAGTTGCGCGGTGTTGGGGTGCAGTTGGCGTTGGCGTACGGTGTTGTCGCCGTCGATGATGATGGCGTAGAAGCGGGTGAGGGTTTCGCCGTTGTGGTGGGTGGGGAGTTTGGTGAAGGTTTCGTGTAGGAAGTCGGCGCGTTCGCTGTGGGTGCAGGGTTCGTCGGGTAGGTTGACGCGCAGGCTGGGGCCGAGGGTGTCATCGGTTGCGGTGAGGATGATGAGTGAGTGGTCGGGCCAGTAGCCGTGCTGGTGGAGGGCGCAGCTGAGCACGTCGTATTCGTTGCGGATGGGCGGGGGCGTGTCGTAGCCGCTGTGGAAGTGGTCGCTGTTGGGGGTATTGCCGTTGGGGATGTTGCCATTGGGGATATTATTTGCGTTCATGCCTTCACGGTGGCATGGTTTGTGCGGGTGCGCAGGTTAAACAAATAAATCTGTGGATACTTCGGTTCATGTGTCCGAAGTATCCACAGATTTATTCGTATTGTTCGTTTGTTTACCGGGGTTTGTCCACAGCGGCGCGGGGTGCCGTGTCATAATTTGTCACGCAATATCTGTCAGGCACTATCTGTCACGCACTATCTGGCGGGCGGTATCCCCTACTGCGTGCACCTACTGTTCGTCGAGGAACCGCTCGAAGAGCGCACCAATCTCGTCGCGGCTGGGCACGTTGTGCGCGTCGCGTCGCGAGAGGGGAACCGCAATGTCGGAGGTGCGGAAGTTCTCGTCGTAGTTCTCTTCCATGGTCGTGATCATGCGACCAATTTCGGGGTTCTGCTTGACCTGATCGTTGATCTGGCTGTGCACGTGACGTGCGGCTTCGCGCAGGTTCTCGGTGGGCAGGGAGAGGTGCGCCGCCATGCCCACGTGTTCGAGGGCGGTGAGGGTGCCCTGCGGCAGGTCCGCCTCCGAAATGTACTGGGGAATGTTCACGCCGAAGCCGACGGTGTCGATTCCGTTTTCGGTGAAGAGCACTTCCAGCAGGTTGGTAACGGTTGCGTGCACGTCCGCGCTGGGCTTCCACGGGGAGATACCGCGAATCAGGTCCTTGCGGGAGCCGTGCGCGGTAATCGGGAAGGGGCGAGTGTGCGGCACCGGCATGGGGAATGCGGAGACCAGCACAACCAGGGAGGGCTTGACCCGCTGGGCGATGGTCAGCACCGCCTTTTCGAAGCGCTGCCACTGCAGGTCCGGTTCGGCACCGGTGAGTAGCAGGAACGGCTTGTCGAGGCTGTCTTCTACGGCGTAGAGCTTCAGCTGCGGGTATTGCGGCTTTTCGAAGTGGTCTTGTTCGTAGCGGATGTAGGGGCGGCGGGCACGGTAGTCGTGCAGCTGGTCGCTGTCGAACTCGACGATTTCAATGTTTTTGAGTTCGCTGAGCAGCACCTGCCCGAGCTGGCCTGCGGTGGAGCCTGCGTCTTGCGGGCTGGAGAGGGCGATGACGAGGGTTAGCCCGTGCATCCTGGGGTCGTCCAATATTTTGGTGTTGGCTAAGTAGAGATCTTCGGGGTTGAGCATTACGCCTCCTCACTTCTGTCTGGTTCGCGCCGCGTTCGGGCGGGCTTAGTGTTTTCTGCCGGTACCCGAGGTGTTGGGGCGAAGGGGCGTCTTCTGTTATCTGACGCTTTCCGTAGTCTTTCATTTTATGCCACTACTGCCCTGTCTCGACAGCGTGCGGGCTTTTCTCGCAGTAGGTGAACTTGTTTGATCTCTCGTCGACGTTCTTAAGACGCTGCGGCTCGGCTTCTTGTGTGTTTTTCTGCCCCGCAAGCTGTTTGGGGGTGAGAGCTGAACCTCACGCCCTCTTACATATCCGTGTAGAGTAGAAGCAGTAGTCCGCGCGGCTTTGCGCGGCGGTATTCATCCTCACTCTTCGAGGGCCTACAGTTGAGTTTTTCGGGCGCGAGGATGTGCCCCGACTATTTTGAGAAGACATACGCAAAGGAGTAACGATGTCTCTGTCTCTGTCTATTCACAGCACCGACCTTGAAGCGCTCGAAGCTGACGTTCTGGTTCTGGGCGTTTTGAAGGGTTCGGACGGTGCGTACCTGGCGCCGAGCTCCCTGTCTGAGGACTCTGTTGAGGGTATTAACGAGTTGCTGGAGGCGCTGGGCGCTTCGGGCGCACCCGATCAGCTGCTGCGTCTGCCCGGTCTTGAGGACACCGGTGCCGGCATTGTGGCGCTGGCGGGTCTGGGCTCCGATACCGCTGAGGGTCAGGAGCGCCTGGATGCTCTGCGCTACGCCGCCGGTTCTGCGGCTCGTCAGCTGGTTGGTTCCGCTGAGGAGATTGCTTTTGATTTCGGCGTTTCTTCGGTAGAGGAAATTGAGGCTATTGCTCACGGCGCTGTGCTGGGCAACTTCATTGAAGAGGGTCTGCGTTTCAAGACCAAGGATTCGATCAAGGAAGAGATCGATTCCATTCTGATTGTTTCCTCGATTGACCAGGAAGAGGCTGAGGAGGCTCTGGTTCACGCCCTGGTTCTGGGTGAGACCGCTAAGGATGCTCGCCGCCTGGTGAACCTGCCTCCGTCGCACCTGTACCCGGAGACTTTCGCTGAGTTCGCTGCTGAGGTCGCTGAGGATTACGCAAATATTGAGATTGAGCTGTTCCACCACGACCGCCTGGCTGAGGAGGGCTTCGGCGGCATTTCCGGTGTTGGTCAGGGTTCGCCCCGCAAGCCGGTTCTTGCCGTTGTGAAGTACACCCCGGAAAACCCGAAGGCTCACGTGGCTCTGGTCGGTAAGGGCATCACCTTCGATACCGGTGGTAACTCGCTGAAGCCTGCCGCTTCGATGATGACCATGAAGTGCGATATGGCGGGTGCCGCATCCGTGCTGAACGCTGTGGTTGCTTCCGCTGAACTGGACGTTCCGGTTGCTGTGACCGGTTACCTGTGCCTGGCTGAGAACATGCCCGGCGGTCACGCACTGCGCCCGGAGGACATCATCACCATGCGTGATGGCCGTACCGTTGAGGTTCTGAACACTGACGCTGAGGGCCGCCTGGTCATGGCTGATGGTATCGCTCTGGCTTCTGAGTCGAACCCGGACGTCATCTTGGATATCGCTACCCTGACCGGTGCCGCTATGGCTGCTCTGGGTCTGCGCACCGCGGCTCTGCTCGGTGACGAGGAGATTCGTGACCGCGTGATTGCAGCCGGTGCTGCTGCGGGTGAGTCTTACTGGCCGATGCCGCTGGAGTCCTACCTGCGTAAGAGCCTGGAGTCCCCGGTCGCTGACATCAAGAACATTGGTTCCCGCTACGGTGGCGCGCTGACTGCGGGTCTGTTCCTGAAGGAGTTCGTGGGCGAGGGCATCCCCTGGGCTCACCTGGATATTGCGGGCCCCGCGTTCAACGAGGAGGCACCCTACGGCTTCACCCCGAAGGAAGGTACCGGCTTTGGTACCGCTACCCTGGTGAACTTCATCCAGTCGTACGCTAAGTAGCCTGTAGCTTTACTGGGCGCGCGGCATCACTAGGTACGTGTCCGTGCGCATCCACCAGCATAGACATCTGCCAGCATAGAGCTGATCAGAGGAGGGCTTTCCGGTATTTCTACCGGGGAGCCCTCCTCTGCGTCTGTTCTCGGACACGTTCTGTGCGACCGCTGTGGTGCTCCTGTCATCGCACTGTTCTATGACGCGCCGCTTTTCTTGCGTGGTGAAAAATTTACGGTGTTTGGGCGATTAATCGGCTAAAACCGCCCTGAGTGAACTTAAACGACCGTCAACGGGGGTATTGTTGTATTAAGTGTTTTTCTGCGTACGCGGAGGGGCGCGCGATTTTTTGTAAGTCGCGGGCCTTTCGCGCATGCTGGGAAACCTACCAATAAATTGGTAAAGAACTCATTGCAGGGGTCTTTAGCCCCCACAACTATGCAAGGGAGCAATATCGTGGCTCAAGAATTCGACATCCTCATCCTCGGCGGCGGTTCCGCTGGCTACTCTGCAGCTATTCGCGCACGCCAGCTAGGCTTCACCGTCGGCCTGATCGAGAAGGAAAAGGTCGGCGGCACCTGCCTGCACACTGGCTGTATCCCCACCAAGGCGTACCTGCACGCTGCTGAGCTGGCAGAAGAGGCACGCGAGGCGTCCAAGGTTGGCGTTAACGCTGTGCTGCAGTCCATCGAAATGGGCAAGGTTCGCGATTACAAGGACAACATCGTCTCCGGTAAGTTCAAGGGTCTTGCAGGCCTGCTGAAGATGAAGGGCGTAGAGGTTATCCCCGGCGAGGGTAAGCTGACCGCTCAGGACACCATCACCGTCGGTGGTGTTGAGTACAAGGGTAAGAACATTATCCTGGCATCCGGCTCGGTCTCCAAGACCTTCGGTCTGCCCATTGAGGGTCGCGTTCTGACCTCCACTGAGGCACTGGAGATGGACTACCTGCCCAAGAGCGCTATCGTGCTCGGCGGCGGCGTGATTGGTTGCGAGTTCGCATCCATGTGGAACGCTATGGGCGTTGACGTCACCATCATCGAGGGCCTGCCGAACCTGGTTCCCAACGAGGACCCGGCAATCATCAAGGTTCTGGAGCGTGCGTTCAAGAAGCGCGGCATCAAGTTCAACACCGGCACCCTCTTCGAGAAGGTTGAGCAGGACGCTAACGGTGCTAAGGTCACCCTGGCTGATGGCAAGGTCTTCGAGGCAGAGATCGTTCTGGTTGCTGTTGGTCGTGGCCCGAACACCGCAAACATGGGCTACGAGGAGCAGGGCATCCCCATGGATCGCGGCTTCGTCCTGGCTAACGAGCGCCTGCACACCGGCGTTGGCAACATCTACGCTGTTGGCGACATCGTCCCCGGCGTTCAGCTGGCTCACCGCGGTTACCAGCAGGGTATCTTCGTTGCTGAGGAAATCGCTGGCCTGAACCCCTCCATCGTTGAAGACGTGAACATCCCCAAGGTCACCTTCTGTGACCCGGAGATCGCTTCCGTTGGCTACTCCGAGCCCAAGGCTAAGGAGAAGTTCGGCGCTGAGAACGTTGAGACCGCTGAGTACAACCTGGCTGGTAACGGCAAGTCCGCTATCCTCGGTGCTACCGGTATCGTGAAGGTTGTCCGCCAGAAGGACGGCCCCATCGTTGGTGTTCACGCTATTGGTAAGCGCATGGGTGAGCAGATTGGTGAGGCTCAGATGTGGGTTGCTTGGGAAGCATTCCCCGAGGACGTCGCTAAGTTCATCCACGCACACCCGACTCAGAACGAATCCCTGGGTGAGGCTGCAATGGTCCTGAACGGCACCCCGCTGCACAGCGCATAATCACAGCGCATAAATTTTGCTGACTGGCGTTAGCGCGTCAGCTTAGTATTGACGACCGTTGGTCGTTAGCGGTTGCCGGGCGTATCCGCTGAACAACGCCCCTATCCGGATGCGCGTCGACGTGCTACAACGCATACGGCGCGCATCCGGGTCGCCGCTCACATTTTTCTAGTTCAAGCATTCACAAGGAGAACGGGAAAGATTATGTCCCACACCGTAGTACTGCCCGCACTGGGCGAGTCCGTGACCGAGGGTACCGTTACCCGCTGGCTCGTTGAGGTCGGCGACACCATTGAGGTTGACGCACCCCTGGTTGAGGTTTCCACCGACAAGGTTGACACCGAGGTTCCCTCCCCCGTAGCAGGCGTTGTTGAGCAGATTCTCGTCCCCGAGGACGAGGACGTCGAGGTCGGCGCTGCTCTGGCTATCATTGGCGACGGTTCCGGCGCTGCTGCTCCGGCTGCTCCCGCAGCTGCTGAGGCTCCCGCAGCTCCCGCTCCGGTTGCTGAGGCTCCTGCTGCTCCCGCAGCACCCGCCGCTGCTCCGGCTGCTCCCGCAGCTGCTGCTGCAGGCATCGAGGTCGTACTGCCCGCACTGGGCGAGTCCGTCACCGAGGGCACCGTTACCCGCTGGCTGAAGGAAGTTGGCGAGCAGGTTGAGGTTGACGAGCCCCTGGTTGAGGTTTCCACCGACAAGGTTGACACCGAGGTTCCCTCCCCCGTAGCAGGTACCCTGCTCGAGATCCGCATCCCCGAGGATGAGGACGCAGAGGTTGGCCAGGTTCTGGCTATCATCGGCGACGCTTCCGCTGCTGCTGCACCGGCTGCTCCCGCTCCGGTTGCTGAGGCTCCCGCAGCTCCTGCAGCACCCGCTGCTGCTCCGGCTGCACCCGCTGCACCCGCAGCTCCTGCAGCTCCTGCAGCTCCCGCTGCACCTGCCGCTCCGGCAGCTGCTGAGGGCGAAGCATACGTGACCCCGCTGGTCCGTAAGCTCGCTAAGGACAACGGCATCGACCTGTCCACCGTCAAGGGCACCGGTGTTGGTGGCCGCATCCGCAAGCAGGATGTTCAGGCTGCTATCGCTGCTAAGGGTTCCGCTGCTCCCGCCGCTGCTGCTCCCGCTGCAGCTGCTGCTCCGGCTGCTGGTTCCGCAAAGGCACCGCACACCTTCGAGGTTTCCCCCAAGCGTGGCACCGTCGAGAAGACCGCACGTATCCGCCAGGTTATTGCAAAGCGTATGCGTGAGTCCCTGGACATCTCCACCCAGCTGACCCAGGTCACCGAGGTTGACGTGACCCGCATCGTTCAGCTGCGTGCAAAGGCTAAGGACGGCTTCGCTGCTCGTGAGGGCGCTAAGCTGACCTTCCTGCCCTTCTTCGTCCAGGCATCCGCTGAGGCTCTGCAGCAGCACCCCGCTCTGAACGCTTCCATGACCGAAGACTACAAGCAGATCACTTACCACGGCTCCGAGAACATCGCTATTGCTGTGGACACCCCCAAGGGTCTGCTGGTTCCCGTCATCAAGAACGCTTCTGACCTGGGCATTGCTGGCCTGGCAAAGGCTATTGGCGACCTGGGTGGCCGCGCACGCACCGGCGACATCTCCCCCGAGGAGCTGTCGGGTTCGACCTTCACCATCACCAACATTGGTTCCTTCGGTGCACTGTTCGACACCCCGATCATCAACCAGCCGAACGTTGCAATCCTCGGTACCGGTTCCATCGTGAAGCGCCCCATGGTTGTTAAGGATGTTGACGGTAACGACGTTATCGCTATCCGCTCCATGTGCTACCTGTCCCTCACCTACGATCACCGCGTGGTCGACGGTGCGGACGCTGGTCGCTTCCTGCACACCCTCAAGACCCGCCTGGAGGAGGCAAACTTCGAGTCTGAGCTGGGTCTCTAAGACACCTGCATAGATTCAAGGAAGTTTCCTTGTGGCGGTGCCCTGATGGGTAACCGAGCGTAGCTCTCCGGGTTTTCCCGGACAGTGAGCAGAAGGCGGCGGTTCCATCCACTTCGGTGGGTGGGGCCGCCGCCTTTTGTTGTGTCCGCGTTTCTACGGTGTCAGTTACGCGGCGTCAGCTGCATGGTGTCAGTTACGCGGCGTCAGCTATGCCGGTACGGGTTCGGCGCGGGCTATCTCCCAGCCTTTCTCACCGCGGTGCAGGTCGAAGATGACTTTCTGGCGGGTGACGCCGTTTTCTTCGCTGAGTTTACGGGCATCCTGCTCAGTTTTATCGGCGCGGTAGCCGGGTGCGGAGACTACCGCCATAACGCGGATGTTCTCGCTGTCGCGGCTGAGTTCTTCGGCGGTGTCGACAGTGAGCTCTGCGCCGCCTCGGGCACGGCGTTCTTGGTTTCGCTGGTCGATCAGGGCTCGTAGAATCTGATCGCCCTGTGCGCTTTTATCCTGCGCGGTTGTATCCTGCGTGCTCTGATCCTGTGTTGCCGTGCCACCGGTCCCCTGCTCCCCCGCTGCGTTCACAGATTGAGCGGATACGGGCTGCGCCGTTGCCGGAGCGTTCTGCCCGTAGAGGGTGAACCCGAGAGGCAGCGCGATAGCCCCCAGTGCGAGCGCGGCAAGTCCCAGGCGTGCAGCCAGTCCCAGTCGCGCGGTGGGGCGGGTGAACGCACTGCGTAGCGCCGTCAGGCGGGATGTGCCCGTCGCCGCTGCGTTCTTTAGAGCGGGCGGCGCAGTCTCTGCGGGGTTCACAGTGGGGCTCAACGGCTTAGAACCTGCGGTAGCTGCGCGCCCCGATTTCTTCACACCTGGCTTCTTCATGCCCGGCTTCTTCACGTGTGGCAAACGTTCCGCCAGGTAGCGTTGCGCCTTTTGCGCCTTTGAGAGCTTCTGTACCGGCGCGGGCTCCACAGCTGCGGGAATTAGGGCGCGGGCTCGTTCTGAACAGCTCAGGTAGACGTTGAGCGGGCGAGGCGGCACCTCCTCCGCCAGGGCGACCACGGAGCTGAGCCCTGCGAGCGCCGCATCCTGGGTGGGTGCGTCCAGCAGGTATTCGAGGGCTCTGCCGAGGCGCTCAATCCACTCGCTGCTGGGTGCCCCATCGGTTGCAGTACCGACCACTCCCATGCGCTGTGAATCCATGCGCAGTGAGAGGGGTACGCGGGCGGCGGAGGGTTCCGGTGCGTGCCCGCAGGCGGCTTGCCAGAGCAGTGCCGCTGCGGAACGTGCGTAGTTGCCCCGAGCGGCGGTGAGCTGTTCCGTATCTAGAGGAGCCGCTTCACGATAGACGGCATCAGGTAGCAGGAGTTTGGGCACTCCGGCGGCGCTCAGAGCGATATATTCGGCGCTTAGTTCGGCGCGCCCCTCCCCCACCTTTTTGAGACTGCCGAGCGCCCGGTGCAGGGTGCGTGCCAGGGTCATGAGCTCGGCGGGTGTCAGGGCGCGAGCGCGCAGGAGCTTGTCAAGGGTGCCCGCATCGAGGGGCTCGTACCAGAGGCACAGCTGATCGGCGCTATCGGCGCTCTCACTAGTAACGGCGTGGAGCTTGGCGAGTCCGGGCGCGTTACGTAGAGCGGCGGCTACCTGCGGGGTCTGGACGTGCCTCTGGGCGGATGCATCCGTATTTTCCTCGAATCCGTACCCGTTGGCTGCCGCGCGCAGAGTGGGCGCGGCGGGAGCCAGCTGGGTGGAGGGAGCTACAGGGGTGGAGGGAGCAGGCGGGGCAGGCTGAGAAATGGTGCGCAGGGTGTAGCGTCCGGGGTGCGCGGAGGGTACGGAACGTACGGCGGGTGCGCTCTCGGTGGGTGCACTTGCGGTGGTTTCGCCCCGGTACTCGACAATCTGCAGGGTGGGTAGAGCCGGGTTGGCGATGCTTTCCAGAACGTGTGCTTCTTTGCTTCTCATACCATCATGTTATCAAATTACATCAAACAATATCTTTAAGCACACTAAAACAGTTCAAATACCCCAAAGAACCCCAAAGGTGAATTCAGGCATTTATCTGCTTATTCGCCCTTCCTCCCATTGAGCATACCCTCACGTAATATTCCGACGTGTTCGCTCATCACGTGATTCAGGGCGCCCTAATTTTCTTCCCTCCACCAGCAGTACTAAGGTAGAAAGTATGTCTGTGACGATTGAACGCGTGGGCTTCGCCCCGAACTATGTGAACTATGTTGAGTGCCTGGACGAGCAGTACCGCATCCACGATGAGGTGGCTAACCGCACCCGCCAGAATACGATTCTTCTACTTGAGCACGAGGCAGTGATTACTGCCGGTAAACGCACCGAAGACCACGAGTACCCCGCAGACAAGTCCACCCCCGTCGTCAAGATTGACCGCGGCGGCAAGCTGACCTGGCACGGCCCCGGCCAGCTGACCGGCTACCCGATTCTGCGCCTGCCCGAGCCCATTGACGTGGTGGCGTATGTGCGCATTATCGAGGAAATCATCATTAACGTCCTTGCCGGTCTGGGCATTAAGGGTGAGCGCGTTGAGGGCCGTAGCGGCGTGTGGATTCTGGGCAACGGCATCACCCAGGACAAGAAGATCGCGGCACTGGGCATGCGCGTTTCCCGTAACACCACCATGCACGGCTTTGCGATTAACTGCTGCAACGACACCGCACCCTTCCAGCAGTTCATTCCCTGCGGCATTAGCGATGCGGGTGTTACCACTATTTCGGAGCAGCTGGGCCGCACCGTCACCCCCGCCGATATTTTGGAGCCGCTGGAGGCGGAGCTTCTGAAGTACCAGGACCGCCTGGCGGAGTCTTTCGAGCCCATTGCGGCGCAGGACTAAACGCAGGGTTAGACGCAGTCAAGAAGCATCGAACGGGCCGTACACGTAACGCGTCCGGCTTTGTTCGTCATATACGAAAATCAGTTTCACCTACGCCTGAGCGGGCGTAAAATAGAAGATGGCCCACCTGCACAGAGGGCACATCTAGACCAAGGAGAAGACTTTTGAGCACCGCACCTGAAGGACGCAAGCTACTGCGTGTGGAGGCCCGCAACGCTGAGGTTCCCATTGAGAAGAAGCCTCACTGGATTAAGACCAAGGCTATTGTTGGCCCCGAATACAACGAGATGCGCGAGCTGGCTCGCGGTCAGGGCCTGCACACCGTGTGTGAAGAGGCAGGCTGCCCCAATATTTACGAATGCTGGGAAGACCGTGAGGCAACCTACCTGATTGGTGGTTCCGAGTGCACCCGCCGTTGCGACTTCTGCAATATTGCGACCGGTAAGCCCGTTGCTGTTGACTACGCTGAGCCGTTCAAGGTTGCTAAGAACGTGAAGGTCATGGGTCTGCGTTACGCAACCGTGACCGGTGTTGCTCGTGACGATCTGGAAGACGGCGGTGCGTGGCTGTACGCAGAGACCACCCGCCAGATTCACAAGATGTGCCCGAACACCGGCGTTGAGATGCTCGTCCCCGACTTCAAGGGTGTTCCCGAGCATGTTCAGAAGGTGATTGACGCTAAGCCTGAGGTTTTCGCGCACAACCTGGAGACCGTCCCCCGTATCTTCCGTCAGATTCGCCCGGCGTTCCGTTACGAGCGTTCCCTGGATGTTATTACCCAGGCTAAGGAAGGTGGCATGGTCACCAAGTCCAACCTGATTCTGGGTATGGGCGAGACCGACGAGGAGATTTACGAGGCGCTGTGCGATCTGCACGATGCTGGTTGTGACATCATTACCCTCACCCAGTACCTGCGCCCCGGCCCGCTCTTCCACCCGATTGAGCGTTGGGTGAAGCCGCAGCAGTTCGTGGATTTTGCGAACATGGCTGAGGAGATTGGTTTCGCTGGCGTTATGGCGGGCCCGATGGTTCGTTCTTCGTACCGTGCAGGTCGCCTGTGGGCTCGTGCAATGCGTAAGAACGGCTACCCGATCCCTGAGAACCTTGCCCACATTGAGGGTGAGGGTGCAGCCCTGCAGGAAGCCTCCTCCCTGGTGGCTGCGGGCTACTAAGCCTTTTCAGAATCTTTCTGAGAGCGTTGAGGCTCCTCGAACCCGGTGTTCGTCCGGTGTTCGGGGAGCCTCCCCTTATACCCCGTCCCTTGTGCGGGTAGGGTAAACTAGAAAAATTGCAGGCATACACTGCATCGTTACGTCACTATGGTTCCGTGAGCGTTTGAGGCGCTTCTCGGGGCCGCGGAAGAACCAGCCGAGGAAGAATCGTGGCAGATAAGCGCGAAGAGAAGAAAAAGAAGAAGGAACGCACTCCGGGCACTTTCGCCCAGATGAAGCAGGTCTACCAGATGACCAAGAAGTCCGACCCGAATATTGGTTGGATTCTGAGTCTGTCGGCTCTGGGCACCCTTTTGGTTTTCCTCCTCATCGGTATTGCTCTGGGTAACTGGGTTACTTTCCTGATTCTGGGTCTGGGCGTTGCCGCTATTGTGGCGATGCTTCTGCTGGGTCGCCGCGCGCAGACTGCGGCTTTTGCTCAGATTGAGAACCAGCCCGGTCGTAGTGGTGCGGCGATGAACTCTGTGCGCCGCGGCTGGATCGTTGAGGAGCAGCCCGTTGCTGCGAACCGCAACCAGGATCTGGTGTTCCGTGCGCTGGGCCGTCCCGGTATCGTGCTGGTGACCGAGGGCCCTCACAGCCGCGTGAATTCCCTGGTGAACACTGAGAAGAAGCACCTGAACCGTGTGGCTCCCGGTGTGCCGGTTCACGTGATTGAGACCGGTCACGATGAGGGTCAGGTTGAGCTCAAGGACGTTGTGAAGACCATGAATAAGCTGCCGAAGGCTCTGACTCAGCAGGAGATGCAGGTTGTTTCGGGTCGTCTGAGCACTCTGAACACGATGCGTAACCCGATGAATGGCCTGCCTAAGGGTGTTGACCCGATGCGTGCTCGTCCTGACCGTCGTGCGATGCGCGGCCGCTAATTGAGGATTTTATATAGGTGTGAAGGCTCTGGTTTTTCCTTTCGGGGAAAATCCGGAGCCTTTTACCATGTCCAGTGATTGTTCTCGCAATCAGGGTGTTTGTCTGGTGCCTTGCGCTGTGGGTTTGCCTTTGATGCAACAGCTTTCCAGGATTTGTAACATTACCGAAACACGATAGTCACGCATACGCAAAAAATAACCACTATGCTGGATATGTCACAGGGTTTTGCCCGCGGCCAAAAACTAAACCAAGACTGAATGAGATGAGGGAAGATACCCCCTCGCGGTCAGTCGAACAAGGAGCAGTCCTCATGTTTACCAGCCCCCAGGAAGTTCTCGACTTTATCAAGAACGAAGAAGTAGTCTTCGTTGATATCCGATTCACCGACATGCCCGGCGTGCAGCAGCACTTCAACCTGCCCGCCAAGGCAATTGATGACGATTTCTTCGTCAACGGCCAGCTTTTTGATGGCTCCTCCATTCGCGGCTTCCAGGGCATTGCTGAGTCCGACATGCAGCTGATCCCCGACGTTCAGTCCGCATACGTTGACCCCTTCCGCATTGAGAAGACCCTGGTCATCATCTGCTCCATCGTGAACCCCCGCACCGGCGAGCCCTACCACCGTGACCCCCGCGGCGTCGCTGAGCGTGCCGAGGCGTACCTGCAGTCCACCGGCATTGCAGACACCGCATTCTTCGCATCCGAGGCTGAATTCTTCGTCTTCGAGGATGTCCGCTACCAGGTCGAGCCGAACTCCGTGTTCTACAAGATCGACTCCGATGAGGCACCCTGGAACACCGGCCGCAAGGAAGAGGGCGGCAACCTGGGCAACAAGACCCCCGTCAAGGGCGGCTACTTCCCCGTCTCCCCCGTCGACAAGCAGGCTGACCTGCGTGACGCAATGTGCGTAGCAATGGACGAGGTTGGCCTTGAGGTTGAGCGTAGCCACCACGAGGTGGGCGCAGCCGGCCAGGCAGAAATCAACTACAAGTTCGACACCCTCACCAAGGCTGCTGACGACCTGCTGAAGTTCAAGTACGTCATCAAGGGCACCGCAGACGCATGGGGCAAGTCCGTGACCTTCATGCCCAAGCCCGTGTTCGGTGACAACGGCTCCGGTATGCACTGCCACCAGTCGCTGTGGCAGGACGGCGAGCCCCTCTTCTACGATGAGCGCGGCTACGCTAACCTCTCTGACACCGCACGCTGGTACATTGGCGGTCTGATTGAGCACTCCTCCGCTGTTCTGGCGTTCACCAACCCGACCGTGAACTCTTACAAGCGTCTGGTTCCCGGCTACGAGGCTCCCATCAACATGGTGTACTCGCAGGGTAACCGTTCCGCCGGTATCCGCATCCCGATTACCGGCACCAACCCGAAGGCTAAGCGCCTGGAGTTCCGCGCACCGGACCCCTCCGCTAACCCCTACTTCGCGTTTGCTGCTCAGCTGATGGCTGGTCTGGACGGTATCCGTAACCGCATCGAGCCGCCGGCACCGATCGACAAGGACCTGTACGAGCTGCCCGCTGAAGAGGCTAAGGACATCAAGAAGGCTCCGGCTAACCTGGAGGAGGCTCTGGCTGCTCTGGAGGCTGACCACGACTTCCTACTCGAGGGCGGCGTCTTCACCGAGGACCTGATTCAGGCGTGGATTGACTACAAGCGTAAGAACGAGCTGGAGCCGCTCTCGCTGGTTCCGCACCCGCTTGAGTACCAGCTGTACTACGGCGTCTAATTCACTGGCGTTTCATCTTTCCTTCTGAGCTTTGCCCAGCACCCGCACTGAGATAAGTTGCGGGGTGGGTTCTGGGGTAAGTTCTAGATAGCAGGCAACGGCCTATACGTTTTGGGGAGCGTATAGGCCGTTGTTGTGTGTTCTGAGGGCTTTCTGCGGGGTACGAGCTTACCTCACTATGTTTGGTGACGGTTCGTGTCTAATATTTTTCTGCCTCGATGAGCCTCGTGTGTCTTAGTTGCGCTTAGAGCGGCTCTAAGGGCTAAGCTGTTGGTGCTGGCGTTCCCTCCCTTTTTGTCGTGCAACCGGAGGGAACGCCAGTCTATTTTTATGTCTTAATGCTGTTGTGCGTTGAGAACCTGCTGAGCGATGAGCCGGTCAAGCTTGCGGACGTCAATCTTTCGGCCCAGCTTGATTTTGATGTAACCGACCTTCGTCCACAGAGCAATTTCGCTATTCGCGTCGAACAGGTTTCCTGCATTTTCAGAAGACCACATATGAATCGATGAGTAAGGCAGCGAGTACATTTCTACCTTCTTACCGGTCAGGCCCTGAGCATCACGAATGATGAGTCGGTGAGTCGTGAAAATAGCGGAATCGCGGAAAGTAGCAAAGGCTGCGACAGCGCTTTCGCCTGGCCCCAAAAGGGCTTGAGCATCCTGAGGTACTGGAATTTCTGATTGCAGAGTCCAGGTCATGATAGCGGCGATAGACATAGAGTTACCTCCAAGGTGTTGAGTGATAATAACGTTCTCAGTATAAGAATTTATTAATTCATGCGCGTTCCAGATGGTCATCTGCACGGATACATTGTGAGCAATAAATACCTGTGGAGGGTTATACCGCTACATTTCACAGAGCGGCTTTTGGTTCTGTTCCTGCACGCAAATTCCCTTAATGGGGTACGCTCATTCCCTGACCTCCAACGAAAGATCGAGAGCCTCTTGCTTCCTTCCTCTTTAACGCCCCCGCATTTTCAGGCCAAGCATTTCAATGAGCTGACTCTACGAGAACTACAGCAGATTCATATCACCCGTTCTCTTGTCTTTACTGTGGGTCAGCAGATTCTTGCGCAGGAGCCAGACGAAGCAGACTTCGAGTCTGTTCATTTCTTCCACGCGGATGAGGCTGGTCGAGTTCTGGCTTACCTGCGTCTCTTTGATCTTATGACAGTAGATGATGGCTACCACCGCCCTATCGAAGGTGCTTGGACCGTCGGTCGAGTAGCTGTCCGTGAGGAGGCGCGTGGCACCGGCCTGGGGCGCACCCTACTGCATGAGGCAATTAGCTGGGTCCGTGAAAATACGGAAGCTCGTCAGCTAGTGATTAGCGCCCAATCATACTTGAAAGATAGCTACTACGGTGCGGCGGGGTTCGTGCAGGTGGGAGAGCCGTATCTTGAGGTTGGAATTGAGCACGTAGAGATGCTTCTGGAGCTCTAGCGGGCCCTACCCCCTCTTCCCTTGTAGGAGCAGGTCGCGGGCCACATCATAAGATGTTGTACCCGCTAGTCCCGGGGTTCTTCCTGTACAGGCGTACAATGAAAGTGCGTGCGCCCGGCCGGCGGCACCTACGAATTCTGCGAGAAACGACATCACAACGCCGTGTTCTCCCCGACGCCCTTCCCCTTTTTAGCATCTGCTGGGGCGAGTATCGCCGATGACCGACCGACCCGTCTGACGCCGCATCCACTGTAACGAGGAGAAATCTCATGGCATACCAGCCGACCATCCTAAACGGTGAAACTGTTTTCCGTAACGAAGTTTTTCAGACCGGCCTCATGTCCCAGCTGCTGGACGGCATCTACGATGGCGAGATGACCATCGGTGAGCTCCTGAGCCACGGCAACTTCGGTGTGGGTACCTTCAACGGCCTCGACGGCGAAATGGTCGTCCTCGACGGCGTCTGCTACCAGGTACGCCACGACGGCTCCGTATCTCTGCCCGACCTGCGCCAGCAGACCCCCTACGCCGTGGTCACCAACTTCGTGCCCATGATTAAGCGCGAACTACCGCATAACCTGCTGCGTAAGTCTGCCTCGCAGATTCTGGATGACTTCACCGTCTCCAAGAACTACATGTACGCCATCAAGATTTACGGCGAGTTCGAATGGGTCCGCACCCGCACCGTCATCAAGCAGGAGAAGCCCTACCCGAAGATGGTTGCGGCCACCGAGAATGAGGACATTGTCCAGTTCGATAACGTAACCGGCACGATCGTTGGTTTCCGCACCCCCATCTACGAGCAGGGTATTTCGGTTCCCGGTTGCCACGCCCACTTTATCGACGATGAGCGCGTTCAGGGCGGCCACGTGGTCGACTTCAAGCTGCGCTCCGCAAAGGTCGAGATTTGCCCCGGTACCGGTCTGCAGCTGCACCTGCCGCTGACCCCCGAGTTCTCCTCCGCTAACCTCTCCCCCGAGGACCTGGCTGAGCAGATCTCCAAGGCTGAAAAACACTAAGCTTCTCTCTCCCCCCCTGGGATATAGCAACGGAATAAAGCAATAATGGAGCCGCCCTCTACAGTTCTGTAGAGGGCGGCTCCTTCGTGTTTATACGCGCTGTCGTGTTTATACGCGCTGTAAAGGGCGCTTACGCCTCCGGCACGAACTCGCCGTGGCCGCGCTCGCGCAGGGCAGCACGCACCTTCTCAGCAGCCGCATCCAGCTCTTCGGCGGTAGCATCCTTCTTCGCGTTAGCGGGATCGTAGTCAGCCATGCCGTCAGCCGGGAACAGGTGGATGTGGGTGTGCGGAACGTCGAAGCCCGCAATCATCAGAGCCACACGGTCCTTATCAAACGCCTGATCCAGGGCACCAGAAATCTTGTGCGCCACAGCGAACAGGTGCGCCGCCAGCTCAGCCGGCAGGTCGGGCCAACGGTCAATCTCTGCGCGGGGAACGAGCAGCAGGTGACCTTCCGACAGGGGCATGATGTCCAGGAAGGCGACGCAGTGCTCGTCCTTCCAGACGAAGCGGCCGGGAATCTCACCCTCAATAATCTTGGTAAAAATCGTGCTCACAATAATCTCCTTCATGCGCCGTCACCGGCACGTTTGAAGCTCAGTGGTCAGGCTTACGCCTCAACCTCAATGCTCTCACCGGGGTTCAGGTGCTTCAGCTCAGTGCCGTACTTCGCGCCGAAGTTCGTCACCAGACCCTCAATAATGCCGGTGCCGTTCTGGTTAATCATGCCATTGTGAATCGGAACCACACGCTGAGCGCCGGTCGCAATCACAAAATCAATGACTTCCTGAACCTTCGACCAGGGCGCGTGAATCGGCACCAGAACGGTATTCGCACGCACGCGGTGAGGAACCACCAGCGAGTCACCCGGGTGGTACAAGGCACCGTTAATCAGGTAACCGACATTGGCGATGGTCTGAATCAGCGGGTGAATCAGTGCGTGCTGACCGCCGTAGGTCTTCACCTCAAAACCGGGGATGCTGAACTCAGAATCAGAGGAAACAACGGTAACCTCGGCAGCGGGCACAGCCTCCTTGATGACCTGGGCGACAGTCTCGGGAGCCCAAATCTTCAACGGGGTCTGCGACTCGGCACGCTCAGCAATCAGCGGTAGCACCGACGGGCCATCAAAATGATCCGGATGCGCGTGGGTCACGAACAGGTAATCGGCGCCTTCCAGCGCGGTGGCATGCTCACCTTCTGCGGCAAAGTTGCCGGGGTCAAGAACGAGGGTGCGCCCCTCATTCTCAAGGCGGATACATGAGTGGGTGTACTTCGTCATTTTCATAGTTTTAGTCTACCGTTAACCCTCATTCGTGCCTGTTGATGACTTCAATTTTTGAGATAAAGCGCAAATCAACCACCTTTTGAACGCCTCTAGTGTAAAGTCGTAAGACAAGATCGACCACACAATGGGGCGGATTTCCGCCCCGAAAGGTTCAGCAATGGACACTCATATTCCCGTACGGAGAATTACGAAGCCCGCCGAAGCCCGAAATACCCGCCAGCGTCGCATCATCAAGGCGACCATGGAAGAGCTCGGCGATTTCATCTCAGCACAGGATCTGCACCTGACCCTCGCGAACCGCAAGGAACAGGTCTCTCTCGCAACCACCTACCGTGTGCTGCAGTCGCTGGCTAATGCCGGTGAGCTCGACTCGGTCAAGGGCGTTGAGGGTGAGACCCTGTACCGCCACTGCCAGGTAAAGGACCATCACCACCACCTGCTCTGCCGCCGATGCGGCACCGCCATTGAGCTGGAAGCACCCGCCCTTGAGGACTGGGCACTGGCTATGGGTAAGCAGCACGGCTTCTCGGAGCTGGAGCACGTGGTTGAAGTGACCGGTTACTGCCCGGACTGCACTTTGGCACGTCGCGAGGAAGAATCGCAGGGCGGCGCTGCACGCTAACGTTGCAGGCTAGGCCGCACCCCTCACCTGCTGAGGGGCTTTCCTTCACCGGAGAGGATCCTTCTCTGGAGGAACAAAGAGAGGGCGCCTTCAAAGATCTTCGGCGCCACTACAGCACGACACACAGGGCATCTGGACAAGGCAACACAACGCCACACAGGTTGAGCCCGCATTGCGCACCGGGTACATGACCCATAGCGCTAACACAGCACGACAACGAAAGAGCCCCACCTCATTCCCGAGGTGGGGCTCTTTCTATAGGTCTTATGCCTTCTCAGCCAGCTGGCGGCCCGACGCGCTATGGCGGCGCTTCACGCCACCAATCACACGGCACACCACGTAAATCAGGAAGGAAATACTGGTCACGTAGGGACTAATCGGCAGCGAACCGGCAAGAGCCAGCAGAATACCGCCCACAATGGACGCCTCCGCGAACAGCACCGACAGGATCAGGGTGCGTACCGGAGAGGCAGTCACCTGCATCGCCGCAGCCGCCGGAGTAATCAACAGCGCCAGCACCAGCAGCGAACCGACCACCTGCACCGACAGCGCCACAGCAATACCCAGAATCACCATGAACACCAGGGACAGGAAGCGCATCGGCACACCTTTAGCGCGAGCGACCTCCGGGTCCAGGGAGGAGAAGCTCAGCGGACGCCACACCATCACCAGTAGGGAGATAATAACCACCGCACCAATAATCATGGTGTGCAGCTGGTCGGCATCCACGGACACGATCTGACCGGTCAGCAGACCGAACTTATTCGCGCTACGGCCCTGGTACAGGGAGAGGAAGAGAATACCCAAGCCCAAGCCGAACGGCATGAGTGCACCGATGACCGAGTTCGAATTGCTCGCCTTAGAGCCCAGAAAGGCAATCAGCAGAGCCGAGGCAATCGAACCGACCATGGAGCCGGTCACCACGTCATAGCCGAGCAACAGGGCAAGGGCTGCACCCGCGAAAGACATTTCAGAGACGCCGTGCACCGCAAAGGCGTGGTCGCGCATCATCACGAAAATGCCGACGAAACCACCGATAAGGCCTAGCACAGCGCCAGCAAAAATGGAGTTCTGCAGCATCTGCAACAGCTCGCCGTAGCGGTCAAACACAAAAATGCGGGAGAGCAAATCGTTCTGCGCGGCGGCAAGCGGTGCCAGAGCGGGGAGGGAAGCAAGAATGGTCATCGAGTGGTTCCTCCCGGAATGTGTAGAGTGCGCTGCGGTTCAGAAAGACCAGACTTCAGGTGGGAGCCGTGAATGTTCTGGTCGGTGCCCTCGATATGGCAGTGGTCGCTGGCGTGAGTCTCACCCACCACCACGTAACGGCCATTGGATTTGAGCACGCTCACCGGGGTTCCGTACAGGGAGGTGAGAGTCTCACTGGTCATGACCTCTTCCACCGAGCCGACCGTGAAACGACCATTCGCCAGGTAAAGCACACGATCCACATGCTCAATGATGGGGTTGATTTCGTGGGTCACGAACACCACCGCCACGCCGCGTTCACGGTTGAACCGGTGAATCAGCTCAGCCACCGCGTACTGGTGGTTGAGGTCCAGGGAGAGTAGCGCCTCGTCAGCCAGCAGAATCTTCGGGTCGTTCGCGAGCGCCTGAGCGATACGCAGACGCTGCTGCTCACCACCAGAGAGCAGACCCACCGGTACATTCGCGTACTCGGTCGCGCCGACGGCTTCAAGGAGTTCGTCAACCTTGGCGCGGTATTTGCGGCCGTGCAGGCGGATGCCCCAGCGGTGCCCGTCCACGCCAAGTCCCACGAGGTCGCGGGCGCGCATCGGGGTGGAGGTGGGGATGGACTTCTGCTGCGGTACGTAGCCGACGCCGGCGTTGCCCAGGCGTGCGGGTTTGCCGAGCACGGAGATTTCGCCGGCGTTGAGTCCGGTCAGGCCGAGAACGACTTTGAGGAAGGTGGACTTGCCGGAGCCGTTGGGTCCGAGCACGGCGAAGTATTCGCCTGCGCCAATGTCGAGGGTTAGATCTTTCCAGAGGGTGCGGGCCCCGAAAGCGAGGCTACCCCCGCGAATGGAAATCGCGGGGGCGGCACCGTTATTGTTGTCAGTCACTTAGGAGAGCGCCTTTTCGAGGTTGCTGACGTTGGTCTTCATCCATGCCAGGTAGTTGGTGTTTTCCGGCAGGGTTTCGGTGAAGGATACGTAGTTCACCGAGGCGTCCTTAGCTGCCTGCAGCACCTCGTTGGTCTGGGAGGTGGAGGTCTGCTCGTTGTAGGCGAGCAACTGGACCTTCTTCTCGGTGACCATGTCCTTGGTTTCCTTCAGGACGAGTGCGGGGACGTCGTTGCCGGCTTCTGCCGCCTCAGCGAATTCGCTGGGGGTTGCGTTCTCTGCGCCGGTGGAGGAAATCAGGTAGTCCGGCACGGGCTCGGTGGACAGGTACTTCTTACCTTCACCGGCGATTGCCTTGGCGGTGGTGTCCAGTGCGTCCAGTTCCTTGGAGAAGGTGGATGCGTTGGTGCGGAACGCCTCAGCGTGTGCGGAGTCGAGGCCTGCGAGCTCTTCAGCGATCTTCTGGGCGACCTTCTTCATGGTTTCGAAGTCGTACCAGAGGTGCTCGTTGAACTCGTGTGCGTGGGCGTGGTCGCCGCCGTCTTCGTGGTGTTCGCCGCCGCGGTGGTCCTCGACCAGGTGGGTGTATTCGGCGTCGGTGAGCTTGCCGCTGACCTTGACCGCGTTCACGATCTTCTGGGAGGCGTTGTCCTTGCCCGCGAGGTCTTCGAGGAACAGGTCGTAGCCTGCGCCGTTGATGACGATCAGGGATGCGTCCTTCGCCTTGAGGCGGTCGGCGCTGGTGGCTTCGTAGGAGTGGGGGTCGGTGCTGGTGGAGGCGATCAGCGCGGTCACCTCAACGTAGTCGCCGCCGACCTGCTTGGCGATGTCTGCGTAGACGTCAGTGGAGGCGACGACCTTGACCTTGCCGTTAGAGCCAGCCGAGGAGGACGAACCGGAGGTCTTGTTCTCGGTTGCGCAGCCTGCCAGCAGCAGGGAGGACGCGGCGAGTGAGCCCATTGCGGTGAGGAAGTGCTTGCGGGTGATCTTCGGGTGCGACATGAGGGCTCTCTTTCGGTTTCGTTCTAGTCTGTAGGTTTCTTAACTACATCATGCGCACACCCGTATAAACAACTCTTTATTGGTGTCATTTGGGTGCTGTTAGGCAACCCTTTTCCCTGTCAGTAGCTTATGCAACAGGGATAGTTAGCTCAGCCTACGGAGCTCCCCCACCGCTACTTTATACTGCCGCTTCATCCCGCCGTCTGAGACTGCCCCTTGAATGCGCCCATACACCGTTTTTGACCGCAAAGTAACCCGCCCCGCGTTCTCTTTTACGAGAGTGCGGGGCGGGCTGTGTGTTCAAGATTTCCCCATTTCACCCGGAGTATCTCAGGATGCGGTTACTGGGCTTATTATCTGGGCTTATTACTGGGCTTCGCGCGCCTGCTGACGGCGTACACGCTCACGCACCGCATCCTGGGTGGTGTCGTTGATTTCGCCGACCAGCTCCTCCAGCACGTCTTCGAGGAAGACCACGCCGAGGGTTACGCCGTGCTCGTCCATAACCTGCGCGATATGGGTTCGGCTGCGCTGCATGGAGGCGAGCGCATCGTCAATATCGGTGGTCGGGGTAAGCGTGTCCAGGGAACGCAGCTTGTACCAGGGGAAGGGCTCCTCGAACCGTTCGGGGGCGATGGCGAGGGCGTCCTTCACGTGCAGGTAGCCCATGTAGGTTCCGTCGTTGTCGGTGACGACAAAGCGGGAGTAGCCGCTACGTGCCACGGCACGTTCCAGTTCGGCGGGGGTGCAACCGAAGGGCAGGGTGACGAGCTTATCGCCGGGCACCATGATTTCGTAGACGTCTTTCTCGGTGAATTCGAGGGCGCTTTCAATCACGCCGGCGTCGTCTTCCACGGTGCCTTCCGCGGTTGAGGTTGCCACGATGGTCTGCAGCTCACCCAGGGTGAAGGTGGATGCGACCTCGTCCTTCGCTTCGACCTTCATGAGCGACAGTAGCTTATTGGACAGGTTGTTCAGCAGGGCGACCACGGGGGCAAAAATCTTGGAGAAGGTCACCAGAGTCGGCACAATCCAGAGAGCCACACCACGCGCGGCGAGGGTCACTGCGGCGTTCTTGGGAACCATCTCGCCAAAGATCACGTGGAGGTAGGTGACCAGGATCAGGGTGATGCCGAAGGCGAGCACGTCCACGATGGCGTGGGGCAGGCCGACCAGATGCAGGGGCACTTCCAGCAGGTGGTGCAGCGCCGGTTCTGAGACGTTCAGGATCAGCAGGGAGCAGATGGTGATGCCCAGCTGGCAGGTGGCGAGCATGAGCGAGACGTTTTCTAGGGCGTAGATGACGGTCTGCGCTCGCTTATTGCCTTCTTCGGCGAGCGGTTCGATTTGTGCTCGTCGGGTGGACATGATGGCAAATTCACCGGCGACGAAGAAGGCGTTTCCGGCGAGCAGGATGACGAGCAGTGCGATGGCTACCCAGTCGTTCATGCGTTGCCTCCCTTCTCGGTCTGTTCCTGTGCGCTAGGTGCGGGGGTGAATCGGATGCGGTCCACGCGGCGGCCTTCGAGGGTGTCGACGCGCAGGGTGCCGCCGGGTACGGGTACGCTGTCGCCCACTTCGGGGATGCGACCGAGCCGTTCCATCATGAAGCCGCCGACGGTTTCGTATTCGGGGCTTTCTTCAACCTCGAGTCCGGGGATGAGGGCGTTGATTTCGTCGGGGCGGCGCAGGCCGGAGAACACCCAGTCACCGTTGCCGTAGCGCAGGGGGCGTTCGGTGCGGCCGCGGTCGTGTTCGTCGGAGACTTCGCCGACGATTTCTTCAACGAGGTCTTCGAGGGTTGCGATGCCGGCGGTTCCGCCGTATTCGTCGAGGACCACGGCGAGCTGCAGGGCGCCCTGGCGTAGCTGGGTGAGTAGCGCGTCCAGGTGCAGGGTTTCGGGGACCTGCAGCACGTCTTCTGCGAGGGCGCCGGCTTCGAGGGTTTCGCGAACCTCCGGGGGCACGCCGACTGCCTTCTTCACGTGTACGACGCCCACGATGTTGTCGTGGTCGCCCTTGTAGAGGGGGAATCGGGAGTGGCCGGTGGAGCGTGCCAGTTTGATGACTTCGGCAACGGGGGCGGTGTCTTCGAGCATGGCGACCTGGCCGCGCGGGGTCATTACTTCGGAGGCGGTCAGCTCGGAGAAGCGCAGGGTGCGGTCCACGAAGCGTGCCGCGTCGGAGTCGAGGGTGCCTTCTTCTGCGGAGCGGCGCACCATGGAGGAGAGCTCTTCGGGGGTGCGTGCCGCGGAGAGTTCTTCTTTGGCTTCCATACCGAAGCGTCCGAGGATCCAGTTGGCGGAGCCGTTCATGAGGCGCACGAGCGGGGACATGACGCGGGTGAATGCCAGCTGCGCGGGGGCAACTCGACGCGCCACATCGTAGGGTTCGGCGATAGCGAGGCCCTTGGGCAGCAGTTCGCCGACGACCATGGAGAGCAGGGTTGCGATGAGCATCGCCAGTACCAGGGTGAGCACGTCGGTCATGCTGGTGGGCAGGCCCAAGCTGTTGATAGCGCCGGTGGTGAGCGCCTTGATGGCGGCGTCGAGGGTGTAACCGGTCAGCAGCGTGGTGATGGTGATGCCGATCTGGCAGCTGGAAAGCTGAGTGGAGAGCGTCTTGAGGCAGCGCAGGACAGCGTCGGCGGCTTTATCGCCGGAGTCCTTTGCCTGCTGTACGGTGGCGGTTTCGAGCGCCACGAGGGAGAACTCTACGGCAACGAAGAAGCCCGTTCCCAGGATGAGGAGTAGGCCGATGAGCAGGAGGATTAGATCCACTCAGCCACCGCCTCCATCGACTGGTGTGCGGCGACTCGGTTCTGGTGAAGCACCACCGCGCGGGAGGTGTCCAGATGCTGGGCACTCGAAAGCGGGTTGTTTTCACGGGTAGCTGCACGGAACATCACGGTACGGAGCGCCGAGTATTCGGGCAGTATTCTGCGTTGACTAGTATTCGGGGTCTTACTCAAAGGGTCATCCATACCCAATATTTTAGCGAAGGTTTCGCCCTTATCCCCCGTCTTAGGGCGCCCGCTCACAGGCACACGCGTGAGCCGCGCGCACCCTCAATACCGTTTGAACCGCGTACAGTGAAAAATTGCATTGCGGATATGGCGCGATGAGCTGGAAAGTTCACCGTGATTCTCTTTACACTTATACATAGGAGCATGAGTGTGCCGCCATGCAAGCGGATGAACTCCGACGTTCACGGCACGCTAGGCAGGTTTGTACGGTGCACACCCCGCACATACGGCCACCATCTTAGGCGATGCGCACATGCTCAGCGTGATGATTCGCCCCTCGAAGACGCGGGTCGTCTATGCCGGGGAGAGTCCCGGACGCGACGGATAAATTCACACTAATTGGAAGAGGCGTTTAACGTGCCAAATCTGCCAGAACATCTGGTGCCTGAGGAATTTGCCGGTAACGAATGGTTCGTTGAAGAACAGTACGAGCGTTACCAGAAGGACAAGAACCTCGTGGACCCTTCATGGTGGCCCATTTTTGAGACCATCGACAAGGCGCTGGGAGGCGCCGGTACCGCTAGTGCAGCTCCTGCTGCGGCACCCGCCGCACCGGCTGCGCCTGCCGCACCTGCTGCAACTCCCGCTCCCGCGGCACCGAAGCCTGCGGTTGCGCCTGCTAACCCCACCCCTCCCGCTGCTACCAAGAAGGCTGAACCTGTGGAACCTGCTGAAGACAAGATTGTCCCCCTCCGCGGCCCTGCTAAGGCAGTCGTCACGACCATGGAAGAGTCGCTGACTGTCCCCACCGCAACCACCGTTCGTGCGGTCCCCGCAAAGCTGCTCATTGAGAACCGCGCAGCTATCAACAAGTACCTGGCAAGCACCCGCGGCGGCAAGGTTTCCTTCACCCACATCATTGGTTACGCTGTGATTCGCGCAGTGGCAGCGATGCCTTCGATGAACGTGACCTACGGTGTGGACGAGAAGGGCAAGCCCGTTGCAATCCACAACGCACACGTGAACTTTGGTCTGGCTATTGACCTGCCCCGCCCCGATGGTTCCCGTAACCTGGTCGTTCCGAACCTCAAGGGTGCTGAGCAGCTGAGCTTCCGCGAGTTCTGGGATGCGTACAACGACATCGTTAAGCGTGGCCGTAACGGCGCGCTGACCATTGAGGACTTCCGCGGCACCACTGTTTCGCTGACCAACCCCGGTGGTATTGGTACCGTCCACTCGGTGCCCCGCCTCTCCAAGGGCCAGGCAGCCATCATCGGTGTGGGTGCGCTGGAGTACCCGGCTGAGTTCCGCGGCCTGTCCGAGAAGCTCATCACCCAGCAGGGTCTGTCCAAGATCATCACCCTGACCAGCACCTACGACCACCGCGTCATTCAGGGTGCAGGTTCCGGTGAATTCCTGAAGCTGGTTGAGCACTACCTGCTCGGCGGCGACGACTTCTACGACGCAATCTTCCGCGACCTGAAGGTTCCCTTCGAGCCGGTTCGTTGGGCACGCGACAACCACGTCGATGACGCTCACGAGATTTCCAAGGTTGCACGTATCCAGCAGCTCATTCACGCGTACCGCGTGCACGGCCACCTGACCGCAGCAACCAACCCCGTTGGTTACAAGATGCGTTCGCACCCGGACCTGAAGCTGGAGAACTACGGCCTGACCCTGTGGGATCTGGACCGCGTCTACCCGACCGGTGGCTTTGGCGGTTCCGAGCGTCTGCCGCTGCGCACCATCCTGGAGCGCCTGCACGAGGCATACTCCGGCTCCCTGTCCGTTGAGTACATGTACTCTGAGGACCCCGAGGTTCGCGCATGGTTCCAGGAGCGCCTGGAGCGCGGCGTTGCTAAGCCCACCCGCGAGGAGCAGCTGCGTGTTCTCTCCAAGCTGGTCGAGGCTGAGGCATTCGAGAACTTCCTGCAGACCAAGTACCTGGGTCAGAAGCGTTTCTCCCTGGAGGGCGGCGAGTCCCTGATTCCGCTGCTGGACGCTGTTCTGGACAAGGCCGCTAACAAGGACCTGAAGGGCGTTGCCATTGGTATGGCACACCGCGGTCGCCTGAACGTGCTGACCAACATTGCTGGTAAGTCCTACGCTCAGATTTTCCGTGAGTTCTCCGGCACCGCAGCACCCTACGAGGGTGGCTCCGGTGACGTGAAGTACCACCTCGGTACCGAGGGTGTCTTCACTTCCGATTCCGGTAAGCAGACCCAGGTGTACGTGGCTGCTAACCCCTCGCACCTTGAGGCTGCAAACACCGTGCTCGAGGGTATCGTCCGCGCTAAGCAGGACGTCTACCGCGAGCAGGGCGTTGAGGGTCACCCGGTCCTGCCGATTCTGATTCACGGTGACGCAGCGTTCGCTGGCCAGGGCATCGTCATGGAGACCCTGCAGATGGCTGGCCTGAAGGCTTACACCACCGGCGGTACCCTGCACGTTGTGGTGAACAACCAGATTGGCTTCACCACCCTGCCGAACGATGGCCGCACCGCAACCCACGCTACCGACATTGCGCGTATGACTAAGGCCCCGGTCTTCCACGTCAACGCTGATGACCCGGATGCAGTGGTTCGCGCAGCACGCCTGGCATTCGAGTACCGTGAGCGCTTCGGTCGCGACGTTGTCATTGACCTGATTTGCTACCGCCGCCGCGGTCACAACGAGGCTGACGATCCGTCGATGACCCAGCCGAAGATGTACCAGGACATCGACGCTCTGCCTTCGACCCGCACCCTGTACGCACAGGACCTGGTCGGTCGTGGCGATGTCTCTCAGGAAGAGGCAGACGAAGTTCTGGACTCCTACCACTCGAAGCTGGACGCTATCTTCGTCGAGACTCAGTCTTCGGCACCGGCTCCTGCTGGCGCGCACGTTTCCGGTCTGGAACTGCCTGCTGCTCAGCAGAACACCGAGGTCGTTCACGGCGGTAAGACTGCAATCTCCCGTGAGACTCTGCAGCACATCGCTGACGCGTTCGGTAAGGCTCCCGAGGGCTTCACCGTCCACAAGAAGCTGAAGAAGCTCATGGAGCAGCGCGTTGAGATGGGCCGCACCGGCAACGTGAACTGGGGTATGGGTGAACTGCTCGCCTTCGGTTCGCTGCTGATGGAGGGCACCGACGTTCGTATGAGCGGTCAGGATGTTCAGCGCGGTACCTTCGTTCAGCGTCACGCTGTTCTGCACGACCACATCACTGATGAAGAGTGGTCGCCGCTGGAGCACCTCTCTGAGGACCAGGGCAAGTTCCGTATCTACAACTCCTTCCTCTCTGAGTACGGCGTTCTCGGCTTCGAGTACGGCTACTCGGTAGAGCGCCCCGACTCGCTCGTGGTGTGGGAGGCTCAGTTCGGTGACTTCGCAAACGGCGCGCAGACCATCATTGATGAGTTCGTGTCTTCCTCCGAGCAGAAGTGGGGCCAGCGCTCCTCGCTGGTTATGCTGCTTCCTCACGGCTACGAGGGTCAGGGTCCTGACCACTCCTCGGCTCGTGTTGAGCGTTACCTGCAGCTGTGCGCTGAGAACAACATGACTGTTGCTTGCCCCTCGACTCCGGCTTCGCACTTCCACCTGCTGCGTCGCCACTCTCAGCACCGTCCGTACAAGCCGCTCGTGGTGATCAGCCCCAAGCAGCTGCTGCGTCTGAAGGCTGCTGCGTCCTCCATCGAGGACTTCACCGAGGGTTCGTTCCAGCCGGTGATTGGTGACCGTTCGGGTATTAACCCGGCTCAGGTTGAGCGTGTGGTCTTCGTATCCGGCCGTCTCTACTACGATCTGGAAGCTGAGCGCGAGCGCCGCGGCGACACCAAGACCGCTATTGTCTCGGTGGAGCAGCTGTACCCGCTGCCCGAGCAGGAGATCAAGGAGCAGCTGGCTCTGTACTCGAACGCTACCGACGTTGTGTGGGCTCAGGACGAGCCTGCTAACCAGGGTCAGTGGCCGTTCATGGCTGTGAACCTGCTGCCGCTGCTGGACCGCCGCGTGCGTCTTGCTTCCCGCTCCGCAGCTGCTTCCCCGGCTGCTGGTACCGGTAAGCTGCACGCAGCTGAGGCTGAGGCTCTGCTCAAGCAGGTCTTCGAAGGCTAAGGTCTTCTACAGCTGATCGGCTCATGATTTAGCTCTTCAAAACCCGTCTTCCCGTCAGATGTTTCTGGCGGGCAGACGGGTTTTTTAGTCTCGGATACTTACCGGATAGGGTATTAAGTTCGAAAAGAGGCCGGTAAGCGCTTATCCTAGATATGAAGACTATTACTCACGTGCCTTGCCGCCTCTCACGGCGGGCGCATCCTGCTGAAGAAAGAATTCCGTGGAGCAACGCAATATTCGAATTGTGGCAGTCGGCGATGACCTGCTCGCCGGTGTTGGCGACCCCCGTACCCTCGGCTGGTTTGGCCGCGTTATGGCGCGCACCCCGCAGACCACCGCATCCATTGCGGCATATAACCTTGCCGCCCCCAATGAAGGTAGCGAGCAGCTGAATGCACGCTGGTTCGAGGAGGCGCGCCGCCGCTTCGTTCCCGGTGCTGATAACCGCCTCATTATTGCTCCGTCGACCTTTGACATTGATTTGGGTCTGACCAGCGCTCGTTCGCGTTTGAACCTGGCGAACATTGTGGACATGGCGTCGCAGAACAACATTAAGGTTCTGGTTGTTGGTCCGCCGCCGACCCTGGACGCTGAGCGTAACCGCCGTATCGCTGACCTGTCGGCGGCGTACGCGGATGTGGTAACCCGCCGTAACCACGTGTACGTGGATACGTTCAACCCGCTGCTTCACCACGAGCAGTGGCGCAACGACCTTGCCGCTAATGACGGCCGCCCGGGTCAGTCCGGTTACGGTCTGATGGCGTGGCTGGTTCTGCACCGCGGCTGGTACAACTGGCTGAACATTCCTGAGCACGGCTAAGAGCCTGCTCCCCCGGCTGGGGTTGTGAGCTGAGGCGAAGAAAGTTCGTGTTTTTTCGCTCATATCCCGGTTCCAAGATGCAATCATGCCGTTTCTATGAAAAAATAGACGGCGTTGCCCTTATAGCGTGGAGCACCGGTTTTCGGTGACCGCCTCTGCTAGGGCAGGTAATAGGGGGCACGCACCGCGAAGGTGGGGCGTGCATCCATGAACACTATAAGGAGGCTCTGATGAGCAAGCGCGGTCGTAAGCGCAAGGACCGTCGTAAGGGCGGCGCAAACCACGGTAAGCGCCCCAACGCATAAGGTATCTTGCATACACTTTAAAACCCCGGCGTTTCGGATATTATTCGGACCCGGGGTTTTGCTTTACCCGCAGATGTTTGTGCGCATTCTGCGGAATAAAGAGAAGAATTCTACGTTATGGAAGTGAACGCCTGGCGCGTTCCTGTAGAGGAGAAACATGGCTGAAACCAACACCGCGGCGGATACCCGCGAGCTACGCGAACGCTTTACCGCGGACGCTATGCAGTATGTGGATCAGCTCTACGCTGCTGCCCTGCGGATGAGCCGCAACTCTGCCGATGCTGAAGACTTGGTGCAGGAAACCTACATGAAGGCTTTTGCTTCGTACCACCAGTTCACCGAGGGTACGAACCTGAAGGCGTGGCTGTACCGCATCCTGACGAATACATACATCAATTTGTACCGTAAGCGTCAGCGTGAGCCGCAGCAGTCTCAGGGTGAGACGGTGGAGGATTGGCAGCTGGCTCAGGCCGGTGAGCATGATGCGGTGGGTCTGCGTTCTGCCGAGGCGGAGGCGCTGAGCGCCCTGCCGAATACGGAGGTTCGTGAGGCTCTGAATGAGCTGTCTGAGGATTTCCGCATGGTGGTGTACTACTCCGATGTGGAGGGTTTTGCGTACAAGGATATTGCGGAGATTCTGGATATCCCTCTGGGCACGGTGATGTCTCGTCTGCATCGTGGCCGCCGTATTCTGCGTGAGAAGCTGCTCGATTATGCGCGTGAGAACGGTCTGCGCCCGTCAACCATCGCAAAGGTAGAAGCGAAGGCTGAGGCGAAAGCTGCAGCGAAGGCGAGCGCTAAGGTACAGCCGGCAAAGGCTACTAAGGGCACTAAGGCTACCAAAGGCGTAAAGTCCCCTCCGGCGGGCTCTGGCTCCAAGGCGCCTGCAGATTCTTAGCTTCGCTCTTCTACACGTGAGCTAGCCCCATGAGGTTGGGGCTAGACTCCCCTAACGCTTTATACCTTCCGTGTGAAAGGAACCCCGATGTCAACCACAGACAAGAATTCTTCTGTCCCTGAAGCCTCCGCGGCTTCTGAGCCGCTGGAGGATTGCGGCGGCCAGCCCTGCTCGGCGGCCCTCAAGCGCCTCTATGAATTCCTCGATAGGGAGCTGAGCCCCGAGCAGCTGCGCACGGTTCAGGCGCATCTGGATGCCTGCCCCGAGTGCGCGGATGTGAAGGACTTTGAGCTAATGATTCGTGAGAAGATGCGTTCTTCATGCGCTCAGCAGGCGCCCGAGCAGCTGAAGGCGCGTCTGCTGCAGGATGTGCAGAAGTTCTGCGCCGAGGCGAATCTCTAAGTAACGCGAACTCATAATGCTCCTGTACGTATGAAGGCGGTGCACCAATGACGGTGTGCCGCCTTCGCGTTTTCTTGGGTGCAGTTTGTTTGCAGGATCCGCTGTGTGGTTCCGGGTTCTTTCGCCTATCTCACCGCTAGAGCGCTCGGAGGTTCGCAAACCCTCAACCGGTAGAATAGGGGTAGACGTCAACCGGCGCAGCGTCTCTGAGTCTGCGCCCTCCCCATGATTTGAACCAGAAGAGGATGTATGAGCGACGCAGCAGTGCAGCTTTCCCCCGGTGATTGGCCCGCTCCCCTGGCACCCGCCTCCAGCGAAGCCGCTGGCAAGAACGCGCTGGTGCATATTCCGGGTTCTAAGTCGCTCACGAACCGTTATCTGTTGCTTGCTGCTCTGGCTGATTCCCCCTCGTATTTGCGTGCGCCGCTGCATTCGCGCGATTCGGCGCTGATGATTGAGGCGTTGCGCCAGCTGGGTGCGGGTATTGAGCTGGTTCCGACCGATTCGCCGTTCGGTCCGGATGTAAAAGTCACTCCCCTGAGCTTTGTGGAAGCGCATTCCGCTCAGGCGCAGTCCGATTCCGCTCAGTCGCGCACCGTGTCGATTGAGTGCGGTCTTGCGGGTACCGTGATGCGTTTTGTGCCCGCTCTGGCGGCGCTACTGCCGGGTGAGTTCGCTTTTGACGGTGACCCGCACGCTCGTCAGCGTCCGATGGGTCCGGTTCTGGAGGGTCTGCGCCAGCTGGGTGTGCAGGTGGATTGTGAGCAGGGCGAGAACGCTCTGCCCTTCGTGCTGCGCTCCCCCGGTCTGGCGAGCGTAGAGGGTGTCTCTGAGGCGCCTGTGGTTCGTATTGATGCTTCGACATCGTCCCAGTTCGTTTCGGCGCTGTTGCTGATGGCGCCTCGCCTGCCGCAGGGCATGGTGCTGGTGCACGAGGGCTCTTCGGTGCCGTCCATCCCGCACATTCAGATGACCGTGGAGGCGCTGCGCCAGATGGGTATCCGGGTGCAGGAGCACTACCCGAACCAAGGCGACAAAGCAGAGGGCGGCGAGTACCGCTGGACGGTTCACCCCGGTTCCTTCCCCGGCTTTGAGATGACCATTGAGCCGGACCTGTCGAATGCCGGCCCGTTCCTTGCCGCCGCCGTGGTCACCGGCGAGTCGGTGACTATTCCTCACTGGCCCGCCCCCGCGGCTGATTCTTCGGCGGGTACGACCCAGGTGGGCGATATGTGGCGTGAGCTTCTGCCCGCGCTGGGCGCCCGGGTGAGCTACGCTGAGGGCCGTCTGACCGTGACCGGCCCCCGTGAGCTTCCCGAGGGTGATTTCTCCTTTGACCTGTCTGCCGGTGGCGAGCTGGCGCCGACCATGGCGGCTGCCTGCGCTTTCGTGAATGGCCGCGTTGAGCTGACCGGCATTGCGCATCTGCGCGGTCATGAGACGGACCGCCTCGCAGCGCTCGCCGCTGAGATTAACCGCCTGGGAGGTACCGCCCACGACACCGCCGATTCGCTGGTGATTGAGGCGCCCCTCCCCGCTACCGCTGAGGCTGCGCCGGTTCTGGCGCGCACCTACGACGATCACCGCATGGCAACCTTCGCGGCGATTATTGGTTTGCGCCGCCCCAATGTGGTGGTGCAGAACGTAGCCACCGTGGCTAAGACCATGCCCGAATTTACCGCAATGTGGGAGGACATGCTGGCGCAATGGCAGGCCGGCGCTTCCACCTCTGACGTTACCGCCGACCAGGAGGTCTTCTAAATGGGTTCTTCCCGCATGAACGTGCGCGATTTCTCCGAATGGGATGAGTCGGATGTGCGCGTGCGCCCAAACAAGAAGGGCTCCCGCCCCCGCACGAAGGACCGCCCGACCTTCAAAGAAGCGATTCGTGGCAGGGTCATTACGGTGGACCGCGGCCGCTGGTCGGTCGTTGTTGATGAGGGTACCGAGAAGGAGCGTACCCTCATTGCGGCGCGCGCTAAGGAGCTGCGCCGCACCGCCATTGTGACCGGCGACTTTGTGGACCTGGTGGGTGATACCTCCGGCGCGAAGGATACCCTGGCGCGCATTGTACGTCTGGGCGAGCGCACCTCGATTCTGCGCCGTAGCGCCGACGACACCGACCCGTCGGAGCGCGTGGTCGTGGCGAATGCTCAGCAGCTGGTGATTGTGGTTGCTGCGGCGAACCCGGAGCCGCGCACCGGCTTCATTGACCGTGCCGTGGTGGCGGCGTTTGACGCCGGGATTGAGCCGATCCTGTGCATTACGAAGACCGATGTGCGGTACCCGCAGAACCTGCTGGATTACTATGCGGCGAGCGGTTTGAAGATTGTGCTGTCTTCGTCTTCGGATGGTTTGGCGCCGAGTCAGGAGGGCGCTGCCGGTTTGGAGTCGGCACCGGTTCAGGAGCTTCTGCAGGAGCTGTTGGGTCAAGTGTCGGTGCTTCTGGGCCATTCGGGTGTGGGTAAGTCAACCCTGGTGAATGCGCTGACTGGCTCTGAGCGTGCGACCGGTCATGTGAACGCGGTGACGGGCCGTGGCCGCCATACTTCCTCGTCGGCGTTGGCGTTGCGTCCGGTGAATGCGAATGGCGATCCGATGGAGCCGGGCACCTGGATTATTGATACTCCGGGTATTCGTTCTTTCGGTCTGGCGCATGTGCCGCCGGAGACCGTTGTGGAGGCGTTCGTGGACCTGGCGCCGGGTGCGGCGGATTGCCCGAAGGCGTGTACGCACGCGGCGCAGGCTCCCGAGTGCGGTCTGGAGGCGTACGTTGCTGCCGGTCACGCCGGTGAGAGCGGTCCCGACCGCCTGGAGTCCTTGCGTAAGCTGCTGCTGTTGACTCCTGAAGAGGGCGATTCGGAGAAGGAACTGGGCGCTCTCGTCTAGGTTCTCTGCCCTGCATTACACACAGCACTGCACACACATTTTTGCTGACTACATCACCGAATACTGAAGAAGAGCATTACTATGAGCCGTCCCCAGCAGTACACCGACGATTTGCGTCTTGCGCATATTCTTGCCGATAGCGTCGATCGTGTGAGCGCCATGCGTTTTCGTGACCGCCCGGTCTTCTCCCCCGCATCCGAGGTGGTAGAGCCCGCGGAGGCGGCACCCGCCGCAGCACCGTTGGCGCCGTGGCAGCAGGCTACTCAGCAGCCCGCAGAACCGCAGGTACAGGAGCAGGAACCTGCCGATTACGCTTCGGGTGTGGCTCAGGAGGTTGAGGAGCTTCTGCGCGCTCAGCTGTCGCGTGTGCGTACTCGTGACGGTATTGCCGGTGAGCATGCCGGTTATAACGGTCAGGCATCGCGCCAGTGGGTGATTGCGCCGATTGCTGAGCTGGATAATTTTCGCCGCGGCGTGCCGGTGTGGGCGACTCTGATTGCTTTGCTGGATCAGGGTGAGCCGGTGGTGGGTGTGGTGTCTGCACCCGCGCTGGGTCGCCGCTGGTGGGCTGCTCGCGGTTCGGGCGCGTACACGGGTAAGTCCTTGGCGCAGGCTACTCGTCTTGAGGTGTCTTCGCTGACTCAGCTGGATCAGCTGTCTGCCGCGTACACCGACCTCTCCTCCTGGAAGACGGCCTCTGAAAGCGCTGTGGACCGCTCTGGCGAGCTTGTACAGCTTCTGTGCTCAGTAGGTCGTTCCCGCGCGTACGGTTCGTTCTGGGCGGCGTGTATGCTCGCTGAGGGTGCCGTGGACACCGTCATGGACGCATCCCTGTCTTTCTACGAGGTGGCGGCGCTACTGCCGCTGATTCGTGAGGCTGGCGGCGTCGCCTCCACCCTGGAGGGCGATTTACCCGAGCACGCGGGCGTTTCAGTCGCCGATGTGCACCCGGTGTCCCTGGTGGCAAGTAATACTGCGGCGGTCCAGCAGCAGGTGCTGGAGGCGCTCGCGCCCCAATCCTAGTCTGCACTCCCCCCCCGGTGACGGTGACAATATAGCGAGGCGGCGGCTTTCCGGTCAGTGGAAAGCCGCCGCCTCGCTATTATCGCTATGAGAGCAAGCGTTGCCTGTTTAGGACAGCATCGTGAGGGTTCCGAGCAGACCCAGCAGGCTCAGACCCGAGATGATGTACGCCAGAATGTTGAAGGTCGTCATCTTCGAGGTGTACTTGGTGGTGTGACCGGCGTTCACCTTTGCCGAGTAGATGGCAAGCCAGATAGACACGCCTACCGGGATCAGACCCACGAGCAGCAGAGCAATCACCATGATGTTGGGGCTCAGGCTCAGGCTGGAGCTATAAGCAGAGGAGCTGTAATCGCCGGACCTGGTCCTTGCCTCAGCGTGGAGTGCCGCGACCTGAACCCACGCGTAGAGGGTCAGCGCCAGGGCACCCAGGGAGGCACCGAACGCGCCGATGGAGTAGAAGTAGCCGGGGCCGCGGAAGTCGCCGGTGGTCTCGCCGTAGGGGCGGCGGTGCTCAGCCGGTACCCGGTAGATGTCCGGGATGCGCTGGTAGCTGTCATCGCGGTCGCGCACGTTAGCGGGTGCCACGCCCAGGGCGGGTGCGGGTGCTGCGCCGAGGGGAGCGCCGGGTGCGACGCCTGCAGGTACCGGCTGCGGGGAGTTTGCGTTATTCTGCTCCGGGAAGGAGGGGGCGGGAATCTGGTTTTCCATGGTGTGTCCTTGAGTGGTCGTCATAGCGGCTGTGTAGCTACCGCGTCGTAGCGGTGGCGTCCCTATGACCGGCTATTCTGTGGCTCGTTTGGTGGCTCTGTGGTTGCTCTCGAATGTTGCCGGTGAGCTTGAATGAACAATCAACGCCGAACAACGATATCTACCCTTCGATACTACGCCATAGGGTGCGTTTTCGCCTTCTCTGATGGCGTTCTCATTACAATGCGGTCACCTGAGCACCCTCGGGCACGCCGGTACACCCCAGAACAGACCGACAATACAGACCGACAATTGGGCATAAAAATACCCGGCAGGTGACGCCGTGGGGCGTCCTGCCGGGTGGTAGAAACCTACCGCGGTTCTTCCTCTGGATTGGAACCGATAATCAACCAAACCAAGATAAAAGACTCATATATTACCTTTATATACAGCAAGATGTGGCAGCAGTTTTAAAACTGCTACCACATCTCGTTGACCACTTAGAAACTTCTAAGCGATGTTTTACACACTAGGTCCTTTAGGGAACTTTGAATCACTCTCAAGCGTCCTTCTGGCTGCAAAAGTGACCAAAAGACCTCCTAAAATTGCACTTAGAATTGATACTGGATCGAAGAACTCCCAGTCTCTGGCAAATGAGATAATCACCCAGAACACCGGAACAATAGTGAGAAAAAATCCTAGTGTAAATATATTCTTCGCACGCATTCGACCTCTTCCAAGGCTGGTATTACGGAGGCCACCATTGCTTTCTGTGAGACAACGGAGGATGCCGGATATTTTGTCGGTATCTACGACTCTACTGTTTCCAGCTCAGTCTTGGGCTCCCATTCTCAGGAGCAAAATCATAGTGATTGATGCAAACCTTCCGACACGCCAGTTATAGTAGGATAATCCTTATCTACATCCAATTCGTCCGAGGAGCCTGTGCTGATTTTGCCGTCTACCGACATAAGCATAAATAAAGTTGTTATAGGTCTGCTCATTTTTCAACCTCGTGTACTCATACTATTTTATAGAGACTGTCCATGTATCCCCATCGACCAGGTACTGAAATTCCGTCAGAGCCGGATCGTTTATTACTCGCATCAAATCCTCAAAATCATCGACCGTGTTTATCTCTGATAGGCGATTGCTTTCCACCCATTCCATCTGACCCTCGTCAGAAGACATGACCGTCCCGCTATATTCGTTAGTCCTGAACAAAATAACAACATAGCGTCCGTCCTTGATTGGAAATTGCTTCACACCCACAAGCCGTGGATTCTTTATATCCAGCCCCGTTTCCTCTTTCATTTCACGGATAACCGCATTAACGAAAGATTCTCCCGGTTCCACATGACCGCCTGGAAGCGTATATCCCTGCCAGTCATTTTTTACTCTGTTCTGAAGGAGCATTCTGTCCCCATCCGTGATGAGACACAATACCGTCAATTCAACATTTTCCGTTCTGCTCATATTATTCTCACTTCTTCTTTTTCGGAACAGGAAGTTCTTCGTACATCGCTTCCAGCAATTCACAGAGAAACTCTTTAATCTCAATCACCCAATCAATGAAATCATTGATTGCCTTCTGATTGTCCGTCGTGTTCATCTTGATGTTGGAATACTCCTCCAGCAGGATGTCAATCTTCGTGTTTTGGTTGCGGCACTCTCAAGCGATTTCGACAGAACCGAATGAATCGCCGTATGAAACATCTGATAGCCCATATCCTTGAGCCTATGAGGATGCGTATGTTCTTGAGCAGTTCATCGACTTGGTCTTTTTTGAGCACGATGCGGCTGGCCTTGGTTTCCAGCACGACGGCGGGGTTGTTCACGTTGTCGGGCAGATACCACCCGTCCGGCTTGTCCGCCACACCCTTGAAGCCCACCCGGTTGAACGTCATGAGCTGTCCGACGCCAGAGACGACCCCCGGCCTGTCCACGAAGTCGAGGATTCCCCTGGCCTTGTCGCGCACCTGATCTTCGGTAAGGTCCTCCGCCATCGCCGCTCCTTTGCTACCCATGTCACAATAAATCGGTCGATTCTGAACCCCTAGGAACAATGTAGGCTGCTGGGTTCAGTAAGCCTCAGAATCTGTCCCATAATCGGTGTCTGACCACCTGAGTGTATCATCATTGACAACATTATCGATATCAAATACTTCTAGCGGGGAGGCAAGACCCAAATTACCATGTGGGCGACGGATATCGGGCTGAGGCTCATAGCAAGGCAAAGCTGAAAACCTTCCTATCCGAGACATTGATGGTGCTGTACTCAAAGCGTGCATTTCGCTCATAGACAGCCCCATCGAAATAGCACACATCTTTGTCGAGTCAGCTGTGCCACTCATCCTTATTTTCGTCAGTGAGGTAGTCTCTGAATGAGGACCAGCTACCCCGATATCGTCCCTCGAACGGATGAGGAGAGATAGACAGGCCCTCGAAGTCAACGACATATGAGTCGTCATTCTCTGATGGCGTTCTCATTACGATGCGGTCACCTGAGCACCCTCGGGCACGCCGGCCCCCCGGAACGGACTGAAAATTGGGCATAAAAATACCCGGCAGGTGACGCCGTGGGGCGTCCTGCCGGGTGGTAGAAACCTACCGCGGTTCTTCCTCTGGATTGGAACCGATAATCAACGCTACTTTTCGGCTCCGGTACTTGCATAAACACATATACCGACGAACCTAGTCACGTAAAAGTCCCGCTAACCCCCGCAACAAGGGCTAGCAGCAGTGGCCTTTTAAGTCGATGCCGGTAACTGAGCCAAAGGCATGCTCAGGCCGACAGACGGCAACTCGCGCTTAGGCAGCGAGTGCGAAGTCAGTGCGCTTAGATTCTGCACTTAATTTTTTGCAGAGGGCGTTAACGAGATAACCCTGCATCCTCGGCACGCTTCACCCATCTCAACTCACATCGTCGAAACCGATCATCCCCCTATGCTTTTATCAAAAAGCCCACCGTCTTCTGAAAGTTTTCCTCGACATACCTTGATGCCGTGGTGCCATTCAAACACGGTAGAGATTCAGTATATCTAAGATGTTTAACGGCGTGCAAGTCCCCCACCCACGCAGGTACACCCTCCGCTAGAGGCGAATAAAGCGAACAGATCAGCGCAGCAGCAACACCATAGCCTGACACAGCGCATAAAAAACAGGGTGAGGCTCCCCAGATCATCTGGGAGCCCCACCCCGTTCGCGTACCGCACTGGGTAGCCAAAATTAGGCAGTCAAAATTAGGCGGTCAAACCTTAGCGGTGAGCCGGAACAGTCATGCGGTTGTTCGGGTTGTCACCAATCTGGCAGACCACGTTACCGTGACCGTCCTCGGTACCAACCTCAAGGCATTTCTCAGCGGTCTGGAAGAAAGAAATGTATACGAAAAGCATGCAAATCGAAATCAGGACAGACACCGCACCGGTGATAATACCGGTCAGCGCGAATGCCTTACCCGCGCCAACTTCCTTAGTCTTCTTCAGGGACAGCGCACCCAGAATAATCGCGGCAATACCCAGCAGAATACCAAATACGAGGAAACCGGTCAGCACAGCCGCAATACCGAGGATCATCGCAGCCAGCGCCATGCCGGGAGCCTTCTTCGTCACGGGAGCCGCATACGGGTAACCCGCGGGCTGGCCGTAACCGTAAGCATCCTGCTGGGGCTGCTGCTGGTAAGAGTTCTGCTGGTAGTTGTAGTCAGCGGGCTGCGCCTGGTAGGAAGCCTCCTGGCCGTAACCGTACTGGTTCTGCTGAGCGGGCTGCGCCTGGTAGGAAGCGTCCTGACCATAGCCGTACTGCTGCTGAGCCTGACCGTAAGCATTCTGTGCGGAAGCACCCTGGGCGGAGGTACCCTGAGCAGCGTTCTGACCGTAAGCATTCTGCGAAGAAGGCTGCGCACCAAACTGGCCGTACTGGTTCTGCTGAGCCGAGTTCTGCGGAGTAGCGTTCTGTTGCTGTGCCTGGCCGTAGGTGTTCTGAGCGGATGCGCTCTGACCGTAATCCTGGCCGTAGGTGTTCTGTGCCGAAGGAGCCTGGCCGTAATCCTGACCGTACGAGCTCTGGGCGGAAGAATTAGGCTGCTGAGCAGCGTAGGGGTTCTGTGCGTTCCCCTGGTTGTTTCCGTAGTTATTCTCAGACATCCGTCGTTCTTTCCTTCACAGTTGCAGCGAACAATTTATACTCGCCCAACGCACCATTGCGCGCTGAGTTCGGTTCCATTATATAAATAAGCCGTCACATCTCTATATGCTCAACGCGGCTTAGCGGCGGACAGCTTCATATTCCTTAGGGCTCATCGTCATGGTTTCACCATGAACGGTGCACACATAGTTACCGCTCGAATCCTGCACCGCATTCTCAGCGCACTCGCTGAGCATGCCAATGCCAATCAAGCCCAGAACCAGCACAACAACAGCAACAATCATGCCCAGCGCACCGGTGACAATACCACCAATCGCCATGCCCTTACCGGAGGCAGTGCCGTTCTTTACCTTCACCAGGGCAACAATACCCAGAATCACGCCGACCAGACCCAGCGCGCCACCGAAAATCAGCCAGCCAGAGAGCAGACCAATAATACCCAGAATCAGCGAAGCAATCGCCAGAGCCGAGCTCGGAGTCGGCTGGTAGCCGGGGTAGCCGCCCTGCATGTTGTATGCGGGTGCCTGCTGCGGTGCGGGAATGAACTCGCCAGGGTTCTGCTGGTAGTTCGGGTTCTCAGACATGTGTCTCCTCAAAAACGTATGGTGCTCGCGGTACACCGCGAATTTTCAACCATTATACGCGAGGAACCGCGCCCCGCCCCTAGTTGCAGTCATCGGCTAGATATGTCCCCGCCGTTGCCTCAGCCCTAGCCGAGGTTGCGGTAACGCATCGCGCGGCGCGCCTCCAGGTCATCCTGACGCTCACGCAAAGCCTGACGCTTATCATACTCACGCTTACCGGTCGCCAAAGCAATCTCAACCTTCGCACGACCATTCGAGAAGTACAGCTTCAACGGAACCACCGTGTAACCGGTCTCCTTCAGCTTCTGCGCCAACTTATTAATCTCAGAACGATGCAGCAGCAGCTTACGGCGACGACGAGCTGCATGGTTCGTCCACGTACCGTAACCATACTCCGCAATATGAATACCCTCGAGCCACAACTCGTTATCGGTCACCTGGCAGAAACCATCCACAATGGACGCCCCACCATCACGCAGAGACTTCACCTCAGTACCCAGCAGAACAATACCCGCCTCATAGGTATCCACAATGTTGTAGTTGTGGCGAGCCTTCTTATTCTGGGCAATAATCGCGTTATTCGGGTCCTTCTTCGCGTCTTTCTTCTTTTTCTGAGCCATCACTCAATCCTTATACGTCTTAGCTCTCTTCAGCCGCGCGCCCCGAAGCACGCCAGCGAATACCAGCATCAATAAAGGCGTTCAAACCGCCATCCAAAACATTAGAGGTATTACCCTCCTCATAGCCGGTACGCAGATCCTTCACCATCTGGTACGGATGCAGAACATAGGAGCGCATCTGATCACCCCAGCTTGCCTTAATATCACCGGCAAGCTCCTTCTTCTTCGCATCCTCCTGCTCCTTACGCAACAGCAACAGGCGAGACTGCAGCACACGCAAAGCCGCCGCACGGTTCTGCAACTGCGACTTCTCATTCTGCATCGACACCACAATACCGGTCGGCAAGTGAGTCATACGCACCGCCGAATCCGTCGTATTCACCGACTGACCACCCGGGCCCGACGAGCGGAACACATCCACCTTAATCTCAGACTCGGGAATCTCAATAGCATCCGTCTGCTCAATCAGAGGGATCACCTCAACCGCCGCGAACGAGGTCTGGCGGCGGCCCTGATTATCGAACGGCGAAATACGCACCAGACGGTGAGTACCCGCCTCCACCGACAGGCGGCCAAAAGCGTACGGCGCGTTCACCTCAAAGGTCACCGACTTCAGGCCCGCCTCCTCAGCGTAGGAGGTGTCCAGCACCTTCGTCGGGTAGCCGTTCTTCTCCGCCCAACGCAGATACATGCGCAGCAGCATCTCCGCGAAATCAGCAGCATCCACGCCACCGGCGCCCGAACGGATCGTCACCACAGCCTCACGCTGATCGTACTCACCCGACAGCAGCACCAGCACCTCAAGCTCTTCCAGCTTGGCGCGGATCTCACCGCACTCACGCTCAGCATCAGCGAGCAGCTCGGCGGCAGTCTCCTCGTCCTCCGCTTCGGCAAGCTCCACCATCACCTCAACATCATCAATGCGAGAAGACAGCGAACGCAGACGATTCAGCTCCGACTGCTTATACGACAGTGCGCTCGTTACCTTCTGCGCGTTCTCCACGTCATCCCACAAATCGGGTGCGGCAGCCTGCGCAGACAGGTCCTCAATGGCGCGCTCAATCCCCTCAATATCGCTCACAGCAGCAATAGAGGTGAAAATCGCGCGAAGCTCTTTAATCTCAGCAGAAAAGTCGAAGGATGCCATAGCTTTTAACACTATCGCGAAACGGCCAGAAAGTCCCGCCGTTACAGTCCGCAACAGCCCACAGCGCAGAAGGATAAGGCAGGCAGAGGGAAGAACCCGCGCAACGAAGACATAAAAAGGCATAAAACGAGGGCACATCCGCTAGCCGTTACACTACCTTGCGGATGCGCCCTCGCAGTCTAGGGGCTCACAACACACCAATAAGCGAGTGAGCCGATAAGCCCGTGCGCCGATACGTCCGTGCGCCGTTGATGGACGCACTAATCGGTGGACGGGCCCTGGCTCGTCTTCAAACGCGACGAACCGTGAGCGGTCACCTCAATACCATCAGGCACCAGAATCGACAGCAGCGGCGGACGAATACGAGCCGACAGGTACACGTGCACACTGTGATCAGAATCCACGGACACGTTCTCCAGACGCAACGCCTGAAAATCCTGCCCCGGCTGAACCTCAGCCAGGTACGCGCTCGCATACTCCCACGCCGCCGAACCACTCGCTTCATCAGGAGTGCGCATCGTGCGGGTAATCGAGTTCGCCTGAGCATCCGCCATATCCTGCAGATGCTGAGTCTGCAGATACGCACCCGTAATCGCCACCGTCACCGAACCGATGAGCAAAAGCAACGCCAGCATGCCCACAATCAGCGGGGCAATGCTGCCCTCTTCCGGGTCTGAGGCGACCGGGTCAGCGGCGAGGCGGTCTGAGGCGATCGGGTCAGCGGCGAGCGCCCGGCTCTGCGCACGGGCTCGAATCTTCATGTTGGCACGAGCCAGCAAACCATTAGGAATCAGCATGACCAGACCCCCAACTCGTCGCATGAGAACTCACCGGAATCACGCCGCCACCCATAAACGAAGGCAGAAGCGGAAGACGCGCCTGAACCGTCACCGTGGCGTACGCCTTCGTACCCGAGACGCACTCCCCCGACGCACAGCTCAACGACACGCTCACATCGGAGGGCTCAACCCCGTAATCGGCGGCAGCATGCACCGCCAGACGCTGAGCCAAATCCGGGCCCACCGACGAATCCTGCGGCTGCTCCTGCACATACAGCACCACCTGGGCGCTCGCCGCATGAGCCGCCATCACCGAAGACTGCAAGCTAAAAATCGTCAGAATGCCGTAGAGCACCGGGATGAGCAGAGTAATACCCAAACCCAGGAACTCCACAATGGTGCTGCCCTCTTCAGGATTGTGCCGATCAGAGCGGCTCTTCAGGCGTTCCTTCACCCGCTGCCGAAGCGAAAAGTCACTAATCACCGGAACGATGCTCCGCATAAATCGCATGCCCCTTCACCTCAATAGAATCCGGAAAACCCCACGGGCCCAGCACCGGCAACGGAGACTTCACCGTCACCTCCAAAGTGCGCACACCCGTAGAATCACTACTCTGACGGTACGAAATATTCTCAGCATACGAAGACGGAAGAACCCCCTCAATCATCTGACGGGTACGCTCCATGCCCTCCTGCGGAGTGCGGTCACGCATCGTACCGTAACGTGCCCCAGCCGCCGCAGCATCCACCAACATGGTTCGTGCATACAGGGCGAAAGAAACCTGCAGAATCGCCATAGTCAGCAACACCAACAGCGCACCGACCATGACGAATTCCGTGCTGGCATCACCGCGCTCGCTCTCCTCCACAGAATATTCCGCGGAGGATAGCTCAGCGGCAGTCAGCTCAGAAGCGATGCGGGGCTTACGCATTACTGGTGAACCAGAGCAATCGCATCGTTGAACATCTTGGTCAGAGCGGGCTGAGCAATCGCCAAGATAGCGGCAACCAGCACGGCGCTCATCATGGTGATCATGACCCAGCCGGGCACGTCACCGCGCTCGGGGTCATCCTGCTTGTTCTTCAGGCGCAGAGCCAGCACGGATGCGATAGCCAGGGCAATCAGCACGGTGAGGGTGGTGCGGAAACGACGGAACATGATTTTCTCCTTCAATCAAAGGGTGTAGTGTGTGGTTGGTGCGGCGCGCCGGGCAATCAGCCCAGCCCACCGCGGTGCAGCCGGTACGGTGTGTACCCGCCGCAAAATCTAAAAGTTCAAACGCATGAGCGACAAGCCCGGGAAGACCGCAAAAATCACCGTCAGCGGCAGGATAAAAAACACCACCGGGGCGAGCATCGCAATCTCCTTCTTACCGGCTGTTTCCATCAGCTCACGCTTAGCGTTATCGCGCACATCCTGAGCCTGCGCACGCAACACATCAGCCAGAGGGGTACCGCGCTCAATCGCAACAGCAATACCCTCAACGAAGCGGCTCAACGCCGGAACGCGAGTACGCTCCGCAAACTCCTGCAGCGCGCTCAGCAGCGAAACACCGGTGCGGGTCTGCGCCAAAATCTCAGAAAACTCACGAGCCAACTCGCCGCGAGAGGTCAAACAGATACGCTCCAGGGCCGCCAGCGCCGACTCGCCCGCTGTCACCGACAGAGCCATCATCTCCGCCAGCGCCGGGAACTCAGCAACCAGCTGCTTCTCACGCTTAGTCACCGCCTCACCCAGCCACCAGTCACGCGCCAGAAAGCCGCTCAAACCGCTCACCAGCACCAGCACAAGAGCCACCAGGATGGAGAAACGCTCCTGCACCACGCCAATGACGGTCAGGGCACTCATGACGGTCACACCGGCAAGAGCCCACAGCAGCTGCTCAGCACGAAACGCGCTCACACTCTGCGAAGAGCCAGCACGACGCAGACGCTCCTGCACCGAACTATCGCTCAGCGACGAGCCACTCAACGACGAAGACAGCGAACGCAGAAGCGGCGCGCAGAACGCCGAAATCGCCTCCAGCAGGCTCGGCTCCCGGCGCTCCTGCTCCTTCAACAGCGACTCACGCAGAGTCTCACCGCGCAGCTGCGACGCCACACGATCAGAAAACGAAATACTGCGAGTATTCAGCACCGACGAAAGAATCAGACCCACGCCGGTCGCCAACAGCAGACCAAAAATCAGAGGCAGGTTCACCCGAAAACCCTCCGTTCACGCGGCAACTCACCAATACGCAGCATCAGACGGTACGCCGCCAAAGAAATAGCGGCACCGGCAATCATCAGCATTGCACCGGCAAACGAGTTATAAACCATGCGCGCGGCAGGCTGAGTCGCCATCAGACACAGCACAAACCAGGGCGCAACACAGGAGAGACGAGCCGCATTCACAGTCCACGACTGACGCGCCAGAAGCTCCGAACGGGTACGCGCATTATCACGCAGAAAATCGCTGAGCGTGCCCAGCAGCTTGCCCAGGTCCGAACCGCCCACCTCGCGGGCAATCTTCAAAGCCTCAATGATGGTGTCCGCCACAGGGTCAGAAAGGTACTCCTTCAAACGGTTCAGCGACGGCACAAACTCACCCGACGCACGGTAATCACGCGAAAAATGGGCAAAGGCATCACGCAACTCTTCCGGGCCACGGTACGAGAGCTGAATCAGCGCCTCCGGCAAGGACAAACCTGCACGAATCGCCGAACGCAGGTGGTCCACCGCATCCGGCCACAGCTGCCAAATACGGGCATCCGCCGCGCGGGCACGATGATTCACAATCACGCGAGGCGCCGCAAAACCACCAATCAGGCCCAGCAGACCCAGCGGCAAAAGCTGAGTGAGCATCAGCAGCAGAACCGACGCGCTCACGCCGCTAGCGACGCTCACCCACATGAACGTGCGAGGAGTCAGCGAGTGCATACCCGCCTTACGCAACGCCACGACCAGCGCCGGGTCGTTACTCGGCTTCGGCGGCTTGCCGTTATCAGGAAAGCAGGAAAGGTAAATCAGGCAGACGCCCAACCCCAAAATCAGGCTCAGAAACAGAGGCATTACTGACCCGCCTTCGCCGCAGCCAGCACCTGCTCGGGGCGGTGACCGGCACGAATCCAACGGTCCGGGTTCGGCAGCTCCAACGCCACACACATCATCTGACCGTCACGGCGCACAAACAGCGGGGACATCTCAATCACGCCGTCCTCAACGCGGCCGCCCAGCATGCTGATCTCTTCGACCTGGCGCTGACCGCGCGAATCGCGGCCGCAATGCACCACAATGTCAAAGCAGGACGCCACGGTCGGCACCACGAACGCCGAGGAAATATTCTCGCCCGCCAGCAGCGGCAGGGTACAAATCTTGGTCACCGCGTCACGCGCTGAATTCGCGTGAATCGTGCACATACCCGGCAGACCCGCGTTGAGCGCAATGAGCATATCCAGGGACTCCGCCTCACGCACCTCACCGATAAGGATGCGGTCCGGGCGCATACGCAGAGCCTCCTTGACCAGGCGGCGCAACTCAATCGCGCCGGTGCCCTCGAGGTTCGGCTGGCGGCATTGCAGACCCACCACATCGCGTAGCGGAACCGCGAGCTCAAAGATTTCTTCGCACGTAATCACGCGCTCACGCGGAGGAATGGATGCCGACAGGCAGTTCAGCATCGTGGTCTTACCCGCCTGGGTTGCGCCCGAAACGAGGATGTTCATGCCGCTCTCCACCGCCGCGTGCAGTAGGGACGCCGCGCCGGCACTCAGCGAGTTCATGCCCACCAGGTCGGGCAGGCGGCGGGCACGCACCACGAACTTACGGATATTGATGCTCGTGTGCCTGCGAGTAATATCCGGAATCACCGCGTGTAGGCGGGAGCCATCCGGCAGGGACGCATCAACAAACGGGGAGGAAAGGTCCACACGACGACCCGAAGGCTTGAGCATGCGCTCCAGCAGGCTATTAATCGCCTCGGCGCTCAGGTGCAGACCGGTCAATTCGCTTTCGCCGTTGCGGGCGATAAAGATTTCGTCGGGAGAGTTGATCCAGATTTCTTCAACGCTCTCGTCATCGAGAAACGGCTGAATCACGCCAAAGCCGCAGATTTCATCGTGCAGGCGCTGAATCACGGATTCGCGGTCACCCAAATCCGGCAGGGAAATGCGGGTGCGGCGCTGCTCGTAATCGGTCAGGTGCTCGTCAATGAGCCCGCGCACCGCATGCTGGTCCTCGTGCGGGTCCAGGCTGCGGTGGCGCATTGCCTCACGGATATTTTCTTCGAGCAGAGTTAGATGCTCCGCCCGGGTATCCAGTACGGTGTTCTCCATTGAAGTGATCCGATGCTGTGTGTGGTGTGGTTGTGTGGAATACGGTGAAGCATTGATACATCAATGCCACCATCACCCTACCCTCAGCGCATCAAATTTATCAAAATGTAATAAAACACCCCTTAATATTTACGAGTATAGTATTTGAGTATTTTTGATGCATAGAATTGCACATATCGTTACCCAACGTGCACTAAAATCCAAAACGCCTAGTCAGCTGTGACTTGCAGAACAGATGCATGTGCACCCCTCGAACCGATTACCGTTGGCCACCGCTATATTGCACTCGGTGCACACGTAACATTTCGTCTTAAAAGCCGCAGCGACCCCTGCTAAAACGCTAGAACCCTATCCAGCCCAACAGCTTCTCGGGCACAGCAAAGGGGCGTGCACTCTCCCATCGGGAATACACGCCCCATCACAAGCAATCATCTAGCGGTTAGTCGCCGCCACGAATCACCTTCACGGCTTCCTTGATCGGACCGTCAAAACGCAGGTTACCGTGCTCCAGCACCACGCCGCGATCACAAATCTTAGAAACCAAATCCAGGTCATGGCTCACCACGGCAAGAGTCTTACCGGCAGAGCACAGCTCCTGAATCTTCGCAATACACTTCTTCTGGAACGGCTCATCGCCCACCGCAAGAATCTCATCCACCAGGAAGATATCCGGGTTCGTATGAACCGCAACCGAGAATGCCAGACGCAGGTACATACCCGAAGAGTAGAACTTCACCTCGGTATCGATAAAGTCGTGAATCTCAGCGAAATCCACAATCGAATCGAAGGAAGCCTCAATCTCCTCCTTGGACATACCCAAGATCGCGCCGTTGAGGTACACATTATCGCGGCCGGTCAGATCCGGGTGGAAACCAGCGCCCACCTCAATCAGACCCGCAATATTGCCGCGCGTGAGAACCTCACCCTCATCGGCGCGCATCACACCAGAAATCATCTTCAGCAGCGTGGACTTACCCGAGCCGTTCAGACCCAGAAGAGCCACACGCTCGCCCTGACGAATATCCAGGCTCACGCCGTTGAGCGCATTGAACTTCTCCGAAAGATCACCCTTGCGGCCCTTAATCAGCCACACAAAAGCTTCCTTCATCGAACGGGTGTGGCGCAGAACGAAGCGCTTCACCAAATTCTCCACGTGAATCACCACGGGAGCGTCCGGGCTCACCGGCGGGAACTCAAGCTTCTTAATATCCACAGAATCAGAGCTCCTGGGCGAAGTTGCCCTCAAACTTACGGAAGAGCAAATCACCAATCAAAACGGTCAGCAGAGAAATACCAATGGCAATCGGAGTCCAGAAGCTGAAGAGATGCGGAACCACCTGCGAAGCAGGAAGCGCCAAATCCTCAGGACGGAGCGTCGGATGCCAGAACCACGATGTTCTCCGAATCTCGGAAGAACACGTTAGCCACACCGAAAATCAGACCCAGACCATAGGACAGCAGCATCACGATGAGCATGCCCGCCAGAATCGACTCAAAAGCCAACAAGGACGGATGCCAGCCCACCGCAAAGCACGCCAGGAGCATGACCACAATCTGCGGCACAAAATGCACCAGAGCCACCCACACCGTAGACAGCGAGAACAGCTCACGCGGCAGGTAAATCTTGCGAATCAGAGCACTGTTAACCACCATGGCGCGAGCACCATTGCCGAACCCCTCCGAGAAGAAGTTAATAGCAATCATGCCCGAGAAAAGATACACAGCGTAGTTGTGCATACCGCGTTCCAGGCCAAGGAAAAGACCCATGGCAATGTAGAACACCAGGAACTGCACACCCGGCTTAATGTAGGACCACAGAATACCCAGCACCGAGCCGCGGTAGCGGACCTGGATTTCCTTATCGACCAGAAGTCGAAGCAGGTAGCGATTCTTCATCGCATCCAGAATGCCGCGGCCGCGACCGGGCGCCTTCAGGGGAACAGACTTCAAATCGCTCATCGGGTCAGCTCAGAATCCGTATGCTCAGCAAAGGTCTTAGCCCACGCATCGTAGGACGCAACCTCTGCAGCCTTCGAACGGTACTGCTCACGCAGCTGCTCCCAGCCGGTCACCAGCTGGACGTGCAGCTTAGCTGCCTGAGCCAGCTTCGACTTCAACTGCTCGGGGTCGCGGCGGTACCAGAACAGGCCGGTACCCTCAGCGTTAGTCGCCAGAGCCGAATCGAACTTCGACAGGGTCCACCAGTTGGTCTCACCGTAGTTCAGCTGAATCTGCGGGTGAGCCTTCGCCTCTTCGCTCACCGGCTTGAACAGCTGACGAGCAACAGTCTTCGCGGTCCAGGAAGCAAGCTTCTTGTAACCGGGGGATGCGAAGGAACGGCGGCCACGGAACGGAGGCTTCTTCGTCTGAATAGCCGGGAAGTCATCCACATTCGGCTTCACCTGAGACTCCGGGTACTCCTTAGCCATCGCACGAATCACCGGCAGACGCTGCGAGAGCGAGGGGTGCAGGTGATCGGGGCCGGAGAGTAGATCCTCCAGCGCCATCAGGCGGCCAGCCTCAGTGTAGTACTGCATGGACAGGGTGTGCTTGACGTCCAAGAACAGGGACTCCAGCAGCACGCGGCCACCCTTATCGAAGGGCGAGTGCAGCAGCGCCGTAATGAGGCGGTTGCGCTCGTGGTAGTACGCCTGCCAGCCGACCGAGTCATCCTTATCAGTCCAGGAAACGTGCCACACGCCCGCACCGGGGAAGGACACGGTAGCGAAGCCCGCGGCCTTAGCGCGCAGACCGTACTCAGCGTCATCCCACTTCAGGAACAGAGGCAGGGACAGACCGATTTCCTTGATGACGGCGGTCGGGATGAGGCACATCCACCAGCCGTTGTAGTCCACGTCCACGCGGCGGTGCAGCCACGGGGTGTTACGCAGATTGTGGTGGCCCAGGTTGTGACCCATAGCCATGTCTTCGTGCGGCTTAGCGTAGAAGTTACGCCACGGGTCAACAACCTCACCGAACGCGTGCAGGACCGAGCGGTCGAACATGTCGAACATGTGCGCACCCACGATGGTGGGTTCCTTGCAGTAGTTCGCGAAGGTCACCATACGCAGAATCGACTCGGGCTCAACGATAACGTCATCATCGAGCAGCAGCACGTAATCGGAACCGTTGTTGACAGCCTCGAACATACCGCGCGAGAAGCCACCGGAACCACCCAGGTTGCCCTGGTTGATAATACGGAACTTACCGGAGAGGGGCTTAACGACCTCTTCGAAGTCCTCGTGGTCCTGCACCTTCTGGGTGCCCTGGTCCACAATCAGGAACTCGTGCACGGCATCGAAAATCTCGGGGCTCTCACCCAGAGCACGAATGTTGTTAATGCAGTACTCCACCTTGTTCATGGTGGTAATCTGCACAGTCGCCTGACCGGCCTTCACGTCTGCGCGGGGCTCAATATCGCCCAGCCAGTTCGCCTCAACCAGCTCAAGGTCGCCGGTGCCAGCCAGGTCGAACCAGTACCAGCCGCCGTCACCGAACGGTGCCAGGGGCAGGGTGAAGGTGTTGGTCTCCTCGCCGGAAAGCAGCTTCGCATCCACGCGCTGAATCACGCCACGGCCGTTGGACTTGTACACAATGACCATGCCCTCGCCGCGAGTCTGAACGCTCAGCACGACCTTCTGCAGGTCAGTCCAGCGACGCCAGTACGAAGCGGGGAACGCGTTGAAGTACGTACCGAAAGACAGGCTCTGGCCCGCGTTCACGGTGATGGAGCGGCGGCTGTTCAGGCTGTTCGCGGCATCACGGTTCGCGCTAGCGTTCGACACAGACTGACCGGAGGTGTTCATCGCCTCCGCAATGGAGGTGGAAGCGTCGCCGTCAATACGGGTGGGCAACTGAACGCCGGTTGCGACACTCGCGTCCACGTACAGGGGCACGACGTCAGTCTCAACCGCGCTCGGGAAAATAACCCGCTGCAGGTTCTTCAAAGTCTTATCAGCCATGGTTATGCGTCAACACCACCGGACTCGATCTTCGCACCGTTAGCGAAGTGCGGGCGGATCTTGTTGTCGAACATGGACAGTGCAGCGCCGATAGCCATGTGCATATCCAGGTACTTGTAGGTACCCAGGCGGCCACCGAACAGCACGTTGTTCTCGCCCTTAGCCAGGTCGCGGTACGCCAGCAGCTTCTCACGGTCCACGGAGGTGTTGACCGGGTAGTACGGCTCATCGCCCTTGTTCGCGAAGCGAGAGTACTCGCGCATGATGACGGTTGCGTCCTTGGTGTAGTCACGCTCGGGGTGGAAGTGACGGAACTCGTGGATGCGGGTGAAGGGAACATCAGCATCGGGGTAGTTCATCACGGAGCAGCCCTGGAAGTCCTCAATCGGCAGGACTTCTTCTTCCAGGTCGATGGTACGCCAGGACAGGTCGCCCTCAGCGTAGTCGAAGTAGCGGTCAACCGGGCCGGTGTAGACCACGGGAATCTGACCCAGGACGTTCTCGCGAGAGTACTGGTGACCGGGCTCGAAGAAGTCAGTGTTCAGGTGCACCTCAATGTTCGGGTGCGCCGCCATACGCTCCAGCCACGCTGCGTAGCCGTCAACGGGCAGACCCTCGTACTTGTCGTTGAAGTAGCGGTTGTCGTAGTTGTAGCGAACCGGCAGGCGGGAAATGATGGATGCGGGCAGCTCTTCCGGCGGGGTCTGCCACTGCTTAGCGGTGTAGTGCTTGATGAACGCCTCGTACAGGGGGCGACCAATCAGGGAGATACCCTTATCGTTCAGGTTCTGCGGGTCGGTACCAGCCAGCTCGCCAGCCTGCTCAGCAATGAGCGCCTTTGCCTCTGCGGGAGAGTAAGCTGCGTTGAAGAACTGGTTGATGGTACCCAGGTTAATCGGCATGGGGTAGACAATGCCGTTGTGGCGGGTGTACACGCGGTGTACGTAGTTGGTGAACTCGGTGAAACGGTTCACGTACTCCCAGACACGCTCGTTGGAGGTGTGGAACAGGTGCGCACCGTAGCGGTGCACCTCGATACCGGTCTGCTTCTCCTTCTCGCTGTATGCGTTACCACCGATGTGGGAACGGCGGTCCAGCAGGGCAACCTTCAGGCCCAGCTCAGTGGCAGCCTGTTCTGCGATGGTCAGACCAAAGAGGCCCGAACCGACTACTACGAGGTCAGCGGTCAATGTTTTCTCCTGTATTATCACGGCGCACCGCCGCTTCTGCGAGGGCGGTATTCACCTACCAGATTGGACACATCCGAGTGTTCTCAGTCGCGCCGCAATCCGCACGGGTGGGTGCAAAAAGCCCCTCCCGTGATGGATATAGTCATAATCTAAGATACCCGTTTATCATGCCTCACGCATACTTATGACGTGTTTTTAGTGGCTTTTGGACTATTGTTCGCGCGCTCTTTCCCCGGGTGAATATTCTTCACGAACCCCGAGGTCACGCCGGTCTGAGACAGTTCTTTCTTCTGCGTATTTTTACGGTCTACTCATGGTGAAGGAATTTTATTTACGGGTAAATATTCACCCTGTCCTAGTTGCGGCGGTAATTACCCGCCACCTAGAGCTGTAGGCGCAGGGGGGTGGTTCGAGGGTGGCGTTTCATGGCTCTCACGCGCTACAAGGAAGCACCCCTGCGGCATATTTGGGGATGCGCGCTGGTGCACGCGAGAGGTGATTGAGGTGGTTTATCCACAATTTTTTGAAAAATAGGGCGAAAAATTCAAAAAATACGAACATATTAGTTTACCTACAGATAATTTATTGAGCTTTAATGCTTTTTAATGTTTTCTGAGGGTATGACTCTCTTCTTTCTCGACCACCACAACACAACCAACGCGCTCCCCTACCCCCGAGTACTCCGACTCGACGGCGAGGCGGCACCCACCGGAATACAGCTGCGCCCCGGTAGCGTACACCAGCAGGCTCTAGATCAGGCACTCAACCAAGCTCTACAGCACCCTGCACCCGGCGCGCACGCTCAGGCACAGGAAACGACGTTCCAGCTACGCCCCGCACACGATAAGGATCCCGCCGGCGCCTCGATTGCGCCAAACAGCCACATTCCGAACGAATCTCAAACTCCGGGCGCGCCCGCCGTCAGCCTCCTGCACATTCTGCGCGGACCCGACGCGGGCGCAACTTTCCCCATCAGCCGCGGCCGCACCAGCCTCGGCAGGGCGGCACTACCTGCCCGTGGAGGAGAACAGCCGCACCACATTCACCTGCAGGACCCCTTCCTCAAGCCGGTGCACGGCAGCTTCTACGCCGATAGCTCCGGCATCCGCTGGATCGAGAAACGCCCCGCCGCAAGCGAGGGCAGCGAGAAGGCACATGGCAGTATGAAGGCGCAGGGCGCCGAGCCGCGCATCCTGCGCTGGGACGAACCTTTCTGCCTCGGCTCCTCGCTCTGCATGCTCACCTCCCCCAGCGCAGACGGCGAACGCACCGTAGAAAAGGCGAGCACGCCTGCCACGACCTCTGGCGAGCTCGCGCAGACGCTTGCTCCCCTGGGCGACGCCGGCAACCCCTTCGAGCCAGTAGTCGTAAATCCTCCCGCGCCGCGTAAGCTCAAGCAGATTCTGTTGAGCGTGTGCCTGCCGATTGTGGTGGGTCTGATTATTGCGCTGGTGACCGGTATGTGGTTCCTTCTGCTGATGTCTGCGGCGTCTTCGCTGCTGATGCTTCTGCATTTCTTTGGTGGTCGGGCGGAGAACCGTGCCGCATCGCAGCAAACTCATCAGGCGGCTGAGCAGGAAAAGGAACGTGCCCTCGCCCTGCCGACCGCAGGCGACCTGGCGATTTCGGGCACCTCTGCCCTGCATGATGCCGCCTACCCGGCTATTGTGCTCGGGTGCGGTCCCCGCCAGCCCTACCTGCGCGGCCGCAACCTCCCGCTGGGCACTCTGGAGAAACAGGATGCACCCCACTATCTGCCGCTACCCACCCCGACTCTCGGGCACTACCTGAAGCTGGAGGAGGCACATCTGCGCGCCTACCTGGTGCAGCTGGTGGCGGGCTATCCGGGTGCGGTGCACGTTCTGCTGGCGGGTGCTGAAAGCGCTGATCAGCAGCGCACCAATAGTCTCTTGCAGACTCTGGCTGTGGTGCCGGGCGTGAGCGTGCATTGCCTGCCGGGCGTGCAGCATGAGAAGTATCTGCAGGCTCTGCAGAGTAGCTTGCAGTCGGAGCTTTCCGCATCTGTTCCGCCACTGATTCTCATGCCCCTGCAGGCGAGCGCTATCTACGCTCCCCTGCTGACCGCGCTGAACTCTGGGGCGGTTGCTGACTCTTCGCCGTCCCGCGCGTTCGCCTCCCCGCGTGAGCAGAAGATGAACGCCCCGGCGCTCTGCGTGCTGGGCAGTGCTGAGGGTGATAGTTCCGCCCATGCACCCGGTGCGCTTTTTGGTGCCGCCTGGGTTGAGTGTGCGAGTGAGGGTAGCCACCGTCAGAGCATCCGTTACCGTACACAGGGTTACGCGGCGCCGCCGGTGCAGCCCACCGAGGGTGTCTACCAGGTGCACCCGCTGGCATGTGAGGGTCTGTGCCAGCACGCCGACGGGCTCAGCGTTGAGGCGTTCTGTGCCGCTCTTGAGAACCTGTACCGCACCGGACGCGAGCAGGAGCAGGGCGCGCTCGGTGAGGCTCAGGTGCACCAGTCGGCGCATCTATTCTCTTCCCTGCAGGCGCAGAGCGCGCGGCAGAAGAACCGCACCGATGACATGGCGGTGGAGTCCGTTCTGCAGCGCTGGTCCGCTCAGCGTTACGCCTCCGATATTCGCTGCTACCTGGGTGTTTCTTCGGGTGGCTCGCTGAATATTGGTCTGTCTGAGCACGGCCCACACTGGCTGCTCGGTGGCACGACCGGTGCCGGCAAATCGCAGCTGCTGCGTTCGCTGGTGCTCAGCGCTGCGCTACGTTACCCGCCCGAGCGCCTCGGCCTGATTCTGGTGGACTTCAAGGGCTCGGCTGGTTTGGGTCCTCTGGCTCAGCTACCGCATGCGCTCAGCGTGTTGAGCAATTTTGATGTGTCCGCCGTGGAGCGTGCACTCGAATTTTTGCGCGCCGATATTCACCGACGTGAGGTGGATCTGCAGGCGCTCGGCGTAAACTCCTACCGCGACTACCTGGCATCCTGCCAGGCGGCGGGTACGACTCCGCGCTACCCCGAGCTGCTGATCGTGGTGGATGAGTTCCGCATGCTCATCGATTCCATGCCGGACGCCATGGCTGAGCTGATGCGCATCGCCACGATTGGCCGCTCGCTGGGCCTGCACCTGGTGTTGGCGACTCAGCGTCCGCAGGGCGCTATTTCACAGGATATTCGCGCCAATATTGCCACGAGTATCTGCTTGCGTGTGGCGAGCGCGCAGGATTCCTATAACCTGCTGGAGCATGAGTCTGCGGCGTATATTTCGGCGGCGCATCCGGGTGCCGGGTATGTGCGCCTGCCGGATGGCCGTTCCCTGCCGTTCCGCGCCCCGCTAGTGGATGCGGTCCCCTCAAGTAGCGATGCCCGTCCGGTGCAGGTGCTGGGTCTTGAGGATGGCGGCTGGCGTGAGCTGACTGCCGCTTCTGCCGTTCAGAAGGGCGGCGGTCATGAGGATGAGCTGCTGATTCGTTCAGCGCAGCAGATTCGTGCGCTCTATGAACTCGAGTACGCACCAAAGAATCTTCAGAAGAATGCGGCGGTTCAGGATGAGTACTGCCCGATTCCGCCGGAGCTTCCCGAGAGCACCCCGCTGCCCGTGCTGGAGGCGCAGGTGGGCGAACCTGTAGCCTACGGTATTGATCCGGCGGCTACCTCTCAGGTTGTAGATTCTAAGGAACCCGCCAATTCTGGCACCGCTTCCGCAGGGTACCTACTGGGCGAGCTGGAGATTGCCCGCTACGGTGTGCGCCGCCCGATCAGCTGGTCGGGTCAGCAGGCGCTGGCGCTACTGGCTCAGAGTGCCGAACGTGCCCCGATGCTCTACGGACTTTTAGCTCAGGCGTTCGCCGCCCGCATGCCGGTTGTTCTGCTGACCTCTGACGGTGCGCTCTACCGCGACCTGGAACCCTACGCCGGTGCCTTTGAGGCACTCGTGGGTGCGCAGGAACTTTCGCATCTGCGTTTCTGCCTGGAGGAGCTGCGCGTCCCGAACCTGTGGGGTACCGAGGCTTCCACCCGCCCGCTCATTGTCGTGGACGGTCTGGACAGTTGGCTGGAGGCACTGGTCCGCCAACCCGACACGGAGAACCTGCTCTACGACCTGCTCTCACAGGGGTGCCGTCGCGGCTATTCGGTGGTGTTCACCTCCGCATTGAACCCGCGCGGTCGTTTCGCGGCGGCGGCACATTCCACGCTGTTGAGCCGCCGCTTCCTGGACGCAGACCTGATGCGTTCAACGAGCAAGGACTACCCCACCCCGGTGCAGAGCCACTACTGCGTGGAAGGTGCCATCAATGAGGAGCTGATTGGGGATCAGCCGCTGAGCGCTTCGATTCTTTCGCCCTGCGTTGCGGGTTTCCAGGAGCTGGGTCAGGTTCTGCGGGGTAACGCCACGAGCGCTTCTAACGGGTCGATTACTCGCCCCGGCACGCTGTTGAAGCAGTTCCCCGAGTACTACCGCATGCCCTCGACCGAGTACGTGGCCGCCGCCCACACCGCCTGCAATCCGCAGGGCGCTAAGCTGTTGGTCGCGTTTGACCGCCGGCAGATGCCTGTGTGGTTGAGCGCCCCGGCTGGCGCGGTAGTTCCAGTGCAAGGTTCCCGGTCGGCGGGTAAAAGCACCCTACTGGAAAGCATTGCTCAGCTCAACCCGCAACTCGAAGCCCTCGTCTTTGAAGGTTCTGGCGGCGCCTCATGTGAGCCGCCGAGCGTGGAGCGTACTCGCGCGCTCCTGGACTCGGTGAAGAACCCCGCGCACACGCTCGTGTTTGTCGATGACCTGCAGTATCTCTCCCCCGCCGTTCAGCAGCTACTTCTGGAGCGTCGCGGCGAGTTCCGCGCCATGCTGGTCGCCTACACGCCCTGGCCGAGGCGCGCCTCCTCACCCCTGCTGGCTGCGCTCATGGGATGCTCGCGTGCGCTTCTGCTCGCGCCTGCATCCCTGGCGGATGCCGACATGTGCACGGTGACAGCGCTACCACTGGATCGATTCACGCAGGGTGAGCAGCCCGCCGGTCGCCTGGTGGTGGTGGATGGAGCCTCAGTCAGTGCGGCGCAGGTTCCCCTGGCTCTGACCACGGCTGCACAGGCTGTAACAGCTACGCAGAAGGTGCCGGTAGCAGTCTAGAGCTGAGCACTCTAGAGCCGAGCCGACTAGGGTTTAGCGGCGCCAGGGGTTTACGCACTAAGGGTTTAGCGGCGTCGGCGGCTGTACTTCTCTGCTTCTTCGCCCGATGCCTCGGTGACCGCCTCAATATAGCGGCGACTGCTGGGCATGAGCACGAAGACGAAGGCAACCGCCGCGCCAATAACACCCGCAATCGTGGTGGACTGGCTAATGTTCAGGCCGTAAGCACTCACGTTCATGATGAGGGTGCTTGCGGTAACCCACAGGGCGCAGAGGGTGATCAGGATCATGGGCAGGCGCGAGCCGAAGCGACCACGGTAAAAACGTAGACCGAAGTAGGTCATGCCCGAGGCAATGAGCACCTGGAGCACACCGCCCACAATTGCCTGGGCGGTGGACAATCCACTGACGATAAAGGGGTAGAGGATACCGCGAATCAGAATGTATGCCGCGAAGGTTTCGGTCAGGGCGAATGCGTAGATGACGTTGAACGGGCGTGACGGCACGGTGGGCTCCTCAGGGGTAGTGTCGGCGGCAGACCGGGGTGTATTCGGCCTGATGCGCTGGTGCGTTAGCGGGTGGGCGCTCCCCTGTTTTGGGTTCACCGCCTCGTCGTCGGTGCGGTATTTCAGGGGTAGGTACCGCTTTATATTATGCCTGAGGTGCCGCTCACCCAACCGCCCACGTCTCGCCCATGAGACGGGGTGCAGACTATGTGTGTCAGCATGCGATTCCCCACCCTCTCAATTAGACAAAGGTTTGCCTAAGTGATAGATGCCTCAGTGTAATACTGAAGTTTTTAGAGAAAAGTACTTGTCACATCCGCTCCAACATGCGAAAGTTGATAAGTCAATTTTCACCCTAACGCTGGGTGAGCATCCCGTCAGCGGATGTATTTGACACGCGCACAGGAAAATAGATGTGTCTTGCCACCGCGTGAGACCGTAAATCATGAAGGAGGTCCACCGTGGATTGGCGTAGTCGTGCAGCTTGTTTGGACAAGGATCCGGAGCTGTTCTTCCCCGTAGGAAACACCGGACCTGCCCTGTTGCAAATTGAAGAGGCTAAGACTGTCTGCCGCTCTTGCGAGGTTGTAGACGTCTGCCTGAAGTGGGCCATCGAGACCGGCCAGGACTCCGGCGTATGGGGTGGCACCAGTGAAGACGAGCGTCGTGCGATGAAGCGTCGCGCAGCTCGTGCCCGCCGTGCATCCTAACTTCCGGAGTATTCAATAGGGCATCAAAAGCGTGGTGCAGTGACTTTATGTCGCTGCACCACGCTTTTGCCATATACAGAACCTATCTAGACAGCAAACTGCCGCCACCCCGTACTCGGGGCGGCGGCAGTTCTACATGTCATACGAGAAGGGCTTAGACGAGCACCGCGGTAATCACCACGCGGGTGCCCTTCGGTTCATTAGCCTCCCAGCGAATCGAGCCGTTCAGCTCGCTCGCCACCAGGGTACGCACAATCTGCATGCCCAGGCCTTCTTTACCGGTCACCGGGCGGTAGGCGTTCGGGCCGGACTCTTCGATCTTCTTATCACCCATACCCTTACCGTCATCGGTAATCACGACGGTGAGGATGTTCTCACCCTCATCGTTGGTGCCGCGAATACCCTCGAGGGTCACGGTGCCGGTCTCACCATCCAGGCCGTGCTCCACAGCGTTCGCGACAACCTCGTTGATAACCAGTGCCAGAGGGGTAGCAAACTGGCTCGGCAAAGACCCAAAGGAGCCAATCAGCTTGGTAGACACGTGCTGACCGGGGGAAGCGAGCTCAGCGGCAAGGTGGAACTGACGCTCAATCAGCTCATCAAAGTCGACGTTCTGAGTCAGACCCTGCGAGAGCGCCTCGTGCACGGTAGCGATCGTTGCCACGCGGCGCATCGCCTGCTCCAGGCCCTGACGTGCCTCATCAGTGGTCATACGGCGCGACTGCAGGCGTAGCAGAGCGGACACGGTCTGCAGGTTGTTCTTCACGCGGTGGTGAATTTCGCGGATGGTCGCGTCCTTGGTCATAAGCTCCAGTTCGCGGCGGCGCAACTCGGTCACGTCACGGCAAAGGATCACGGCGCCCTCACGCTCGATGTGAGCACGCCTCTGTGCCAGCAGCGGGATGGATCGCATGGTCACACGGGCACGAGCAATAACCAATTCGGTGCGCAGGTCGCTGCGTCCGGCAAGGACCAACTGCAGAGTTTCATCCGCCTGCTCACCGGCAGGAAGCATCGCACGGGTGACATCGGCAAGGTTTCGCTTTTCGAGGTAGCCGGTCATGCCCATGCGGTTGTACATGGAGTTCGCATTCGGGGAGGCAACCACCACGCGGCCGGCGGGGTCAAGCACAATAATGCCGTCGATCACGCGGGGGTTGCCCTGGGTGTTATTTCCCTGGGCGAGGGGGTCGGGCCACAGGCCGGAGTGCACCATGGAGAGCATGGTGTCAGCAGTATATTCGTAGACCTCGTCGCTGATGGAGGGGTAGCCACTGGGTGTGGCAATCTTGTGGCTGGTCAGCAACGCAATGGTGCGGTTGTTGCGCACGATAGGCACGAAGGTTACGTGTACGCGCGGGCGGGCACCAACGCCCTCACCGCTTCCTTCGTCGGTGTAGGTGCTGATGTTCTGGTCAATCCAGACGCGGTATGCTTCGTCGCGGATTCCGTCTTCCATGTCGTGGTCAATGATGTCGTGGTGGAAGAGGGTTCGGACATTGGAGGGGCGCACGTGCGCGAAGGCACGGAAAGTACTGGTTACGCTGGGACCGGATACGGCGTCCGGGGAGCTGCCGTCGGCAACAACGTAGTCGGTGGGGAACCATAGAACCAGGTCACTCTGGGCAATGTCAGAGATGACCTGCCATTCGCCCATGATGAGGTGAACGCGTTCAGTGTCGCCGGGACCGAAGTCGCAGGCGCTCATAATTCCTTCTGCAAAAGACATATGTTTGTGTGCTTCCCTAAGTTCGGGTGTGTTCAACCATTTTACGGTTTGTTCGCCGCAAATCCCATTCAAACGACAATACGTGGAATAGTTTACAGAGCATTTCTTGGAGCGCGCTTTTTAATCGCATATATGACGCAGAGAGATGAGATGCACCCCTCAGTTGGATAGTGAGACATTCGCACCACGTCTCTGCCTTGGCCCCGGGTGAAGATGCAGAAAACCCGGCATACCGGCGCTCCCCTGTTCTGGGAGGAATACCGATAAGCCGGGCCTCTTTCACCCACCTTTGGCGGGCATTAGTTGTAGCTGACGGGCCTACCCGCCGGGACTGATGTTAAACGATGGGGCGCACCGCGTACATGCCCTCGAGCATCGCTTCGAAGGACTGCACGACTGCGTGGCGGGGTGCCACCTCCAGCAGTGCCTCACCGTTGCGGCGCAAACGGTCCATGACCTTACGCTCGTACGGAATCACACCGGTGAGCGGAATCGACAGGTAGCGTGCCCAGTTATCGCGCATTTTCGCCTCCGGGTTGAATCCGGCGGCTTCGCGGCGGCTGCGGTTGAGCCAGTACTGCACATCCGTTTCAGGTGCGAACAGGTCCGGGCGCGACTGCACCTCGCGAGCGAGGTTGATCAGACGCGGCAGGCCGATAACGTCCGCTTCGCCGAGCGCAATCACGCGGTCGGCGCAGGCGAGCGCGGTGAGGGTCGCGGCGTTACGGCGCGGTGCCGGGCCGTCAAAGGTCAGCTCCTCGTCCACCTCGATGGGTGCGGCAACATCGCAGATGACCAGGTCGTAGCGGTGCTTAAGCCATTCGAGTACTTCGGCGAAGGCGCGGGCGCGCACCTCGGGCCAACGCGAGGAGGAGGTGATGCCGCTCAAGAAGTCGAAAGTGCCGTTCTTGAGGGGCACACGCTCCATGATGGCGCCGGCTTTTTTCTCGTCAAGCTGGGCGCGGTCGGCGTCCGAGCAGAGAATCGCCAGGCCGGAGCCGGTGTCCTCGAGCGCCATGAGCGCATCCAGGCTGGGCGCGTAGGTGTCTGCATCGATGAGGCAGACCTGCTGGCCCTGCTGTGCCGCGAGGGCTGCGAGGTTGAAGGCAATGGTGCTTCGACCGGGCGCGCCGTGGGTACCCCAGACGGTCACAATCTTGCCGAGGCGGTGGCCCGGCTGGTAGCGGGAGGGCGCGGCGGGATCCTGGTTGATGTCAGGGTGCTGCGGCAGGGTGCCGTCGTTGTTCTCGTTCTGCACGTGCAGGGCATAGTCGTTGCCGGGCGCGAACGAGTCGACGATGGCGGCTGCCTGGCTGAGCACGGATTCCTCATTGCTGGGAGCGGTCGAGGCTTCTGCCGGCTCAGGCGCACCGGGTGCCGGGGCGGGGGGGTCGATTCCGTAGCTTCCGTAGTCGGCGCCGTAGGGTGCGCCGGCGTGTGCAGCAGTACCCGCGGCGGGGTCGTAGCCGTAGCCGCCCACCCCATGGCCAGTAGCTCCGTTATCGTAACCGTAGCCGCTGTAACCGCTGTCGTAGCCGTACCCTGCATCATAGCCGTAACCGGCGTCCTGACCGTAGGCGGCCTCCGGCTGATGCACCGCCTGTGCGGGAGCCTGATTCGGGGTCTGTGCGGGAATGCCGTAACCGACGGAGGGACGGGCGAGCGCCGCATCCACCGCCTGTTCGAGCGAACCCAGAATCTCATCGAGGGCAGCTTCGGGGCGGATGCGGTGCGCATGCGTGGGCAGCGGCAGGTTGTCCGGGGCGATAACCGCCAGGAGCACTTCGGAGGCGGCGAGCGCATCCACGGTGGAGGCGCTCATTTCTGCGGGCATGTGGACGCAGAGCAGCACGCGGGCAATGCCTGTGTGCGCCATGCCGACGGCTTCACTGAAGTCCTGCACGGTACGCGCTACGGAAACGCGGCCGCGCTGGGATTCGATGCGGGTCAGGAGCGAGCCGTCATCGCCGTAGAGAATGACGGGGATGTTCACTGGCCCTCCCCGTAGGTGCCGGGGATGAGGCTGATCTTGGAGTCGCTATTGCTTTCCTTGACGAGGGCGGCGAGGGCTTCTTCCTTGACCCACAGCTGCACGGTTGCTTTGCCGTTGGCGCCAAGCACGCCTTCATCGACCGTTACGGCAACGATTTCGGCATTGGTGACGATGGCGCGGGCACCGTTTTCGGTGCGGTTATCGCTCTTGGTGTCGGGGTTGCGCGGGCCGGAAGTCCACACGTCCACGCGCTCGCCTGCCTTCAGTGCGGAGGCGGCGGTGCGGTCAATGCTGACGGTGGCGAGGCGGCGCCCCGGGGAGGTTTCAGTGCCTACCGATTCTTTGCTGATGAGGTTGCCGGCGGGGATGCGCTGGGTAGCGATTTTGCCGTTCATCTGTGCGGCTTCGGCGCGGGTGAAGTACTTGTCTTTGGCGGAGTCTATGTTCGCTTCGACTCGGGCGAGTTTGTCTTCGGTAATCTTCTCGCCGAGGCGGATTTCACTTTTGGCGGTGTAGTACTCGGTTTTGCTGTTATTGGCTTGCACGTAGAGCTGCACGCCGGTGATGGAGACGAGCACGAGAAGTACACCGAGGATGAATCGCCAATCCTTGACGGTGGGCCTTTTGAGGCGCTTGGCGTGGGGCTCGGTGAGGGTGGAACGCTTCGTCGCGTTCTGTCGTATGCGCATGATGTGGTTGTGCCTTTCGGTGCGGAAGCCGGCGGTGATTCCGGTGTTGTTCAACTGACCGATGAGCGAGTGGTGTGTTTTCGATAGTGCTTTGGTTGGTTCTGACACTAACCCTAACAGCATATTTCATTTAGTACTCTCTCTCAACAAGAGTCGTGTTTATGAAATATTTTTGAGTCTTGCCCCTTTTGAAGGGGTGATTAGATAACTTTTCAGCTCATATAAGGCTTTTTGTGAGCAAATTTCACGGTGATGGCATATACTGAAAGTACTCAATAGATGTTCTGTATGGACTCTATGTAAAAGGCCACTAACGGTGGCTAAGGGGCCCAGGATTTCACTCACGGAAAGGAACAATTCGATGACTGCACCTCGTTTCCTCACTCTGAGCGACGTTGCCGAGGAGCTGCAGGTTTCGCTTTCGCAGGTACGTGCTCTGGTGCGTAGCGGCGAACTTCCCGCCATCCAGATTGGTGGGCGTAACCAGTGGCGTATTGAACGCTCTCGTTTTGAAGAGTACATTACCGAGCGCCACGAGCAGACTCTGGAGGCAATTGCTTCCGGCAAGCTCACTGCAAAGGCTAAGGCTGAGTAGTATTCGACATGCACCTCGCGGGCGTAACGCTCGAGTGGTTTCAGAAAGGTCCGCTCCTCTCGCATGAGAGGGGCGGACCTTTTTGTATGTATTTATGCTTTGATGCGGGTGTTTATGCTTGTCGGGTAGGACATTACACTAAGGCCCTTTCCGACGGCATCACCCGCTATTTGTCGCATATTTTTAGCGTGAAATGCGGGCAATCACCGCGCTGACGCGAGCCAGCGGAATGGTGCGCACGCCGGCGCCGCGAGGTGCACGGGAGTAGCCGGAGGCACCCTGACCGTAACCAGCCTGCCCATAACCACCCTGACCATAGGTTCCCTGCGCGCTGTAGGCTGCACGCGCGTACTGGTCGCGTTCATAGATGCGCGGGTACTGGCCGCCGTTGAGCAGGCGCAGTTCAAGGAAGTCGGCACCGACTCGCTCGATCACGCCGTCGTAGCTGACGGTGCCACCCTCGAGGGAGAGGCGGACGGGTTCGCGCGCCATGGCGAGGGAGCGGAGGGCGAGCTGAATTTTCATGCGGTAGCGTTCGGGGCGAATATCGGCGCGCCCAGGCGCGATGCCACCTTCCCACCAGAGCATTCCGCGCAGGGGGATGATGATGTTCTCGCCGCGCGCTTCGATGCTGACCCATTCTTCGCCAACCATTTCGAGTTTGCCTTCGTAGGTTTGCATGTCGGTGGCGCAGATGCGGATGGGGCCGCCGACCTGCGCGAGGAGGCGGTCGTCGAGGGTGATGGTGGAGTACTGGACGCGGGCGACTTGGCGGGCGTCCTGTTCCATATCCCAGGCGCGTTCGGAGGCGAGGCGCGCCTCAATGTCTCGTAGGAACTTTTCCATTCTCATGCTATGACCCTACCTGAGGATGGGGGCGGATACGAACCGGGACATTTTCTGGTCAGATGATGATTCTCAAACCTGATTTTTATACCAAATTCCACCAAATTATATGTTTTTCATGCATTTTGATGCTTTTTGCTTCATTTTTAGCGTGACTTCCTGTATAAATGAAGCAACACCAAAACACATCAAACACACCATTTGGAGGTCATTGTGGACCATCTTTCCACGCCGGGTCAGGCGCCCGCAGCCTTCGCTTCGCATCCCCTTGCATCCGTTGCTTCTCTGGCATCCGGCGCTGACGCAGGTCACGAAACCAGCACCAAAGCTAGCTACCAGGATGCTCTGCTCTTCATCGCCCCTCCCCTACTTTCCGCCGCGGTCTTGGGCGCGTTAAGCGTGAATCTGCACCGCATCCCCTCGGCACACCCGCTGGCAGATGCTTCGTTGCTCTGCGCTGGCGCGGTAGCAATCCTCATTACCGCCTGGTGGTTCATCAGTTTTATCTACGCGCTCTTCTACGCTTGGTCTTTGCGCGTTTCGAGCCACAACGCTGACCGCGCGGTGCTGAAGGTTCCGGCAATTTTCCGTCCGCGTTTTATGCGCCGCATCGTTCTGACACTTGGCGGCACGGCTCTTGGAGTGGGGGCGGTCTTGGCTCCCGCGCAAGCTACGGTGGTTACGCCCAGCAACACCGGGGTAAACGGCACGGAGGGCATGCCGCAAACGACTATTTCGGCGGTCATGACCACAGACTCAATGGGCGCTGCAGCTTCAATGGGCACCGCGACGGCAGATGCCAGCCCGGGCTCCAACGCAGATGCGGCTCTCTCCGATACGGCCCCGGATCAGTCCGCTACTCCTCTGGCACTCTCTGCTGAGGTTCCCGATATTCCCCTGGCTCCTCAGCCTTCGGAGGCGGCAGGCTCGCTGCAGGATCGCAGCCCGTTCTTCTCCCCACCCCGCGCTGAGGCGGGCACCTACTCCTACACGGTCCAGGCGGGCGATACGCTCTGGTCAATTGCCGCCGAGCAGCTGGGTGAAGGCACCGACGCCTCCACCATTTACGACTACACTCTCGATATTTACGAGGCGAATAAGGACGCTCTGGGTCAGAACGCCGAGCTGCTCTACGAGGGGCAGGTTCTACAGATCCCCGAACAGCCCGTTCACTAACCTCACCCGCGTCTTCCACCCCATTCCGCCTCATCCCAACAGTCTTTCGTTCGCTCGACTCACCTCACATACCCCTGCACCGAAAGGAGCCGTCATGAGCTTCTCCAACCTTCTCCCCCGTTCCCCGTGGACCCCGCCGCATCAGCCTGCCTCCCGCGACAACCAGCCTGCCAGCCCGTATTCAAAGCGTCAGGCGGCTCGCACCTCCCAGCCGGTGGCTCAGTCGGTGCCCCAGCCCGCGAGTGCCGAGCAGGTCGCTCCGCTACCGGAGCAGGGGCAGGGCACGATGGCTCTGGTGCAGAGGCGGAACAGCGCGTCGGTCTATTCGCTGTTGCCGCTGCCGCGTTATGAGCAGCATTCGGCGCAACGCCCGAAGGTAGTGAAGAGGGGCCGCCCGCTGCGTCCTGCGGATGCATTGGCTCGCCAGTTGGAGGGTCGTTGCGCGGGTGTGGCGATTGCTTACCTGGAGATCATGTCGGCTCGTCGTTCGCGTCAGCAGCTGGCGCAGTGGGTGTCAGCAGATTGTTTCCACCGTCTGCTACCGTTCTTCCCCAAAAATCCGCGTCAGGTGCGCAAGGAGATGCTGTTGACTCTTCCGCCGGTTCTGCTGCGGGTGCGAGCGCAGAAGGTGCACGAGGAGCTTTACGAGGCGGTGGCGCTATTGCGTTGTGCGGATAAGGTTCGCGTGGTGACCATGCAGATGCGGCTGATTCACGGCATGTGGCTGATTACCTCCATCGAGCAGCCGCAGAGCCGCTTGGACGAAGACTAAGGCTTCCCCGGCTTCCCCTACAAAACACACAGACAAACAGAGAGGGTGCGAATCCGGTATTGGATTCGCACCCTCTCTGTTGCGTCTATAGCGTTTTCGGGTTTACGCCGGGTTTACACCGAGGCTAGCTCTCCTTGGTGCGCTCAACGTGAACCTGCTCGTGACCGTCCTCATCGGGGGCGGAGTACTGCAGGAACTTCGGGCGCGAAGGCTCAGCCAGGCGCACAGCAGAAGCCTGAGTACGCTGCTTGGACAGGTCCAGGTTGAACAGGTAGGTCACGGTCTCTTCACGGACCGCACCGAGCATCGACTGGTACATGTCGTAGCCTTCACGCTGGTACTCGACCAGCGGGTCACGCTGAGCCATTGCACGCAGACCGATACCTTCCTTGAGGTATTCCATCTCGTACAGGTGCTCGGGCCAGCGCTCACCAATGACGGACAGCATGACGCGGCGTTCAATTTCGCGCATGCTCTCTTCGCCGACGCTCTTTTCACGCTCCTCGTAGATGAGGTGTGCGTCCGCCAAAACTTCCTTCACGATCTGGTCGCGAGTGATCTTGGTGCGGTCGCCGGCGTCCTCTGCCAGGTCGTCCACGGTGATGGAGATGGGGTACACCTGCTTGAGGGCGCTCCAGAGCTCGTCGAAGTCCCAGTCCTCGGCGTGGCCTTCAGAGACGCGGGCGTCAATGATGGTGGTCAGCACCTCGTCCACGAAGCCGGAAATCTGTTCCTTCAGGTCGTCACCGTGCAGGATGCGGCCGCGGTCCTTGTAGATCGCTTCACGCTGGCGGTTGAGCACGTCGTCATACTTGAGCACGTTCTTACGCTGTTCAGCGTTACGGCCTTCAACGTTTGACTGGGCGGTAGCGATAGCGCGGCTGACGATCTTGGAGTCCAGTGCGGAGTCCTCGGGAGCTGCCGCCATGAGGCGGGTTGCCATGCCGGTGTTGAACAGGCGCATCAGTTCGTCGGTCAGCGACAGGTAGAAGCGGGACTCACCCGGGTCGCCCTGACGGCCGGAACGACCGCGCAGCTGGTTGTCGATACGGCGGGACTCGTGACGCTCAGTGCCGAGCACGTACAGGCCACCGAGCTTGGTGACTTCCTCGTGCTCTTCTTTAGCGGCGTCTTCGCAGGCCTTCAGGACCTCGGGCCAGCGAGCCTCGTACTCTTCGGAGTTGGTGTTCGGGTCCAGGCCGAGCTCACGCATCTTTTCGACGGCCTCAAATTCGGGGTTACCGCCGAGCATAATGTCGGTACCGCGACCAGCCATGTTGGTTGCCACGGTGACGGCGCCCTTACGGCCCGCCTGCGCAACAATAGCAGCCTCACGCTCGTTGTTCTTTGCGTTCAGCACCTCGTGGCGCACGCCTGCCTTCGCCAGCTGGCGGGAAAGGTATTCGGAGTTCTCCACGCTTGCGGTACCCACCAGGATCGGCTGGCCCTTTTCGTGGCGTTCCTTAATGTCCTTGACGACCGCCTTGAACTTGGCGATTTCGTCGCGGTACACCTTATCGGGGTTGTCGATGCGCTGCACACCCTTGTTGGTGGGGATGGGCACCACGCCGAGCTCATAGGTGTTCATGAACTCTGCCGCTTCGGTTTCCGCGGTACCGGTCATACCGGACAGCTTGTCGTACATGCGGAAGTAGTTCTGCAGAGTCACGGTCGCCATGGTCTGGTTCTCAGGCTTGATTTCGACGCCTTCCTTCGCCTCAATCGCCTGGTGGATGCCGTCGTTGTAGCGGCGGCCCGGCAGAATACGACCGGTGTGCTCGTCAACAATCAGGACCTCGCCGTCAATGACCACGTAGTCCTTGTTGTTGGTGAACAGCTCCTTCGCCTTGATGGAGTTGTTCAGGAAGCCAATGAGCGGGGTGTTCTTGGATTCGTAGAGGTTCTTCACACCCAGGTGGTCTTCCACCTTGTCAATGCCGGATTCGAGGATACCGACGGTGCGCTTCTTCTCGTCTACTTCGTAGTCTTCACCGCGCTTGAGCAGGGTCGCGGCAATGCGCGCGAACTCTGCGTACCAGCGGTTCGCCTCACCTGCAGCGGGGCCGGAAATAATCAGAGGGGTACGCGCCTCATCGATCAGGATGGAGTCCACCTCATCAATAATGGCGAAGTTGTGGCCGCGCTGAACCTGCTCCTCCACGGTCCACGCCATGTTGTCACGCAGGTAGTCGAAGCCGAACTCGTTGTTCGTACCGTAAGTGATGTCTGCGGCGTACTGCTTACGACGCTCATCAGGTTCCATGGAGGAGAGAATCACGCCGCACTCCATGCCGAGGAAACGGAACACACGACCCATGAGGTTCGCCTGGTACTCAGCCAGGTAGTCGTTCACGGTCACAATGTGCACGCCCTTGCCGCTCAGCGCGTTCAGGTACGCGGGCAGGGTCGCGACGAGGGTCTTACCCTCACCGGTCTTCATTTCGGCAATGTTGCCCAGGTGCAGCGCTGCACCACCCATAAGCTGCACGTCGTAGTGGCGCTTGCCCAGGGTACGCTTGGATGCTTCACGGACCACCGCAAAGGCCTCCGGCAGCATAATGTCGAGGGATTCGCCGTCCTTGACGCGCTCGCGGAACTTGTCGGTCTCTGCTCGCAGTTCCTCATCGGTCATCGATGCGAAGCTGTCCTCGAGCGAGTTCACCGCCTTGGTGTACGCTTCGAGCTGTCGCAGAACCCTCTTATCGCCGGTTCGGAGGATTTTCTCCAAGAAAGATGCCACTGAGCTTCTACTCCTTGCTTGTTTCGGTACCCTCACCAAGGGCGCGCGAGAGTGCGCGCGGTGAGGCCTTCCTACATATTGTATGGCAGAGCCGCCTAATTCGCCCGTCCGAGCTATTTTTTACGCTGTACGCCCACGAGGTGACATTTGGTGACGTTGCGCGTCGTTCATCCTCTGGCTGAGGTGGAGGGAGCACCGGGTTCCGGGGGCGGGCGCATCCCCGCGCTGAGAATCCGAGTCGAGAACCTCAGCTGTAGAAGGCAGAGAAAAACCCGGGGGCCTGGAGATTCACAGTGCGTGTTTCCAGACCGCCCGGGTCTTTAGCCTGCTCGCTGGGCATGCCGCTTCAGCTACCAGCAGGTACGTTGGGTTTTACTCGTTATCCAGAGTAATGATGCCGTAGCTCCAGCCCTTACGGCGGTATGCCGCAGCCGGTGCGCCGGTCTCGCTGTCAATGTACAGGTAGAAGTCGTGGCCGACCAGTTCCATACGGTCAACAGCTTCTGCGGGAGTCAGACGCTCACCCTTGAAGCTCTTGTGGCGAATCTCGATGGGAGATGCTGCCTCGTCGGCGAGGGTGACCTCGCTGTTATCGAATGCTGCTTCTTCCACCGGAATATCCGGCAGCAGAATCTCGGTAATTGCTTCGGTAACCACAGGAATTGAGCCGGTAGCGTCCGCCACGGAGACGGGGTGCTTGCCACCGCGCTTGTGCAGCTTGCGGCGGTCACGTGCACGGCGCAGACGCTCCAGGAGCTTGCCGTAGGTTTCATCGAAGACCGCGAACTTGTCGTGACCCTGGGCTTCGGAACGGAGGACAGGACCAGTACCAACAACGGTAATCTCAACGCGGATGGACTCGCCACCCAGATGACCGTCCTTGCTGAACTTGACGTCGATGTCCTTCACGTTATCGCCGAGCTGAGCGAACTTCTGAACCTTGTCGCTCACGTATTCTTCCAGGCGTTCGGTGACCTTGATATTGCGGCCGTAGATGTTGACTTCCACGATCATTCCCTCCAGGTTGGGGGCTTATACCGCGTCCGGTTGGACCCGGTACGGGGGTTCGACTTCAATGCCGTTCCCTTGTATATATTTTAGTACGAAACATGTTTCATATCACTAGATATGACAAATATTTAGCCTAAATAATAGCTATTCGTCCGTCTGCGAACTTTATTCGCTAAAAATCGTGTACCTCTTGCAACTAACTACAAGAAACGCTATGTCTGAGCCTTTTTCGGTACCGCCGCCACAGCACACACGCCCAGCACCCGCGAACCGGATTCCTGTAGCACACGCACCATCTCAGAGGCGGTCGCACCGGTGGTCACCACATCATCACAAATAATGCTCACCCGATCCGCGCACAGGGCAGGCTCCATAACGCGCAAGGCACCGTGCATCCGCTCGGCACGACCCACAGCGCCCAGGCTCTTCTGCTCGTTCTTTGTCTCAGAAGCACCGAGGAGAGAAGCGCCCACACGAGAAGATAAGGAGGCGCCGCTCCCCCGCCGGCTGCGAGGCGCATACCCGATGACATCCACGGCACGCACTCGCACCGAGGCAGGCAGACGCTGATTGAGCTGCCGAGCCGCCTCCTGCACCAAAAGATTCGCTGGCGCATAGCCGCGGCGGCGCACACTCTGCGCAGAGGACGGTGCCGGAACCAGCAGAACCTCAACTGGTGCGGCGGAGGTGCCCACAGAAGAGATAGAAGACCCCGGCCCGCTCTGAAGCTCAATCCGATGCGCCCGAAGAAGCTCGTACACGCTACGCGCCAAACCCTCACCCAGCAGGGGCAACAAATCGGTGCGACCAGCGTTCTTCAACGCCAACAGTGCACGCGGCATCATCCCTTCATACCGGGATGCCGCACGCACTTCAGGAACCACCGCGCCATCAAGAGGTTGCAGAACCTGCACTCGCTCCACACGCGCCAACGCCGAATGCAGCTGCGGCAGGCAGCTTTCACACAGCGGTGAGCCGGCACCGTACGCCACCGGCACCGCACAGCACGGGCAGGTACGCGGCATCAGCACCTCACCCAAAGACCCGCCGGCGCTTTTGAGAGCGCCCGCAAGCCCGGCCAGAGACTTGCTCCAGGACCCATTCACGGAATCGTTCAAACCACGCTGTACTGAACTCACCGAAAGCACCCTTTCCTCGCTCGCGCCTACCCGAGGCTAACCGGCGTAACTAATCTCGTGCAGGGTCGTGTCCAGGCGAATCCAGCCGCGCTCCTCCATCAGGTAGCACGAACCGTCAGAACGGTGAGCAATAATATTCGACGTATTATCCGCCGTCGAAATGGTCATCACACCATCCAAACGGTCCAGCTTCGTCTCTTCACCGCTGAGGGAAATCACCTCAGACTCACCATTCTTCACGTTCACCACCACGACGCTCTGGTCGCCAGCCCAACGGGCATTACGCGGAGTCACAGAAGAGCTCAGACGCACCATCTCCGTCAGACGCAGAGGCTTACCGGCATCATCACGCACAATACCGGAAATAATCACAGCCGACGCACCCTCAGTAGAGGCCACAATCGCCATGCGGGCACCATCGTGTGAAACGTTCACGCTCGTAAAGCTCAAATTACGCTGCCAGGACAGACCAATATCAACACCGCGCTCACGCTCGGTTGCATCCTCAGAATCCGGTTTGAAGGCACGAACAATACCCTCACCATCGGCTGCCCACACCCAGCCATACGCATCAAAACTGGGAGCAGTCAGAGCGGTACTCTGCCACACGCGGCGGGCAGTGCCCTGATACACCGTGTACAGGCTCGCGGCATCGTTCGCCAAGCAGGCGTAAACATCCGCCGAATAGCCCATCGCCGGGGAACTCAACTGGGTCACGCCACGCAGAAGCAATTGCTCACCCGCATTGCTCATATAGTCATCGCGCGCCACCATCTGGCCGTTCGAATTAATAGCAACCGTGCGGGCAGGAACACCCGGGTTCAGCTTCACCGCAGAAAAGCCGCTCGGCGCGTTCTCAGGAATCAGAGTGCCGTTATAGAAAACCTCAGTCTTGCCCAGACCCGAGAAGTTCTCCAAGCCGTGCACAATCTGCTCACGCACACGCGCCAAACGATTATCGTCCAGGTGCTCACCGGAGAGGCGAACCAGCACATCCTGGTTATCGCTCATGCTCGCGGCTTCAAGGTGCATAGACTCGTTCAACGCCGAGAACGCAACATCCTTCAGGTAGGACGCCGGGCCAGCCATCAGGGTACGCACCAGCAGCTCAAAGTAACGGTCCGTATGCGGGAACCAGCGGATATCAGGCACAGCATAACGGAACGCACGATCATAGAAATACAGGCGGCATGGGCTAAACACACGCTCAAACTCAGCGCCGTCCAGCCACAAACCATCCGGGCAGGAGCTAATGCGCCATTGGTTATCTTCCATGACCACCGTAAAATCCTGAGTCTCAGTCTGAGCCTCCGGGAAGGTGCTCGTAATACCCTGACTATTCACAGTCGCCGTCTGCTGGAAACGCACATGGTACATCCCCTCGGCAGTTCCGCTATCGTCGCTACGAGGCTGCACCGTATTACGGTACACACGAGTCGTACCCATAGGATTCCAACGGCCTGCAAAAGAAGAACTCAAATACTGGCGCGCCACCGCATAATTCTCAATGCTATCCACACCAGCACGCACGAAGCCCTCAATAATCGCCTCGGGAGTAGCACCCGCCAGCGGACCCGGCGCACGCGCCGGAGAAGTATTAACACTCTTCACTTCCAGACCGCTACTGTGCTGAGTCACTCGATTGTTTGAGGGAAGACCCGCGCAAGAGCTCACGAGCGTCGCCAAAGACACCGCACCCCAAGACAGCACGGCGCGTCGAGAAACAATAGCCCTGTGAGACATGGAGGTCTTAACCTTCCTCTACGAACAAAGACAAACCATCACCTGCTAACGCTGCAGGCCATCGCAGCGCGGTGAAAAGATAACCACAGTGAAATAGCAACACCGTGAAAATATACCTGCATTGATTGTACTGGGTAAACAGTGCAAATACGCAAGGATAAGCGTAAATACAGCCGAGCAACACCAACACACCCATATACGGCAGAAGCGTAAGCCTCTCCCCGCCCGAACCCCTTAGAGCTCGTCCTCAATGTTCACACGAGGAGCAATATTGGGCAGCGTATCCTTCGCAGTCGCCGAACGATGCGAGATTGCCTCAGGCTCACCCGTCACAAGAACCGGCGACTCACCCAAAGGCGCACCGTGAATCAGCGGCAGGTTCATCGTAAAGCAGGCACCGCGGCCCTTCTCGCCCCACGCCTCAATCGTGCCGCCGTGCAGACGCACATCCTCAGCAGCAATCGACAGCCCCAGACCCGTACCGCCCAGGGTGCGCTTACGCGAAGTATCAGCACGCCAGAAACGGTTGAACACCTGAACCGCTTCATCCTCAGACAGACCGATACCGTGGTCACGCACCGCAACACCCAGGTTCGTGGCATTCGCACCGACGTACACGTCAATCGGGCGGGACTCGCCGTGCTCAATCGCGTTGTACAGCAGGTTACGCAGCACACGCTCAATACGCACGCGGTCCATATCAACCATGATGCTCTCATGGCTCGTATGCACGTTCAGCTTAGTATTCGTGCGCTCCAGGTGCGGCAGAGCCTCCTGCAGAATATTCGACAGCACACGCATGAAGTCTTCAGTGTCGATGGTCAGCATTGCGCTACCGGCATCGAAACGAGAAATCTCCAGCAGGTCAGAAAGCATCGACTGGAAACGATCCACCTGATCGTGCAGAAGCTCCACGGTGCGGCTCTGCGTGCGTTCCATCTCGTCACGCGTATCGTACAGAAGCTCAGTACCCAAACGAACCGTCGACAACGGGGTACGCAACTCGTGCGAAACGTCAGAAACGAATCGCTGCTGCAGAGTCGACAGGCGCTCCAGCTGAACAATTTTCTCCTGCAGCGAGTCAGCCATCAGGTTGAAGGAATAGCCCAGACGCGCCGCCTGATGCTCACCGTGTACAGACACACGCTGATCCAGGTCACCGGCAGCCAGCTTCTCAGCGGTAATAGCGGTCTGCGTAATCGGGCGGACCACAAAACGAGTCACAATCCACACCACAGAAAGCACCACAGCAAGCAGCGCGCAGAAACCACCAAAAAGAACAAAGTTAATATGCGCAATCGTGGCGGAAGAATCCGTCATATCGTACACAAGGAACAAACCGTAATTAGGGTTCTGAGAAATAGAAATATGTGTACCAACAATAAGCACCGGATAGGTACGCTCAAGATTATTTTCGACAGTAGTCACCGTAGACGTCTGCCAGAAAATACCTTCTTTATCGCGAACAGTTTGTTTGAAATCATTCGGAATACTCGAAGAATTCAAAGAATTATTACTGCTCTGCTCAGGAATAAAACCCTGCTTACCTTGACCCTCCAAAGGCACAAGAATCCAATTACGCTTACCCGAACTACCTGCATCCAGCACGGTCAGGGTACGGCTCACATTACGGCGAATTTCGCTGTCACTACGGGCCTCAGAGGAGTCCAGCACGCTCTGAACGTTACGGAAACCACTCTCCGATTCCGCCAGCGCCTGACCCTTCTGATTCTCAAAAAGACTCGTCGCAATCTGGCTCGACAAGGACCAACCCACCATCAAGAAGCTCAGGAACATCATGATGCCTGCAGTGCCCAAGGCACGGAACTGCAGAGATTCCTTCCATAGACGCTGAGCGCGCTGCATCAGGCTCCTACTACTCTGCTTTTTCGCCTTACGCGGCTTGGAAGTGCGGGTACGCGAAGAGGCGGAGGCTACCGCCTCCGCCGTCAAAGCGCCGTGCTCATGGCTCGACTTCGCAACAGACAATCAGGTTATCCCTTCGCCTATGAATAGGTTCCGATTAGCTACCGGAAGATCCCACCAGCTCGGTCGGAATCTTATAGCCAACGCCACGAACGGTCTGAATAAAACGATCCGCACCCAGCTCATCAAACTTAGCGCGCAAACGCTGGACGTGCACGTTTACCAGCGAATCGCTCACATCAGTGTAACCCCAGACCATGTCCAGCAGTTCCTGACGGCTCAACGCCTGACCCGGGTGACGCACCAGCGCAGCCAACAGGTCAAACTCCAGAGGAGTCATCGGAACCTCAGTGCTGTGGTACTTGACGGTACGACCGTCCATATCCATGACAATATCGCCAATAGACACCACCAGCTGGCGGCTCTCACGCGGACGCAAACGGGTACGAATACGCGCCAACAATTCAGCGTGCTTAAAAGGCTTAGCAATGTAATCATCAGCGCCAGCCTCAAGACCCTTAACAACATCTTCAGTGTCGCTTTTAGCGGTCAACATAATAATCGGCACATTAGAAGAACGGCGAATTTGCTGGCACACTTCAATACCGTTCATACCAGGAAGCATCAAATCCAAAAGCACCAAATCGGGAGTGGAACGCATAAAAGTTTCAAAAGCGCGCGCACCATTTTCACAGAAAACAGCGTTAAAGCCCTCTTGCGCGAGCACGAGGCCAATCATTTCCGCCAGAGCATCATCGTCATCAACCACCAAAATGGTGTGTGCATCGCTTGCGCTCACAGTACCTCCCTAAAGAATTGTCGTAAATACTTACATAAAAATGCTGATTATCTAATCATACCGCGCACTCAGCCAATGCACGGGCACACTCTGTCACACGAGCCAGGGAAGCTGTGGCATCCAGCACACTCGCCGTGCCAGAAGCCGACCCAGCAGGCACGGAACCACTCTGAATACGCTCATCAGGCATCAAACCCACCGCGCTCAGCTGAGCAGATTCAAGACCAACCTCACGCCACAGGCTGTACAGGCGACGCACCTGATCCGGCACCCGAGCAGAAGTCACCACCGGAAGCCACAGCTGAGCATTCGCCTCCAGAAGCTGCGCCACGGGCTCCCACGAACGAGGGTCGCTCAGCGGCGGAACCTGCAGCATGCCGGGACCCTTGAGGCGAGCACGATCCGGGTGCAACAGCAAAGCGCAGGGAGTAGCGCCCTCAACCTGCATAGCTTTTACCAGTGCCAAAGCATCAAGGGTAGGACGCGCCTGGCTCAGCAGCTTCAGCTCCTGCACTGGCTTGAGCGCGGTGCCGTCCACATCAAGGATGAGCTGCAGGTTCAGCTCCGCGAATCGCTCCGCCACACGGCGGTACACCTGCTGATAATAGTGAGGCTGCAGCGAAGGCAACGAACGGAAGCCACTCACCGTAGGGATAGAGCCCTCCAGCAGACGCTGAAACTCCGACTCATCCAGCTGCACGGCAATCAGCGCCCGCGGAGCCTGCAGGGCCTCACGCAGAGACTCCACCCAGCGCTCCAGGCCTTCCAGGAAAGACTCCAGCAGGTCACGGTTCGCACCGGCATCGCTGATAGCGCGCTCACCGCCGGGTAGATAGATGCTCGCGGCAAGGGTCAGCGGGCCGACCAGCTGAATCTTATACACCGGGGCGGTGTCCTGTCCGGAGCCAAAACGCTTTTTCTGCGCGCCCACGCGATCAGCCAGAAGGTTAATGTCCGAGAGCAGGCGGTCCTGCGCCAGGGCAGACTCGCGCGCTCCCCTGCCGCCGCTATGCACCATGCGCCAACCAAACGAGGCGCCGTCAAAGGCGAGCCCCTCGCACATCGCCAGCGTGCGTGCCAGCGGGGTGCTCTTCCAACCCAACGCCGAAAGGTGCGGCAGGAACGGCAGATGCGGGGATCCCAGTTCGCCCTCCACGCGGGACATCGCTTCGCCCAAATCGTCACCGGGAAAATCGCCCAGGCCGCTGGCGCGCACCAGCGGACGCTCCGTAGCGAGCGCGGCGAGGTCCTGTTCGGTCAGTTCGTCCCCCTCGGGGGCACGGTATTCACCGGGCAGGAGCAGGCGCTCCGGCACAGGTTCGGTGCGGGCGTTCTGGCGGTTGGAAGAATGAGCGGGCATAGGGGTTTATCCAGAGGAATCAGATGACGTACAGATTCAAACGCAATGATGCGAAAGTAGCGCGGTACTAGCCTTCGGACTTCTCAGCTTCAGTTGCCTCGCCATCCTGCTCAGCCTGCTCGTTTGCGATGCGCACGTGGTGGCGAATCACCTCAGAAATAATGAAGTTCAGGAACTTCTCCGCGAACTCCGGGTCCAAGCTGGATTCCTTTGCCATGGCACGCAGGCGAGCGATCTGTGCCTCTTCACGACCGGGGTCGCCGGCGGGCAGGTTGTGCTTAGCCTTCAGGATGCCCACGCGCTTAGTTGCCTGAAAACGCTCCGCGAGGATGTGCACCAGCGCTGCGTCAAAGTTGTCGATGGAGCGGCGCATGGCGAAGAGCTCTTCGTAGACTTCCGGTGCGACTTCATCGCCCATGGAGGTGGCGTGGGGGTCAAATTCGCAGGACGTGTTCTCGGCGGTCATCGGTTTCTCCTCCGATCGTTTGTGGTCTTCTATGCGATGCGGTTGCGGTGTGGTTGGGGCAATCCGCGGGGTGTCTATCGCTGGGAGTTGGCGCTCAGGGTTTCCTGAATATCTTCGCGGTCCAGTGAGTAGGCGCGGGCGATGGTGGACTGGCCCAGCACGCGGGTGCCCTGGTAGAGCACCATGGTCTGGCCCGGTGCCACGCCGGAGAGCGGGTCCAGCAGGCGCACTACGGTTTCTAGGCGCAGTGCGCCTTCTTCTTCAGCTTCGGGGTCGGGTGCCCAGGTCATGTACGCCTTGGCGCGGACCGGGTCGGCGTGCGCGCGAACCTGTGCGGTCACCTCAAACTCTTCGCTACGGGCGCCCGCCTGTGCGGGCTCTTCCAGGAAGCGTGCCGCCTGCTCCACGGGCACGCCAGCCCAGGTGGCGCGAATACCGCGGATTTCGTGCACGGCAAGCAGCTCGCGGGAGCCGACGATGACTTCGTTCTCCTTGGGGCGCACCTCCAGCACGAAGCGGGGCTTACCGTCGGCGGCGGGGCGGCCCAGAGCCAGGCCCTTGCGCTGGCCCACGGTGTACGCCTGCGCGCCGGGGTGCTCGCCGAGCACCTCGCCGTGGGTGTCCTTGATGAGGCCGGGGCGCATTGTGATGTGGTCGCCCAGCCAGGCGCGGGTATCGCCTTCGGGAATGAAGCAGATGTCGTAGGAGTCCGGCTTCTTCGCCACGGAGAAGCCGCGTTCTGCCGCCTCCGCACGCACCTGTGCCTTGGAGGGGGTGTCCGCCAGGGGGAACCAGGCGTGCTTGAGCTGTTCGTGGGTGAGCACGCCGAGCACGTAGGACTGGTCTTTCGCCCAGTCGGCAGCGCGGTGCAGTTCGCGGTTGCCGTCTTCGGTGGTGATGACGCGGGCGTAGTGGCCGGTCACTACGGCGTCGAAGCCGAGTGCGAGGGCGCGTTCGAGTAGCGCGGCGAACTTGATCTTTTCGTTGCAGCGCATGCAGGGGTTGGGGGTTCGTCCGGCTTCGTATTCGGAGATGAAGTCGTCGACGACGTCTTCCTTGAAGCGTTCGGAGAAGTCCCAGACGAAGAAGGGGATGCCCAGTTGGGAGCAGACGCGGCGGGCGTCCATGGAGTCTTCGAGGGTGCAGCAGCCGCGGGAGCCGGTGCGCAGGGTGCCGGGCATGCGGGATAGGGCTAGGTGAACGCCGACTACTTCGTGTCCTGCTTCTACGGCGCGGGCTGCGGCGACTGCGGAGTCAACGCCGCCACTCATAGCTGCAAGAATTTTCACTGCCTATCCTTCTGTTGTGTTGAGCCTCTAGGAACGTTCGGAGCGCGCCCTGCGTGTGGGCGGACTTTCTGTTACTGTAGCTACCCATTGTACGCAGGGGCTCGGCGGGATATTGGGCAGTGCACCCTCAGCCAGCCCTCAGCGAACGCTGAGATTGCAGGCTGAGGGCGGTTCGGTATCTTCTCTTCTGGGTTTCTAATGCCAGCGGGAGGCGTCCGGCAGCTGCGAGGACAGTCCCGCCTTTGCAGCCTGTTCGTAGGCGGCGGGTAGTGCCGCGATGAGGCGCGCAATATCGGCTCCGGTGGTGGAGTGGCCGAGGGTGAAGCGCTGGGCACTGCGGGCGGTGTCTTCGTCCATGCCCATTGCCATGAGCACGTGGGAGGGGCGGGTCACCCCGGCGTTGCAGGCGGAGCCGGTGGAGCTGCTGATGCCCTGCATGTCCAGCAGGAAGAGCAGGGTGTCTCCTTCGGCGTTTTCGAAGGTGAAGTGGGCGTTGCCGGGCAGTCGCTTCTGGCCCGGGTATTCTTCGGTGAGCGGGTTTTCGCCGCTCAGGTGCGCCTGCGGGATAAGCGCGCTAATTGCCGCAACGAGTTCGTTGCGTAGCGCGGCGATGCGGGCGGATTCTTCGTCGAGGTGCTGAACCGAGTGTACGGCGGCCTCCGCGAAACCTGCGATGGCGGGCGCGTCGATGGTGCCGGAGCGTACGGAGCGTTCCTGACCGCCTCCGTGAAGCACGGGGGTCAGCTGCACGGCGCGGGTTGCAACCAGCGCGCCGATGCCCATGGGGCCGCCGATCTTGTGGCCCGAGATGGCGAGGGTCGCTACCCCGCTGGCGTGGAAATCAATGGGGACCGCACCGAATGCCTGCACCGCATCCGAGTGCACGGGAATACCGTATTCGGCGGCGATAGCGGCAATTTCAGGAATGGGCTGTACGGTGCCGACCTCGTTGTTCGCCCACATGACGGTCACGAGGGCGACATCTTCGGGGTTCTTTTCGATGAGCTCGCGAACGGTCTGCGGGTTGACGCTACCGTGCTCGTCTACGGGGATCCATTCGAGCTGCGCACCTTCTGCCTTTTCGAGCCATTCGCAGGTTTCTTCCACGGCGTGGTGCTCGATGGAGGAGACGAGAATTCGGGTGCGCTGCGGGTCTTCTTCGCGGCGCTTCCAGTAGATGCCCTTAACGGCGAGGTTGTCCGCTTCGGTGCCGCCGGAGGTGAAAATAACCTCGGCGGGGTCGGCTCCGATGGCACGGGCGATGCGTTCGCGGGCGTATTCGACGGTGGCGCGGGCGTCGCGTCCTACGGCGTGCAGGGAGGAGGGGTTGCCGCCGTTGCGCATCTGTTCGACCATGGCGTCGATGGCGGCGGGCAGTACGTCGGTGGTGGCGGCGTGGTCGAGGTAGACGCGGCCGTTCTGACGGTTGGTTTCTGCGCTCATGGTTCCTCCTGCTGGGTTGTTTGGCGACTTTTTTCGCCTCGCTTATTTTATCGCGCCCTGTCCGAGCTCTTCTAGGCGTGTTCACCTGCGGCTGGGTCGGCGAGCGCTACTGCCCCGGGACGCTCAATGCTGGTCGGGGGCTGTTCCGGGCTGGTCGGGGGCTGCGCGGTACACTTAGGAACGTGTTCAAGATTCTTTTCTATACCCCTGAGATTCCGGGCAATACCGGCAATGCTATCCGTTTGGCGGCGATTACTGGCGCTGAGTTGCACCTGGTGAAGCCGCTGGGCTTTAACTTTGATGATGCGCATCTGCGCCGTGCGGGTCTGGACTACCACGACCTGGCGGTGGTGACGGTGCACGAGACCCTCGAGGATGCGTGGGAGGCACTCGCCCCGGAGCGTGTTTTTGCGTTCACGACGACCGCTTCGACGTCGTATGCGGATATTGAGTACCGTCCCGGTGACGTGTTCATGTTTGGTCCGGAGTCGGTGGGTCTGCCCGCTGAGGTTCAGCAGGACCCGCACGTGACCGAACGCGTGAAGATTCCGATGAAGCCGGGTCGCCGTTCGCTGAACCTGGCTAATTCTGCGTCCATTGCGATTTTTGAGGCGTGGCGTCAGAACGGTTTTGAGGGAGGCGCTATCTAGCATGGCTGCAGCACACCATAATCTGCCGGAACCGCTGGTTCAGCAGATTCTGGAGACGCGCCCTCCCCTGGCTGAGCAGATTCGCCAGGATCCGCAGAATAGGGAGTTCACGGAGCAGGGTTGGGAGCCGGTCTATTCGGCGTCCCCAAAGGCGCGCATCGTGGTGATTGGTCAGGCGCCGGGGCGTGCCGCGCAGGAGAGCCGCATCCCGTGGAATGACCCGAGCGGAGTGAAGCTGCGCGAGTGGATGGGCGTGACGGACGAGCAGTTCTACGATCCCGACCTGATTTCGCTGCTGCCGATGGATTTCTATTACCCCGGCAAGGGCGCGCACGGCGATAACCCGCCTCGTAAGGATTTCGCGCCGAAGTGGCATCCACAGCTGCTCGAGCTCATGCCGGATGTTCAGTTGATTCTGCTGGTGGGCGCGTACTCTCAGAAGCACTACCTGGATGGTGTGCACGCCCCGAAGGCGCAGAAGAACCTGACGGAGACGGTTCGTGCGTGGGAGTCCTACCTTCCGCGATTCCTGCCGCTAGTGCATCCTTCGCCACTGAATTTTAGGTGGCAGGCGAAGAACCCGTGGTTCGAGCAGGAGGTTGTCCCGGCTTTGCAGAAGCGCGTGGGTGAGGTTCTCGAGGACGTCTAATTCTCCCCTAATCTACAACGCCAATACAGTTTGCTGTACTAACGAAAGAAAGCTCCCACCCCGCGTATGGGGTGGGAGCTTTCTTTGCGTACGCCGTGGTGCGCTCATGCTGAGCGGTTAGTCCTGCTGAACACTAGAGCCGGCTGAGCGGGTGTTTCCCAACCGCGTTTCTACCCGTTCAAAGCAGAGCGCGTTTTACTTCTGGCTGTTTACTTCTGGCTGTCGGCGTCGCCCAGGGTCACGGTGATGTCATGGGTGGAGGAGCCGCGCTTAACCTTCAGCTTCAGATCAGAACCTGCCGCTGCGGCACGTACGGTACCGTTGAGCTCTTCGCTCTTGGTCACGGCGTGACCGTCGGCTTCAATCACGACGTCGCCGGATCGCAGGCCTGCCTTCGCGGCGGGGCTGTTAGATTCTACCGAGGCAATTTCAACGCCACCGGGGATGAGCTTGGACGAGCCCGAACCGGTGTCCGCAGGGCTGTTCTTCACGCTCGCACCCAGGTAGCCGTGGGTTGCCTTGCCCTTGGCGATGATCTCGGAGGAGATGCGCTTGGCGTAGTTGGAGGTAATGGAGAACGCCATACCGTCGGCGGTGCCACCGTCCTGGCTTGCCTGGCCCTGCGCGTTGATGCCGACCAGTTCACCCTTGAGGTTCACCAGCGGGCCGCCGGAGTTACCGTGGTTGATGGGAGCGTCAACCTGAACCATGGGGATGTAGTTCTGGCCCTTCGTGTCGGCAGGCTGCACGCGGTTTGCGTTCGAGACCACGCCGGAGGTTACCGATTCGCTACGACGATACGGCGCGCCGAGGGCAACCACTACCTCGCCGGAGACCAGCTTGGAGGAGTCACCCCAGGTGATGGGCTGCAGGTCCAGGCCGGAGGGGTTAATCTTCAGGACCGCCAGGTCAGCGGCAGAGTCCAGGCCCACTACGGTTGCGGTGCGTACGGTGCCGTCGCTCAGGCGCACCTCAATGGTGGATGCTTCTCTGGAAGATTCGAGGGTAACCACGTGGTGGTTGGTGAGGATGTGGCCTTCCTTGTCGAGGATAACGCCACTACCGCCACCGGAGGAGGAGCCGTTCGAAGCAACGATGGTCACGGTAGAGGGCAGGACCTTCTTCGCGGTTTCTGCTACGCCTGCCACGGTGGAGGAGTTGCTGATATTGGAGCTCACGGAGCCGCGGGAGGAGGAGCTGGAGGAGCTGTTGTTCGATGCCGCGATGCCGCCTCCGACGCCCGCGCCGACGCCACCACCGACGAGGGCTGCGAGCAGAGCTGCGGTGAGCACAACACCGGCGCCGTAACGCTTGTTGTTCTCAGTGTTCTGGGGTGCAGACTGTGCCGAAGCGACCTGAGCAGCCGCTGCCTGGGGGTAGGTGTATCCGGGAGAGGCATATGCCTGCGGGTATGCGTTCTGACCCTGCTGGTAGTTTGCCTGTCCGCTCACGTTCTGCATGGGACGGGTTGCATCCGTGACGCCGTCATTGCCGCCGTAAGACCATCCGTTGTTCTGAGTCATAAGTTCTCCTAGAGTCGCGCGTGTGCGTCACCCTGGGCGCACGCTATCTTTCTACTGTAGAGGGTGTTTTATGGCGTTCGATATTTTTTTGCTGTTGGTTATCGGGGAGTTCCCTGGGAATTTTCCTCACACCCTTTCATCGGCAGCTGATTCGCGGGTCTGAGATACCCGGAGATTTGCCCGACGGCTAGTTTGTTTTGGGGCTTTGTTCGCTACTCGCTCTCATGTTTCTCTTTTAAAGCGCCCAGTTTTTCTCCACGGTTTACACAGCATGATGCTTCTTGGTACACAGCTTGAACACAGGGTCAGTCCGTAATGTTGAAGGCACATAGAGCCGAGAACAAAGGCAAAGGACAAAGGTAAAGGAGAAACCCATGATGATCGGCACCCTGATTTTCTGTGCGATCTTGGCAAGCTCCATCGGTATTGGTGCGGGTATTGTGGCGTGTTGCTCGGGAATGGTGTACCGCCGTCATCGTGCGGAAAAGGCCTCCGAGCTGGCTCAGCAGATGGCTACCCACGCACTGACTGCCGGTAGGTAGCGTAGAGAGTTTGATAGTTTTCCGGGGCGGGAGATGAGAGCCCTGCACCGGGAGGGGCGAGAATCCCCAGTATGTCCCGAAGGGTCGGTGTGAGGACCGGCCCGGGTGTGATAATGAGTTGAGTGATGATTGATGCGGCGTGAGCCCCTACATGAGGGCGCACGCCGCATCGTCCTTTAACTGTGAGGCGGATGCGGGGCACAGGAAGCACTGTCGGAGAGTACCCGGCACCCCGGCTACTTCCCTTTTAGTATGCGGTAAGGCAACGGCGTTGCGAGCACCCGGGATTTAGCTGGGTTATGGTGAAGTCATGAGGATTATTTCTGCTGTTTTCGCTCTTGTTGGCGCGCTGTCGGTCATGCCTGCGGCGGTGGCGTCTTCTTTGGATGGCGCAACACGCCTGTATGCGTTGCTTATATTTGTTCTGATCTGCGCGGCGGTAGCGTTTTTCGCGTCGTTGAGCCCTTCGCGCCGTCGTGCGCGTGAGATTAGGCGGCAGGTATTGCAACAGCAGCAGAACCAGGCGATGAATCAGCAGGTACCGCCCACGCAAGCACCCAATCAGCAGGTACCCCCTCAGCAGGTACAGGGCGCGGTGAGCTACCCGATGCACTACCAGCCGAAGCCAGCGCAGCCGGGTCATAGTGCTCAGCCGGGTCATAGTGCTCAGCAGAGTCAGCAGGTTCAGGTGCACTCGCCTCAGCCTCCTCAGCAGCCGGTGGCGGCGCCGTCCCCGTTGGAGCCGATGCAGGTAGGTGGCGAGTCTAGTTCTTCTACAGCGCAGAACCATTCAGCAGAAAGCCCATCAGCAGAAAACCGGGAGCAGCAGAGCATGACCCAGAACACCCCGGCGCAGCCTGAAGAGCGCCCGCAGCAGGAGACCGCCCCGCAGGCTCCCAAGAATAACCCGGCGCCCTCCGACCATTTCTCTTTGAGCACCAACTTCAAGCTCATTCCCCCTCTAGAGAACGCGCAGCGCAGCCGCTACCCCATGGTGCTTTCTGTCAGTACATCAGAGGATGAAGTCTTTGCGCTGCCGTCGATTAGCGGTGTGCCGCAGCATCTGCTGGTGGGCACGCAGGAGAATCATGTTCCGCTGAATCAGCGTCCGCGCCTGCAGCAGATTGATATTCTTGAGAACTATCTCATGCGTGCGGTCATGAACCTGCAGACGCTGGAGCGTGCGCAGGTTTCTCCGTTGCACAGTTTCAAGGAGACTGCCCAGGCTGACCGCACGGTACTTGCCGCTGAGCTGGAAGAAACCATCCGGGTATCTCGGCTGAAGCTGAGCGGGGCGCTGGAGTTTTATACGTCCCTGCCTCGTCTGGCGGATACCCCGGGCTCTTTCGCGTTTGCTCGCGATCATGCGCTCTCCCTGAGCGCCACCGTCATTAGCCTGACCGAGGAGTGCTTTGAGCGCACCTTCCGGTGGCGTCTGCTGGAGGATACCCTCCCGGACTCTTTGAGCGACCGTCTCTACGCGGTGCGTTATCTACGTGAGAGCGCGCAGAAGCTGGCGGCTTTTGTGGAGCTGAGCGATTTTGATCGCGCCATGCAGCTTGCCGAGACCTGGAAGAAGACTGTTCGTAAGGACTCGAATCTCGATGAGGTCAAGGTCTGGAATGAGATGACCGAAGTTGCCTTTGACGTTCTGCCCGAGTTGCGAGAGCGGGCGTTGAAGGGCGTTCAGTCTACGTTGGAGTTTAGCGAGCTTTTCTACCGTTCCGGCGAGGACGGTACGCACCGTATGCTCCGCCCGGAACAGCTGAGCGAGTTTGAGCTCAAGGGCGTGCAGTCCACGCTGGAAGAGCGCCTGGAGAAGGTGCGTCTTGAGCTTCAGGATGCGGAGTTCTGCGCCGCGGTCTTGAGCTTGCAGGCGCGCTCTGTCATTGAGCTCCTGGAGGAGCTTCTGCAGGTTGAGCAGGACGGCGTTCTGGCGGAGGTCGTGACCGATTTGCGGGCGCTTGCTCATGACTCGCCCGACCTTGCCGAGCAGCCTATCCAGACGTTGATGTTCAGCCGCGAACAGTACGCCCCGGATGGGGAGGATCTTCCGACCATTGGCGAGCGCATCCGTTCCCTCTCGAGTGTTCCCGAGGTTCTGGCGTTCGTTCACTACGAGGGACCGGTGCTTCTAGCGGGCGTCTCGGATCCGTATAAGGCGTTTTCCGGGGAAGGCTCCTTCGAGGGTCTGCTTTCGGAGGAGAAGAGGCTATCTTCCATGCCGCTGTCGGTATTGCGCACTCATTCGCGGCTTCTACGGCAGGTGCTTCGCCTGCAGAATCTACGTTTGAAGCTGGCGTGGGTGAGTAGCTGTAGCGGTTACATGCCTTTGAGCCTGGTTGATCGGTATTACGTCGGCCCTTCTGCCGGGGATGAGGATTTGAAGGAGCTGACCGAAAATATTGAGGCGCTCGCTGAGCTTCTGGAGGCTCACGCTAGCTCCCGGGAGTATAGGGGTCGTGACGTGCCGGTCCCCCGCATCCTGTGGTCACAGATGCGGGAACAGGCAGATCGCAGTTCTAGGTTGCTGAATACTGTGCAGTTCTTAGGCTGGATGTTCGCCTCGTCTTCACGAGTTCAGGTGGTGAACGGCATAGCACAGAGTATCCACGATGTTGATGCCGCGGAGGTAGTGGAGCACCTGATGAGCAATCTGAAGATTGCGCGCCGGCGCTAACTAACTGAATAGCCGGTGAGCCGGGGTCTAGCATGAGCCTAGACCCTGGCTTTCTTATATACCGGCTTTCCTGTATACCAGCTTTCCTGTATAAAGCCTGGGAAGTCGGTAAACGGTCGGCAAACAGCGGCGCAATATTCTCGTATCTGTGCGTCTGTGTGGCTGTGCCACAGCTACACTAATAATGTGACCAGCACTAAGGTGTGCGATGAACAAGCACACCGTGAAGTGCAGGTCCGTTCATACTTCACGACAACGGAGGAAAGACCATGACCGAGCACGCCTTTGCGCGTCAGATTCGTCCCGCACGCCCTCGCCTGCGCACTATCTTGGGTGCCACAGTGCTGGCGGCAGGTCTTTCTTGTGCCCCGGCGGTTTTGCCGGCTGGTTCTGCATTTTTGAGCACGTCGGCGCAGGCTGCTGCCCCGATGCAGATTACGGGCACCACCGTGTACGATTCCACGAACTCTTTGGGTGATACCGCTACCCTGAAGTCTAAGATTTCGGCTCTGTCGAAGAAGCACAACGTGGATTTGCACGTGGTGGTCATCGATAAGTTTGAGAACCCGTCTACTTCTTCGAGCTGGACGAAGGCGCTTGCCACGAAGAACAATTGGGGTTCTGCCGATGTGGTGCTGGTGATTGCTACCGAGTCTCGCCAGGCGTATTTCTTAGCCGGTAGCACCAAGACCCTGTCGAGCGATCAGCAGACGAAGGTGTACCAGAACTACATCAAGCCGAAGTTGCAGAACAGCGACTATTCGGGTGCGGCACTGGCCGCGGTTGAGGGTATCGAGGCTCAGAAGGGCGGTAGCTCTTCTGGCGTGGTGACCGGCGTGCTCGGTGTGGGTGCGGCGGCGACCGTGGGTGCTGGTGGTTACGCGATGTACCGCCGCCGCAAGAAGAAGAACGCTCAGCAGCAGCCTCAGCGTTCCTACGGTGCACCTCGTAACTACTCCCCCATCCCGGAGGTTCCGCTGGAGGAGCTGCGCACTCGCGCCGGCAGCGCCCTGCTTCAGGCTGATACGACGATGAGCCACGCGAAGCAGGAACTGGATTTTGCGCGTGCACAGTACAGCGACCAGCAGGTGGCTGAGTTCGCTCAGGAGATTGCACGCGCTGAGGACCTGATGCGTAAGTCCTTCCAGCGTCAGCAGCTTCTGACCGATAGCATCCCGGATACCGAGGCTGAGCAGCGTGCCTGGTTGACTGAGATTATTGATAACTCTCAGGAAGTCACCCGCATTGCTCAGGAGCAGGACGCTAAGCTGGCTCAGCTGCGCAACCTGGAACAGGAGGCACCCCAAGCTATTGAGGCGCTGGCTCAGCGTCTGCCGCAGCTGCGCGCCTCGGTGGAAGAGATTGCCGCCCAGTACCGCGCGTTGAAGGAACGTTACCTGCCCAGCGCTCTGGAGCCCATTTCCAAGACTCCTACCCTGTTGGAGTCGAACATGGTGCTGTGCGCCGCTGAGGTTGAGAAGGCTCAGGCGACCGTTGCTACGGCACGTTCGGAGGCGGTCGCTCACCTGCGCACCGCTGAGGAAGCCGCCTCGCAGATTCAGGCGCTGGGTGCGGCTGTGCATGCCCGTTCGCAGGAGCTGGAGCAGGCTCAGCTGGGTCTGAGCACCGATCTGCTGAGCATTCAGCGTGACGTGGCGGAGGCGAAGAGCCTCGCTGCTTCTCAGCGTCGCGATGATTTGGGCGCGGTCGCCGCCGGTATGGAGGCGGTACTCAACCAGGTCAACCAGAGCGCTTCGGCTCGCCCGAATGACCCGCTGACTCTGGCGAACCAGCTGCGTCAGCTCTCCGCTGAGCTGGATAAGGCAATGACGAATATGCGTGCTACCCGCGAGCGTTCTCGTGCGGCTTCGCAGAACCTGGATCGTACGATGCGTTCCGCATACGCTGCGGTGAACGGTGCGCGTAGCTACATCAATAACCGCCGCGCTGCGGTGGGCCCGATGACCCTGACCGCTGTTTCTGAGGCGGAGCGTCACCTGGGTCAGGCTCAGCGCCTGGCTTCTTCGGATCCGCTGAACGCCATGAAGGAAGCCAACATGGCGATCCAGAAGGCTACTGACGCACAGAACCGCGCGCAGAGCGAGGTCGGCAACTACTACAACAACCAGAACGACCGAGGCGGCGGTAGCTTCGGCGGTGACCTGGCAAAGGGCCTGCTGCTGGGCGCTCTGATGACCGCAATGAACTCCGGCACCAGTAGCTGGGGTAGCAGCGGCGGCCACAGCGGTGGCGGTAGTAGCGGCGGCAGCTGGGGCGGAGGCTTCAGCGGCGGCGGCGATTGGGGTAGCGGCGGCGGTGACGGCGGTAGCTTCTAACCGCCTCCGATGCTAACGATTCTGTCGGTCGGTTTCTGTAGGTTTTTCTACAGTCTGACCGGCGGGGTGGCTAGCTTACCTCACCGCTTTCTTCCCCAGTCGGAAAACACCTGAGGTAATTTACCAAAAGTTTAGGTTGCAGAAATCAGGCGTGCATCATTTTCACAGCATGCACCCAGAAATCTGCCACATAATTAGTTATACGGGCACGGCTCACGAGGAGCGTAGTGCTCCCCCGCAGCCCGTGAACAGAAAGTAGGAGATTATGGCTAAGCAGACCATCTTCGGCCGTATTGCACAGCTCACTAAGGCAAACATCAACGCTCTGATTGATGCAGCTGAGGACCCGGAGAAGATGCTGGACCAGATGGTTCGTGACTACACCAACAACATCCGCGAGGCGGAGGCTGCAGTAGCACAGACCATCGGCAACCTGCGACTGCTCGAAAAGGACCACGCTGAGGACGTCAAGGCCGCTCAGGAGTGGGGCACCAAGGCTCTGGCAGCTTCTAACAAGGCTGATGAGTTCCGCGCAGCTGGCGACGTTGCCAACGCTGACAAGTTCGATAACCTCGCGAAGATTGCTCTGAACAAGCAGCTGCTGGCTGAGAAGGCTGCACAGGCTGTTGAGCCTCAGCTGGCTTCCCAGACTCAGGTTGTCAACCAGCTCAAGGACGGCCTGGAGAAGATGCGCTCCAAGCTTGAAGAGGTCAAGTACAAGCGCGATGAGCTGACCGCACGTCAGAAGACTGCAGCAGCTCAGACCCAGGTGAACGACGCTCTGAAGGCGTTCGACGTTCTGGACCCGACCAGCGAGATGAGCCGCTTCGAAGAGAAGGTTCGCCGCGAAGAGGCACGCGTCATCGGTCAGCAGGAGCTGGCAGCTTCCTCCCTGGATGCACAGTTCAACACCCTGGACCAGATGGAGCGCGAGACCGAGCTGGACGCTCGCCTGGCCGCTCTGAAGGCAAAGAACGCTCCGGCAGCTCCGGCTCCCCTGGCTGTGGAACTCCCCACCCAGACTCTCTAAGCCTGAGATTCTCATGCCTGGTCTAGCGCATAGCTTCTTGAGCTAAACCCATAAAGAATCCGCCCCGTTCCTGATGAGTTCAGGAACGGGGCGGATCTTTATGCGTTAAGGGGTGCGAGCTTTAGTTCGCGTAAATGTACAGGTAGCCTGCCATCGCGGAGCGGGTAACCGCATCCGAAGAGGTGGAACCGGTACCGATACCGTTGGAGGCAGCCCACGCCAGAGCCTGGGACGCGTAGCCGCCCTGAGCCTGTGCCGGGGAGCCAGCTGCACGGTACATGAACTCAGCCATGGTGGACTCAGTGACGGCCTCCAGGGGGCGGAAGTCGCTACCGTTGATGCCCTGCTGGCTCAGCCAGAAGATCTCCTTGTACGCGGGGTGGTTGACCGGAACATCGCTGAACGGCGAAACAGCCGGTGCGTTCACTGCGGGGCGACCAGCCACGCGGTACAGGTAGGTTGCCAGCTGTGCACGGTTGACCGATGCGTTCGGGCGGAAGGTGCCGTCCGCGAAGCCGAGCATGATGCGGTGATCAGAGTTCCAGCTGATCTCGTTGTAGTTCGGGTTTGAAGAGGACACGTCGGTGTAGCCCAGCGCGGGGGTCTTACCGGCGAAGTCCAGGGAGGACGCCAGGATGTGCGGCAGGTCGTAGTCGTGGTGGCTGAAGCCGTCAATCAGCTTCACGCGGGCGTCGGAGAAGCCAGCGCCCAGGTATGCGTTGTAGCCGGACTCGACTGCGCCACGTGCGCTCCAGGTGACGGGGTTGGTGTTACCGGAGGTGTCCTTCGCGCCAACCCACCAGTACATCGGGGATGCCTTGGTGGTTGCGTCAGCGTCCACGGAGCCGTCCGAGTCGCCGCCTGCAACCATGATGGAGCCACCGCCGTTACGCCATGCGGTGTTGTGGTCGGTCAGCTCGTAGGTGATGAACTCAGCGCCACCGGAGTAGCCCATGGTCCACACCTGGGAAGCGTCCAGGTTGTTCTGGCCGATGAAGGAGGAAGCGAAGGAGCGGAAGAACTCACCGTTGGTGTTCATGTCTTCCCACCAGGTGATGCCGTCGCCGGATGCGTTGGTGTCCGGGGAGATGATCGGCACGAAGACCATGTTGCGGGCGTTAGCGATCTTGCCCATTGCCGCGAGCATACCCTCGTCGGGGGTGTAGACCTTGGACTCGTCACGCTGCCAGTAGTCACCGTCGAAGTAGAAGACCACGCCAACGGGCTTAGAGTAGTCCAGGTTGTTCGCGTACACGTGGTACTGGGAGGTGGTGCCCGCCGGGGAGGTGTAGCTCTGGTAGGTTGCGGAGCTCATGGTGCGGGCACGCTGAGTGTTCTGCTGCTTCTGCTCAGACTTCTGTTCGCTCTTCTGCTCAGCCTTCTGCTCGGCCTTGGGGGCGGCGGTTGCCTTACCCTTGGTAAGCGAGTTGCTCAGAATCTGCGAGAAGTTGTAGTCGAAGTGGCCCGAGCCGTTCAGAACGGTCGCGGAAGCGTTGGTGTAGCCGGCGTTGCGGTAGGCGTTGTAGCCGCCCTCAACGGCCCCTCGTGCGCTCCAGGTCTGCGGGTAGGTCTCGCCGGAGCCATCGTTCGAGTTTGCGTACCAGAACATGGGCTGGGACTTCAGCGCAGCCGAGGGGGTGCCCTCGTCCAGGCCGCCGCCAGCAATCATGATGGATCCGCCGCCGTTGCGCCAGGTCTGGGGCTTAGTGTTCAGCTCGTAGGTGATGAACTCAGCGCCACCGGAGTAGCCCATGGTCCACACGTTGGAGGAGTCCACACCGTTAGCCGCAATGAAGGAGGAAGCGAAGGAGCGGAAGAACTCGCCGTTACGCTCCATGTCTTCCCACCAGGTCACGCCAGCATCGTAACGGTTGGCGTCCGGGGAGATCACTGGCACGAAGAGCATGTTCTGTGCCGCTGCGGATGCAGCCATCTGAGCCAGTTCACCGGAGGGGTCGTAGACCTTGGACTGGTCGTTACGCCAGTAGTCGCCGTCGAAGTAGAAGACAACACCAACGGGCTTGGAGAAGTCCACACCCTCAGCGTAGACGTGGTACTGAGAGGTGGTACCAGCCGGGGAGGTGTAGGACAGGAAAGTCTGGTTGGTGCGGGTTGCCGCCACACCGGATGCCGCCTGGGTAGCCTGTGCGGTCTGCGCGGGCTGAGCGGCAGGGGTTGCAGCGTTCTGGGTAGCTGCGGGGGTCTGCTGTGCAACCTGTGCCAGGGTGGGCTGAGCGGAAGGCTGAGCAACCTGTGCGGGCTGTGCAGCCTGGGTTGCCTGAGCAGTGTAGGTCTTCTGGATGGGCTGAACCGCGGTCGTTGCGGGAGCCTGCTGAGTCTGCTTTGCCTGTTCTGCCTGCTGGCGGATCTGTACAGAAACCTGCGAGAGGGTGGGCTGCACGGTAGAGGTGAACAGGGACTTGGGAGTCTGGGTCGCGGTAGCTGCGCCGGGGATGTCCAGAACAACCGGTGCAAATGCGGAAGCGGGTGCTACCAGGGTGCTGCCGAGTACGGAGGGTACGGCGATGGCTGCGAGAGAGCCAGCCTTAACGGTGCGGGGGCGAAGTGCCATGGGTTGTCCTCGTTGTTGGTGTTTCGTGGGGCGCGGACGCCCGAGAGTGGTTGAGTGATAGGTGGTCTATAGGTGAGAAGCCTATAGGCGGTCGGCCTGCGAATGTGATGCCGCATGGAGCAAGTCCAGTAACCGTCCCGTGTGTGTTGCGGGGGTTTCCTCGTGTGATGGAGGGGTGCAGTATTCATTTCGGAGAGCTACGCGGCGGACCGCGGTGACCACGTACTCAAAGCTACCAGGTCAAAAAGCCTTTTCCAGCGGTTTTTTGGGGCTATTTTTGGGTATCGAACAAGATTCAATCTTAACAAGAGCTTTTTCTAAGCTTCTAGTTTAACTTGAATCACCCTCAAGTAGAGGTTGAATGGGCTATTTTTCCTTGATTTTCCGGGGTTTTTGAGCGTTTTTTGAAAGAGTTTCAAAAAACTCTACAATTAACTTGAATGTTTCGTATGTGATTACAATCACTTTCAGAGTGAATTGTTGCACTCGAAGCCCAATTTTTGCCAAAAACCGCGGAATTCCGGGGCAAAACGGGTGATTTCCAAGCCCGGAATATAGGCACCTTTCGCATATTCCACTTTGAGAATGCACTTTGAGGCAAAAACAGCCCCCTCGCCACTCCCCCACCCAGGCATCCTATCGGACCCCTCATCACGCTCTTGAGACCCGCCCCAGAGCCCCCTTCAGGACCCCTTTCAGATCCCCTTTCAAGGAGCTCAAAAGCAGCGTCTCAAGAAGGCGTAACCACCCTCCAGCAACCGCTCGGAAGTGACTCCACCACCCCCATGGGCACACCCGCTTGAAGCCCCGATAGACGGACTGAGGAATACCTCGAAAGACGCATCGGGAGACGTTCCGAAACCAGTCCAGGGTACTTTCACGACGGTTCTATGAAATTCCGTGAGGAGGTTTCAAGAGGGGTTTCGAGAGGCCGAAAGATCCACCTCAAGCACCCCGGAAGGGGCAGCAGGCTGCCCCCCCCCCATCAGTCTCCCCGAAGCACCGCCCCGACAAGGTTCAGAAGACCCCCTCCGCAGATTACAGAAGGCAGGAGATACGGAGAGGCAGGAGATATAAAGAAAGCCGCCCAGCAGGCGGCAGAAAGGTAGCACAAGAAGAAGAAAAGTAGGCGGCAAATGAAGACAGGTCGCCGACAGGAAAGGTGCAGGAAGGTGGCGAAAGAAGGCAGACCGGCGGTCGGAAGGTGACGGGAGGACAGCAGAAGGAGACAGGTCGGCGGGAGTACGGGTTTTAGGGAATAAAAAAACTCCCGATAGCTAAGCTATCGGGAGTTATCCGTTGCGGGGACAGGATTTGAACCTGCGACCTGAACATTCTGAAAGTTGCCCCTACTAATCTTGCATCGTTGTATCATAGCAGTGCGGGTAACTTTCTGTTACCTGAATATGTTCAGATTCTGAGAGCTTGGAGAAGTCGTGGTCACCGTTGACCTTGACACCCGTGTTGAAGAGGTTGAGGAAGCTGTTTGTCCTCACATCACCTCGAAGTTCCTGTGCGCCCCTGGGTGCCCGACGGGTGGCATTGCATGCTTCACT